>ERZ795056.1998-NODE-1998-length-23248-cov-9.380805_pt1 | contig 23248 bp, 17 predicted proteins | sample MGYA00375140_ERZ795056 | MGnify/ENA primary metagenome ERZ795056 (study PRJEB30185, sample SAMN05720227) | activated sludge metagenome | isolation source: Anaerobic digester | place: USA | collected 2015-03-09 ... | reverse complement strand
TTTCAAACTCTGCCCATAATTCATCGAGAAACAAAGGTTTAATGAGTTTCAAAATATTGGTTTCGCTAGTGTAATGCGCTCCTAAGTTTCGGCGTTCCTTTGGGTTCATCACACTTTGAAACATCGAACCAAAAATAGCAGGAGATATTTTACTCCAATCAATATAGCAACAATCCAATAAAGCCAAGCGCATTTTGGTATCAAAACTAGCCGAAGGCAAAACTTCTTCAAACAACTTTCCATTGACGTACGGAAAGTCATTGAGTTGTTCGTCAAGATTTTTATAGCGTTTATCTTTGGGCGTATTCAAAACCTGAAACAGTTCTTGAATTTTGGAAGCTAAATCGCTACCATCTTCGGCAGTTCTGTTTTCTATGAAATCCTGAAACTGTTGTTTGTCAAAAATGGTAGTATCCTCTGCAAACAAACAAAATAAGATTCGAACTAAATAGACTTCTAACGGATGCCCTTCATACCCAATTTCTTCTAACCGGTCGTGAAGTTTTCCCATCAATTCCGCCGCTTTAATATTAGCAGGGTCTTGTTCCTTATAAACTTTCTTTTGATACCCCAATAAATAACCAAAACTGTGAACATTTAGCACTAATTCCTTGAGAGTGAATTCGAGTGTTTTTTGTTCCTCAGTATCATACAATCTAAAATAATGGAAGTCACATACTAAAACGTATTTAGGCAATTCGTTTTGTTTTAATCCGTAAGTATAATCAATGGCTTGCTGAAAGGCTTTATCCAGGTTTTTACCTCGGCTTTTCATTTCTACAAGAATAGTTCCTTTCCAAAGCAAATCAATGTAACCATCCGCATCCGAAAGTTTTTTTACTCGGTGTTCAAAGGTTCCTATCTTTTTTCTACTAATTCCAAAGACATCAAAAAAGGCGTCCAAGAAGGGTTTAGCATCGGCTTCCTCATTAGTGGTATTTTCCCATTCTTTAGAGAATCGAACTGCTCTGTCTTTTATTTCATTCCAACTTAAAGCCATAGAAAGTAATGCAATTTGTTATGTACCAAAACTACCATATATAAATGATTTTAACAAGATTATTTACAGATAGTTATTCCTGATTTTTTTTACAAACTGATAACTCATAACCCACAACTCACAACCTCCATCACTACGCTGTTTTCATTTTTCAAAGGATAAAATATCCCATTCAGTTCCTGTACAAATTGCGCCAAAACCACCACAACTTTTAGTCCCTCAGCAACAACCGGAGCAGGAGCAGGGATAGCAATCGCACCAACATCATTGTGGCCAAGATACACCACCTCACTGGAACTAAAACTGGAAGTCCTAGTCTCAAAATCAACACTCAAATATCCAATCTGCAACGCAAGGTGTGTAGCACCACCAGGAAAAGAAACCCGTTTGCCCTCAAAATCAGGAATGCTAAATCCGATGGCCCAGTCAAAAACCACTTTTTGGTGCAATACATCCTCCAATCTCAAACCGGAAGTCAATAAATAATTTTTCAGTAACCCTTGTCCGGCTGTGCTTTGCAGTCCGCCAAAAACCGTTCGGGAACCACGAGCCGAAACGAGATCCAAATCTTTAAGCTTCGTAAACAAACTCACCAACCGTTCGTGCAAAGTGCCATCTTTAAAACTCCTCAAAAAAGGCTGCAATCCCATCTTAAAAAACTGCACGCTCTGCATACAACCCTTAAACTCAGAGCCGTTTTCCCGAACACGAACCATACTGTCTTTCGTCTTAATTGCATCCCCATTAAAACCACCACCAGCCTTGCGGGCAACAGCAACACCCTTACGATCATAAAAATTAATGCCCCCAATGGTGCCTTTCAATTTAATAATGCCTTTAACTTTTGCCATAGTGTAATAATTTATTACTTTACTGCAAAGATAATGAATAGTTGAATAATATTTACAGTAAGTATATAGTAAGTATATTGTAAATATATAATAACTATATAGTAACTGATAAGTATGAATAATCTCTATTAAGGTAATACAAGAAGAAATGAAATTCAACAAAGTAGCACAATACATATAGTCACAACAAATGCCTGCCTAACAATTATTTTTTATTATCTTTGAAATAGAGATGAATTATAAAAATACTTTTTAGAAAACTTTTCATAATTGGTCTATTTAAAAGTCTTTATTTCACAAAGCATGAAGAAATCCTTTTTAACAAGCTTAGAAAATATATTTTCAACTGATGGCAGAAAAAACAAATCGGCTGTGGCCAATGGTATTCTATTGTTTTTTACATTGATTGCTATTTTTGTACTTCCAATTTTCCCTAAAGAAGACATTAATTTTATTTACACTTTTACTGTAACTGGGATTTTTATTTCTGCTGTTTTTTCGCTTAAAAAGAATCATCAATTTTTATTATACAGTGCCGTTTTTCTCTCCATTGTGGTTTGGATTTCTTTTTTTAGCAGTTACAATTTATTGAAAGTGGGTTTCCGATTCCTGAATTTCTTGTTTTTCTTGTTTCTCGTTGCAAGTTTGATTAGTCAGGTTTCCTCTACTGCCACTGTGACTGCTAAAGTAATAGTAGATTCCATAACAGGCTATTTTTTGTTGGGTTTTGCTTTTAGTCTAGTTGTAATACTTGTTTCCAGTCTAATTCCAGGTGCTTATAATGTGAGTTTTTCTAAAGAATTAGAATTAGAACTTTTGGAGCCGATACAGGACAATATTTATTACACCTTTATGACTTTTACAACGACGGGTTATGGGGATGTTGTTCCAACTCATCCAGTCTCAAAATCATTGGCTGTTCTTATTAGTGCTTCGGGACAGCTCTATGTTGCTATAATCATTGCGATGCTGATTGGAAAGTATGCTTCTACAAAAAAAACAGAATAATTAATTTTTGTTTTAAAACAATTCGACATCTTGTCAAGAGACTTTTGTCGCTTCAACTACTAAATCATCCACCGAAACAAATCGACTGATATGTCCCAGTATTTCTTCCAGTTTCTCGGTGCGTAACATGTCGCGAACATCAGAACGGGCTTCGGCAATTTTCAAAGTTATATTTTTGGTCTTCAAATCGACGAATAGTTGTTTTAAAAAACGCGCTCCTGCAATATCTACTTGTGGAGAGGAATTCAAATCTAATATTACCGTCTTTATGGATTCGGTTTCGCTATCAATTTTGGACCAAATATTCTCTTTGATGTTTTCACAGTTAAAATAAAGTATTGATGATTCTACTCTCACAATTAGAACTCCCGGAATTTTTTCGTTGTCGGGATGACGTTCCAAATCGGTGTAACGCTTGGTGCCCGGAATTCTCCCCAAAAAAGCTACATTAGGTTTTGAGGTTGATTTGAGTAATAGCAATAAGGTAAATATAGCTGCCAATAAAACGCCCGTTAGAATTCCCCAAATGAGCACGCCAACAAGCGCAATCATAGCAACGTAAAATTCAGGTTTGTTAATTTTATACAAATGTTTCATTTCTTTTATATCGAACAAGCCCCGAATGGCGACGAGTACAATGGCTGCCAAAATTACTGTGGGCAAATACTGGAGCTTTTCAGTTAAAAACAAAAGACAAAAAGCAATGGTAACAGAGGCAAACACTAAGGATAACGGCGTTTTGGCTCCTGCAGTATCATTCACCGCAGATTGTGATAATCCACCTGCTACTGGATAGCCTTGACCAAGCGCAACAGCAGCATTGGCCACTCCAAGAGCTAATAATTCTTGACGTGTGTCAATGTAATAACCGTTTTTTTGTGCCAATGTTCTTGCAGCTGAAACACTTTCGATGTAGGACAATAAAAAACAAGCAAAAGATAATGGAAGCACACCATCAATATCTCGAACTCTTAAGGAAGGAAAATGAAATTCGGGTAAACCGGAAGGAATTATTCCAACAGTTGCGATGTTTTGAAAACTCAATTGGGTAGCGAAAATAAGTACTATAGAAACAATTACAATCACAATAGCTACGGGTTTGCCGGGCAATAATTTTTCGCCAAATAATAATATTAGAATGGCAACAATTCCAAAAATTAGTACTGCATAATTGGTATCAGGCAATTGATAAAAGATGGTGATTATTCGATCTACGAAATTTTCTCCGCCACCTTTTATGCCAAATAATTTTGGTAATTGGGTTAAGCCAATTGTTAAAGCAGCGCCCGCTTTGAAACCAACCAAAACCGATTCGCTAATAAAATTGATAATACCACTCAATCGTAAAATATAGGCTAGAATGGCCAAAACAGCAAATACTAAGGCAGTAAGAGAAGCAATATCAGCCCAACGTTGCACATCGCCGTTGGCCATAGTCGCAATCGTAGTACCTATAACTAACGAAATCGCTGATGTTGGTCCAATGGCCAATTGTTTGCTGGTTCCCAGCAAGGCATAAAAAAATCCGCCAAGGAGATAGCCATAAATCCCGTATTGTGGTGGAAGTCCGGCCAGAGTGGAATAAGCCAACGAAACCGGAATTCCATAGGCTGCTAATGTAATTCCTGATATAAGATCCTTTTTTAAGGTTAAAAAAGTATATACTTTAAGCCATTGCAAAGGAGGGAAAATAGGATGCATTACACTCATAAATTATTGGGTATTTTATTATTTCTCTTCCAATAAAGCTTTTTTCACGGCTTGTAACTCTACAATTTGCTCATCACTTACCGTTGGATATTCCAAGTCAAGTTCATCAAGAGCTGTTATAATTGCCGAAGCAATGGCAATTCGAGCATAGTATTTATCATCGGCAGGAATAACGTACCACGGTGATTTTTCAGTCGAAGTATTTTTAATTAACTCTTCGTAAGCATGCATATAATCATCCCAATGGCCACGTTCTTTGACATCACCAACACTAAATTTCCAGTTTTTGTCAGGGTCATCGATACGTTCAATAAATCGTTCTTTTTGTTCTTCTTTAGAAACATTTAGAAAAAATTTAATAACGACTATTCCGTTTCTATTCAAATATTTTTCATAATTCCGAATGTCTTGAAAACGGTCTTCCCAAATGTTTTTTGTAATCAATTTTTCAGGTAATTTTTGATTCATTAATATTTGTTCGTGCACTCTAACTACTAATACTTCTTCATAATACGAACGATTGAAGATGCCAATGCGTCCCCGTTCCGGCAGATGCTTTTGACAACGCCATAAAAAATCGTGGTCTAATTCTTCTGAACTTGGTGCTTTAAAAGAAGTCACCTGACATCCTTGAGGATTAACTCCCGACATTACGTGCTTGATGGCACCATCTTTTCCAGCGGCATCCATAGCTTGAAAAATAACAAGAAGCGACCATTTGTCTTGGGCATACAAAATTTCCTGCATTGCTGATAAAGCATCAACACCTATTTGCAAAGTTTCTTTTACCAATGATTTTCCTTCTGAACCTAAATTAAAACTAGCTTTGGTTTCATAGTCTTTCAAACGAAAATCATCTCCTTTTCCTACGCAATATTGTTTCGAGAATTTTTCAGCTTTTTTTATAAGCTCTTTTTTACTTAAATTATTTAATTCTCGGGCATTTTTTTTAAAGTTGTTTGATTTTGACATAATTTAAAAGGATTAAAAATTGTATGAGATTAAAAAGTGCATCAAATAGGGATTGAGGAATTGAAATTTAAAGCCTTGAAGTTGCCAATAAATCAATATTCATTTCAAAAATAGTAAAAAATTATTTAAGATGATACAAGGGTAAAAATGATCCATAATGTTTCTTTTTGGGTCCCCAAATAAATAGTGATTAATAAGTATTTCTATTGCCATTAATAAACTTAAATTTGTTTAACACTAATTTTAACTATATACATATGATAAATGCTTTTTTTTGGGGATTATTAGCCACTTCCTCTTTAATTTTAGGAGGTATTATAGCTATTCGGTTTACTCTAAGCAGTCGTACCATTGGAATCATAATGGGTTTCGGTGCTGGCACTCTGATTTCGGCTATTTCCTATGAACTAATTTTTGAAGCTGTAAAAATGGGGAAGGGAACTGGTTTTCCTGCATTTGGACTTCTGGTTGGTGCTGCTACCTTTTTTTTCTCGGACAAACTCATTGGAAATTTTGGTGCCAGCAATCGTATGAAAGTAGGAGCATCCAAGAGTTCGAGTTTGGTAATTCCTATGGTATTGGCCATTATTCTTGATGGTGTGCCAGAATCTATAGTTATAGGATTAGGGATTTTTGAAGGCGGAAAAATTAGTTTAGCCATGTTGGTCGCCGTTTTTATATCTAATCTTCCAGAAGCTATTGCGGGTTCATCAGGAATGAAAGAAGGAGGTTGGAGCAAGAAAAAAATATTGATGTTATGGCTTTTCATTGCTTTGTTCTGTGCCTTATCAACAGTTGCTGGCTTTGCTCTATTTAGCGGTGCTTCTGAAAAATGGATTTCATTTATACAGGCTTTTGCAGGAGGGGCAATTCTAATGATGCTTGCCAATTCTATGATACCCGAAGCCTATGAACATGGAGGTAAACTTGCCGGAGTTTTTACAGTACTTGGATTCTTTGTTTCGGTTTGTGTGGTCGTTTTTGAAAACTTTTGATTCATGAATTCTAAATATTTATTCAAGTTTGTTTTAAAAAAATCACCATTTAAATAGTCAAAAAAAAATAGAAATAAATGGAGAATTAAAATTAATTAATTAGTTTTACTACAAATTAAAACTTAAAAAACTCACAATTTAAAAAACATAAGAAGAATAGAGTAAATTATTAACACAATTAGCTAAATATTAATACATCGTAACAAGAAATTTAAAATGAAACAAACATACTTTTTATCGGCAATGCTATCCATTTTCATTTTGTCTTCGTGCAAAAAGGAAGCTGCTCCAGAGATGAAACCTCTCGAAATTGCGGTCACTCAAGTTTTAGAGCAGGATGTGAGATTGGAATCTGAATTTACAGGGCAAACCTTTGGTCAATCGGACATTCAGATTAATCCCAGAGTGGATGGCGTTATTGAAAGTCTTAATTTCAAAGAGGGAAGTTTGGTAACCAAAGGTCAGTTGCTATACACCATCGATCCGCTTCCTTACCAAGCTAAAGTAAATCAGGCAGAAGGAGCATTGGCAGAGGAAGAAGCTCGATTAGCAAAAGCCAAATCAGACTATGATATGATGGTTCCCTTGGCCAAAATGAATGCAGTGAGTCAAAGAGAATTAATAGCTGCAAAAGCGGCTTATAATGCTTCGGTAGCTTCGATAAGTGCTTCTAAGGCAAGTTTGCAAAATGCAAGATTAGAATTAGGTTATTGCAGAATAGTAGCGCCAATTACCGGATTGATTGGAATTTCAAAAGTAAGAGTAGGCGATTATGTTCGTCCAGGAGCAGTATCTGTTTTGAACACGGTATCTGATTTGGGTGATGTAAGGGTTCGTTTTACTGTGAGTGAGCAGGAATATCTTAGAATTTTTAGAGAAATAAGCAAAGCAGATTCTAATTTGAAAGGAGCAGGACAATCAGTATCCTTAACCTTATCGGATGGTTCAATGTATCCCACAAACTGGTAAAGTGAGTTTCGCTGACAGGCAAGTTGATCCAACAACAGGAGCTATGACATTTGAAGCGGCATTTCCTAATCCAAATAAATTATTGCGTCCGGGTCAGTATGTTAAAATTGGAGTTGTTACGGATGTTCGCAATGATGCTCTGGTTATTCCGCAACGTGCCGTTATCGAAATGCAGGGAATTTATCAAGTATATGTTTTGGGAGATAGCAGTAAAGTGCATATGCAAATTGTTAAACCAGGACCATCTTACAAAGATGGTTATGTAGTCGAAGATGGTTTAAAAGCTGGGGATAAAATCGCATTAGGAGGTACTTCTTTGTTGAAAAATGGAAGCGTCATTACTCCAAAAATTACAGAATGGCAACCTGGTCAGGCCGAAACTGCACCAACTAAATAATTTAGAAAATCTAGAATTATGGGAGAATTTTTCGTTCGAAGACCGATTGTTGCTATGGTCATCAGTATCATTATTGTGTTACTTGGACTATTAGCACTACAAAAAACACCAATTTCGCAGTATCCAGATATCAATCCACCAGTAGTAAAAATTACTACTAGTTTTACAGGTGCTAATGCGTTGAATGTGGAACAAGCTGTTTCAACTCCTATTGAACAAAAAGTAAATGGAGTGGAAAATATGTTGTATATGAAATCCATCAACACTTCAGATGGAGCTTGTACAATTGAAGTCACTTTTGATGTGGGAACTAATTTGGATAATGCCAATATGTTGACTCAAAACAGGCAAAATCAAGCGGCTCCATTTATGCCGTCAAGTGTAAAACAACAAGGGGTTGTGGTGAAAAAATCGCTGTCTTTCCCAATGATGTTGTTTACAGTTACATCAGCAAATCCAAAATTTGATGCCAAGTTCTTGAATAACTATGCCAGTATCAATATCGTGGATCAATTGGCACGTATCAAAGGAGTAGGGGAAGTATCTCTTTTTGGAGGAAGTGATTATTCTATGCGTATTTGGTTGAAACCAGATGTAATGTCTAAATTGGGCGTTACTGTCGAAGAGGTCAAAAATGCATTGAATGCTCAAAATATGATTAGTCCGGGTGGAAAATTCGGAGCTGAGCCTGCCCCAATGGGAACTGATTTTACTTATGGAGTTACACTTCAAGATCGTTTAGTTACCGAAAAACAATTTGCCAGTATTGTTGTTCGAAGCAAAGAAGACGGAGCTCAAGTGTTGTTAAGCGATATCTCTCGTATTGAATTAGGAACAGAAAATTACAGTTCATCAGCAAGAAGAAACAGTTCGCCAAGTGCTGTAATTGCTTTGTATCAAATGCCCGGAAGTAATGCCCTTGAAGTGGCTGAAACGGCCAAAAATGCAATGAAGGAAATCGCTGAAAAATTTCCAAAAGACATAGAATATCAAGAATCTTTAGATACTACACTAGCCATTACAGCTGGAGTCGATGATATCGTTCATACTCTTTTTGAAGCTATTATTCTAGTTATCCTAGTGGTTTTTATTTTCCTTCAAAACTGGCGTGCTACCTTAATTCCTTTGATTACCGTTCCCGTTTCATTAATTGGAACCATTGCGGTTTTTCCTCTATTAGGATTCTCCATCAATACGCTGTCACTATTAGGATTAGTATTAGCCATTGGTATTGTGGTCGATGATGCCATTGTAGTGGTAGAAGCAGTTATTCATCATATCGAAAAAGGTAAAACTCCCCGAGAAGCAACAATTCAGGCTATGAAAGAAGTTTCGGGACCTGTAATTGCAATCGCTTTGATTTTGTGTGCTGTATTTATACCTGTGGCAATGACTCCCGGAATCACAGGACGTTTTTATCAACAGTTTGCCATTACCATTGCGGTATCGGTAGCATTCTCGGCATTTAGCGCTTTGTCTTTGAGTCCCGCGCTTTGTGCGATGTTACTGAAACCTACAAAACCAGTTGAAGAACAAACAGGTTGGTTGGCCAAATTCTTTGCTGGGTTCAATAGAATTTTCGAAAAAGTTACTGGAGGATATTTAAAAGGAGCTACTTTTTTTGCCAAAAAATCCATGCGAATTGTACTCTTGCTAGGCGTTATTTTGCTTGCAGTTGTATTTTTGGGCAAGAAAATTCCACCAGGATTTATTCCCGAAGAAGATCAGGGTTATGTGTTGGTAAATATCGCTTTACCTCCTGCTTCATCACTTCAACGTACAGATGAAATTACAAAGAAAGTGGATAGCTTTTTGGCCGCAGAAGAATCAATTCTTTCCTATACTACTATCAATGGATTTAGTATGTTGACCAATTCCTACCAACCTAATAATGGGTTTATATTTATTTCCTTGAAACCTTGGGAAGAAAGGTCAGAAACTGCAAAACAATTTGTGGATAGATTGAATAAAAAATTAGCAACACAAATAACAAATGCAACCGCATTTTCTTTTGGACCTCCTGCTATTCAAGGATTGGGAGCATCAGCTGGTTTTAGTTTGATGTTACAAGATAGAGGTGGAAATTCACCACAATATCTAGCCCAACAAACACAAGCCTTTATTGCCGCTGCTCAAAAACGTCCTGAGATAAAAAGGATTTATACCACTTACAACGCAGGGACACCTCAAATTAAATTAGAAATAGACAACGATAAAGCGATGAAATTGGGTGTACCAGTTTCTAAAGTGACCGAAGCATTAGGAGCATTTTTAGGAGGAACTTATGTGAATGATTTCAACCGTTTTGGACGTCAGTATAAAGTGTATTTACAAGGTGAGGCTGTTGATCGTGTGAAACCTGAAAACCTAAATCTGATTTATGTAAAAAATAATAACGGAGATATGTTACCAATATCAACATTAGTTACAGCGACAAAAGTTACTGGACCAGATTTTACCAATCGTTTAAATTTATTTAGGTCGGCAGAAATTGGAGGAAGTCCTAATGATGGTTTTAGTAGTGCACAAGCTTTGACTGCACTAGAAGAAGTGGCCAAGGAAACCTTACCAGCCGATATGAGTTACGATTACATCAACTTGTCGTATCAAGAAAAGCATTCGCCAGGTGGAGGTACTGTGTTTTTAATGGCATTGATATTTGTGTTTTTAATTTTGGCCGCCCAATACGAAAGTTGGAAACTGCCTTTCAGTGTATTACTTGGAGCACCATTGGCGGTGTTTGGAGCGTTTTTAGGACTGTTTTTAGCACGATTTACAAGCGATGCTTATGTCAATAACGTTTTTGCGCAAATTGGACTTGTACTGTTGATTGGATTGGTCGCCAAAAATGCCATTCTTATCGTAGAGTTTGCCAAAGAAGAATATGAAAAAGGCGTACCACTTTATGAAGCTGCAATGGTATCAGCCAAATTGCGTTTCCGTCCGATATTGATGACCGCTTTTGCATTTATTCTTGGTGTTATTCCTTTATTGAGCGCAACAGGAGCAGGTTCTCAAGCACGTATTGTTATGGGAATGGCTGTGTTTAGCGGAATGTTAATTGCTACAATTCTTGGTGTATTGATTGTTCCAGGTTTGTATGTTGCAATTGAAAGTATCGGAAAAAAGAAAGAAGAAGTTGTAGCAACTGAAAATAATGTGAATTCAAAAACAACAGATCATGAATAGTAAAATTAAAATAGTTGTTGTTATTCTTATCCTTGCTATACTTCCTGTAGGTTGTTTGGTAGGACCAAAATATAAAAAACCCGAAGATCAAAATGCAGCTGCTTTCCAGAATGGGCCAGCAAATGCTGATACTTTGGCTTCTGTTGTCAATGTGAAATGGTTTGACCTCTTCAATGATGATGTTCTAAAAGGACTCATCAATAAAGGATTGGCCAATAATTATGATATGCGAATTGCGATGGCTCGCATTGAACGTACCAGAGCAGAACTAGGCTATACCAAAGCGGATTTATTACCAGCCATAGGATATGGCGCAACGGTAAACAGCAATGAAAAAGCTTTTCCAGTTTCTAATGCTTCGGCAGCGCTTTCTTGGGAGCTGGATTTTTGGGGCAAAATTCGTCACGAAAATAGAGCAGTTCAAAATGAATTGTTGGCGAGTGAAGAAGGTCGCAAAGTTATTCTTTCGAATCTGGTGAGCGATATTGCTGTGACTTATTTCCAACTTCGTGATTTTGATAATCGATTGATAATTGCAGAAAAGACTTTGGAAACAAGACAAAAAGGGTATGACATCATCAATCAAAGGTTTAAAGCAGGATACGTTTCCGAAGTTGATTTAATGCAAATCGAACAACAAGTAGCCATTGCCGAAGCAACCATACCAGCTATTAAACGCCAAATAACCAATCTTGAAAACACAATCTCTATTTTGATTGGTCAAGCGCCAGCTCCAATAGAACGTGGTAAAACCAATATGGAATTGCAAGTGGCAAATAACATACCTGTTTCTATTCCATCTATTTTATTAAAAAACAGACCTGATGTAAGCCAAGCCGAAAGAATTTATATGGCATCCAATGAAAGAATTGGAGTAGCGCAAGCGATGCGTTTTCCATCCTTTAATATTGCTGCTATTACGGGTTTTGCCAACAGTTCGGTAAGTTCCTTGTTTGATGGTTCTTCGTATTTACAAAATGCGAGTGCGGGAGTTGCGGGTCCGATTTTTAACTTTGGAAAAAACAAACGAAGAGTTGAGATTTACCGTCAAATGGCCGAAGAATCCAGACTGTCATATCAAAAAACGTGTATCGTAGCTGTTGCCGAAGTAGAACAATCTTTGCAAAACGTGAAAACCTACAAAGAGGAATGGACAGCCCGAAACAGACAAGTAATTGCAGCGAGAAAAAATTTAGATTTATCAAATGCCAGATATTATAACGGTTACATTTCCTATTTGGAAGTACTGGATATTGAACGTTCTTTGTTTGAAGCCGAATTAAGTCTTTCGGAATTAACACAAAACCAACTGAGTTCTATGATACAATTGTATAGAGCTTTAGGAGGAGGCTGGAATTAATTCAGTAATTTAATAATACATTTAAACTCGTCACATTTTGGCGAGTTTTTTTATTTATAAAGCTGTCTACTTAAATAACAAATCCTTTAAACCAGTTTGTAAATGAAATAAAAAAACATTAAGATTATAAGTTTTAAGTAATAATTTTAATTGTTAAAATCAAATGGAGATAAGGAAACTTAGGAAAATGGGTATTGGTTATATTAAATCAATTTCAGGTAAATTATAAGAAAGTAAAAGGGGCTACTCACAAATGTGAAATAGCCCCTTTTGATTGAAATATATAGAGTATCAACTCGCAAAAAGCAAGATGAGTAATTGGGCCACTAAAATTCTACTGATGGTTACCAATGGATAAACCGTAGCATACGATTGATTAGGGATGTCAGAATCAAGGTATTTTGTACTAAAAGCCAAGGCTGCTGGATCAGTATAAGAACCACTCATAATTCCGACCATTTGATAGAAATTTAATTTGAAAACAAATCGGCTAATCAAAACCAATAATGTTAATGGAATAAATGTGATAAAACAACCGTAATATATCCACATCCAACCATTATTTTCAACAAAACTATCTGCAAAACCGTGCCCCGCTTTGATACCTACAGCAGCAAAGAACAAACAAATCCCAAAATCCTTCATAAAGTGAATCGCACCATTATTGATATATGAGTGAATCACTCCAACGCCTCCGTATCTGCTGATAAATAAAGCAGCTAAAAGTGGTCCTGCAGCCAATCCTAATTTTAATGGAACAGGCAACGAAGGGATAAAAAATGGAATGGAACCAATGACAACTCCAAAGATTAATCCACCAAAAAGAGAAAGAAAATCAGGTTCTAAAAGTATTTTTTTAGAATTCCCAACAATTTTTTCAACTTCAGCTATAGCTTGTCTATTTCCAAATACCATTAAAGTATCTCCATAAAATAACTCTAATGAAGGTTGGGCTAAAATTTCTAATCCAGAACGAATAACACGAGTAACTTTGACATCATATTGGTTGTATAAATCCAATTGCGCTAATGTTTTGTGTGTTGCTGTTTTTTGAGTAACACTAATAATTTTAGTTGTTAGGTCATCTTCTGATTCAATAAATAAATCCGTTGAAACTTTACCTACACATTCAATAAAATTATCAATGTCTTTTTGTTTGGCCACCACCATCAAAACGTCTTTTTGATTGATGACAGCATCCAACGAAGGAGAATATACAACTGTTGTTCCACTGTGTTTCTGTCTTGAAATAATTACATCTTCAATATGAAACTGTTTCAGTACTTGCTTAATGGTTTTTCCAAAAACTTCCGGATTTGTGACTCTACATTTTTGACGCACAATTTTATTTTCAGAGTCTTTGTTTTTCTCTTTTAGCATTTGCAAATCTTTCTTTAGATCAATTTTCAAAAAGTTTTTTGCTAAAATAATAATAAAAATAATCCCAAAAACTCCCACAGGATACGTAATTGCATAAGCAACTGCCGGGTCAGAAAAGTGATCAGGAGAGAGATTCAATTGTTTTTGAATTTCGATAAGAGTTGACTTTGCAGCTCCTAAGCCCGGTGTATTGGTTACCGATCCAGACATTAATCCAACAGCATTTTCTACTTTTATATTGGCTAAAATGTGAATAAGATAGGTAATAATACCACCCAAAAACACTGTTCCAACTCCCAAAGCATTAAACACCAATCCTTCTTTTTTGAAGGAGGAGAAAAAAGTTGGTCCTACTTGAATACCAATTCCGTACACAAATAATATCAAACCAAATTCACGAACAAATTGAAGTAATTCAGCATTCATTGTAAAGCCAAGGTGACCTAAGAAAAGACCAACAAACATAACTGCCGAAACCCCTAAGGAAATATTTCCAAACTTAATTTTACCAACAAAAAAACCAGCACTTATAGCCAAAAATAATACAATTAGTGACTGTGTCATTTCCGGCTCATCAGTCGGAGTGAATAAAAAATGAAACCATTCGAACATAATATATCAATTTAAAAATTAGTTTAAAAATAAGCCTACTCGTTATTTCTCACAAATAACTTTTTGATCATAACATTCAAATCTTTGCCTTTTACGGTATAGGATTTGAATACAACAACTGGAAAAGCAACCCCAAAGGCAAGCGCAAAAAGAATAAATACGGTAGAAATTCCATAAGAAAAAGTTTGAATAATTTCTTCAACAGATGGTTTTTGACCATTGCCACCGCTAATCCAATCTATCATTCCCATCATAAATTCATAGCTTAACAACCCCGGAATCATATTGATAACTGCCGGAATCATAAAAATGATAGGAGGAGTGTGAGCTCTGTGTGCAAAATACATTCCTGAAATTCCAACAAAACAAGATGCAAAAAAAATGGATAAGGTCAGATTCATATCTAATTCTTTGAACAAGATAAATTTAATCAAAAAACCTAAAGATCCTAGTAAAAATACTGTCCATAAAGCTCTTTTGGGCGTGTTGAACATCAATGCAAAACCAAGTGATGTTATTCCTCCAAAAACAAATTTAGAAATCTCTATCCACAAACCTTGAGGTTCGAGTGCTTCTTTTATTTGCGATTGCAGACCCGAAAAATCAAATTGATTTAATGCAGTAACAAAAGGCATATTAAATATCATTGTTGATGTTAGAAAACCAAATGCAATCATTAATACTAGCATTAAACTATAAATTAATCTTGCAGTTCCAGACTCAAAATAACCTTCTAAATAATCAATAAAAGAATTAATCATAACGGCACCAGGAATAAGATATAATACAGATACGACTAGCGCCTCCTTGACCTGAATATTGCAAAACACTCCTATAAAGTGTATGAAAAGGGTAGAAATAGTGGCTCCAATAAAAAAAGCTACCATATGGTTATGATGTTTAAGCATCATAGATCTCCTTGCATAGTATCCAAATAAAGTAGAGAAGTACACTATTATGGATTGTAACCAATCTCCATCAAATAAAAGACAAAGGGCAACACTTGCCAAGGGTGCCAAAGCATACAATTGTAAATCCGAATACACTTTCTTAGCCTTAATTTGTTTTAATGTGGATTTAATTTCATTGATTGAAATTTTATTTTCAAAAACGTCCCAAGACAATATGCTGATTTCCGAAATGGTTTCAAAGTTTAAACCTTTGGCTTTTATGGTCTTAGCGAGAGTATGTGCTTTAAATTTATTTTGTTTGTAAACCGATATCACTATTCCTGTATAAGTCAGGACTAATTCACAATTATATCCTAAGCCTTTTGCAATCCTTTCTAAGTTTCTAATAATTCTTGCAGTATGAGCTCCACTAGTAATCATCATTTCACCAATCTCAGTCAGTAGGTTCAGCACGGATTGTGCTTTTCTTTCTTCAATTATTTTTTGTGAATTTTCTAGCATAATTTGGTAAATGAGATGTAAAATCCCTTGTTTTTCTGTGTCAAAATTAGTGATAAATTATTTAGATACTATGATAAATATCATATAAAAAACCTTGCGAAGCCTTGAAAACAAAGAAATCGTTTTCGTAGATTTATTAAAAATATGATAATTATCAGGTTTATTAGATGAGAATTTCCTAATTTTGGAAAAGAAATTAAAGGATATAACAAATAACAAAATTTAATTATGAAAAACATTAAAATTATTCAGGAATTACACGATTTAGGAATTACAGGATATCATGAAGTGTCTTACAACCCATCTTATGAAGAATTGTATCAAGCAGAAGTGTCTCATAAAAGAAAAGGTTTTGAAAAAGGGGCAATAACAGATACAGGATGTGTGGCAGTTAAAACTGGTATTTTTACAGGTCGTTCTCCTAAAGACAGATATATAGTAAAAGATGATGTTTCTAAAGATACCATTTGTTGGGATAAAGAATCTGGAATCAGTACTCCTAACTATCCAACTACAAAAGAAGTTTGGGACGATTTAAAAGCGCTAACATTAGAGCAACTTTCAACTTCACCTAAATTATACGTTGTAGATGCTTTTTGTGGTACAAATGAAGATACTAGACTTAAAGTTCGTTTCGTGATGGAAGTAGCTTGGCAAGCGCACTTTGTAACTAATATGTTCATCAGACCTTCTATATATGAATTGGAAAACTTTGGTCAACCAGATTTCATTGTAATGAATGCTTCTAAAGCGACTAATCCAAACTGGAAAGCACAAGGATTAAATTCTGAAAACTATGTTTTATTCAATCTTACCGAAAAAATTCAAATTATTGGTGGAACTTGGTACGGTGGTGAAATGAAAAAAGGAATGTTCGCTATGATGAACTATTACTTACCACTAAAAGGAATGGCTTCTATGCACTGTTCTGCTAACGTAGGTCCAGAAGGAGATGTAGCTGTATTCTTTGGTCTTTCAGGAACAGGAAAAACTACTTTATCTGCTGATCCAAAAAGATATTTAATTGGTGATGACGAACACGGTTGGGATGATAATGGTGTTTTTAACTACGAAGGTGGATGTTATGCAAAAGTGATCGACTTAAGCCAAAGCAACGAACCAGACATTTGGAGAGCGATCAAAAGAGACGCATTATTAGAAAATGTAATCGTTGATGAGTATGGTGAAATCAATTATTACGACCATTCTATCACTGAAAACTCTAGAGTTTCGTATCCAATTTACCATATTAGTAAAATTGTATTACCTTCAAAAGCAGGACATGCTAGCAAAATTATCTATCTTTCAGCTGATGCTTTTGGTGTATTGCCTCCAGTTTCTATCCTGACTGATGATCAAGCAGCGTATCACTTCCTTTGTGGATATACTTCTAAATTAGCAGGTACTGAAAGAGGAATTACTGCTCCAGAACCATCTTTCTCTCCAGCTTTTGGTGAAGCCTTCTTAACATTACACCCAACAATGTACTCTAAAACATTAATCGGTAAAATGAAAGAACACAATGCAAAAGCTTATCTTGTAAACACAGGATGGAATGGTACAGGAAAAAGAATTTCTTTGAAAAATACAAGAGCGATAATCGATGCCATCATCAATGATGATATCAATAAAGCCGAAACTAAAACCATTCCTTTCTTGAATTTAACTTTCCCTACTGCTTTACCAAACGTAAGCGAAGGAATCCTAGATCCAAGAGATACTTATGCTGACAAAGCAGAATGGGATGCCAAAGCTAAAGATTTAGCTTCTCGTTACATCAAATATTTCGAGCAATATACAGGAAATGAAGAAGGAAAACGTTTAGTTGCTGCCGGACCTTCATTAGAACCAGTTTTAAGCTAGATTTTAATTACTATTTTAAACATCTGTAACCGATATTTTTATCATTTTAAGTTACAGATGTTTACTTTTTTAAGTTTGTTATTTAACAAATTCTTTTTGATTAGTTAAATTAAAAAGTTTATTCCAAATAAAAATTTCCTTATATTTGCAATCGAATAAAAGGATTATCCAATAAAAAATTATGTTATCAATTCAATTGCATCACCATCATTCTCATTATTGCTCTCAAGCGATGTGTTAATGGTATGGATGTAAAATCATATTTAAAAACCCGTTTGAGTACATCAAACGGGTTTTTTATTATATATCCTAGTACTCAAACAAAACATTCAAAATTTAAAAAAAAACAAAAAATGAGTACTTTAAAAATTGCAATTCAAAAATCAGGTCGTTTAAACGAAGACAGTATCCAAATTCTAAAAGACTGCGGAATTTCCATCAACAACGGAAATGACCAACTCAAAGCGGAAGCCACGAATTTCCCTTTAGAAGTTTTGTATCTAAGAAATTCCGATATTCCTCAATATCTAATTGATGGAGTAGTGGATATTGCTATTGTGGGAGATAATCTTCTAGTAGAAAAAGGAAAAGGGATTAAAGTAATCCAGAAATTGGGCTTTTCCAAATGCAAAGTTTCTGTTGCAGTTCCCAAAACATTCGAATACAAATCTATTCAGGATTTAAGCGGATTGCGTATCGCAACCTCTTATCCCAACACAGTAACCGATTATTTCAATTCTTTTGGATTGTCGGTAGATATTCACCAAATTTCAGGTTCGGTTGAAATAGCACCTAATATTGGTCTTGCCGATGCTATCGTAGATATTGTTTCAAGCGGAAGTACCTTATTCAAAAATAATTTGAAAGAAGTGGAAGTAATTTTCAAGAGCGAAGCTGTTTTAGCCGTTTCTCCAAAAGTGACTCCCGAAGTGCAATCCATAATCGATACACTTCAATTCCGTATAGAATCCGTTTTAAGAGCACGAAAATCAAAATACATTTTGATGAACGTCCCTAACGACAAAATAGAAGCTATTGGTAAAATTCTGCCAGTTTTGAAAAGTCTTACTGTAATGCCATTGGCAGAAGAAGGTTGGAGCAGCGTTCATTCCGTAATTGATAAAGACAGTTTTTGGGATGTTATCGACCAATTAAAAGAAGCTGGAGCCGAAGGTATTCTGGTTTGTCCAATCGAAAAAATGGTACTTTAAAAATATTGGAATTTATCTTAATGATACAAAAAATGAACAAAATATTCAACCCAAAACCCGAAACTTGGTCTGCCATCCTCAAAAGACCAACTCAGACTATCGACGATATTGAAGTTACCGTGAAAGAAATTTTCAAGGAAGTTCAAAAAAAAGGGGATGAGGCTGTTGCCAAATATACTTCACTGTTCGACGGTGTTGCATTTGAAAACATAGAAGTTACGACATCAGAAATAGAGCAAGCCATTGCAGCTATTCCTGATGAATTGAAATCAGCTATTCAATTGGCAAAATCGAACATAGAAAAATTTCACTCCGCTCAAATAACCGAAAAAGTTGTTGTAGAAACAACCGAAGGAGTAAATTGCTGGCAGGAAAAAAGACCAATCCAAAAAATCGGTTTGTACATTCCTGGAGGAACAGCACCTTTGTTTTCAACCGTTTTAATGCTTGCCGTTCCAGCTAATATTGCGGGTTGCAACGAAATTGTTTTGTGTTCGCCGCCAGACAAAAGCGGAAACATCAATCCTGCCATTTTATACGCTGCCAATTTGTGCGGTGTGACCAAAATCTTAAAAGTTGGCGGAATTCAGGCGATTGCAGCAATGACATTTGGAACCCAATCCATTCCAAAAGTGTACAAAATTTTTGGCCCAGGAAACCAGTTCGTGACTGTGGCTAAACAATTGGCAACGCAATTTGGTGTGGCAATCGATATGCCTGCCGGACCTTCTGAATTATTGATTGTAGCCGATGATACTGCCCTTCCAGCTTTCATAGCCTCCGATTTATTGTCACAAGCGGAACACGGAACCGACAGTCAGGTAATTTTGGTTACTACTTCAAAAGTATTGATTGATGAAGTAGAAAATGAAATTCAAAAACAATTACAAGTCTTGCCAAGAAAAGCCATTGCCGAAAAAGCCATCGCCAATTCGAAATTAATTTTTGTTGAAAATGATAAAATTGCATTAGAATTAATCGACGAATACGGTCCGGAACACTTTATTATTTGCACCAAAGACGAAGATTTTTATGTAAATAATATAGGAAATGCAGGTTCGGTTTTCATTGGAAATTATACACCGGAAAGTGCCGGAGATTATGCTTCCGGAACCAATCATACTTTGCCAACCAACGGATATGCTAAGAATTACAGCGGAGTAAATTTAGATAGTTTTACTAAATCGATGACTTTTCAAAAAATATCCGAAAAAGGAATTCAAAATATTGGCAAAGCGATAGAAATTATGGCAGAAGCAGAAGGGTTACAAGCGCACAAAAATGCAGTTACATTACGATTAAAAGTGATTGAAGATGGGAAATAATTTCGATATAAATAATTTAGTCCGCGAAAATGTCAAGTCGATGAAACCTTATTCTTCGGCACGAGACGAATTTGAGGATTTTGACACCGCCGATATGATTTTCTTGGATGCCAATGAAAATCCGTTTCAGAATGGCGTGAATCGTTATCCTGATCCACAACAAAGCAACGTAAAAGTGGTTTTGTCCAAACTTAAAAACGTAAAACCCAATCAAATTTTATTAGGAAACGGTAGCGACGAAGTACTGGATTTGATTTTCCGAGCTTTTTGCGAACCAAAAGTGGATAACATTATTTCATTGCCACCAACTTATGGAATGTATGGCGTTTTGGCTAATATCAATGCCGTTGAAAACAGGGAAGTTTTGCTCTCAACCGATTTTCAACCGCAAGTGGAGCAAATTATAGAAACTGTTGACGAAAATACCAAAATCATCTTTTTATGTTCCCCGAATAATCCAACAGGAAATTCTTTTTCGGATGAAAGTGTGTTGAAATTACTTCAGAATTTTAAAGGTTTGGTCGTGATTGACGAAGCCTACATCGACTTTTCAGACAAGGAAAGTTGGTTGGCTAAAATAGACCAATATCCAAATTTAGTTATCACGCAAACGCTCTCTAAAGCGTATGGTTTGGCTGGAATTCGATTGGGGATTTGTTATGGTTCTACTGCAGTAATTTCGGTTTTAAACAAAATAAAACCACCTTACAACGTGAATGAATTGACACAATTGAGAGCTTTGGAAAGATTATCAAATCCTGAAAAGATTAAATCTGAAATAGTTTCTATTATTGCACAAAGAGAGGAATTACTTAAAGTATTAAATGAAGTTAATTTCGTTGAAAAAATTTATCCAACAGAAGCTAATTTCATCTTGATAAAAGTGGATGATGCCAATAAAAGATACGACGAATTGATTGCCAAGGGAATTGTAATCCGAAACCGAACAACACAACCTTTATGTGAAAACACCTTACGTTTGACTATTGGAACGGAAGAGGAAAATAAAAAATTAATGGAGGCTTTAAAGGAGATCTAAAACACAGATTTCACAAATTAGCACAGATAATTAGCCGAGATTTTAATTTGTGAAAATCTGTGAAATTTGTGTTTAAAAAATAATAATGATGAAAAAAATACTTTTTATAGACCGCGACGGAACGATGGTGTTAGAACCCAATGACTATCAATTGGACAGTTTCGAAAAATTAGAATTCTATCCAAAAGCTTTTCAATATCTGGGAAAAATTGCTTCCGAATTGGATTTCGAATTGGTAATGGTGACCAATCAAGATGGTTTGGGAACGGATTCACATCCAGAAGCCAACTTTTGGCCAGTGCATAATTTGGTAATGAAAGCTTTCGAAAATGAAGGAGTTGTTTTCAGCGAAGTTTTTATAGACAAAACATTTCCTCACGAAAATGCTCCAACCCGTAAGCCAGGAACAGCAATGTTGACAAAATACATCAACAATCCGGAATATGATTTAGAAAATTCATTCGTTATTGGAGACCGAATTACCGATGTAGAATTGGCTAAAAATCTAGGTTCAAAAGCCATTTTTATCAGCACAGAAGAAGAGTTGGGAAGTGATGAGATTTCGTCCAAAAGGCACGAATTGGACGCTGTTATTGCTTTGCAAACCACGGAATGGAAAACGATTTACGAGTTTTTGAAATTAGAAGAACGAACCGCTTCCATAACCAGAAAAACGCACGAAACGGATATTTACATCAACTTGAACCTTGACGGAACAGGAAAAAGCAAAATAGATACAGGAATTGCTTTTTTTGACCATATGTTAGACCAAATCGCACGCCACGGTCAAATGGACTTGGAAATCATTGTAAAAGGCGATTTGGAAGTTGATGAACACCACACGATTGAAGACACGGCAATAGCTTTAGGTGAAGTTTTTGCCAAAGCATTAGGAAACAAATTAGGAATTGAACGTTACGGTTTTTGTTTGCCAATGGACGACTGCTTGTCACAAGTGGCGATTGATTTTGGAGGTAGAAACTGGTTGGTTTGGGAAACCGAATTCAAACGTGAAATGGTGGGCAAAATGCCAACGGAAATGTTCTATCATTTCTTCAAATCTTTTTCGGATGGGGCAAAAGCCAACATCAACATCAAAGCGGAAGGAACCAATGAACACCACAAAATTGAAGCTATTTTCAAGGCTTTCGCCAAAGCGATAAAAGTGGCCGTAAAACGAGATACGGAGAAAATGATTTTGCCATGCACGAAAGGAATGCTTTAATATATACGATTTACGAAGTTTGATATACGAATTAAAAATATAGTATATCGTAAATCAAAAATCTAATATTTAAATGAAAATAGTAATCATAAATTACGGAGCAGGAAATATTCAAAGCATTATGTTTGCCATCGAAAGATTGGGCTACAAAGCGGTTTTGAGCAACAATCCTGACGAAATAAAAGCTGCCGATAAAGTGATTTTTCCGGGAGTGGGAGAAGCGAGTTACGCAATGAAAATGCTGAAAGAAAGCGGTTTGGATACTTTGATTCCAACGCTGAAACAACCTGTTTTTGGAATTTGTTTGGGAATGCAATTGATGTGCAACCATTCGGAAGAAGGTGACACCAAAGGATTGGGAATTTTTGATGTGGATGTGGTTAAATTTTCAACCAAAGTGAAAGTGCCACAAATGGGTTGGAACAACATTTATAATTTGAAATCGGATTTATTCAAAGGAATTGCCGAAAAAGAATATATGTATTTGGTACATAGTTTTTATGCACCTCTTTGTGCAGAAACCATTGCCACAACCAATTATGAGCTAGAATATTCCTCGGCTTTGGAAAATGATAATTTCTACGGAACTCAATTTCACCCTGAAAAAAGTGGTGATATTGGTGAGCAAATCCTTGGTAACTTTTTGAAGTTATAAATTTCTAATATCGTATATCAAATATCGTATATCAAATATCGTAAATCGAATATAAAAATGAGAATAATACCTGCA
>ERZ795056.1996-NODE-1996-length-23254-cov-26.299323_pt1 | contig 23254 bp, 19 predicted proteins | sample MGYA00375140_ERZ795056 | MGnify/ENA primary metagenome ERZ795056 (study PRJEB30185, sample SAMN05720227) | activated sludge metagenome | isolation source: Anaerobic digester | place: USA | collected 2015-03-09 ... | reverse complement strand
TGGGTAGCTGCTCGGGGCACGGTGCGCCCATTAGATGCAGGCAGACCTCGCGCTGCAGGACCAAGCGGCCATCGGGGCGCTGTCGCAACAAGTCGATTGAGCGCAGCAGGCTGCCGGGTAAAAGCTCTGCTAGCACCGCTGGCTCCTCATGCAAGGGACTCAGAGCCAGCGCAATTTCTATGGGTCGCATGCCACGCGGTCGCAAGCCGAGCAGCGCCTGGGCCGCATAGAGCAGACCGAGGACTTTGTGTCCAACGGATGAGAGCCTAAGACGCTGCGTGATCGCTTGCAGCGGACCTCCGTCTGGGGGCAGCGGTGCCACACTCTGCTCAGGACCGTCGAGCAGCGTGGCTGCCCAGCGCCCAAGCTCCCACTGCCAAGCGGCTGGGCTACGGCGTGCATCAAAGGAACGACTGAGCATCTCGCGCCAGCGGCTGGTTGTTGGCGATGCACCCTGACTGCGACTGCTGCTGCCTAGCGCCAGGGAGACTACGGCTGGTCCATCGTCTGCGGGCGTCAAGTCGAGTGGATCGTACTCACTTTCGCCTTGAGCGAGTGCCGCTTGAGAGTGAATGGAGCGCTCTGTCGCAACACCAACACCGCGACTTTGGCCTGGGTGCGCTTCCTCGTCGAACTCGGAGTCTAGGTCGGAGTCGCGTGACAGCTCTGCAGCGGGCGCGGTGCGACGAATCAAGCGATTCTCGGGGCGAGTTTCGCGCAACGCTCGGGCTGATAAGTCTGGGCGCGTCTTATTGGCCGTGCTGCGTGGGGTGGGCTTGGCGAGCGTTGAGGTCGGGCTGCCAGGCGTCGTGCTGCGCTCGTCACTGTGGCTGGCTCGCTGTACCGCCACCGGCTGTAGGGGCAGACGCAGCAGCGGTTCGTGCTCGCTATCGAGTCGCACCAGCAGCTCTGGGGCGTCCTGCGCTGGGCTCACGACGAAGCTAACGGGCGGCGGCTCGGATGCGGGCAAGGTCACGCGGCGCAGGCTGCGTCCCGACAGGTCCAGATCCAAGAAGCTGAGCGTCTCACGCTCCTCCACGGCGATGAGCAGGCGACCGGGCCCCGCATCCGCTTGTAAAGCGCGGCCTGGCTGATCCAGCTCAAACAGCTTGCGTCCGTCAGAGGCGCGGAAAACTTCGACGTGAACGGGGATGCTGCCGGTCACCGCCCACAGCAGGCGTCCCGACGACGCGTAGCCCAGCTGCAGCATCGCTTGCCGGGTGTTTAGGACCAGGCGCGTCAGAGCTTTGCGGGCTTGCGGGTCCCACAGTTCGAAGCCGCTTCGCTGTTCAAGCAGAAATCGGCGCTCGGGAGCCGCGACGGCAGACAGCACTTCGCTACGCATAAACGTGCGATGCACCGTCAGCTCACTGCCGCGTAGCGAGATGATGTCTGCCCCTGAGCCCAGTGGCGTTACCACCGCGCCGCCTGGGCCGACGCCGACGATGCGCTGACAGCCCGGGACGCGCAGGCCACGACCGGTCTCACTTAAGGTCGGCACCGTCAGCAGCTCTGCGGCCAGGTAGTCTCCATCTTCGCCCGGACCGGACACCAGCCACAGGTGCAGCAGTCGGTCTTCGCTTAGAAAGACGACGCGGCCTGGGTGGGGTAGGCGCTCAAGCTCGGTGATGGGGCTGATGCGCTGCGGCGCAGCTGAGTCGGAGGCGCGATAGCGATCGCGTCCGAGATCGTATAGGCGCAGGCGATTGGTGGTGAGGTCGGCAGCCCAGCCACCGTCAGGACTGACCGCTAAGTCTGGGGCTTGCGCAGAGAGTCGGGGCATGTTGTCAGACTATCACGACCGTCGCCAGACCGGGCCGAATACACAAGAAGATGGGCCTTGTTGGCTGGGGCAGCCTGGATCTGAAGCGGCGTATGCAGTGCTGAGTAGAGGGCACTAGCTAGCGGCGCGGGAGCGGCGAAGCTCAGCTATCTCGTCGAGAAAGCGGGTGGTGGTCGAGACGTAGTTGCTTAGCGACTCGACGATAAGCCCGGCGAGCTGGCCATTTTCGGCGCGCAGGCTGTCGTAGTAACGCTGGCGCTCGATGCTGTGCAGCACCGTCGGTGGATATCCTTCGCGGATCAGCAGCAGGTTCATTAGCAGCCGCGCCACCTTGCCGCTGTTTTTGGTCCACGGGTAGATCGCCATCAGTCGAAAGTGTGCCCCTGCCGCGCGACCGATCGGGTGCAGGCTCTCGACTTCTTCGTCGTCGAGCCACTCACACAGCTTGCGCATGCGCAGCGGAATCTTGTCGGGGGTGGCGATCTCGTGAAAGTACGCGCGATGGAGCGGGTTGTCCTTGCGGTACGGATTGCCTTTGGACTTGTCCTCGGGCGTTAGGATCTCGTGCAGCTGCTTGATCTGATCGACGCTGATAAGGCCGCGCTTCTTGCGATTTCCAGACTGCTGCTGCGCCAGATCTTTTACGCGGTCGATGGCGATCTTGTGATTGCGGATTTCTTCGTACAAAGAAACCAAGCTGACATCAGAGATGATCTTGCGATCGATGGCATCCTTTATCTCGTGATACGACAGCACCACGCCTTCCATCGCGCAGTCGTGATAAAGCCACCCGATATCCACCTTTTCCCGGTAAGCCTCTATGGCGCGAGCATCTTCGGTCGCAAGACGCGCTCGGAGGGCTTCCAGTTTGATGTCCAGCTCGAAGAACCGGGCCTCTTCCATACGGGCAATCTCCTGGCTAGTCAGGTCAGTCAGCTGGCAACCCGTAGGCTGTCAGCTGGTCAGCGAGCGGCGGCGGGTAGCAAGAACAGACACCCATCACCACCAGTGAAATAGTTATACCTACCCTTGATTCAGTGTCTTGGAACACAAAAATGACAGTTTATGATAGCGAACACTTTTGTGCGTGGCAAGCCGCTAATGCTAAATCGTTACGGCTTGGTGCGGCCTGCTGCGCAGCCGACAGTGCATGAGGCAATGCGGCGCTACGCTGATGTGGTCAAATCACCGCAAATGCCGCATGCCGCAGCACCTTAGTGGGTCATGTGACTACATCAATACATAGATTTATGTGCGGATTTGTCGATACTGAAGTAGTTGCAGTATTGATTTGATTTATATCCGCATAAATTTGCAGCACGGAGAACCGATGCGTATTCAGAAGCAAATCGAAAGCAAGCTGCAGGCGCAACTTCAGCCACTGCACCTTGAGGTTATTAACGAAAGCCACATGCACAAAGTGCCGCCCGGCTCGGAGTCGCATTTCAAAGTCATCGTGGTCTCGGCGCAGTTTGAAGGTCGCTCGCTGATCGCGCAGCAGCGGCTGGTAAACGAGCTCTTGGCAGACGAGCTACGCGGTCAGATCCACGCCCTGGCGCTTAAGACCATGACTCCTGGCCAGTGGGAAAAAGCCGGACATCAGGCGCAGCTACCGACGCCGCTGTGTCGTGGTGGCGACCGGCCAGCTTAGCGGCCCGACTTTCATCGAAAAAAATTTGCCTTTCTGCGCAAAGTTTCTGCCCTGCCTCGGGCCTGTCATGACAGGTCCAAAAATCAGAGTTTCTCGACGGTAAATCAGAAAAATTTCAGGGCTTTTAAGGGGCTGGTTGTGCAGCCGGATGCGGTGATCCGCCCTTGAACATGCTGGGGCCGCTGTGCTACGCAGTGCGTCACGCGGAGGCAATCGCTTACATTCCCTTAGGTGGACTGACTCGCGCCAACACACACACCTTAATGCACAGCCGTGGTCCTCTGAGCTTCCCTGCTTCGACCGGGACTGACTACCACCGCTGCTGCATCCAGATAACAGGATTCAGACATGCTTTTTGATTGGGTCTACGGGCTATTTTCAAACGACTTGGCGATCGATCTGGGTACGGCGACGACGCTGACGTTCGTAAAAGGCAAAGGCATCGTATCGAACGAGCCGTCGGTGGTGGCGGTTCAGCGCTACGCCACCGGAGGCAAGAAAGTGCTCGCCGTGGGTCGCGAGGCGAAGGAAATGCTGGGTCGTACCCCTGGCAATATCGTCGCTGTTCGCCCGATGAAGGACGGCGTGATCGCCGACTTTGAAGTCACCGAGGCGATGCTGCGCTACTTCATCATGCGGGCGCACAACCGGCGCACGCTGGTAAAGCCTCGGATCATTATCTGTGTGCCGTCGGGCATTACCGAAGTTGAGAAGCGCGCCGTGCGTGACTCAGCACTGGCAGCCGGAGCCCGTGAGGTCTATCTGATCGAAGAGCCAATGGCCGCTGCTATCGGTGCCGGCCTGCCGATCACAGAGCCATCTGGAAACATGATCGTCGACATCGGCGGCGGTACTACTGAGGTCGCCGTGATCTCGCTGGCCGGCATCGTGGTTAGCAAGTCAATTCGCGTCGGTGGCGATAAGCTGGATGAAGCCATCGTTCAGCACATCAAGCGTAAGTACAACCTGCTCATCGGCGAGCGCACCGCTGAGGACATCAAGAAGCAGATTGGCTCCGCGTACCCGCTCGACGAAGTTCTGACGATGGACGTAAAGGGTCGCGATCTGGTCGCCGGTGTGCCCAAGACGCTGAACATTAACTCCGACGAGATTCGTGATGCTTTGGCCGAGCCGGTCAATGCCATCGTCGAGGCCGTGCGGGTTGTTCTAGAGCGGACGCCGCCCGAGCTCTCGGCTGATATCGTCGACAAAGGCATCGTACTCTCCGGCGGTGGTTCGCAGCTTAAGAACCTGGACATGTTGCTGCGTGAAGAGACGGGGCTGCCGGTGATTGTCTCGGAGACGCCGCAGCTGGCGGTGGTGCTGGGCTCGGGCAAGGCGCTGGATGAGCTGCGACTGCTCAAAGAAGTGACGGTGTCGTAGCGGGGCACGTCGGTGAACTGGCTACGACGAGGCCGACGCACGCTGCTTGCGGTGGCGTTGCTGGTGCTGCTGGCGCTGATGTTGCGAGCAAGTGTGCGCGCCCCCGAGCGGCTGGGCCCGGTGGACCGACTGCTGGTGCGCATCACAGCGCCTATGCAGTCAGTAGCGGTACGGCTGCTATCGCATGTCTCGCAGAGCTGGACGCACTATGTGTCGCTCGTCGGTGTGCAGCGTGACAATGAGCGCCTGCAGGCAGAAAATGCGCAGCTGCGGATGCAGCTCTTGGCTGCCACCCAGCTGGCCGGTCGAGCGGAGCGTCTGCAGAAGCTGCTCGACTTACGAAGCCAAGTCTTGTCGGACACCACTGCTGCCCAGGTGATCGGCCTGGAAGTGTCGCGGCAGTTTCGGGTCATGCGGCTGCGGCTAGACCGTGGCGGAGCAGAGATCAAGCCCGGGATGCCGGTGCTGTCGGCGGGCGGAATTGTTGGGCGTATCCTGCGGGTGGTCGGTCCGTACTCGGATGTGCAGCTGTCCACGGACCCACGCTCGTCGGTCGATGTGCTGTTACCGCGGACCGGGAGTCGCGGGGTGCTCAAGGGCGTCACCAACGATACGAACTACGTGTCGCGCATCGAGTACCTGGTGCAAAAAGACGAAGTACAAGTCGGGGATGAGGTCGTGACCTCGGGCTTGGGAGGTATCTTTCCTCCTGACATGGCCGTCGGACGCGTGGTGCGGCTGCGCAAGTCTGCCGCCAGCATGTATCAAGAAGTGGAAGTCGCGCCGGTCGTAGATTTTGGCAAGCTGCGCGAGGTGATGATCGTGCTGTCGCCGCCGCCGCCCGCCGATCCCGACGCTGGCAAGCGCCCGTCTGAAGCCCTGCGCGGCATTGGAGTCGTGCGATGACCTGGGCACGAGGGCTGGGCCTGCTTCTGGTCGCGTATCTGGCGATGATCGGCAACACCGCGCTGCGGGTCTTTGTGACGTGGCCGCTGCCCGACCTGGGGCTGCTGGTGGCGCTGTACGCCGGGCTTACGTGTCGGCTGCGAGGTGGTGCTCAGGTGGCGCTGCGTGATGCCAGTGCGCTGTCGATGCTCGGACTGGGGGCTGCGATTGGCTACTCTTCCGACGTGGTGATGGGGACTCCGCGCGGGCTGCGAGCGCTGGGTTTGGCGCTGCTGCTGCTGCTGCTGCGCGGCATGGCGACGCATCTTTTGGTCCGAGGCATGGCCGCAGTTGCAGCGGTTTCCGCAGTGACGACCGCGCTGTTTCAGATCCTGCTTAGCGTGCTGATGCTGCCGCTGGAGTGGGACGTTCAGCTGCTCGGCTGGCGCAGTGTTCTGGGTCAGGCGGTGGCGACAGGACTGCTCGCGCCGCTGATGTTTTTTGTGTTAAGCCGCATTGACTCTCGACTGTGGCGTGATCCACGTGCACAGGGACTGCTTTATGGGAATTCTTAGTCGCCAAAACGGAAAGCTGCGCTTTGACCTGCGGGTGCGTCTGACGTCCTCGCTGGGCACGCTGCCTGCGGGCTGCGAGGTCGGGTCCGTTGGTGCCAGTCCAGGTGCGCAGCGGGGTCTTGACTCGTCGCTGCGCTGGGCGGTGGCGTTTGTGGTCCTGGTCTTTTTGGGGCTGGCGGGTCGCTTGGTGCAGCTACAGGGCATCAGCGGCGAGGCCTACTACCAAAGAAGCACCAACAACTTCATTCGCGAGCGCGAGTTTCCGGCGGTGCGGGGTCAGATTCAGGATCGCAACGGCCAGGTCCTGGTCGAAAATCGACCCGCATTCAGCGTCTACATCACCCCGCGCTTTTTGACCGAAGATGCCATCGCGCGCCTGCGTAAATACCTTGACCTGTCCGACGAGCAGCTGGCATCTCTGCGAGCCAAGATCGACAGCAAAAAAGGCCTTGAGCGCTTCAAACAAGTGCTGATTTCCGAGTCGGTGACGCGTGATCAGATGGCGCTCTTGGAGTCTGAGAAAGAGGCTCTGCCCGGTGTCGATGTGGAAGGGCGGGCGCGACGGTACTATCCGCACAGCAGCAACCTCTCGCACGTGCTGGGCTACCTGAATATGGCCGGGCCCGATGACTTGAAGCACGGCTATCACAGTGCCGATTACGTCGGTCGCAGCGGGCTTGAGCGCGTCTTAGAGTCGCAGCTGCGTGGCCAGCCCGGCTTTGAAAAGTTTTTTGTCGATGCCAAGGGCCGTCGCAAGTCCAAGAGCGATCTGGGCGAGATGGCGCAGCTCGCGGGCGATGACTTAAAGCGCGACCCGGTGCCCGGCAGCCACGCGATCCTGACCGTCGATCTGCGCCTACAAAAGATCGTTGAGGAGGCCCTCTCGCATCACTCCTCAGCGGCGGCGGCAGTGGTCGAGGTAGACACCGGCAAGGTCCTGGCGCTGGCCTCTTATCCGGCACCAGACCCAAATGCGCTCAGCGGTCGCATGTCGCATGCCGATGCCCAGCGGCTGGAGACCGATCCATTTAGGCCCCTGCTCGACAAGGCGCTGCGCGAAAGCTACTACCCCGGCTCCACCTTCAAGGTCGTGCCGGCGCTGGCTGCACTAGAAGAACACCTGGTAAACCCGGACGAGAAAGTGCCTTGCTACGGTCGCTACGAGCTGGGGCGCCACGTCTTTCGCTGCATGAAAGCGCACGGCCCAGTCAACATGCACGAAGCCATCGCGCAGTCCTGCAACGTCTACTTTTATCACCTGGCCGAAAAAGTCGGCCTTGAGCGCATGGCCAAGATGGCGCAGCAGTTTGGCTTCGGTCAGAACTCGGGCCTGGGACTTAGTGAGACGCAGGGCTTTGTGCCGACGCTCGACTTTTACAAGCGCAACGGTGGCTTTCGCGGTGGCTATGCCCTAAACACGGCGCTGGGCCAGGGCGCAGTACGAGTAACGGTGCTGCAGCTGGCGCTGGCCTATGCGGCGCTGGGCAACGGCGGCAAGCTGTTCCAGCCGATGCTGATTGAGCGACTAGAGACTCCGACGGGCGAAGTCGTCCAAGAAAACAGTCCGGTCCTGCGTGGTCAGCTGCCAGCCTCGGAAGAGTCGCTGGAGCGGCTACGTCGCGCGCTGGTAGACGTGGTGGCCGACAAAAAAGGCACCGCCAATACCGCGTTTATCGACGGCCTAGACATCGCCGGCAAGAGCGGCACCGCGCAAGTGCGCAAAAACAAGCGCGGCCAGAATGCGGGCTGGGATACCACCAACGATCACGCATGGTTTGTCGGCTTTGCCCCATCGCGGCACGCCAAGATTGCCGTCTCGGTTCTAATCGAGCACGGCGGTCTCGGCGGTCACGTCGCGGCACCGACGGCGACCAAGATCATCTCCGGCTACTTTAACCAAGTCGCTCCCGAGCAGCGTCCGCGTCCCATCGTCGCCGAGCCGCAGCAGCCGCTGCGCACCAGCCTTCCTACTGCTGGCGGCGCTCGCTAGCCCGAAAGATTCGCCATGTCTGCGCTGCGCAAGCCCTGGGCCTCGTTTGATGGACCGCTGCTGATCTCGGTGCTGGCGATTGTCGCGATGGGTCTGGTCAACCTGTACTCAGCGACGCGAGTTGCGCCCAAGGGTCTGTTTTCCACGCAGCTTATGTTTTTTGGTATCGGCACCGTGCTGTTCCTGCTGGCAGCGGCGGTGGACTATCGCGTGCTGCAGCGGCTGGCGTCGCCGATTTATCTAACGGTGCTGGCGATGCTGATCGGCGTGCTGCTGTTTGGCAAAGTCGTCAATGGCTCGCGGCGCTGGTTTGGCTTTGCCAACTTTGGCATCCAGCCCTCAGAGCTTATGAAGCTGGCGCTGATTGTGGCGTATGCGCGGCTGTTTTCGGCGGACCCACTGGATCTGCAAGCGAGGCCGGTGCGCTATGCGCTGATCTGGCATGCGGTGCTGTTTGTGCCAGCGATCCTGATCCTGAAGCAGCCGGATCTGGGCACGGCACTGCTCTGCGTCTTTGTCGCGGCGTCGATGCTGCTGCTGGTGCCGCTGCACGCCAAGGTGAAAGCCGGGGTCGTTGCGGTGGATGTCTCCGCCGCGGCGCTGGTGATCCTGTTTGGCCTGAAGGACTACCAAAAGAAGCGCTTCCTAACATTTCTGCATCCCGAGCTGGATCCGACCGGAGCGGGCTGGCATGCGCGTCAGGCGATCTTTGCCATCGGCTCGGGGCGACTGACGGGGAAGGGCTATCTGCGCGGCACGCAAAACCAGCTGCAGTTTCTGCCCGAGCACTGGACCGACTTCCCATTTGCCGTCTGGGCCGAGGAGTGGGGCCTGCTCGGCTGCCTGCTGCTGCTGCTGTGTTATCTGGTGCTGATCCTGTGGTCGATCTACCTGGCCCACGAGGCGCGCGATCGCTTCGCCCGCTACATGGCCATCGGCTGCGCCAGCCTGCTGTTCTGGCACGTATCTATCAACATAGCCATGGTCATTGGCATGGCTCCAGTCGTGGGCGTAACCTTACCGCTTATCTCTTATGGCGGATCAAGCCTATTAACTGTGATGGTAGTTTTGGGATTATTAATGAATGTTTCGATGCGTAAATATAATTATTGATTGCTGACTTATTGCATTAATCAATAGTTAATATTAGGCACTTAACGCTTTCATTCGCTCAATCATTTCGCGGGCAACGCGCTCTTCGTCTTGCGGGTCGATCTTGGGCGGCGGGCCCTCTAAGTCGCGCAGGCGCAGGACGTCTTCGGGGATGTCGTCCAAAAAGCGGCTGCGGTAGCGTAGGTCCAAGCGGCCATTGCGCTGACGGCACCAGCTGATAAATAGCCGCTCGCGGGCGCGGGTGATGCCGACGTAGCAGAGTCGGCGTTCCTCGTCGATATCGGCGCTGGGAGGGCCTTCTCCGTCGCTGCCCGTCTCGCTGGGCTGGGGCGCGCTGGCCAGGGTCTGGTCGGCTTCTCGAGGGTACAGGCTGCGCTTGTGTGGCAGCAGCTCCTCTTCAAGGCCGATGAAAAAGACGACCCGGAACTCTAGACCTTTGCTGCCGTGCAGCGTCGACAGCGTCACCGAGTCGCGCAGCCCGTCGTCCGCATCCTCCTCGCTGGCCGAGATCGACAGGCGATTCAGGTAGCCCATGAGCTCAAAATCGGGGCCCGCCTTTTCCGCGTAGCGCTGGGTGTTGCTTAAAAAATCGCTCAAGTTGCGGTGCCGACGCTCTGCCATCAGCGCCGTTGGTCCCGAGCGCGTCAGGTCGTCATGGACGCCCATCTCACGCAGGTAGCGCTCGGCCAGCTCTTTGAGGTTTTGCGCGCCGCCTTGCTGGAGGTGGACACGGAACCGCTGCACCCGATCTACAAACTGAGCCAGCGTCGAGCGGGCGCGGTCACTTAGCACCTCGTCCACCGTCACGGCGGCGCCATCCTCTTCGCTTTCGTGATGCTGCGCAGGCGCGGGTGCAAACAGGCCGCCTTGAGCGCCCGCCTTCGCCGTCTCGGCCTTGGCCAGCGCGCACAGCACCTGCCACAGCGAGGTCTCTTTGTGTTTCTGCTGCGCCTGCTTGTGAACCGCAGAGAGCTGCTGCATCGCCGTCGGACCCAGGCCGCGCGCCGGATAGTTGATGACCCGCCGCAGCGCAATCTCATCGTGCGGATAGGCGAGCAGCTTCAGGTAGGCGATGGCATCTTTGACTTCTTTGCGCTCGAAAAACGCGGTGCCGCCGATGACGTGGTACTCGATGTGCGCTTGGCGCAGCGCTTCCTCGATGGCCTCGGACTGCTTGGTGGCGCGGTACAGGATGGCGATGTCGCGTAGCTGAAAGCGCTTGTGGGCGACTAGGTAGTCGATGGTCTCAGCGACGAAGGTGGCCTCGGCTTGCTCGTCGGGAGCGGCGACCAGATCGATCGGCTCACCGCCTTCGCGGCTGGTCCACAGGGTCTTGCCGTGGCGAGTCTTGTTCTTCTCGATGACGGCGTTGGCTGCGCGCAAGATCGGCGGCGTCGAGCGATAGTTCTCCTCCAGCTTGATGACCTTGGCGCCGGGGAACTGCTGGGCAAACTCCAGGATGTTGCGGGCTTCAGCGCCGCGCCAGCCGTAGATGGACTGATCGTCATCACCGACGACGGCGAGGTTGCCGTGCTGCTCGCAAAGCAGCCGCAAAAAGTCGAGCTGGCAGCGGTTGGTGTCCTGATACTCGTCGATCATCAGGTAGCGAAAGCGGGACTGCCAGCGCGCGCGCACTTTGTCGTTTTCCGTCAGAAGGCGCAGCGTCTCGACCAGCAAGTCGTCGAAGTCAAAGGCGTGCAGGGCGCGCATGCGGTCGACATAGCGCGGGTAAACCTCGGCGGTGAAGCCGTCGTATTCGCTGACGAAGCGGGCCTTGCGCAGCTGCTCCAAAAACAGCTGCGGCGTCAGCATTGCGTTTTTGCAGCGACTGATGCGGCTGAGGATCGCTTTGATCTCCAGGCGGCGATCCGCGACGTGGGCATCGCGCAGGATCTCGCGGATGACGCCCAGCTGATCCGAGGTGTCGTAGATGGTAAAGCCGCTCGAAAGTCCCAGCGCCGCTCGCTCGGCCTTGAGGATCAGCAGTCCCAGCGAGTGAAACGTCGACAGCGTGAGCAGCCGCGCTTCTTTGGGTGGACACAGGCGCTCTACGCGCTCGCGCATCTCCTCGGCGGCCTTGTTGGTGAAGCTGACGGCGAGGATGTTTTCGGGGCGGATGCCTTGCTCTAAGAGGTGCGCGATGCGGTAGGTGATTACGCGCGTCTTGCCCGAGCCTGCGCCGGCCAGCACCAGCAGCGGTCCGTGGATGGTGGTCACAGCCTCGCGCTGGGGAGGATTCAGGTCGGAGAGACGAATTCGCATGGCAGAGGGCGCGACAACACCACAGGTTCCGGGTGCAGGCAACTTTTGTGGGCAGGTTTACCGACGAGAGAACGCAGCGAAGGCGGTGGGCTAGCGCGGACTTGGGCCCGAGTCGCGCTGCAGCACGGTGTCGCGCAAGAAGGCGTCGTCTTTTTGCAGATGATCGGTGTTGTAGTGCAGGCCGCGGCTCTCTTTGCGGCGTAGCGCACACTCGACGATCAGGTGCGCGGCAAGTGCGAGGTTGCGAAGCTCCAGCAGGTCGGCGGTGACTTTGAAGCCCCAGTAGTAGTCGCGGATCTCGTCGCGGATTAGCTCGATGCGGCGACGGGCGCGCTCGAGGCGGCGATCGGTGCGGACGATGCCGACGTAGTTCCACATCAGGCGGCGAACTTCGTCCCAGTTCTGCGTGACCACGACGGCTTCATCGGGAGTCTGGGCGTTGCCGCTTTCCCAGGGCGTGACGGCGGGAGGGAAGATGGCGCTGACGGTGCGGGCGTCGGTGGCGGCGCGTCGTCCCATCACCACGCCTTCGAGCAGCGAGTTGCTGGCCAGGCGGCATGCGCCATGTAGGCCAGTCATTGAGGTCTCGCCGATCGCGTACAAGTTGCGCACGCTGGTGCGCCCAAAGTCGTCGGTGACTACGCCGCCGCAGGAATAGTGTGCAGCAGGTACGACGGGGATCGGCTGCTCGCGCATGTCGATGCCGTACTTCATGCAGCGCGCGTGGATGGCGGGGAAGCGCTCGACGACAAAATCGCGGGGCAGGTGCGTCATGTCGAGTCCGACAAAGTCAGCGCCAGAGCGCTTGAGCTCATTGTCGATGGCGCGGGCGACGACATCGCGGGGGGCCAGCGACTTCATGGCGTGGTAGCGCTCCATGAACGTCTCGCCGGTCTGCAGCTTCAGGATGCCGCCTTCGCCGCGTAGCGCTTCCGAGATCAAAAATGACTTGGCGTCCGGGTGATACAGGCAAGTCGGGTGGAACTGGAAAAACTCCATGTTGCCGATATGCGCGCCGGCGCGGTAGGCCATCGCCACGCCATCTGCCGTCGCAACATCGGGGTTTGAGGTGTACAAATAGACCTTGCCTGCGCCGCCGGTGGCGAGCACTGTGGCGCGCGCCATGACGACGTGAACTTCGCCGGTCTTGCGCTCAAGGATGTACGCGCCAAAGCAGGCATCGGGGCCGCCATACTTGCTCATGGTCAACAGGTCGACGGCCATGTGGTCGGCGAGGATGCGGATGTTGGGATGTCGTCGCGCATGTTCCAGCAGGGCGCGCTCGATCTCAAAGCCGGTGGTGTCTTTGGCATGGGCGACGCGTCGCGCCGAGTGTCCGCCTTCGCGCGCCAGATCCAGCTCACCATCGGTCGCACGGTCAAATTTGGTTCCGTAGCGATCCGCAAGCTCGCGCACGGCGGCGGGGCCTTCGCGAACGCACAGCTCGACGATGTTGCGGTGACACAGGCCATCACCGACGGTCAAGGTGTCGGCAATGTGCGCATCCAGGCTGTCTAGCGGATCAAGCACTGCCGCAATGCCACCTTGTGCCCACGCGGTGCTGGAGTCGTCGGGCTGTCGCTTGGTGGCAATCAGCACCTGACCCGACTCTGCTGCTTGAAGGGCAAAGCTCAGTCCGGCAATTCCTGAACCAAGGACCAAATAGTCCGTTTCAATGACCTGTGCCATCTGACCATGATAGATGCCAAACAGCGCCGCGAGGCAGCCAAAACCGCCGTCGTTGCTTGGCATGATCACTGCTTGGGCCGCTGGCATGGCGATAAACCAGCAGCACGCAGCGCGGTCGCTTCGCACCCGAGTCCCTGGGCGTTGGCGGCGGCTCCTTCCCTCGGAAAGCCGGCTACACACCAGAGCCAGCGGTGGTTACTGGGTGCTGCTCATGTTTACGACGGTAGCGGTACTTTGGCTTTGCCGAGAGCCACCGTCGCTGCCGCAAGTACGACCGGGGCCACCGCCGGTGACATGTCCGATCCCCGTCGAGGTACCTGGCGTTGGTGTGCGCTGCCTCTCGGCGCTCGAGTCTGAGCGCTTGGCACTGCCAGCCGGCTCAGTCTGGCCGTTGACCGCACTTGGTGAGCGTGCGGTAGGGCCACCCGCGCGGATGCGACCGCTGCAGCTGCTGACGCTGCAAGTGCCTCTCGATCCCCAAACCGCCTCCGAGGCGGAGCTGCTGGCATTGCCGGACATTGGACCCCAGCTGGCGCGGCGCATCGTCGCGGCTCGGGCTCGGACAGCCCTGCGAACGCGCGCTGCCTTGCTGCAGATCGCTGGCATGGGAGAGCATCGGCTGTTGCGTCTGCTGCCCTATTTCGTGCCACTTCCGTAGGCGCAGGGTCATCAGAGACGGCAAAGCAAAAGTTTATGACCGCGTGACATATGATGATCGCCATGACCGCGACCTGGGGAGCCTGATGCGAGTATTTGTGACCGGTGCCAGTGGATTTATTGGCCGACGGCTGATCCGAGAGCTGATTCGCCGTGGGGATCGCGTAGTTGCGCTGACTCGCAATCGCCAGAACCTGCGCAGCAGCGATAGTGAGCGTCTAACGGTCGTCGAGGGTGATCCCACGCGCGCCGGGGAGTGGCAGCAGCAGCTAGCGGGCTGTGACGCGGTCATCGCGCTGGCGGGGGAGCCGATCCTGGGTCAGCGTTGGAACGAGGCCTTCAAGCGTCGACTGGTCGATAGCCGCGTTGAGAGCCTCAAGCGTCTATACGAAGCGCTAGCGGCCTTGCCGGAGGAAACTCGCCCCAAAATTCTGGCGTCAGCCTCGGCGATTGGCATCTATGGCTCACGCGGGGATGAAGTGCTGGATGAGACGACGCAGAGCGGGGCAGGTTTTACGGCCCAGCTGTGCTCGGACTGGGAGTCGGGAGCCAAAGCGCTGACCGCGCTGGGCCTGCGGGTCTCGGTCCTGCGCATCGGGATTGTCTTGGGCGACGGTGGTGGTGTCTTAGAGCGGATGGTGCCAGCGTTTCGGGCGTTTGTCGGCGGGCCGATTGGCTCGGGGCAGCAGTATGTCGCGTGGATTCATTTGGATGACATCGTCGGAATTTTCTTGATGGCGCTTGATGAACCTTCAGTCAGTGGCGTGCTGAACTTAACTGCGCCGACGCCGGTGCGGATGCGCGACTTTGCTGCGACTCTAGGCAAGGTGCTGCATCGGCCTTCCATGGTCGCCGTGCCAGAGCTCGCCCTCAAAGTGCTGCTGGGCGAAGGGGCGTCGGTGGTGCTGGCCAGTCAGCGCGTCTTACCCCGGCGTACACAAGAGCTAGGATATCGCTTTCGCTTTCCGGACTTGCAGGCGGCACTGACCGCGACGCTGGAGACGCAAAAGTAGCTACAGCCCACGATGCTTTAAGAAGTTGCTGAGCCACGGTCCAACGTAGTTGTCGTCGGCACTCTTTTGAATCGCGCGCTTTAGGTCAACCGCTTCGACCTGGTTAATCTTCTGCGCGATGATGGTCAGCGACTTGGTGCTCTGGCGGTAGCGTCGGAAAAGAATGAGCAGTGCGATTGCTGTCAGCGTCAGTAGCGATGCCAGCACGACCACACCGCTGATTAGGGTCGTCTGCACCCGATCGGGAAGTCCGTCGCTGACGCCCTGCTTGGTGCCACGCACCGCACCGTAAAGAGCGCTCTGGGTAAACTCTCCGACGGCTTGCTTGCTGGCGGGATCGCGCAAGCTGGTGGCTGCTTCCGAGATCAGCTGCCGCCCCATACCGCCGGCGGCTTTTTGCAGCTGCTCACCAAGCGGTCCTTCAAGCGCCTTTACCAGCGTCGCTACCAGTGCATCCGCGGTCTTTCGCGCCAGTACCTGTGTCGCGTCCGCTAGGTCTTTCTGTACCGCATCCTTCAGCGACGAACCCGCTGTTGCTACCGTCTGAATCACTACCTGTCGCAGCGCTTCTTTTAGCTCCGGACCGGCGGTCTGCACCAGCTGCTTGGTGGCCTCGCTGCCCTTGGTGGCCAGGGTGGTCAGCAGCTGTGCCAGCATCTGATCAATCTGCTTACCGAGAGCGCCGCGCTGAAGCTCGTTTTCCAAAGTGACCAGAGCTCCCTCGGTGGCCTTCTGTGCGGCCTGCTTCAGCGTATCGTCGCTGAGCAAGGTTTCGCGCAGAGCGTCCTTGAGCTGGCCTTTGTATTTTGGGAGCTCCTCGATGGCGCCTTGGGTCGCGCTGCGTCCCATTCCTCGCGCAGTCTCACGCAGAGATGCACCGCAACCCGGCAAAAGAAGTGCCACAACCAGCCCCACGTAAATCCCGCGATGACGAACAGAGACGCTCATGGATGTTCCTCAGTGGTTCCGACGACTGGCTTGCCGCAAAATCCATCGTACCGCAGCTCGGTAACACTCAATAGCAGCCGGTCTTGGCGGCGAGGTTGAACTGCAGCAATGCCGCGCTCGTAGGGTAGCCGTGGTGGCCGACATTCGGACGCGTCCGAGACTCGGATCGAAGCACTGCCGCGACTAACCAATCCCGCGACGGAGACCGACTGTGCCGGTGGCTGGCACGCACACTGCAATGTGGAGTGGTGTGCTTGCCAAAGCGTCATCAGCAGGAGTCTTAGGGATAGAGGCCTATTCGGTCCACATCGAAGTCGATGTCAGCCTGGGTTTGCCTCAGTACAACTTGGTTGGTCTCGCCGACAATGCGGTCAAAGAGGGAGCGGTACGGGTCCGAGCAGCACTAGATAACTCGGGCTTCGCCCTGCCACCGAGGCGCGTCACCGTAAACTTGGCCCCAGCGGATGTACGCAAGGATGGGGCAGCGTTTGACCTGCCGATCGCGCTGGCCTTGCTTGTTGCGCATGAAAGATTGCCGGCGGCTGCGCTTGAGGGTCTGCTCTTTCTGGGCGAGCTAGGTCTAGACGGAGAGCTTAGGCGGGTTGCGGGTAGCTTACCGGTTGCGCTGTTTGCTCGGCAGGAGGGTTATCGCGCGCTGGTGCTGCCTGCTAGCTGTGCATCGGAGGCGATGGCAGTCCGTGGGCTGACTGTCTATGCAGCTGAGACGCTGAATCAGGTGGTTGCGGCGTTAGTTGCAGGGGAACAGCTGCCGTTTGCAACGATGGATCAAAGGCAGTGCATTGGCTCTGGTCAGCCGAGCCTCGACTTGTTGGATGTACGCGGCAACGAGCAGCCCAAGCGGGCTCTTGAGATCGCGGCAGCTGGAGGTCACAACCTGCTTTTTATCGGTCCGCCAGGCACTGGCAAGAGCATGCTGGCACGTCGGCTGCCGGGCATTTTGCCACCCATGTCCGAAGCCGAGGCGATTGAGAGCACCGCTATTTATTCTGCGGCCAGCTTGCTGGGAGGCGCGTCGTTGCTACAGCAGCGGCCCTTTCGGGCGCCACATCATGATATTTCCGTGGTTGGTCTCGTCGGCGGTGGTTCAAATCCTCGTCCGGGCGAGATCAGCTTGGCTCACCACGGTGTCTTGTTCTTGGACGAGCTGCCGGAGTTTCCTAGAGCGGCGCTGGAGTCGTTGCGCCAACCGCTAGAGGAGCGCCAAATCACAATTGTTCGCGCTCGCTGTGCTGTGACCTATCCCGCATCGTTTTCCTTAGTTGCGGCGATGAATCCGTGTCCATGTGGCTTTCTCGGTTCGTCACTGCGTAGCTGTGTATGTGACAACGGACGGCTTGGTCAGTATATGGCTCGACTGTCAGGGCCGCTGCTGGACCGCTTTGATCTCCACGTTGAAGTTCCCCACATCGACTATCAGTCCCTGCTTAGCAGCCAGCGCACGGGAGAGTCGTCGGAGTCCGTTCGCTCGCGGGTGATCTTGGCGCAAGCCCGACAGCAGGAACGCCTAGTGGGCCTGTCGTGCAGGCAAAACAGCAACGCCAGCCTGTCAGTTGAGCAGCTGCTTGAGTGGGGGCGTCCCGACGACGCTGGAGAGCGCCTACTTCTGCTCTATGCCAAGCGTCACGTTCTGAGCAGCCGCGCAATTCATCGGGTCCTACGCGTGGCGCGAACCATCGCGGACTTGGCCGGGGCCGGGCAGGTTCAGGCCGCGCACATTGCGGAAGCGCTATCGCTACGCGTTCTCGATCGACCCGTTCAACCGGGAAGGTAGTCGCGGTCAGCCGGTGGTAGCGGCACCAGGACTTGAGTCGAGCTCTGGAGCCAGAGCAGAGAAATAACCCAAACCAGGAGTTGAGAAGCATGAGCATTTCTAAGGCGGTGCGCGAGAAGCTAAAGGTCATTGGCGTAGCAGTCAGCGCCATTGAAAAGCAGTTTGGCAAAGGGGCCATCATGCCGCTTGATGGCAAGGAAGTCGCAGACGTGCAGGTCTTTTCATCGGGCTCGTTGGCGTTGGATACGGCCTTAGGCGTAATGGGATTTGCCAAGGGTCGTGTGATTGAAATCTATGGCCCCGAGTCCTCTGGCAAAACGACGCTGACGCTCCATGCTATCGCTGAGATCCAGCGGCAAGGCGGTGTGGCTGCGTTTATCGACGCGGAGCATGCACTGGACGCCGGCTATGCGCGGAAGCTGGGTATCAAGCTAGACGAACTTCTGGTGTCGCAGCCGGACTGCGGCGAACAGGCATTGGAGATTGCCGACATTCTGGTGCGTTCCGGGGGCGTCGACTTGATAGTGGTTGACTCGGTTGCTGCGCTGACGCCGAAGGCAGAGATTGATGGCGAGATGGGAGATGCCCACATGGGCTTGCAGGCGCGACTGATGTCACAGGCGCTGCGCAAGCTGACCGCTGCCTGTGCCAAGCAAAACTGCACGGTGATATTTATCAACCAGCTGCGCCAAAAGATTGGCGTGGTGTTTGGTAATCCCGAGACGACAACGGGCGGCAACGCGCTGAAGTTCTATGCCTCCGTGCGCCTAGATATTCGACGGACTGGTCAGGTTAAGCAGGGAGAGGCCGTGGTGGGCTCGCGGGTCCGCGTCAAAGTCGTGAAGAACAAGCTAGCTCCACCGTTTCGAGAGGCGGAGTTTGAACTGCTCTATGGCGTTGGCATCCACCGCATAGGAGAACTGCTGGATATCGCTGTTGAGCGTGGTTTTGTCGAAAAATCGGGTGTTTGGTATGCAATTGACGGTGAGCGAATTGGTCAAGGGCGCGAAAAATCGTGCGCCTGGCTGATGGAGCATCCGGACAAGATGGAGCGGCTCCGTAACAGCGTGGTGGCGTCATTGCGGCAGGCGATGGAAGAAAATGCCCGTCATATGCCAGCTCCCATCGAGGCAGAAGGCGCCGAAGACGCCGAGCAGCACAATACGCAGCTGGCAGCGTAGTTGTGACCTAGCTTGCCGTAGCAGGGACCCTAACCCTCAAGAATCCTTGTGAGGCGATGAAAAAGAGTTGGCGTAATCGAGTGGTGAAGGAGTAAGGATGGACACCATGTGAGGTGTCCGTGTGGTACCTCACATGGTGAGCCACTATTGGCGCTACCCCAAAATGCTAGCACTTGACAGCACTTAGGACGTACAAGTAGGCTTGCCCACTCGTTTGGGAGTAGTGGCAGCTGTACTTAGACCAAACTACATGGACCAAGTACAGCTGCATCCGTAGTGAAGTTGTTTTGATTGATGATTAGCAAAACAGACAGGAAATAAAGAAATGTCAGTAAAACTCAGGTTGGCTCGAGCTGGTGCTAAAAAAGCACCTTTCTACCGCGTTGTTGTTGCCAATTCTCGAAATGCCCGCGATGGCCGCTTCATCGAGCACATTGGTGTTTATGACCCAACCCGAAATCCTGCTGAAGTTCGATTCAAGATGGAGCGAGTTGAGTACTGGCTTAGCAAGGGCGCACAGCCTTCAGACACCGTCGCACACCTCATCCGTAAGGTGAAGGCGACGCAAAGCACTCCCGCTACTGCAGCAAAATAACGGAGCCACAGTTGCTTCGATGAGCTCCCGCTGGGATACGTGTTTTACGCAGTCGTTCAATAATATATAAAAGTGCTGAATATTGCTCAATACCTGCAACTTGTTCCTTCATAAGAAGAAAGAAAGCAGAAAATCAATATTCAGCTATATGAGTGCGAAATAAAACTCGCCCACAGAGCGTGCTCACAGGGCTTCGGAGATCTCTTAGTTACGCATCGCAAATATCGATTATTGATGTTTGTCTTGTCATGTCTATATGACAAGTAGAATGCCCAAACTTGCAGAATATGGAAAACGATCGCTTACAAATAGGCCTAATCTGTCATGCACACGGTCTGCGCGGTGAACTCAAAGTTCATCTTCATGCAGCAGAATCAGATGCGTTGCAGTTTGTCTCGCGGGTTTTCGTGGCGCCAGCGGACGGGCCCCGCGGTGATTCGATAAAGTATTCTGAACATAAGATTCAATCTGCTAGGCCAACGGGCAATGGCTATTTTATAGTTAAGCTGGATGGTATTGCAGATCGAACGGCAGCCGAATCAGTTCACAGTCAGACAATTTCTGTGCTAAGGGCGGAACTAAATCCGCTGCAAGAAGATGAAGTCTATCTAGCCGACTTGGTTGGATGTGCTGTCATTACGATTGATGGTCTATCAGTGGGGCAGGTTCATAGTTGTACCCATTTTGGGGGTAATGACATGCTCGTTGTTCGTAGGCCGAATCGAGAAGACGCGCTTATTCCTGTTAGTAGAGAAATCGTGGTTCAAGCTGACATTGTGACTAGGACCGTAGTGATAGATCCTCCTGAAGGTCTACTTGATCTTGATGTAATGAGGCCTAGTAATGCTATCTGTTAGCATTCTAAGCATTTTTCCAGGAATGTTCGCTCCTGTCCTAAGCACCGGAATGATTGGTCGTGCAATTGAGCGTAAATGCCTAGCTGTCGAGGCTATAGACCTTCGTGACTTTTCGGCCAACAAACACCGTTCCGTAGATGATACTCCCTATGGCGGCGGCTCAGGAATGGTCATGATGGCTGAGCCAATAATTGCTGCGCTCAAGTCCATTCAGGGGAAATATCCGGAGACATATAGAATCTTATTGACGCCTTCCGGCACTCCATTGAATCAGGAAAAAGTAAAACAGCTTGCTGCCTGTACGCATATAACGTTTGTTTGCGGTCGTTATGAGGGGGTCGACGAGCGAGTTTCTCGGTATATTGATGAGGAAATATCAATAGGGGATTATGTTATTACCGGTGGAGAACTAGGCGCATTGGTTATTATTGATGCTGTAACCCGTCTTCAGCCGGGCGTGCTTAATAACGAGCACTCAACAAGTGAAGAGTCTTTTGAAAATGGCTTGCTCGAATATCCGCAGTATACCAAGCCAGCCATGATTGATGGGATGGAAGTCCCGGCTACATTACTGTCCGGTAATCATGAACAGGTGAAGCGCTGGAGAAGAGCGCAATCGCTGCAAAGAACACAGTTGAAACGTCCAGACTTGTTTTCGAAGCTAGCACTATCAGAAGAAGATAAGAAATTGTAACTGCAGAGAACAATCAATCCGATAACAGTTTCGGAAGCGCTCCAAGTCCAATAATCGAATGAGTCCTCATGACGCCCGCGGAACTTGCACGTCGGACCTATATTGCATTAATCCACTATCCAGTTTATGATAAGCACGGGCGAACTGTAGCTACATCAATTACAAATCTTGATATTCACGATATTGCTAGATCAAGCAAGACTTACGGTTTAGCTACCTATTTTATTGTTCATCCAGTACTGGCCCAGCGAGAACTGGCGCAACGGGTTGTTAACCATTGGCAGATTGGAAACGGACAGAAACAAAACGATTTTCGGCGCGAGGCGCTGGACACGGTTGTTGTTACATCCTCAATCGAGGATGTGGTCGCCACGATAAACAGTTGCCATGGTGCTTTACCTTTGGTAGTAGGAACTTCTGCAAGGAGAATGCTTAACGTGGTGGGTTTTGGTGCTCCACTGCGTGACCCCGCGTTACTTGGTGACAGGCCGTTATTGATTCTGCTCGGTACAGGTTGGGGACTAATTGAAGAGTGGACCGAATGTAAGGTCGAGAAATTTTTTCCACCCATCCATGGAACAGCAGATTACAATCACTTATCTGTGCGCACAGCCGCCGGAATTATGCTGGACAGAATTTTTTCACAGCCAGGGTTAGACTCAGGAGAACATAGCTAATGAGTGATGTAGTGCCGATTATTGAGACGTTGGAAGCCGTACAACTTCGGAAACAGCAAATGCCTGATTTCCGGGCTGGCGATACAGTGCGCGTTTGGGTCTTGATCAAAGAAGGTGACAAAGAGCGTACGCAGGCATTTGAGGGTGTTGTTATTCGTCGACATCATCACGGGCCAAGGGAATCGTTTACCGTTCGCAAAGTGAGTTATGGAGTTGGTGTTGAGCGTATCTTCCCCATGCATTCTCCGCGTATTGACCGCTTGGAAGTAATTTCGCGCGGTGATGTTCGTCGAGCAAGGCTGTTTTATCTCCGTGACTTATCTGGTAAAGCAGCTCGCATTAAAGAGCGTACTCAGATTCGGGGAAATGTTGCGGACGCGAGTACTGATTCCAAGTAATCAATTTCGCGCGGAACCACTAAGCCCCTAGTTTTAGTGTTTACGCTTTAAGTGCCGTTGTTCAATCATATACATATTACCTCCTTGCTGCAGTCCTTCCATCCCTTCCGCGAGTACCGTTCTGCTTTATTTCTTGTGCAAGATAAGATGAGTTGTGTCGGTAATTGCGTAAGCACAAAATGTACTAAGGCAATTACCTAAAATGGAAAGGGCTCAGCTCTCATCAAAACGAGGGATGAACGCGGAGCGCCTCGCCGCTGATTTTCTTACTGCACAGGGGTTACGTATCCTATGTACAAACTATCGAGCGCGACGCGGGGAAATTGATGTTGTCGCAATTGAGCAAAACACGATGTGTTTTGTTGAAGTAAAGTACCGTCGGTCAAATCGCTTTGGCGCAGCAGTACTATTTGTGAGTCCACAAAAGATTCGAGCACTCTCCTTTGCGGCGAATGATTTTTTGTGTAGGAATGGGTTTAGCATCAGCAGTCATTGCTTTCGATTTGACGTGCTGACGATTGAGGGATTTGCGCCTCTGACGGTCACATGGTATCGAGATGCATTTGGGGTACCGTCTGATTTTTGATTATGCTGATCTGCCACAATTTCTCTACCAATCAAAAAGAGAGTCCAGTTTGAGCCTTACCAAAGGAAGGATTCTGCTTAGCATTCCCTCCTAAGTTTTCTCCCGTGAGAAGCCTCCTTGCATACTCCGGAGGAGGCGCAGGTAGCACAGCGCTGAATGGGGCCGCTTCTCATCGTAGTCTCATCGGTATTCAGCGGTTTCCTTGCGCACTTCTGCTAGGTCCTTCCAGTAGTTTTGGTTGAGGCACTCGTTGCGTAGTTTGCCGTTAAAGCTCTCGATGTGGGATTTTGCGTCGGTTTCCCAGACTCATTGCAATGCCTGTTGACGTCGCGCTCCTTCGCCTAGTCCTGACACGGCTTTGCTTGCACATTTTGGGCCGTTATTGCTGCGAATGGCCTCCGGGCGACCCAGTTGCTGGCGCAGTCGCTCCTGCACTCGCTTTAGGTGGGTTCCGATTGGCCTGCCGTCCTAGATCTACTCCAGTCAAAAAGAGAGTCCTCCCAAACGCGAAAGGTGCTAGGAGGA
>ERZ795056.1994-NODE-1994-length-23276-cov-8.470264_pt1 | contig 23276 bp, 25 predicted proteins | sample MGYA00375140_ERZ795056 | MGnify/ENA primary metagenome ERZ795056 (study PRJEB30185, sample SAMN05720227) | activated sludge metagenome | isolation source: Anaerobic digester | place: USA | collected 2015-03-09 ... | reverse complement strand
GCGGTGGCGATTTCCGGAACTTTGAACCAGTTTACACCACCAGAAGCTGGTCAATGAGTCGTATTGATAAAATTATACGCCAATTACGCCGAATTTACAAGGATAATCCTAGCTATTTTGATGTTCCGGCTTTTGCTCAAAAAGTCTATTAATCTGAATTGCTTAATTTAGCTAAAATTCATCGCCTCTCGTTAGGGCTTCCTCGATCAGTTTCCTTTCTTTCAGGTATCGGGTTACGGCATACCACGCTGAGTTTATAAGCGGTATTAACAATGCCCAACGAGGGTCATTCTGTACATAAGCCAACAGGATCGGCAGAATGGACGAGACTCCGGAATATAGGAAAACTATCGCAAGATGCTTTAAGGCCTCTTTATGTGCTTGTGTCATAGTATTTGTTTTAATTTATCGATTGCTTGTTCTAAATGGTTCATGACCTGTTCGGCAATCACAGACCGGTCAATTTCGCTCTTTTGGCCTCTAAAATTAGATACCCATTTTTGGAGATTATCTCCTGGGCAAGCTGTCGAAGCTCCGCTGACCTCACGATGGCCGAGAACATTCTCTTTCGGAATGCTGTACTTCGACATCAGCTTTTTGAGTAAATCCAACAAAGAGGATAATTGTTCAACGGTCGGTACTTCAGTCATGAAGTTTCCGGGCAGACAAATTCCAAGCGATTTGAAATTCATGCTGTCGGCTACACAATGTGCCCCAATCGTATTTTCAGATCGTCCAGCCATCACTTTACCGCTGGTTGTTATAAAAAAGTGGTACCCGATGTCGCCCCAGCCTTTTGAGATGTGATATCTTTTTACCGCATCGAATGTCGTGGTATCTCTGGCGGTCGCAGAATGATGGATAACTAAATATTTGATTTTGTCAGGTTTAAGTTCCATAGTGTTTTGCTAATGAGATTAATAAATTGATTAATGCGGTTATAAGTCCGCCGACTGATGCAGTGGCGATAAGCCAGAAAAACTTCTTGATCCAAGCCATGTCATTTTTAACCGACCCCATTTCCTCGTTAATAATGACAATATGCTTTTCGATGCTATCAAGCCGTTTGTCCTGCATGTTGTTTTGATAAGATTCGTCATTCATATTTTTATTTTGGTACATATGCTCTTTCAAATTGTCTGATCAGACCTCTGCTTTCCAACGCCTGTTCAAGCCGGTCTTGCAGTTCCTGATCTCGCCAATACTTTTCTTTTTCTATATCCACTGATTTTGCTTTTGAGCCGAGTAATCCATAAAGAAACTTAACCGCACCCGATGTTTTATCGTCAGTTAGTTTTCCGGCCGTGGTATAGAACCTCCCCAATGCAGTGTTTAAAAAGTGAAGCTTGTAAGCATTGGCGGTGTAACTTACCGAACCATTCTTATTTTCCTTTTCTCTAACTTCCAGCCATTCTCTCAGCCCCGGTACTTTGTTTATAAACGGATACACCCGGTTTGATTCGGCTATTGGCTCCCCAGTGAACAGATTTTGTCCAGTACCCACTTCAATCGGGTATTTCAAAAGCGGAGATAATTCGCCAACCATGCTGGCCACAGTTCTTTTTGCACTTCCTTTATAAAGTCGGTTTATATCCTCAACGGGCAAACCGAAGCCGTAGATGTATTGCGAAAAGCCGTCTTTTTCGCCAAGTCGGACCGGCAACCCCTCTCGCATATAAGGAGGCAATGAGGCGAATTCCTCTTGAGCTTTCTCTTTGTCTGATTGTAGGTTCTGCAATCCTTTTCCGATGGCTGAATATTTGCCTGGCTGTTTGACCATTTGTTCAAGTTGCAGAGGAATATTTCCACGAGTCCATCTGTAAAACGGCAATAACCGCTTCATGATGTTTTGCTCAAATGGTGCTAGGGCTTCCGGTGCATAGTCGAAGTGAAATTGGAAGACTGTTTTGGCGGCCTGTTCGGGTGCATCGCCTTTAATTAATCGATCAACAAACAGTGGCAGTCGCAGTCTGTTTTCCACGACTTCCATTGCTTTTGCAGGTGTTCCCATAAGCTTGGCCACCGGCCCTTTAGTGACATCTTTTTCCACTTCTTTCATGACATCCAAATATCCCGGCTGACCGACGACTCCTAATTTACTTGCCAGTTCTTTTATTTGCTCGTATCCGTATTTAGTCCCGAGCTTGGTGGTAATTGTTCCTTTTGATCCTCTGGCTATCTGATCAGCTTGCAAATATCTGGCAGGATTGGTCACGCCGGCAATCCAGTTGTTGAAAGTTCCTCCCATGAAGTTTCTTGTGTGGAAAGCAGGAAACCATCCAGTGACCGATCCTTTCCAAAAACCGAGAACCTTATCGTAGAGCTTCAAAAATCTCCTTGTTGCTTCCTCGTTAGTCAAAGTCTTATAAGTGTCATCGACATGCTTCACGATCTGTTCGGGCAACAATGTACCTTTTAATTGAGGCACGGAGCTTTCAATATATTTAATGCCATTTTCGAATATTGGTTTTATTACTTCTTTGGCGGTCATCTTTCCAGTTACTGGATTCTTAATCTGTTTGGTTATCACTTCGGCTTGCTTGCCGAATTCTTTTCCGATTTCGGTCAAAAAGTCGTAGGTGCCAACAGCCTTGATGTGTTCGGCCTTTCGAGCCGCGAATGCTTTGAACGCATCCTGTTCAAAAAGTCTTACGCCATATCTTTTGCGGAAGTAGTTGTTTATTCCTTCGACTGTGTCATCAATCTGTCTTGTCTTGGCAAATGGATTTTTTACACGAAGCGGTTTGTTTATTTCGGAAGTAATGTTCATCCCGCTCTTTTGTAAAAATTCACGCCCTTCGGGAGTTAAGTAGTGCCTTAGGTAATCGGGCAATTCATAATCCAAAAGACCACGCTGTTTTTCAGCAGTGGCAAATTTTTTATGTTCGCCCCGAATAAAGTCAACGATGTCATCGACTGCTTTTCTACTTCCGGGTTGGTTTATCGAATCATCGGCAATTTTCAAAGCACCACTCCAATAATTCTTTGGTACTTTTACGGTCGCACCGGAATATAATCGACTTTGATCTTTACGCCCGGTATAAAGCATCGCATCGAGAAGTTCATCGCCTTGGCTTTCCGGCATTATGAAATATTGTATTTTTCCTTTCTTGACCACAATCGGCGACGGTAATCCACCACGATTTTTGAATTTCATCGAGCCGTCTTTCACTTTCACAAAAATATCCACATCGTTCGGTTTAAGCTTGCCCTCAACGGATGACCCGAACACTTTCATATCGACTATATTGGCACGATCCACACCCTTGATGTCGCCGAGGTCAACGCCTTTTAACATATGACTTACTGATTCAAGGCCTCTTGGGATTGGTACTGGAGGAGTCGGGATGTTTTCCAGCGTTCTGCCGATCTCGATTCCGGCTTTATCGCCGAGTTCTTTTCTTGCTGTTTTGCCAAGAGCCGATACTTCATCAACGGCTTTGCCGACTTCGTATCTTGTCGCTTTGCTGAATTTTGAAAACTTATCGACATACTGTTCGCCAATTCCTCCTGGCAAGTCTTTTATTTCTTTGAATGGCACAAAAGCTTTTCCGGCCAAATCTTTGGCCGACTGATAAAGCTTCCCGACCATCGGGGTTTTTTCCAGTAATTTATCCGCTCCCTTGAATGGTGCGGTGGCTATTGATCGAGGCAATATTTCTTGTCCGGCAAACTTAAGTCCGCCCTTGGCCAAAAACTTTTCGCCTCCTTCTTGCAAAACTTTTTCCGCAATTGCTTTTCGAGCCGCTCCCTCGCCAAGTTCAGTGATGGATTTTTTTAATAGCTTGGTTCCTGTCTTATTCAAAACAACACTTCCGGCTTTGGTCGCCAGCTTTGCACCGCCACCATAACCGAATGTTATGTAGGTCGTTGGATCAAGCAGTATGTCTGCGATAAATCCGCCGACTTTGCTTTTTATTCCCAATGCTTCGGACGGCAAAACATGCTCTTTAATTCCTTGTTTTACTCCTTTACCGCTTATAAGTCCTCCCACGGCATACGCTCCGGTATTTAAGACATTGAGTATCTTTTGCAGGGTTGATTCTTTCGGTTGAGTTTCGCTGATATCAACACCGTTTTGCAACGCAAAATCTCTAAGTCCGGAGGCTGTTGTCACATTAGGCTTGGCAGAAGTTGTGGCAGAAGTGTCAACGGGCTTTACTTCATATTTTCCCTGCGAATTCTTTTCATATTTTACTTGTCCGGCAGAAGTGTCGACAGAAGTTTTTACCGTTGCCGTTGGCACGGAATCAGTCTTGATATATTTGCCAGTTTTGGGGTCTTTGATATAAGCCATAGTTTTTTAATTTCCAACGCCGAAGAGTCCTTTAAAGAATCCCTTGGTTCCTCCCCACACATTTTTTGCCACGCCCGGTATCTGTTTAGTGAAGACCTCTTTCAATCCCTCGCCAAATTGCTGAGCAGTAATCGGAGGATTATTGCTACTAATCATTGATGGCGTACTGTTGGCCATGGTTGATCCAGCTTCAGCCTCCGCTTTTATTTGATCTCTCTTGGCGATTACTTTTGCTCTAATACTTTGCGGAACATTGCTTACGGTGAAGTCGGGATTATTTAATAGTTCCAACGCATAAGCTTCTATATCGTTGGAATCGCTCGTACCGCCACTTGATGAACCTGATCCGCTTCCTTTGGTGCCGACAATTTTTGTCCCAGCAATATCAAGCACGGTTCCGGCTGGAGTCTCATTGGCGAGTTGGGCAAGCTTTATCGCCCGGTCAATTACATCTTGAGCTTCTTTCTTTTCCTGTTCTTTTCCGTATTTGGCGGAGTCGATTAAATTAGCGACATCTTTTTCCGAAGCACCAAACACTTGGCTTAGTATGTCGCCAAGCACACCGTATTGATCTTTTTGAAATCCGAGAGTTTTCTCGGCCACTGTCAGAGGAAGAGCCGAATCTTCATATTGCATACCAGCGTATTCTTTAGCGGAAGTATCCGCAGTGCTTATTTGTGTAGCGAGTCGATTTCTTTCGTTGAGCAATTTTCTGTACTCATCTATAAGCGGTTGCTTTTCCGAAGCGACTAATCTTTGGGTTTGGCTTTCAGTAACGAGACCGCCACTTCCAACAATTCTGTCTCTAATGTCTTTTTCTGAGCTGTTGATAGATTCCTCCATTGTGGCTAGTCTTGCATCCAAACTTTGCAAATTCTTTTCCATCGTATCAATGCCTTTCTTGGTTCTTTCTTGTTGGTAGATGTCAGATTTTTTTGGAAGATTTTGCAGGGTTTCAAGGTATTTAGTCTGGCTGTCCTGCATGCTCTTTAGGGCGGTATCAAGGCCTAATTCGGACCGGTATTGTTTAAGCAAAGAAGTGCTGGAAGGCACATCAGTTCCATACATCGTGGTCTTTTCAGGTACACCGCTCGCCCCTGGGCTCGAATTTTGGGCAACAGTGGTCGTTACGGGTTTAGAAGGTGTCACGGTGGGACTTGGGCTCGGAACGCTCGCCTTAGGGGCAACAACGGGTGTAGCCTGTGCTCCGGGTAAATTTAAGGCAGAACCGGCGTATATCAGGTTCGGATTTTTGATAGTCGGGTTGGCTTTCAGAAGATCGTTTACGGTGGTGCCGTATTGTTTGGCGATTCCCGAAAGGGTCTGACCTTTTTGTATTGTTATCTGCGACATAATTTTTAAGTTAGCGTTGCGTACCTCCACACTCCATTAAAAAAGATATAAAACCGTCGTGTGCTTCCGTTATCGTATAATGCGAAGCTGATCGGGGTTCTTGGCGTATCGGTCGGCGGTGTGTTTAGTACTGGTATGTCTCTTAGCAAATTGAGTATCGAACCCAGATTCGGATCAAACGGCTGATCTTTGTTGGTTGGTGTATTGTTCATATCTATGGAAGTTTTTTATATTCGTCCAAGACCTCATTGATTTGGACGAGCTGTTGTTGCATGACGACGATTTGTTTTTCTAAATTATCTTTTTGTTTTTGCAAAGCAGGAATGTTTACGATTGAGACCGACTCATGCGTATCGATCTTTTTCACATTCTCGCCATCAATTTTTTCCAGAGTGAATTTACTCATATCTTTATTTGATTATTCTGTCCGGCACAAAGACGGCCGAGACATCTTTCACTCCCATGTCCCATTCGCCCGAGTATCCGGAATTACTCCAAACTTCAACCTTAAATTGAATCTTTTTCGACCTCGCATTGAACCGAAGCATTTTGTTAACCTTGCCTTGGTTTTCATTTCCCTTAATCGTTCCCAGTCTTTTAAAAGGAGTGATTGCCACATAATCTCCAGCCTGCAGGTATCCCTGAGAAGTTCCGACATAGTACAAAGTTTCATCGAGATAGACTGTTTTGGTTACCGTATCTATGCTTTTAATATGTCGTATCTGTCCGGCCGCAGGGCCGGCAAGAACAATAACTTCATCGCCGACTTCAATCGAGCTACCTATTGACGAAAGGGTGAAATAATCCGAACCGCCACCGGTCACATACTTTGCTTGATCTCTTATGCTCTGCTCGGCGATGTTGTACTTGATTTCAAACCTCGCAAAACTACTGTTTGGCATCGGCTTTAAAAAGTTCAGAATAAACTGTTTCCATCTTTTGCGGAGATACGGCTCATTGTCGATTAATGGACTGATCCAATATGCCCCGAATTCATAAGGCCTAAATGTTCCAGTTTCGTGATTTACATCGATGATTGATTTGTTGCCGTCGCCATACATCACCCGAATCGTGTTATTGTCCACATAAAGTCCGTACATGACTGATACTCCGGGAGTCACATGGTTGACCGCACCGCTTGATACTCGGTGTTTGAAATACAGAGCATTGGTTGCTGGGTTATAGCACCATATTCCGCAATACTGACTTCGGCGACTTACATCGTAAGTGTTCGATCCTTTCGCTATCAGAATCGTGCCTTGATATACTTTCATGCATCCAGCCTTAAGTGATATATAGTCCTCGTGGTTCATTTCCGGAAAGCGGTTCAGTTTTTCTATTCCCGAACCATTGAATCGACAAATCCAGCCATCTCTTGTTAAGAAATACAAGACATTTTTGTCGACCACACCGGCAAGGCTTTGGGTTTGAGTAAGTTGCAAGACACGATTGTAAGTTTGAGAATATCCATCCCAGAAAAACAAAGCTGATCCGAATGTTGGATGGTGAGCGGAAATAACGAGATAGTCGGTGAGTGGTGCGAGCCACACGATCACATAACCGGTCGGCAATATGAGCTTATTAGGATTCCAAACGCTTGCACCGGTATCCCATGTGGCAAGATAGTTTTTATTTCCGAAGCAAATGAATTTCAAAAACTTGGTAATCGGAACATCATCAAATGCCGTGTTCACATTGAACGACTGCCAATTGTCCACCCATGTCGTTTTATCGAATCGTCCGACCCATGTGCTCCCGGCGTAGTACATATAGTCGTCATCGGCGTAGAGTCCGCTTCCTCCCCAGATATTTGTGCTGTCATGTACCTCAACCCAGCTACTATAATCATTTTGAAAAATTTTCCCGTCATCATGATTGACGCAATAATATCGATAATTGAAATAGCACATGTAGGTCGGTTCATCGAGTGCCGGAAGACTCACGCTGTCGCTCTCTTTGAAAAATTTGTTAGCTACTTTCATAAACGGCGGATACTGATCAAATTCCAAACCGTTGGAAAACCAAAAGCTCCCTTCGACATTAAGGTTTGAGATGCCTTTATGGAATTGCGATGTTTTCCAAATTTTCTTAGGTAGTGCCATAGTGTTTTTATACGAGACTGCTTCTTGGAATTTCAGCTTGATCAGAAGCCGACGCCATTCTGGCAAGTTCTTGATCTCGCCATTTTCCGAGCATCACTCTTTCAAAGTTATTATCGGCTTGCCGTTCCAGCTCGGTATCGCCCTGCTGGTTGTAGTACATTTTCTTGCCCCATTCGACATAGGCCTGATGGTAGAGTTTTTCGACCTCCGGCTCATCATTGTCAGATGCAAAGTCATCAGATATTCGGACAAAGACAAATCTCATGGCATTGCCGTCGGTTGTCGGAGTCGCCACCGGATAGAAATAACCCCCCAGCATATACACTGCGTGGTCATCAAACTTGTCTCTATCCCGGAAGTCGATCAGCTTATAAGGTGTCTTATCCGTTCCGATTTTAAGTTCAATAAACGCACGGTAATTTTCCGGCACGGGATATTTCTCTTGATTAGCCACCGTTGTGAATGGTTGTTCGGTTTTTAAGTAATCCCAATAATCAAAAGTTTGATCACGGTCTTCCGGCGGTCGCCAGCTCTGCACCTTTTCATCCGCTCTTTGTATCCATGTGTTCAGCAATGAGGTATCGAGTGTTTGGTCATCGACTTCGTTCTTTATCGCTGTTTTTATTTCGCCTCTGGTCATAGGTTTTAAATGTCATCACGAATGATGATTGATAATTGCTTATATCCGGTTTGGATTTTACCGTCGGGAAAAGTGACCTCGACCTCTCCCAAGTAAGTCGCAACCGTGTTGGTGTCGGAAGCCGACCAGTTATATCGGCATTTGCCTTTGGTAGCATCGGTAATCACACAGGCAGTTCCGTTGATCTTTATCGTCCCGGTTGTCGCATCTTTCATATAGAATTTGACCGTGCATCCAGTGAGATCCACTGGCGAGCCGTCCTGTGTCAGACTGAATTCCAATGGCGGTCTGGTGTCGTTTTGTACGATTTTTATGCTCATAGGTTTATATCTTTTTTATTGCTCGGCAGATTGATGTCGGTTTTCGATGTCTGCATCTGTTGATCTTGCCGTGCGGTTTTGACCTCAATATTTTGCCTGGCGGTTATAAGATTCAGGGCTTCTTTTGCCGACAGCATCAGTACCGACAGTTTGGCTGATAAAAATTCAACGGCAATTTTTACTCCCTCGATTACTTTCCAAATGCGGAAGCAATAAGTCCACGCTTTTGCGATTAGTCCTCGGATATCTAAAACATACGACCATTGTTTTTCGATTCCGATCAGGACATCGAATGCGTATGTCCATGTTTTGGTTATTTTGCTCAAAACATCCAGCACATAGGTTTCGGTCTTAGTGATCAAACTTCTTATGTCCCACAGATAGTTTTCAATCTTGGCAATGAGTGTTTTGATATCCAATTTGTATGTGCTTATTCGTCCGGCCAAATTCTTGATATCAAATAAATATCTTGTGAGTTTATTTGCCAAACTTCGAATGTCGAGAATATAAGCTGTTTGTCTTACTGCGAGAAGCAAAATATCTAACGCATAGTCGACAGTCTTTTCAATCTTGTTGAAAACATCGAGGATGTATCTTTGTGTTTTGGCAATCAGGCTTCTGATGTCAAAATTGTAAGTCCAATATTTTGCGATCAATGCTCTGATATCGTGCAGATAGCTTATTTGTTTTTCAGCAAGGTTCAGGATATCGAGTTTGTAGTTATGAATTCTTGCTACCACACCGCCGATGTCTATCAGGTAGGATTGAAGTTTGGTTGCAAGATTTCTGATATCGAGTTTGTAGATTGTCTGTTTAATCGCCGAAAGGAACGAGTCAAAGCGGTATGTCAGAGTTTTTCCGAGCATAAGTAAGATGTCCAGCAGATAGCTCGTTTGCTTTACGGCCAGTTGTCTGATATCCAGCTTATAAATCACTCCCATTAACGCACCGCCGATTACATCCCACACATACGAGACTGCTTTGGTTATCAGATTCCGAATATCTAATGTGTAAGATACGGCTTTTGTAATCAGACTTTTGATGTCCAGCACATATGAGATTATTTTATTTATCGTTGCGTAAACATCCAGCACATAAATTTCAGCTTTTTCTATCAGATTTAGGATGTCTGCTTTATAAGTCATCAGATTGAAAACTAAGACAAACTGATCGTAGACATAAGTGACCGGTCTGGATATCAGTCCGAAAACATCCATCACATAATTCATTATTTTAGCGATTGGTTTGGTCGCCGTGCTATTAAGCTGTGCTGTGTTGAATTGATAAGCGTTGAACATAATCGTTTAACCCGAAGCTGGGATGTTAGTACCTCGCACCGAATTAGCTCCTTGTAGGTTTATTTGTCCAGTCACGCCGTCTTTGCAGATATTGCCAATGACCAAGTTATAGTCATCGTTCGCACCCAGCTCTCTGATGTGATAAGCGACTTTATTTGTTTGAGTCGCTTGCAGATTGTTGGAGGAAATCACATTGTAAGTGGAATAAACAGATCCGTTGTTTGAGAGGTAGATGTCATGAGATGTGTTGTTAGATGATCGGGACGAACCATCAATGGCATTTCCGGTGATCGTGTTGTATGAGGAGGCGTAGAGGTATATTCCGTGTCCACCGGCCCCGAAGATATGATTTCCGGTGATCACATTACTCACGGTCGTGCCTGATCCGTAATACAAAGCGATGCCTTGACTGGTTGGCCATGCAATCACATTTCCAGTGATGACATTGTATCGGGTGATGTTTGAGCTGTTGCCAATGACAATACTCCAGCTGTCACCGTAGAAATTGTTGCCTATTACGGTTACTCTTTGAGATCCAATCAAATACACCCCATAGTTAGTACTGGTGAATATCGTATTGCCCGATATAGTTTCTCGCCAGCCGTTTGAGACATAGAAACCGTAGCCGTTGCTTCGCAAGACATTACCAGTCATCGTGCAATAATTGCAGGCACTGTCGTACACGCCGTAGGAATTGGATGTCAGAATATTCCCGGTGATGCTGATGTATTGAGAAGTGGTGAATAATCCGATAGCCGTGCCTATGTTGGAATAAATAAAATTATTCTTTATCACGCTGTCCTCGATGGCAATGACTTTCAGACAATCTTGTCTCGCACCGGTGAGCCACATGTTCTCAATTGTGATTCGGCTGTGTTTGTAGGAAGAAGTACCCCATAGCACCAGCGGACTGCTGGCACCTGAAGTCTGATTGGCTTGATTGCCGTCAATCATGAATTTTCGGATCGTCACATTTTGATAACTGGTTGTGCCTCCGTTTCCGACTCTCACTATATCTCCCAAGTTGCTTGCGTTGGCCGCTCTCAGGAGCGTTGCCGAACCCTCGCCCTCTAAAACGACATTGCTTTTTAAGATTTCAACGACACCGGTCAGGTTATAAGTTCCTTTTTTAATTCGCACGATTCCGCCTCCGGCAGGCAGATTGCTGATTGCTTCGTTTATTTCTGTTTGATCATCTGTACCGTCGCAGTTGTAATCACCCGAACCGTCAGTGGCGACTATAATCTCTGTTCTTGATTGTAAGTCGTCAAAAAGTTTGGCTGTGACTAAAAGTTCAAGGCGTGTGCCTTGAGGCCATTCCTGTGCCGTGGTGTTTTCTTTAGCTCTTTCAATTGTGAATTGGTCGGTTGATTTCACTGTCACTTTCACAATTTCACTGGTTGCAGGATCGCTCGCATACAAAGTTGCATGGAACGGTGCATCAGGAAATTTTGAGCCGTCACCAGTTTGTACATTCAAAGTTGTCGCACCCGAAAGGAGTGGATTATCAGTGATTGTGCTTTTGGCATTATTCTTTTTTGTTAGGAATGTTTTAGCCATAGCTTATAACTTCTTTTAGGCCGCCGTGTCGCCCTCGGATTTTACTTGTGTGGTTGTCGCTGTTACCGCACCAGCACCGGCTGGCCATGTTAGGCGATACCACACGCCGAAATTGCCGGCTGAAGAGATGTCGCCGTGTTTTAATCCGGCCACTTTGCTGGCCATATCGCCACCCTCGGCATTCACGAGAGAACCTCCGGAATAGCGTTTGCCATACCAGATAAAGCTGACCTTTTTGTTGATTCCGATTGTGCCTCTTGAAGTTCCTCCTGATCCCTGTCTTATCGTTACCGAACGAGATCCGGACAATGAGTTCACATAGGCACCGTAAAGCTTGGAGAATGTGAGAGACCCAACGACTTCGGTTGTGCCGTTAAGTGTCAAAGTTTCCGTTTGCCTGTTTCCTGATGCATCCTCGCCGACAATCGTCACTTGTCTGGTGTCGGCACCGTCGGAAACTACGGCCACTACGGCGTTGGCGGAAAATGCCGACATGTTTCCTTGAGCACCATCGGCATCATCGGCGTGATCCACTCCAAATCCGAATGACAGTGCGGAATTAGTCGGCTGGCTTTGAAGCCACGAGACCACATTTTGCCAAGACAGCGAGCCGTGATTATTTTTGCGGAATACTTTTCGATATTCCGTTCCACCGACAGATGCTTCATCACCGGTGATATCGGTGAATAAGTTATTGTCGGTATTATCCACGACTTCAGTGGCGGAAATTCCACCGCCGTCCGAATTGGCGTTTGATGACTTATATTCTTTTAAGTCCGCAGATACTATTGGCATAAGTTTGAATTGATTATCGACCTCTTGGGTCTTTATTTATTAAGCAAGAGCTCGATCAATCTCTCTTTAGTTTCGGTGCCGTCGACCTCGACATTTTTTTCTTGTGCCAGAGACTGGAGTTCTTTCTTGGTCATTTTGGCCAAGTCTTTATCCACCGTGGTGTCCTCGGTCGGGGACGATTCCTCGGAGACCCTCCAGAAGTCGATCTTGAATGTTCCAAGCGATTCAAGTTTTTCAATGACGGCTTCGTCTTGGGTTTCGAATTGGCCGTCCTCGAATTGGGCATATTCGCCCGGCTGATCGCCGACTTTGACTCCGGCTTCATATACCGGCATGGCCGGCTTGAGCACGATTCGCAGTTTTTTGATGTGAGAATTGTATTTAGCCATATAAGTTGGTTGGTTAAAGTTTTTAATTGATGGCTTCCGCCCTTACTCCTGGCTTCCAAAATTGAAAGCCAGCGAGTCAGAGCAGAGCCGATGATCAAGGTTTAGACCACGCCCTTGATCAAAGCGTTTTTCTCGAAGTTGACTCTCTGTAGACCGACTTCAGTTTTGTACTGATCCATTTCCTCGTCAGCATCGTTGTCTTGAATGTTGGTTTCGAGCGTGGTGTCTCGACCATTCAAAGGACAATGCTTCAAAGTTGATAAATCAAGCACGACTCCCATACCGGCATACTGATTGTCGAACATCGGGTGGCGGACAATGTTCAGCGTTCCGAATGAAGACTGATACTTCCTAACTTCAACACCGAATGTCTTGTCGCTCGGAGTCAGCATAAGCTTGCCAGTGGCAAAGCTTTCCAAATGTCCGAGAATGGTGTTTCCGCAGAAGAAGTATTTTTCAGACGAGCCGAACTTAAAGGCATAATTCTGCAAGAAGGAACGGAATTCCGCTTCGGTTAAGCTGGAGCTTGCTTCGTCTTGCACATTGCCCGCAGAGATGATGGCTTCCAAAACACCTCCGGTTAAACGGAGAGGTTTACCATCGGGACCGGTGACTTCTTTCTTTTCACCGAACCAATACGCGCGTTCGATTTTCTTGGCTTGCTCAATACCATGTTTGGCACGCAAGTACTTTAAGTCCGCACCGGGATTTCCGGACGGATATAGTTTCGAAGCGTTCTCGGTTTCGGTGACACCGAACTTGGTTTTGAAGATTTGGGTGAAGTTGGTGACCTTTACGAGCTTGGTTGTATTGGAATCGCCAGACTTCGATCCTTCCTCAAAAGCAGGACCGATGATCAACAGCCAGTCGTTATCGTTGATAGCGGCGGCCGCCGTGGCACCGGCTCCACGAGTTACGGTGATGGTGTGAGTGGAGTAATTGACCGCAGTCACACGCATGATTTCACCGGTACGAGTGTTTTTGATCAGATCGTATTTGGTGAATATCGATCCGCCCGGGTTGTCTACGACCAATGCTGTATCGCCAGCTAAATAACCGGCACCGTTATTGATCTGAGCCCAGACACCGGAGTACTGATCCTCGTATTCAGTAAATTCCGGGTTGTACACGACTCTTTTTTGCAGAGCCATGCCCTTGAACTTGCCTCCGCCGTCGCCGATCTTTCCGATTTGAGTCAAGAAAGCTGTGAGCGGTGATTCGCCTGGTTCAAGGAGGAAAATTTTGTCATCAACATCGGGAATACGGCGTGACTGTTCTATTGTCAGCGTATTTCTCGTGCCGATGATATGAGTTGGTTCAGGCATAAGTTTGTTATTTTATTGAGTCGATACCGCTCACGAGACCTCAAATCTTATAAGCGTTACCTGACTCGGTTAGGGTTGATACTTTCGCCCACAAGATCGTCAAAGGGGTTATCTTTGGGCGTTTGGCCTTTGGCAGTTGGTGAACCGCCTCCGACACCTGATGCGTTTTCTCGCTCGAGATTTTTCACTTCCTCTTTTTTCAAAGCTTCCTCGGTCGCTTTCTTGGCTTGGGCATCCTTGGTTATGGAGTCATAGGCCAATTGCAGTGTCCGAGCATTGAACGGGAGTTTTTCTTTCTCGATGATGTCGAGAATCTTGTGTCCAAGTTCCGGCTCTTTGAAGTCCGGGTGTTCCTCGATCCATTTGTCGATTTCGGATTTCGTCTTGGCTTTCATCTCTCGTTCCTCGAGCTTCTTATCGAGAAGTGCTTCAATATCGGGCGTGTCCTCCGGCTCGTCATCGCTGGCTTTCATCGCTTCGGCAAGACTTGCTTTCAGCTGTTCGGCCAGTTGAGGATTTTTGGCCAATGCTTTGTCGAGCACCGATAGAAACTGTTCGTTTTTCTCATGTGTCGTTTTCAATTCATTGATCTCTTTTCCTTGTTCGATGATCTTGGTTTGGGCTTCATCGTATGAGCGTTTCGCATCATCTTCGCTCTTGAATTTGCCCCAGAAGGACTTGTCGCCCTCAGGTTGTTTACCCTCGGGACTTTCGCCATTATCGGCAGGCGTTACGCCGGATTGATCTTTGGGCTGTTCGCCCGAAGCGTCCGGTTTTTTGTCAGGTTGCTCTCCGCTCGGAGTGCCTGACGGAATCTGATTTACCGGTTGTTCCTTTCCGACAGCATCGTCAAATGACGGTGTTGGATTCGGATCGGCGCCGGAATTGTTTGGTTTTTCCATAGGCGTATTAATGACGGATTGTTCTTTTTTAAGTCTGACCTCACTCAAGACTTTGAAAGCGTCCGCCGTTTAATAAAACCGAGCCCCTTTGTGGAGGCTCGGTTGGCTTCTCAAGATGTGGAAATCGCCAGAAATCCCATCTTAAGAGGCCAGCTGAACCTCTCAAAATTTGGCGATTTCCTTTGATTGTTTATGGTCAAGTTTTCATATTTTTGGTTTTATAAATTCATCGTGAATTGCTTTTATTCGTAACAGCACGACTCCCAGTCCTTCGGCTCGACCTTGATAATGCCGAATATCATCGGTTGGCAATCCTTTGTTAAGAAGCCAAGTCTTGGTTATTTCTAATTCATCGGCGATAAGCTCGGACAAAGCTTCAAAATACTTTGTCTCAAATAAGTTGCTTATCGTTTCCTCGGTTTGTTTGTTTAATTTATCACTCATATGGTTATTGTTTGATTGCGTTTCCTAATATCGCACCCATTTCATTTCCGGGAAGTGGCGGTGCTGGATTTTCATTCGGATCAATGGCAGGAGCTTCGCCTGTGGGGATGTTTGGGTCTGTAGGCATTACCGGCTGTTTTTGCTCGGTGATGTAATTGGTCGGCTCCCAGCCGTAGTCCTCAAAAAGCTTCATCAGTATTTTGAATTTTTTGATTGAGTACACGATTCCGGTCTCATAATCAGTCAGTTCATTCACATCTTTGACAAGCTCCCATAGTTCCAAATCTTTGGCCTTTCTAAGTTCCGATGAGGTGGCCAGCGAGGCGGTTGATTCAAGAGACATCTCGTATTCATCGTCAAAGAGTCCGTTTACGCTTTCATCGGCATCGGTTATCAGTCCGTGTCTGGTCAGAATTGCAACGGCCTTGTCGGGCATTACGGACTTCTTTGTCCAGAATTGTTTGATCATGCTTATCCAGTGGTCAAAATGCATGATATAAGAATTGCGAAGCATTATCAGGAACAGTTTTACTCCCTCAAGCGTAGCTTCTCGCATAAACGAGGCCACGGTGGCGGTTTCTTTTCTGTCCACTCCGGCTGTGGTGGTGAATTCATCCACGCCGACTGCGATTCGCATGGCTTCCTTGATATGGTCTGGCTCTATAAAGGCGGAAGAATTAACATCGCCGAATTTTAATTCTCGGACCGAGTTCGGATCGTTAGTCCATAAGATTCCAAGCGGTTTAACTGTTATGGTTGACTGCTTATACCCGGGCAGAGCTACTGGTGCGGCCGCAATCATGCTGTGAATTTTCATTGTCACCGCATCGACTCTTTGGTTGGTTACGGAATTGAGAAGCTCTTGCAAATGGTCGACCAGTTTTGGAATGCCCAGCCAGTAAAACGAGAACGGTCTTGGGAAGAAGCCTGTTCGGGAATAAGGTTTCTGTTCGTGATCGTATGGATTGTCGCCGTCTTTAATTTCTATCGGCGTACCGTCCATTGGCAGGAATACGGTGAACCTCTCGTCAATCCAGCGTTCAACGACTTCAAACAGTTTTTCATCGCTTACTGGTGCGGATACTGGATTATTTGGATTACCCTCAATCGGGCTCGATGCCTTGGTGGTTTCTCTGATGTTTTTTCTAAGCTTAATCAGGACTTCTTTTCTGACATAGGCATAGTCAGTGGTGTCGCCTCCGGACTTTACCACTTCGCCGTCGGTGTTCAGGAATTGCTTCCACACGCTTTCGCTTATATCTGGATATTGGGCTTTCATCTCGTCCAGTGTAAGCACATAACGGTGGAACACCGGGAATGGATCAGCAATCTTTTTCATCCTTGGGTGAGGATAGAAGTTGTAAATGTCCACCGGATCAAAATCGGGACGGAAGACGATCTTGGATGTCTCGGTTTTGAAAATAAGTTTTTTGATATTATCCAAAAAGCTGACCTCTTTCTTTCTCTTTTTCTTGGTCTGTTTTTTGAGGAAGTCTTTTCCGATTGTGGTTCCGCAAATGAATACTTGCAGGAAGTAGTCGATTAAGTCGTCACTCATGCCAATTTCCCAGAGCCACACGATCAAATCTTTCAATGCTTCGCTGTTTTTTCCCTCAAGTTTGAAATCCGGCGTTATCCCGACTGTCTTTTGTAAAAAGGTTTTGATGTATGAAAAAATTTGAGGAATGAAAACATTCGACTGCCAAACTTCGCCGTCATTGGTTCTTTCCAGTTCCTCGGCACGATCGCCGTTGAAAGAGGAGAATAGCTTATAACCCCGATCAAATTCGGGTTTGTAGTAGTACAGGAAGTTTTTCTTGGCTTCATCGTACTCGCTGTTAAATTTTTGCAGTTCTTTTGTATTTGCCATATTTAGTAAAGTTTTATTGTTCGACCTTTGTGTGCCATTGGCATTTCGCTCGGCAGTTCTTTTAATCCTTGCCAGGCGAGCATGGCCGAAATTAACGCATCATCTTTTTGTCCGGTTTCCGCTCCCATGCCGTATTTACTGCTTTCGCTGGCGTGAACGAATGTCATCATCTGGCTGACTGTAGCTTGAGTTGATAAACCGACATCATCGTCACGGAGTCCGGCTATAAAGTCATCGACCATTAAGGGTTTGGTGGTTTGGCTGGTTTTCCATCCCAATTCTTTTCTTTTGGTGTTCGTGGCTTTATCAAAGACTGTCCGTTGGTAGATATTCGTGTATTCGGTCTTGAGAGCGTTGATTACCGCCAGTCCGTGATTGTTTATTTCGATTACTGCCAGAGCATTATTGAACAGTTCTGCCGTCTGTTTAATTTTCTTGGCGAATAAGTCCGGCTGTATCTGTCCAATGTAGAATCCGACTTCTCGCCCGGTCATTTTGTCGATTACCGTGATTGCCGAATCATCTTGTCCGATACCCTCGGCCGGATCGGCTCCCAAGCTGTAGAAATGGTTCAAATTCGGTTCCTCGTATATCAGGATGTCGTCCAGTTTTCTTATCGGCCGTCTGACGAATTTTCCTTGAGCTTCGATGTACTGTTTCGGGATTACGGCTTTGCTTGAAGCAACGAATGATTCCTCGATGGTGGCTGGATATTCTTGTTTGAATTTGTCTAAGTCGCCACCGCAGAGATTTTGAATTGCCCATCTACGCCATTTCAATTGCTCGTATCTCAGGTTTTCTTTGTTCAGCAATTCTTTCTCATATTCGTTCAAGGTTTCGGCAAACTGTTTCCTCTCGGCTTCACTGGCAAAAGGTTGACTGTATTCCGGCATCAGGTGCCACGGGAGGAATATAAGCTCGAATTCATTCTTACCGGCCAAAGCATCTTGCACCATTTGGTAGAAGTATTCGCCGTCACCGCCAAAACCATTGGCGGTTGATTCAAGAAAGACGGCAGTGGTTGGCAGGCTTGGAATCGCTTGCATCACGGAAAGCATCAGCTCTTTGGCGTTTTTCCAGAATGCGACTTCAGATCCGTGGAAATTATGAAGAGTCAGACCTCTACCAATTTTTACTTTATCGGCCGTTGATATCACCATTCTTGATCTGAGTCCCGGGTCATCGGCTCTCGCTTTCTGATCGGGATTTTCAAACACCATCTGTTTCTTGTTGTCGTATCGCCTCATTGGCTTAACATCCACCGGAAGCATGTCGTAGAACAGCTTGCTCATGGCGAATATCGCATCAGTCGACTCCGGCTCGTGAGCGACAATCAGCGAATTGGTATTTTCTTGACGAACGGTCTTTTCAAATATCAATCCCTCGCAGAATGTTGAAACGCCCTCTTGTCTGGCTTTTAGAATTATCATTCTGATCGGCTTCTTTTTTGCTCTTAGCATCTTGATTCGTTCGTAAATCATGGATTGAGCGGTATTAAACTTTAAAAGAACGGTTTTTTGGTCTTTGGTTTTTATGGACAGACACTCCTCAATAAACACTTTCGGGTCAGCCTCGCATAACCTCAGGAAAGCAATGAGGTTATTAACCATCGGGTGGTTTGTCTCTTGATTTTCGTAGTATCTGTTCATAATTCAGGCCTGATTCAAATAATCCTTTGTGTTCTACTGTCTCTTTCGGCTTTCCGTACTGGCGGTAGACGATCTCTTTGGAGGCATTAAGCTTCACCGTGTCATTTTCGCTGGCCATTAAGGCAACGATCATGCTTGAGGCGGTTTCAACATTTTTCTTGAAAACTTCCAGACCGTTTTCATGTCTGATTTGATTCTGTTCATCTCGGTATTTTTCGTATTCCTCTTTAAGCAAACCGCCAAAAGCGAACCATTTTTCGATAGTCGACACCGGCACTTTGATTTTTTTGGCAATCGAAGAATACGATTCGTTGTTGTATTTGAGGCGAATCGCTTCTTGATACCTGATGCTTTTAATGTCGACTTTTTTGCTCATTTCGTTGCTGTTTACTGCGGTTTACTGCCGTTTAGTGTGTTTATAAACTGGCTACACACTTCGGCGATCGCCTCACTCTCTGTCATTTTTGATTGCTTTGACAGGATATTTAACGCTTCGTCTATCACGCCCTTTTGCGGATTGGTGACATTGAAACTTACAAGGGCAATGGTTTCTCTTTTGCTGTTTATATCTTTGACCGCTTTCTCGACCTTTACGCCTTTGCTTTTGGCAAATGCAGTCACGGCTTTTATAAATTCATCGGCTGACGCTTCCGGGTCTTTATCCACGATGAAGTTCAGGACAACGGTGTTTTCTCGCTCGGCTTTCTTAAGCTCGATCATTTTCTTTTCAATCTCGTCTTTCACCAAGTCGAGAGCATCTTTGACATTGATATCCTCCTCGCCGAGACTCTGGGCAATGTCTTTGATTGAGTATCCGTTTTGAGTCAGCTCGTAGGCCAGTTTGCCGAGTTTTATCTGTTGGTTCGATCCGTGAATGTTGTCGGTCAATCCATAAAGCTTGGCTTCGTCCTCATTTTTGAAATTATGAATATTGGCTTCAATTTCGGTTTCGCCCAATTCGCCGAGGACTTTCCAAGTGTGATAACCGCCCACAATCACATAACCGGCCTTGGCTTTCATATTCGGCCAGACTCCCACTTGAATCGGTTTGGTTTGTCCGTACTTAGTCAAAGCTTTTTTCAGCGATGTGAATTGGCGAGCGTTCATTTCGTTCGGATTCCACCAGTTTGGAACGCACTCTTTTATTTTCACTCTTTTGATTTCGGTTTTTTCTTTTTTCATAAAGTTACGATCATGTATTCGATGTTGTTGCTTTGATTTCGACCTCCTGCGTTGGCCACACTCCATTTGTGATCAAGCATCTGCACTTCGGCTTTACGATGTTTTTGCACCATCGCCAAAAGCTTTTCCGGCTTCACTCCCACATCCTCTTTGTTTTGGCCAAGCGAGATTATCCACTGCGGTATATGCTTGGCGGACTCAAACATCTTTTCTAAAAATTCATCGGCATCTTTGTTGGAGAAATCGCTCGGCTTGTTATCCAGCTTTTTATTGGCGAGTATGTTGTCCAAGATTCCGTATTCCACTTCATAAGCGGAAGATCCGGGATATGGAGGGTCAAAGTACACAACATCGCCTTTAACATCTTTCAAAAAATCAAAAACATCTTTTTGGTGTATTTCGTTCTCTTGGTGATTATCAAAGATGCCGTGGTTTATCTCATCTTTCAGTTTTTCTAAGGTCATCATCGGATTTTGTATCATCCGCAAATTTTTCGGGGCGTGTGATTTGGACCGAAGAGGCCACTCCCATTTTCGGGCTTCCAAGTCCAGCGTGTCCCGGGTATGTGTAAATTTGCCGAATTGTCGGCAGGATAGAATAAACTTAATCAATAAATGCAACAAAAGGTATCGTTTAGTATCATTTTCCACCTTGTTGGCGGAAGCGAAGGCGTTATCTAAAAAGTCGGCGATTTTGGTGGTGAATACTTTCGGGCAATAATTCTTTTTTATAAAGCTGTCATGTTTGGTTTCAAAAAATAGTCTGGCCAAATCCTCGGATTCAAGCTTTACTGAATTGTTGGCAATGATCGCTCGGCCGATAATCACTGATCGGAACGCAATGTCATTACTTATGACTTTATATCCTTTGGCCTTGGCGTAGAGACTAACTGATCCGCCTCCCAAAAATGCATCAATAAAAATTCCCTCGGTCTTTTTAATCGGTTTGAAAATGTGCTTGACCAATTTTCTTTTTCCGCCGAAGTAACTCGGCAATGCTTGAAATTTGCTAAACATATATTTTTTAAATCTCAAATCTCTGGCACGCCCACATCCCTTGTATATTTTTTATTTACCCGAACCCTTGAGCTCGGGCAGTGTGAGGTCGATTAACAAGATTGGATGTCGACCGTTATTGGGCGTGGCAGAGAGCTGGCAACAATCAAACAAAAAGAGCTCGTGACCGATTACCACAAAAGTGATAATGGATCACGAGCTCTTGAACCCGGAATTCCTTTCAGGATGCCTCGTAAGGCATAACTCTATTTGATTGTTAAACTTATTATACTACTTTCTAAAAAACAGCACAATAGTTTTTTTGTGCATAATATTTTATAACAATAACCAATATTAATTTCTTTTGGTGTTTTTAAGAAATAATCCCACACTTGATCCAATAATCATTCCGAATCCCACACCAACAGCCAACCAAACTGCGAAATCTTTAGTTAATAGGCCGAGAATAATTCCAAATATTGCACCACCAGTAAAGCCAAATGATACTCCAAGTGCTATTTTGTTCATATTATTTTCCATAGTTTTTATATTAAATGTTATTCCGGTATGTATTCCTGATGTCCGCAATGGCAGGCAGTGCCGTCATTTGTCGACATACTGAAGTATGATCGCTTGGCCACAATGATGAAATCGGCAAAAAAAGGTTTGAATGACAAGACTTGTGCATCGGCTTGCAAAGCCCTGATTAATTTCTTGTCTGCTTCATCGGGAGTCGGGTCGGTTGATCCGGGATGATTGATTAAGACGATGAATTTCTTTGCTAAAAATAAGGCGTAGTAATGGTAGAGCAATTGCGTATCAAAAGCTTTAGGCGAAGATCCGAGGAATACTTGATGTCCGAGAAATAGATTCTTGTCATCCAAATAAATTCCAATAACCTTGGAAACGCTTTCGTTTTCCAAATCTTTTAAGAATTTATATAAATCCTCCGGATCGCGGACTTGCCCTTGGATAGGAAGTTCGACATCGGTTTCAACGATCTCAAACTTTTTCAGATATCTCTTATCTGATTTTTCCGGTTCGGGAGTATGTTTTTTCTGTTCTTTTTTTGCCATATATTTTTATTTTATCACCGACATGTAATTTTTCAGCATGAAGATAGTGTCGGCTTTCAAATGATTTCTAACCCATGCTTTTTCTTTCTCACTATCAATCAGTTCGCCCAATCCCTGCATTATCTGGCTATCCTTTACTTTCTCAATAAAAGCGATGCAATCAGCCAAATATTCTTTTACTGTTTTACTGGTTCTTTCTTTGACCACTTCAGTATTGATGTCCCAATTACTCTTGGCAAAATAATGAATATCATAGATGTCTCTCATTGCTGTTTCATTTCGGAGTGTTAAAGCCGAGAGCTTACTGGCAAACAAATAATCTTTTTTGGCGACAAACATTGAAATGCCAAGATACTCTTTCATCTCGTAGTGGTCTTGGATATTTTCTACTAATTTTCTGACATTGATTTCCACCTTGATGTTGTGATCGTCATCGCCGTAGGAGAGTAATGCAAAAACAGTAAATCTTTTTATGTATTGATCTTTGATCTGTCCGTATTTGCTCAAAATAGCGACAATCTTTTCAAATACTAACTTTTGATTTTCCTCATTCACTACCAGCAAATCAAAATCCAAGTCCACCGAGAATCTCGGCAGGTTATAAAAGAAATAGGCACAAGTACCGCCTTTGAATCCTAAGAGCGGACTGATTGAGACATTGGTGTAGATGTCTTTCAAAATCTGACCCATTATTAATTGATGTTTTTCTCTATTGAGCATAATTTTTGCGATATTTATTCAATCGTTTTATCAATTGCTTGTTGTTATAAATTTTTGCGATCTCGTTACATTTTTCCCAATTGATTGATTTCAGATTATCAAAGTAATAATTCGGGAATAAATAAATCATATCCAAGAAGGCTCTTTCGGTTGTCGCTACACTGTAATTGTCTTTGCTGATAACTCCGGTTGAATTGAACAGGACCGCATCTTTTAATTTTCTGAATGTGATCGTGTATTTGTCTATCTTGGTTGTTTTCGGCCACTTGGATGCGACAAAGATCGTCTCGTAATGCTGGAAAATCACACCTGCTTCTCTCAAAACTGTCTCAAAGCTGATATAAGAGGGGGTGTAGATA
>ERZ795056.1992-NODE-1992-length-23280-cov-29.630958_pt1 | contig 23280 bp, 18 predicted proteins | sample MGYA00375140_ERZ795056 | MGnify/ENA primary metagenome ERZ795056 (study PRJEB30185, sample SAMN05720227) | activated sludge metagenome | isolation source: Anaerobic digester | place: USA | collected 2015-03-09 ... | reverse complement strand
TATGGCTCAGTCTGGACTCTCTAATTGATTGGTAGAGAGATTGGGGGCAGATCAAATCGACTGCGGATCTACTGGGACATCGTGACTTCCTTGTTCCGCAGTGTGGAGCTGGTGTTGTCAGGTTCCAGTTGTGGCTAAACACCGGTCGTTGCCATCAGAAAACAATGATGTGACCCTCTAAAGGGCGATCCCTTACATATCTGTGGGATGTTACTGCCGATACTTCAGCGTTTGCGATTCCGAAATGCGATTTGTATTCTTCTGATGGTATCGTCTTCGCTTAGTGGATTTCTTGCTGTTCGAATCTTATCTAATGCTTGAGCAAGTCGCTCATTAACAAGCTTGACTCGCTCCGGTGTAGACGGATTATTGGGGTAGTCCTGTGGAAATTTATTCCACAACTCAGTGAAGGTCTCTTTTTGATTCTTCTCAAAATCACTAAGTGAATTTCCTTCCCGATGTGTGCCATGACCGGTCCATATCCAGTTTTCGCTGAATAGCTTTTTAGTTGGCACTGCATTTTGGCCAAACCACTGAAATTTAATCGTGCCTTCTCCAAATGGTGCCGATGTATGACGGGGGAATTGTGCTAAATAGGGAAATAGTGCTCGTGCTTCTGTCGCAGTATCGCTATCGCGAACGTTGCGCTTCGAGAAAACCGCTTCGTAGTACACCTCTGCACCATCGAAGATCAGGGTGCCACCAAGCTGCATAATGGCCGAGCGAATGGCCCGCGACATGTACTTTGTCGCCGTCATCCCGGCACTCCGCTTAGGCGAGTCTAGATCTGGATAAAAGAAGCCATCATAAATCGCGCGCTCCGCATTTTCTGGTGGCTTCTCCCATCCTTCATAAAAAGGTGAATCATGCCATTGCCCAAAAGCAGGGTGATTCACTCTGCCAAATGTATCCCAGTATGCTTCATATCCTGGCTTGCTATGATCGTAATCACCAGTAAATCCCATTGCTAAGTGTACATATTTTCCAATAACCGGAGAACGGTCAACAAACGAACTATTCCCATACTGTCCGTAGTATAGATCCATCATTTGCGTAAGCGGAGGCGGCAACGTCGTTGTTGGCTGCTCATGTCGCTCCCAAACACCTTTTCCGTGAACAAAAGCTTTTGCGCGCGGGCCAGGATCGTAGATATTGCGCAGAGTTGTTGTTCTTGCAAGCGTCGCTGTTTTTATATGATCGATCAAACGACCATATACTTTTGTCATAACTTTTGAGCCCGCAGTGCCATAAACAAAAGTGCTGGCCTTCATAATTGCGGCCAATTCACTCTTATTTGACATTTTCCACAGCGCTAATTGGATCGCCGGGTCGAGTTTGTCAAAAATCATGACAGTATTGATCTCCTGTTCCCAGTCGTAAGGGTCGTGGCGCGTAGCATCGATTGTCCTATATGAGGCTCTCTTTGATCTGACCGGGGTACATGATCCGGATGACGCCGCCAAAGCTGCAGGAAAGACTGCTGTGGCTATCTAGGGCAAGCTGTCCCGCCATGAGTACTTTGCGACCGAGGACAGTCCATGGCAGCAGCGTGGAGGGAGAACAGGGCATCGGTGTCAGGACTCCTGTCATCGCAGTTGCTGCGGCTACCGCCGGATTGCCCAGAGAGCGACAGAGGCCAAAGGGCCGGATATTGATGAGCGGCCAGTGATCACTAACGGTGGCAGCCATTCCGGGCCCGCTATAGTTTCGCGGTCTGATCACAAACAGGGAGGACGGAGCCAGCCCGCAGTTGCAGACCAGTGAAGCACCTGAACAGACCGCCATCCCCATTATGAACTCTCCGTGTCTACACAAACCTACCCAGCTGGGGGCTTCCCTATCACCCTGTGAATTCAGCACCAGCAAGGCACTAGGGGTACTATTGTAAGCTGTAACTTATGGTGCCATTTGTCGATCTTTTGCGTTCCTACCGAACCATAGATGGCACCCGAGGGCCAGGGGCCGCGCAGGGGTCATCGCCTTGGTGGCTGCCGCTGAGCTGGGAACGCCCTCGCGAGTTTTTTGCAGCCCTTTGGACCCAGGCGGAGTCTGCGCTGGGCGGACCAGCAAAGAGTCAACCTGAAGTCGGAATTGACTTTTACGCCGACTTAGTGACACGCCACCTACACCGCTCGAGCAAGAGCGCTGCAGTACGGTGGCACGAACCTGCGGAGGGCTGGCAATCGCTAACTTTGTGGCAGCTTGACGAACAAGCCCGCGCGCTCGCGTCGATTTTGGTCGGCAAGGGGCTCCAGCCCGGTGAGCACCTTGCACTGGTGCTGCCAAGCGGAGCGTCCATGGTAGTAGGAATCATGGCGGCTCTTAGCGTGGGGAGTGTAGCCATCCCTGTTCTTCCGCTTGGGCGTACCTACGTGCAACGCTTGCTGGCGGACAGCAAGGCCAAGCAGGTGGTCACTTGCTCGCCGTATACGGCCCTGCACGGGCTGCTCGACTACCAGCCGCTGGTCTTATCGAAAGCGCTGCTGGCCCAGGCGGGCGCAGGCCCTCCCAGTGTGACCTATGCGCCAGACGCACCAGCGCTGCTAGTTCGCTCACCACTGCGAGCTCCTGACTCACTGTTGGCCGTGACGGCCGCAGATTCCTACTGCTCTGCGCTTCGTGATGGCTTGTTGCTGTTCGGACTGCGCCCGGGCGAGCGACTGGCAACTCCTGCCACCCCACAGTATGCGCCCGCGACCTACTTAGCAGCGCTGTTATGTGGTGCCGGACTGACAGAGCTTTCTGCAGAGGCCGTTCGCATGGACGCCTCCCCTCTGTACGGTGCGTCCCTTCGCGCGGTGGTGCTGACCCAGGCTATTCAAGACTCCCTTTCTGAAGTTGGGGGCGGTCCTGTGGGGTGGGGGGGCTGGTTTCGCGATCCTCAAGAAGGCTTCGATGTTGCCAACTGGGAGCGTGCCGACGAGCGCCTACGTCTGTCTGCGATTCCGCATGCCAATTTACTGTGGGATGCCGCCAGCGGCGGGGCGGTGATGGTCTCGGAGCTACGGCGTGGACCGCCGCAGCCGTATATGGCCCCGGCGCCTGGCTGCGCCTATCTGTTGGGAGCTCTTTACGGTGACGGACCTACCGTAACCGATGTCGGGCGTCTCCTCTTGCTACGCAAAGATGGGTTGCCTCAAGGCTCCCCTGGAGAGGCCTTGCTGCTGCGCACAGACCACGGCTACATGTATGGGGGAACGGCGCTGCCACGGCGAGCGGGCTGGTCCTATCCCAGCCAGGATGTACAGACGGTACTGACCCAGTCTTTGGAGCTGTCTACGTTGGTGGGTGCCACAGTGGTGGAGCTAGGGGGTGGTGGACGATTTGGACACTCTCTGTTCGTCGTTGTTCTGTTCACCGGCAGTCAAGCGACCACGCACATCGACCCCAAGGAGTGCGCCGCGCTCATCGAGCGGGAGCTGGGACCAGGAGCTCGTCCCGACCGAGTAGAGATAGTTCCGCTGTTTCCGCGCCGCCAAGGAGGAACTCCCGGAGGAGCGATCGATTCCGATTGGGTGCGAGAGCAGTATGTGAGCAGTGGCTTGTATCAGAAGGCAGGCAGCCCGCTGTTTCGCACTCTGACCAAGCTTCGAGCTGCGCTACTGCAGCGCGCTAGAGGTTAAGCAAACAATGATTCGTATCGAGAGACTACTGGAAGTAGCTCCAACAACCGAGCAGCCCCAAGAACTGCAGAAAGCGGACCCGCGTCTGGAGGAGGCAACGACCGCTGCGATGCGTGGCGACTATCTCCGAGCCGCACAAGTTGCCGAGGAGATTTATGACACCGGGATCTTCGATGTTCGTCTGCTAGGATACCTGCTTTATGCCGGACTCCTTGACAGAGGCCCCGGTTCGCTGGGTCTGATTTTGCGGGCGACGTTGAGTGTGGCATCCAACTGGCGACAAGTACTCACTCCGCAGACTCGTCGTGAGCTGCTGCTAGACGCATCCTTGCACTGGTTTTTGAGCAACGTCGTTCGGCAGATCGATCTGTCTGAGCGGCTGCAAAGTGACGGTCGAAAGGAGTGGGAACAAGCGGTCGCACAAGGCTCCTGCGAGGATGTAGTTCCCTTGGTGGATCAGCTGTTGCCAGTTTTGACGGGGCTTGCTGCGCGGCCACGTTCGCCTGCGCCGCTACTGCGACTCCGCGATGTCATTCGTCAGCTCCGGACGCAGCTCGCTGCAGAGCGGTCGCCCCAGATACCCTCTCCAGGGCCAGCCTTGCCGAAGGCTTTGGTGGAGAGCCAGGAACGCCTCTCCACCAGTCCACAAATCCCCGTGGCCGAGCAATCGGTACCCTCGGTTGACAGCGCTCCTTCGAACATAGAAGCGCACGAACCAGCACGTTCGCTTGACGCGCAAGATAGCCCAGTCAGCGGTGTCATGGTTGAAGGCTCGCCAGCCTTACATCAGCTCCTTCAACAGATGCAGCTGTTTGGGGCACTTGTCGCGCAACAGGAGCACTTCTCCGCAGCCGTCGTGGCTTTTGACATACAGAAGGCGCTAGCTCACTTTGATCCTAGCGTCTACTTGCCAACGCTTGTTGCTCCCTACTTGCGCACGCTCGCCCAGTGCATCGATCAGATCGAGCCCATCTTCAGTCAGCGCAAGAGCCTACGATTCAAGACGCTGGCGCAGCTATACCGCGCGAATCCGGAGGGCTTTGCTGAATCGCAGAAAAAGCGAGTACACGTGCACGACGAGCAGCGAGCCGAATACTTTGTCAGAGACAACAGCAACGACGACAACAGTGATGACGAATGAGTACCGCTCCTCCTGAAAACCGCAAGCCCGTGGATCGCGAGTCGCCGTCCTCTTCGCCGCTCTTTTCGGAGCAGGCACTGATGGCGGCCATCGTAAAGCGTGCCCACGAGTTTACGTTGCCGGCACTCCTGGACGCTCTGCTTGCAGTGGGCCTGCGTGCAGAAGAAGTGCTCTTTCGCAGCCATCAGTCGCACAGCCATCACGCATTCCTGGTGCATAAGGTTGAGTTCCTAACAGAGCCACGCCAAGCCGTAGTCACGCTTAACATCGGCCTCCTCGCTGCCCAAGGACCCCTACCTTCCTACTTTTTTTCTGCGCTTGAAGGCGGCGCGCACGATGCGGACGCAATCCTTGCGCTCTTGTATCTAGTAGATCATCCGCTACTCCGCGAGCGAGCCCGTGCCGAATACCCGGAGCGCGACCGGCGCAGCTTCAATGACTGGGAGCAGTCCAAAGGGCTGCTGCTTCGGCTAATGGCGCTTCAAAGTCCCAGCTCTCTTCACTGGCTGTTTCAGCGAGTCTTTCCCGAGCTTGCGGTACGGGTCGAGCGAGCAGCGGATGAGCAGCTGCTGTCGACGGAACAAGTGATTGTCGGACTGACTGCGCTTGGGGAAAGTCAAGCACTTGGGGGACGAGTCAAGCTAACGACCGGAGCGCTGTCTGTCACGCTGTACTGCGAGGAAGCATCGACCGCGCTTGGTCGCCCCTGGGTCAATCAAGCTGCACACCGACTGGAGCGCCACATCTTGCCGCTCCTGCAGGAACAGCCGCTGTTTCTAAACGTCTGGGTCGTCTTCTTTAACCGCGACAGCGTAGCTCACTTGTCAACCAGCGTCGGTGCACCAGACGGATTCCTGGGCTACGACCCGCTCAGCAAGCCTGCTTCACGACCGGTGGCGCTGGGGGGCATGCCGGTTGTGTTGCAATCATCCCAGCGTGTTTTACTGTTCAACGGATACACTGATTTTCGGGACTTGAGTGATACAAAACCCGTATCAGCATAGTTTCGTTTGAGAAATCGGTGTGTATTGACTCGTGGCCATGAGATTCAGCAAAATGCCAAGGACCAGCGCGATCTAGCCTGGTTGAAGAATTAGAATATGGAGCAGTCATCTGCATATTGGCGGTCGCGGCCAGATGATTTTCTCCTAGGCTGCGTTGCAGCCTCATCAGAACCAGCGTCGCGAGGAAAGGGCTTTCGTCGTGGCTATTCAGAATGATCTCCCACGCTCCCGTCTGACATTGACCTATAAGACCACTATTAATGGCGCCGTGCAGCAAATTAACCTGCCGTTTCGTTTGATGGTTCTTGGTGACTTCTCCGCAGGTCAGCACAAAGCTGGCGAAGCCGATTTAGAGTCACGTCCGCTGCGCTCTATCACGGGCAATAATCTCGGTAACGTGATGAGTGATCTGGACTTTTCGCTATCACTAAGTGATGTACCGAATCGGGTTGATGGCAGTGGGACAATGCAGGTCAACCTGCCGATGACGGGGATGCGTTCGTTTAGTCCAGACGAGATCGTTAAGCATGTGCCACAACTCAAGGCGCTGCTTTTGATGCGCCAGATGATCCAGGAGCTTCAAGGTCAGATCGACAACCAGAGTGGACTGCGGAAGGAAATTCAGCAGCTGTTCGCTGACAAGGAATCCCTTGCGGCGCTGCGAAAAGAGCTGACGGCGTTCGGGTCGCTCAAACTGCCGGACAAACAGACACCAAGCGGTGGCAGCCCAGCTAAATCACTTACCCCTGGCTCGAAGTAGAGGAGTCGCACCATGGCTGAAACCACTGAAATAATGACCTCGAAGCTGGCGCGACTTCAGCAGGCTTTTAACAGTCGACAAAGCGCGGAAGATTTAAGCAAAGCTCAGAAGCTTTTAATCTCCGACAAGTTTTCACAGCTGGCAGATGTCAAAGAACAAGAGGATGCCAACATCCGATTTGTCAACGCGCTGGCTGCTCTTGTCTATAATTACCCCGAAGCGATTGCCAGTGAATTTGGCGAACCAGAGCCAGTAAAACCGCGGTTTGACAAAGGGAAAGTTCAGTCGCTGCTATTGCAGATAGACGGAATTATTTCTGGACAGATCAACGAGATTCTCCATCATCCACAATTTCAAGAAGTTGAAGCAGCGTGGAGAGGATTGGAGGATTTGACTTCGCACACGAACTTCGGCGCAAACATCTGCATCGATATGATGAATGTGAGCAAGCAGGAGCTGCAGGAGGACTTCGAAAATAACTCCAGCTCGATCTTTAATAGCGCGTTTTTTAATAAAGTCTATATCCAAGAATATGATCAATATGGTGGTCGTCCATTTGGAGCACTCATTGGACTTTATGAGTTCTCTAATACGCCGGACGATATTGCTTGGCTGCAGAGCATGGGCAAGGTCGCCAACGCCGCTCACGTGCCGTTCTTGGCTGCCGTGTCGCCGCAGTTCTTCGGTTACGAGACAGCTGAGCAGGTCGAAGCGGTCAAGGATCTCCGCACCCTCTTGAGCGCACCGCGCTTTGGTCGCTGGAACAAGTTCCGGGATACCGACTCCGCTGCATACATCGGACTGACATTCCCTCGCTATGTGCTGCGTCTGCCCTGGCACCCAGAGACCAATCCCTGCCGCACCTTGAACTTTACCGAGGACAGCTACGGCAACAAACAGAAGTATCTGTGGGGTAACAGTGCGCTCCTGATGGCTCGTAACTTGGCCAAGTCGTTTGAGACCTCGGGCTGGTGTCAGTACCTGCGCGGACCCCGTGGTGGGGGTCTGGTCGATGGACTGGCGGTTGATACCTTCCCGGCGCGCGGTAAGCCCAGCGGTCCCGATGTGGTTCAGACGATGGAGAGTCGCCTGCCAGTTGAGATCTGTATTCCGGACTATCGAGAGCTGGAGTTTGCCGAAAGTGGCTTCATTCCGCTCATCTACCGCAAGGAGACTGCAGAGGCCGCGTTCTTCAGTGCGCAGTCACTCAAGCTGGCGCGCCGATTTAACGACCGCAATGACTCCGAGAACGCTCAGCTAGTGACTAACCTCGCGTACACATTTTCAATTACTCGCATCGCGCACTACGTCAAGAGCATCATGCGCGACAACATTGGTACTACCGCAGATGCGAGTTACGTACAGAAGACGATCGAGTCGTGGCTTGGCCAATATGTGACAACAGTAGTAAACCCAGACAACCTGACCCTGCGCTTTTACCCGTTTAAGGCAGTCAGCGTGGATGTAAAGGCGCGCGCAAGCGAAATTGGCTGGTACGACTGTACCGTCGCTGTGCTGCCACACGTTCAGTTCGAAGGAATGAACGTCGAGCTTCGCCTCGAGTCGCGCTTGGGCTCAAAGGCGTAGCCCAAGGGTCACGGAAAGCCAAACTTACGATTAGGAGCTAGCAATGCCACAGTTTTCGCTCGCCCTCGACGTTGACCAGGGCTTCAACTTCCGCAAGGATCAGACTGTTCCGGTCGGGTTCATCACTACGCTATCCATTAACGGAAAGGCACTTGCTGCCGACATCAAGTGCAAAGATCCACTCAACCCCACCACGGATCTGAGTGTCTTCGGAGTACTCAGCTCCGCCTCTTGGGAGATCGGTGTCACCGATGCCATCTACTTCTCATCCCAGATCTCTGCACCGAACCGGAATGCAGTGCTGATGCTCACCTACCTCGACCTTACCAATGTCGAAGTCAAGTTTAAGTACAACGTCTACAACTACGACCCAGTCGCCAAGACCTACTATCTTTGCTTCCACTGCGGTGACACCGAGATGCTTGGTATCCTCGAAAAGTGCGGCAAAGACCTGACGCTCAGCGTTGCAAACGATGCGTCTACTGAAGTGCAGTCGCCGATCAACTACTCGTTCTCGGTTGGGATCAAGCCGCAACAGACGGCGCAGACGCTGACGCTGGCCACAGCAAATCAGCAGAACGTCGTCAAGCAGTGGGGCCTCACCAGCGCGTAGTCGGCCAAGCTTGGCCTTGCCGCAAGCGAAGGGACCAGACTGATGACAACCTATAAGCTGGCTCCCGTACGCTGGGAACTCGGGCAGATTCTTCTGCCCGAGCACTTCACCACTTTGCATACATCACTGCTTGCTGAGCTACGTGCGCGCGCAGCAGTGGCGGGACTTCCGGCCTACGGAGTCGCCGAGCTGTCATGGCATGACAAGGCGCTGGAGCAAGGACAGCTGATCTTGCAGTCGCTGACAGCGGTCCTGCCAAGCGGACTCCTTATCAATGTACCGGGCAACGGAACGCTGGAAGGGCTCGCGCTCAAAACAACAGGGCTGCCCAAGGTGCAGGTCTATCTTCACGTTCTGGATACGCCAGCTTCCTCGATCGGAAATCCACTGTACGCCAGCGACCCTAAGACCGTGCGACGTCAAGTGTTGTCGCTGCGACTCAGCACCCAACCAGCGCTTGAGCGCTCGATCGAGACACTACCGCTCGGAGCCTTTCAGTGCGAACCTGACCGTCGCTGGGTCTTGCAAGCGGAGCACTGTCCTCCCCTCCTTCAGGTGGGACCCAATCCGTTTCTAAAGCAACAGCTAGCGCTGCTGGAAAAGAAGCTTGTGGAGTTTCACGGACGCCTGGTCGATGACACCAAGGATACGCTGCTGCGAGGTGGTTACCTGAGCACGATCAGCGGCTGCCTCCGAGAGGTCTGTGCTGTACGCTCTCTTGTAGCAGAGATTCCAACCGGGATTCATCGGCATCCCTACTTCCTGTTTGATGCCCTGCGACGCCTGTACTTCGAGATCTGTTCCTTTCACGAAAAGCCCGCCGAGCAGCCGTGCCTTCCTTATGTTCATGAGGGAGCTGGCGACAGCTTTGCGCAGCTGTTTGGCTATCTGGAAAAAAGCCTGACCGCACTGACCGCACCGCGCCGCCACGTCGAGCTAACGCTGCGGGAGGGTCGATTCCTACTTAGCGCATGGCCGGCAGAGCTGGCTCGTGCAGAGAGAGTATATCTGCTGGTCAGTCGCAACCAACGTCATGAGCGGATTACGCTGGATGCAGTGAAGCTAGCGAGTCCAGACCGGCTAGAACTGGTCCACGGAGCGACCCTGCGCGGGATTCCCTTCGAGGCCGTCTCTAATCCACCATCGAGCCGCTTTTTCATCGAAGGAATGGACTTCTACGAGCTGACACTTGGAGACGAGTGGTCGCATGTCCTAAAGTCGCAAGGGCTCTCTTTTTATGCCACGGGACTTCTGGCAAGTCCCGGAGTCCGGGTGCTCCTCTACTTCACCACTCCCTAATCGGGAAAGCCAAACATGACGTTACTTCGTCGCTATCTGACTCCTTCGCCACCACGTCGCGCTCATCCAGATGCAGAGGAGGCAGACAGCATCGCTGACAACATCCAGCACGTACTTGGTAGTCACCGGGAGTATGCCTCGTTTCTTCCGGATTTCGGACTGGTGGAACCGTATCAACTGGTTGTAACGCCACAAGCCATTGAGCTACTGCGGCAGCAAATACTGCATCAGGCAGTAGTCTATGAACCCCGCTTGCTGGAGCCTGTTGCCACCGCGCTCCCAAGAGGAGCGGACGGTGCATTCCGATTCGAGCTTTCCGGTCATTGTCCGAGCGGGAAAAGGCTCCGCTTGCTCATCCAAGTTTCACGCCACCAGACAGGGAGTCCGCAGTTGGACGTGAGGACTTCGTGGTGACTGACCTGCTCAAGTTTACGCTCAGCCTGACCATCGCCGGGACGACGTATCCGATTCCTGGTGGGCAAGTGAAGTCTCTGTCTGTGGATCTGCAGAGTCATGGATTTTCTGCAGAGGTGGTCTTTGTCCTGGTCGATGACACGGCGCTGCAGGGTCCCAATTCAGACCGTCTGTACACCGCTTTTGTCGGTGATGACCTAATCTCCGTGGCCATGAAGGTCGAGACGCCGCTGGTCGATGAAGATCCACAGAACGGCGCGACCGCCTTCGAACTGCACGGACTGGTTAGTGACCGTTCCCTAACAGAGCAGTCGATTGAAAAGAGTTTATCGCGGAGCCGTGTTCGTCTCTACAGAATCCGTTTTTTGGACCCGGCACAGCTGCTGTGGAAGCAGCACTTTCCTTGCGAGCTGTACACCGGCAAGACCTGGCAGGACGTAATCGAAGCAAACAAGGGAACGCAGATTCAGCTGATCTATGACTGGGCGATCCTGACAGCAAAGCGTCCCCATGTGTTCTTGGGTCATGAGCCAGGAGTCGGAGCCGCCAGCTTCTATGACTTTGTGCTGTGGCTGGTTGATAGCCACGGCGGCTACTTTAGCTACGACTATGCGCAGAGAAAGTACAGACTGAGCGCAGAGCGGCCTCCCTCCGGTGTGCAGACCAAGCTTCATCCCGATGACTTGCTAGCGCTGCGCCTGGAGCTTCCGCCGCTATCAAGACAGTCGGTGCGCGTTCACAATACCTTTGCGGAGAGTCCATCCACAGCGACAGTTGCTCCGATGGCGGGTCGGCGCGGTGTCGCAGGTGTCCATGCTGACTACCTGTTGCGGACGCCGGTGATCAAGCAGGTGGACCAGCGCGTCCAGCAAGAGCGCTCTCGACTTGATGCGGCGCCGGGACCCAAGCTCTCTGTCGACTTTCGGCGGTGGCCGACAACGCCCCTAGTGCCTGGTGCCTCCTGTCGCTTAAGCGATGGGGAGCGCTTCAATGCTGAGGGAGTTGTGCTGCCTCAGCCGTTTGCCAACTCGCTGGCGCATGTTCGTTCGATTCAAGCTACGGCGCAGGCCACTGGTCAGAAACCAGACGATTGCGTTGGCTCTGACCGTGCGGGGTTTGCGGTCGTGGTCGCAGCGCAGTTGATCCACGATAGCGACCGACGCCCGCCCGCGATAGCCTATCAGCCTCCCAGCTACCCGCGATTTTTGGAAGGCCGGGTGGTCTGCGAGATTGGACCCAAGACCGATGAGACGTATCAGATCTACGAGGACGAGGACACCGCCGTCGAGTCATACAAGGTTGCAATTCCCTTGTTTGCCAACCAGCAGGTCGTCGTCGCGTTTCAGCCCACGCTTGCCAGTGGTCACTTTTACTTTCCGGCTTACAAGGATGCCCGCGTACTGATTGCCATTGACCTAGAGTGCGCGTGGCTGTCTCGATATCTCGACTGGCGACCTGAGGCGCGGCTGCCCAAGGACACGCAAGGAAACCATCTTCTGGTCGGAAAGACCCCTCGAAATGGCACCTCGCTGCGGCATGTCTATGAAGAGGACAAGCCGGTGCTGCGCTTGACTCGAGTAAATGACCTCGACACGCAGGTGATTGAGATTGGCGAGGGCCATCTGATGATTCAGGTGCAGGAGACCAAGCAGCCGCACAGCACTCTCATCTCGACGATTCGACTCGACAAAAATGCCGGTGGCTCGGTCGTAATTCGCAATGACGAAGACAATGTTACGCAGACCATCAGCATGAATGGCACTTCGCTGATGCTAAAGGTCGAAGGCTCACAAGACACCAGCACTATTACCCAGACGCAGAGCGGGGTGACGATTCAGTGTAAGACATTCCTACTTGATGCTGAGACCATCACCTGCAAGTCAAAGAGCACATCGGAGTACCAGAGCCAGAGCACGATGGCGCTGACCAGCACCCAAGACATGCACCTAAGCAGCCATGCAAACCTCGCAGCGCAGGCCGCTAGCAGCCTGACCGGAGAAGCCCCAACCGTGAAGCTCACTGCGGATCGTGACTTTTCTGCTCTGGCCCCCGGGGTTAGCTACAAGGCCTCTGCTGCGACCGCAACCGTCCAAGCCGCCAACATCAAGCTGACAGGTTCCAGCCAGCTGAAGGCTCAGGCGGCGATGATCGCGCTATCTGCCGCGGCCACGCTCAAGTCCGAGGCGGGCGGGGTCAACAGCATTAAGGGAGCGATCATTTCTGTCGGAGGCGGGCTGATAAAAATCGGATAAGATTGCAAGATGTCGGAGTCTAAGACACGCATCGATGCGCAGCTCTACGACGACTTCTTGCTGGAACTGCGCGCGCTCGATGAGTTTCGAGCGCAGCTAGCTACTCGCAATCCCGAGCAAGCCGTACGCCGCGACGATCCCGATGCGCGACGACTGCTTGAGGCCATCGCCTACTTTACAGTGCGGTCGCGACGTCAGCTTCAGCACAACATGCAGGCGACCTGGCTAAGGCTGTTTTCAGACCAGTTCGAGCCACTCATCGCCACCCTTCCTGCAGCGGCAATTGCCCAAGCCGAGGTGCATCCTCGTCGCGCAGATGCAACGACACTGATCCGTGGCACCAAGCTGCGTATTTCCCTGCCAAATGGTCAGCTAGCCAGCTTTCGTACCCTCGATGACCTGCGGATCTTGCCGTGCTGGATGGAGAGTGCGGTGCTGCTGCGAGGTCCGGGTGGTGGTTACCAGCGCATTGCACTGCAGTTTGCCGCTCGGTTCGGGAGGACCGAATCGGTTGGGCTGTTGCGGCTTCATACGCGCATCGCAGACGACTTTGCAGCATCGGCTCGCTTCCTGTACGACCTCCGCGCACATCTTCAAAGAGCCCATGTGGTCTACGATTCTGTCGTGAGCGAGCAGGCGGTCGGTGAGGCCTGCACGGTCAGCTACGGAAGCGAGCACCTGCCAATGCTGGGGCTTGGCAGCGGCGGGCCGGAAGGCGGTCCCGAGAGCACTCATCCCTTGCTGCGTGTGCGCTCGTATTTTCACTTTCCCGAGCGCGAGCTGTTTTTGAACCTGGACCTGCCGCCCAGTAGCGGCAATCGCCCGTGGCAGCGCTTTCATGTCTATCTGGATCTTGACTCTGACTGGCCCGCTGAGCGCATTTCGCCGGATCTGTTCCAGCTGCACGCAGTCCCCGTTTCCAATCTGCATCGAGAGGCGGCGATGCCACTTCTCCTGGATGGGACTCAGGATGCCCTGCCGATTCGCCATCCTAGCCCCGACCAGGGCTATGTACTGCGCTCGGTACTGGGAGTCTATGTAGTGAAAGACTCGGGGTTGGTCCCGCTGCGCTGTAGTGCGCTTCCCGAAACAACCCACATCTCGGGCCTGCCTTCGTACGACTCCGCAGAGGGCCCAAGCTATCAAGTCGAAGAGCGACTGACTTCGGTAGGGCCTCGTCCCTACTTGATCATGCGCGCACCTACGTCTCTGCTGTCACCACTGCGCATTCATGTAGATGCCCTCTGGTATCAGCCGGGCATCGCGGAAAAGTGTGCTCAAGCTAGCGCTGCGCTAAGGCCGCTCCTAATGGATCGGGTGCTTGAAGGTGTGAGCTGGACCCTAACTGGCGGAGTACGGGCCGAGACCGAGAGTCCTGTTCGAAGCGAGCTGAGTGGTCTGCTACGCATTCTGTCGATGGGGATGCGACCTGTCCTAAGCGAGCTGGAGCTGCGCTGGCTGATGGAGTTGATGATAGGTCAGGGCGGGCCTGGAGGGTTTCATCGCTTACCTTCGCGACTCGAGCAGTTCAAGTGGAGTCTGTCCCCCGATAGCGCGCTGCGAGGCTCGGGCATTCGGCACGTTTATCGGGCGCGGCTGTCCGTCCAGTCAGGTGAAGACGAAGCGCTGGTCTGGTCCTACCTTCGCTGCGTCTACGAGGTACTTAACGCTTGGAATCAGGACAGCTCAGTCGATCTGGATGTCGATACAGGGGACCGCTCGCTTCGACTGCCTCTCACTACCTCCTTTGCCTAAAAATCAGGTAGAGTAGCTACGATGGCCAAAAATCCCAGCGAAGCCGACCACATCACCTATGTGCAGGTCTGGCAGGGTATTGTGGTCGCGATGCAAGGGGTCGAGGCTCTTGCCGAAGGGAGCGCAACAGCAGGTCCCGAGAGACTACTGGATCTACGACAGCAGGCGCGCACCCTCCTTGGACATCTGGCCAAAGACCTCTCGGCGGCGCTGGGACCATCGAATGCACAGGAGGTCTTGCTGCCGCTGGTATTTGCCTGTGATGAGCAGGTTTTGCGGCGCCTGCCACGGAGCGTGCAAAAGACCTGGCCGCTACTGCAGGCGGAGCTATTCGGCATTACCGACGGTGGCGAGAAGTTCTTTCAGCTCGTTGATGAGAAGCTACTTCAGGTCCAGCCCATGCCGCTGCTCCTCGAAGTGCTGTTGTATTGCTTGGGCCGTGGCTTTCTTGGGCGCTACGTAAATGAGCCAGCCAAGCTGCTGCCGTATAAAGACCGATTAAAAGAACGGCTTCACCTTCATCCGCGACCAGCCGGACTGGCTTCGCAACATCGACAGGCCGAGCGCCGGGTGTCGGGTGTCAAAGATCCAGTTGATGCCGACGGTCATCGTCCGCTGATTGCACCGCTGGTACTGTACGTCGCCACTTTTGTGCTCATCCTAGCGGTTCCCTTTGGAATTGTGCTGGTCTCTAACCTGCCGTTCTCACAGACGGTGTCTGCCCCACTTCCGAGCGAGCCCGAGCCAGCGGCAGAAGAGCCCAGCACGACTTCCTCTGCAGAGCCAGGACTCCATTCGGTGATTCCGTCCACCGCTCACAGCCCAGCGGAGACCATGGCGCACAGCGACGCTTCCGACGCCGACCCCGCCTCATCGCACAAGCACAAGCGACGACATCGTTCCCATCGGCACCAAACGCTCTCGGAGTCCTAAATGCCAGCGGCTTCGTCATCCATCGAGCAGCTTCTTGCACTCGCCAGACAGCGTCGGTTATGGCCAGAGGTTGAGGCGAAGACGTCCATAACGACCCCGGAACAGAGCCCGCCGCTGACCCTGAGCCGCCTAAGCGGAGCCAAAACCGAACTAACCCTGCTCATCGAGGAGCTAGCGTCCGAAGCTGCCCGAGCGCTTGGACCGAAGCTGGGTGCCGCCCAGCCACTGCTTGACCAGCTCAGCGAGCTACTTACCACGGAAGACAACATTGATCTCGATGCAGCCTGGGCAGCCATGGATGAACTGGAAGACCAGCTTGAGGCGCTCTCGCGTTAGCGGCTAGGCCAGGATGACAGGCGGTGGACTCCACATAGCGGCTGCGGCAGCCAGCTCAGGACTGAGCACTGGGCAGTTCTTTGCCCTGACGATTGGCATCGTGCTGGTTTTCCTAGTGGGGATACGTGTTGTGCAATACCTGCGCGAACGGGCGGCGAAGCCTCGGGCTGCCGACGGTCGGATTCGCGGCGACTCACTAATTGCGGTCTGGCGCGCATTTCTCGACAGACAGCCCCCAGCCGCTCGCGCGCTAGTCAGTCGCTATCCGTGGGTGGTGCTTCTGGGTGAGTCAGGAGCAGGAAAGACGACCCTGGTCGATGGCAAGGCCGACTGTAAAAGCCAGCTTCTCAATGACTTCCCGAGCTACCTTGAAGACCCACTGCTAAAGCTTCATCTGGGCCGTCGGGCGGTCGTTCATGAGCTAGGGGCCGAGCTTCTGTCGGACAACACGGTCGCAGTCAAGCTCGCGCTGTCGAACCTATGGAAGCCGCTGTGTCGAACCCGGCCACCCCTGGCCGTTATTGTGCTGAATCTCTTGCAGCTGCAGCGGGCGACTCCGGCAGAGCTGCGGAGTCAAGCCCTGCGCTTGGCGTCACGGCTTAAGCTGCTCAGCCGACTGCGAGGAGCCCCGATTCTCACTCGCGTCTGTGTGACACATCTTGGCGTCCTAGACGGTAGTGTCGCGACTCCTAGCTCACGCAGCGAGGAACCGCCACCGCTGACCGGTAGCGAGAGCCTATTGACGCTGCTGCACGACCGACGGATTCCGCTGGTCTGGGAGCTCGACGATTTCTCGTCGCGAAGTGGGCCAAAGGAGCCTGCAGCTGCACTGAGCGATGAACCACGTCATCGATCACTCACGGGCCGACTGGCGACACGGTTCATGTTCTATGCTGCGCAGCTCAAGTTTGCTCTGCCCGGTTTGCCAGCGGGCGGATTCGATCAAATGGTGTCGGCATTGGCTGCGGCCCCACCGGTGCTGCTGCCGGTCGAGACGCTGCTCTCCGAGCTACTACGGATCTGCGAAGAGACGACGCCACGCGCCATGGCCGCGATGCAGCTCGACAAGCTGTACCTGCTACCTAACTCCATGGATCTGCAGCGCGCCAATCCACTACGCGTCGCAGGCGTAAACCCACCCCGGCTGTCTCCGGCTCTGCACTTCCGGGGCTTGAGAGGACTGTGGCTGGCGCTACGAACCTCGCACATCTTGACGAGCTGGCATGCAGCGCTGTGCGTGGTGCTGTTTTCATCGGCAGTGCTCCTTTTTGGCTCGCTATACGTCAATCATCGGCAGACGGTCTACCGACTTAGCAGCGACTGTGCTCGCTTGATTCAAAACTATCCGCGCTCCAAGTCGACTAGCGGTCGCCCCGGAGACTCACCCGTGGTCTGGCGCAATGCGCATCAAGCAGCCACCAGCCTGCAGTCTGTCGCTGAGGGTGAACGCTACTGGCCACTGCTGCCGCGGACGCTGCGCTTCGAAAAGGATCAAGCCCGAGGCCAGTTCGTCGAGTCGATCCGTCGCCTGTATCTTAGGCCAGTTTTAGAAGACAACCGACAAGCGGTTATCAGCGGAGCCGCGACGCTCAAGCTCGCTCTCGCTAAGCGCGCCTATAACTTGGAGGACCATGTCGGGACCGAGGCTGCGATTACCAAGGTGGTGTATGCGCTTGGGGCCTGGAGTGCAAGTCAGAGCAACACCCTGGGGGATCTAGTCCGCAAAGATCCGTCAAAGTGGGCGGCACAGCTGGAAATTCCTGAGGAGACGCTGCTGCGGTACGTCGATGTGGGACCTGGTTGTACTCAGCAGAACCCGCGCAAACAATCTCAGGAAAGTGGACAAAGTCTGCTCATCAGCCAAGCAAGCTGGTTTGCATTCATCGAGCACATTACGACGGCCATCCATCACAAGTCGGGGCCACAACCCAAGAAGCAAGGAGCGTCCGGCAAGCCGCATCATCGGCACTCGGCGGAGCCAAGCCCAAGCGGTCCACCCCCACAGATAAAAGAGCTGGAGGCGCTGCAGCAAGAAGCCTCCCTACTGCTGTCGGTGCTTCAGCTCACCGACCGCATCTTGCGCGTAAGCCTGCTGAAAGATATCTCCATCGGACTGGCGGAGGAGTGTCACCAAGATGTCTCAGAGCAGCTCGGCCCGCTCGGTGCTGCTTTGAAAACGGAGCGCTGGCTTGACCAACACCGGCAGGCGCTGACTGACATCGCGACCCTAGTGCTAAAAAGTGAGGTCAAGCCGGTCGACTGCAGCGAGCCTAGCGCCGAGGATGTACTTACCCAGCTTAGCTCTCTGAGCACGAAGCTTCCAAGCGCGCTTACTCCGGCGCGGGTCCACACCGTTCGCTTGGTCTCTCCGCGCGACCTGCAAGAAAAGACGCTGCAAGTCAGCGAGCGCGAGTGGGATGAGCTGCTCGTAAATATCCGTCGGCAGATGATGATGGGCTGCTGGCATGGTGGCAGCGAGAACCAGCCCATTCCGCGTCATCACCGAAGCGCGAAGTCGCGGCACTCGCACAAGGCCAAGCCTGGAATCTCGGCTGAGACGCTGCTCTTGGGCATCTCGGCCAAGGATTCATCGACTCAATCAGGGAATCAGTGTGGGACTCCCGGTGCACCCGTTGATCTTACTCCCCCCTACAACAAAGTCGCGTTCGAGCAGAAGGAGAAGCCGCCTCGGCTAGCGTTTGAAAAAGCGGTTTCCGAAGCCGGACTCCCCGAGTCGGAGCAGGCCCGCTTGACCACAGCTATGACGGAGAGCACCCGCAGCTACGGACGTGCCTATCGGCGAAGACTGCAGGATGTATTTGTAAGTTACGGAGTGCGTGCCGACTCCGCTGCGTCCCTACATGCGGCGGTCATTGAAATGATGCTTGCGGACTCGGCTTTTCAGACGCACCTACGCAAGGTTGCAGAGAACGCCAATCTGGGCGAACTGCCCGGTCCATATTTGGAGCCGCTGACTGAACAGCTGGCTCCGTTTCGTCCGCTGATCCGACTCGCTACTGCGAACAAAGACGGGGCCTATCCCGACCTCGATGGATACCGGGCCTTGCTGGCGCAGCTTGCGGGAGCGATTGACAGTGCAACCACCCCGGAGACCGGGACAGACTTGCCCCTGCGCGAGTCTGTGACTGGAATCGGTCGTGTTTCTCTGTCGATGTTGGCAGAGGAGGAGTCGTCACCGCTGCTTGCAACCCAGCGCTGGCTTGACAAAGCCGGAATCATTCCGGAGCTGCGGGGTCCATTCCTGGCTCCGATGCGACGGGCGCTCTGTCTGGGACGAGCTGTCGTTGAGCAAGCGGTAGGCAGGCGCTGGGCGAAAGTTAGAGAGGAACAGGTGCGACCGCTGTACTCTCGGTTCCCTTTCGACCCGCGCGCACGGGATGACGTACCGCTCCCTGCAGTCGATGTCATCCATCCCAAGAACGGCTCGCTGTGGCGCTTTGTGCGCGAAGATCTTATGCCGCTGGTGCAGGTTCAAGCGGATGGGCGGGTGACGCCCAAGCGACTTCCCGGCGGTACAGTGAAGCTGCCGTCAGACATGCTGCCGATCCTGAATCACTTGCAGCAGCTGAGTCGACGACTTTGGGACGACAAGGAAGGAACGACGCGCCCTCTGGAACTACGAGTTCGACCACTCCTACTCCAAGGATCGATTGGTCTCTATAGTGTTACTCGGGCATTCCTAAGCGTAGGGAGTGCGGCAGCGGTGGGCTACAACCAAATGCCCGCAGACCGTCCGCTTCCGGTGGCGTGGTGGAATCAGGAAAATGCTTCAGCTGGGATCGACTTGGCGATGCTGAACTCTGCCGCTCGGCTTCATGCCTCAATAGACGAAACCAAGTCTGCTTGGTCCCTTTTTCGGCTCCTGCGTCGGGGAAGCCTGTCACCGGATAACATTGCTACCTTTCAGATTCCGGTCCAGCTGGTGGATGCGCAGGGCAGCGTAACCGCGAAGTTTGCTTTCAGCGAGAATCCCTTCCTAATGTTTCAGCCCCCGAACACTGGGACGGAGCGATAGCCCATGAATGCGCGTACACGTACCGGACTCTTTACAGTGGCCCTGTGCTCGATGCTCAATGGGAGCGGCTGTATTCTCGGCTACGTTCACGTACATCTACTTACGACACCGGAAATGAACGGTGCCACTCCTCTTTATCTGGTGGTGCGGAACATCGAGTTCAAGCACACCGGCCCCGCATATCCAGAGCCCGTAGGACTCATGGATCTCATCGTTCGCAACACCCAGACACGGCAGACGGCGGGACAGTCCTATAGCGAAATTGTCGCGCTGCTAGATGCTCCGGATGGCTCGGTTGTGCGCACCCTGCTACTATATCCCGGACAGCGCTATAAGTTCTATCTAAAGGCCCCGAATAGGGGGGCGCTCGGAATGTACTTCCTGTTTAAGGAACCCGGCGGAACCTGGAATCTCTTCCTCGACCAGCCACTCCCATGGCGTCTCCAAGCTACACTACACGGAAACTCTGTGAGTCGGCAGCATGCGAAATAGTATCGATTTATATATAATATTAAGTAATTTGTGAATTTTAGAAATGGCAATCAATTGCACATCAATATCCATATTGAATAATACATACTTAATGAAGATTGGTGATTTCAAGAAGACAGTGGCTACAAGTCCGAATAACGATTAGCCAGATAGCGACGTTCTGAAACCGGAACGAGGGAGTGACATGCCATCCACGATCAAGTCAATTATCGCAGAAGCGCGAGATGAAAAAGCGTTTGGCGGTGGACAGGCCTCTAACGTCGTCAGGTTCTTCCTCCGCGAGCAGACCAAAGGGCGATCTCAAATATACATCGACTCTAAAGCAGTACATTCGGTGTTGTCAGGTCTCACGGGTCGGGAGTCATCCAAGCGTGATTATGCGTTCTACGCACGGATGAACATGAACTCGTCTCGGTCATTTCGGGCTGTATTGCAATTTTGTAAAGCGGTTGTTTCCTTGATGTGTTCCTCAACCGGATGGACTGGCCAGAAAGTACTCGGAAAGGTGCTAATACCACGGCTGCTGCTAAGCGTAGACAAAGGGGACGCTGACTACGAACACCTGCGGCAGTGGATGAAGCGCGCACACGAAAAGTGCAAAAAAGAATATCGCCTAGGATTTGATGAATATGACAATCAGGAGGAGGCAATTGAAAAAGCTGCTCCCGATTTTGCATCTATTGCAATAGTAGAAGGGGCCAATGCCACTGGTATTATGGACAGCATGGTATTTGATGGTACTCGATTGCCTAATATAGAAGCACATGCAAAGGCGCTGGGACTACTTCATGGATTGGACGTTGCCCTGGGAATGGGTGATCGACTACAGAATCCAAATCCTGCCAACATCACCGTGAATCCACGCACCCATCAACTGGTATTGATCGATATCGACACATTTCTTCCACCATTCGCGCCAAGAATGCCTGATATTGAAGAAGCATGTCGATGGACTACGCAGCAAGCAACCACTGATCGTCGTAACAATGAAGCCTGGACCAGACACGCAGAACAATGGAAAGCTTGTCCACCAAGATTACCACTTCAGGGTAACTACATTCAAAGTGTCTCCGGCGCACTTGATGAAGATCTTGATCTGTATCTGAATCACCTGAAACGGAACCTTGGTGAGATTCGTACCGCCCACACTTATCATCAGAAAAGCGTTCATGTGATGGCGCCGACGCTGCTACGAGATTACTGGGTCGCGATGAACATCGGTCATAATCGTCATACTTTCAAGCGAGCCGCTATTGAAACCATGCAGGCGATCCGGGCTGGCATCAATGCTGTTCCGTCACTCTTTCATTTTGATGTTGATGCCAACGACATAACCTTCTCGGTAGAGCGACTCCGTGAGCGTGTCAACCAGTGGCGATTCTAATTCCACAAGCCTGGCTATGCCGTAAGCAGTGCCGAGTCAAGCAAGGTCTGTAGCGCCTTGGGAAGGTGCTGAGTAACAAGGTTTCGTGCGATCTCGCTGTCGCGCAAAGGACTCCCATCAGATCCATGGACGACCAGCAGCCCTGAAATCACCGCTTGCTTCATCGCGTCCACTAGCGCTTCATGACTTCGCGTCCCATCTAGGAACGGAAGCAGTAGCTGCTCAAAGGGCGGAAGCTGCACGGATTCATGCCACTGGTTTGGTACGGCGGCACTCCTAGCCGCCAGCAACCGCGCTACCGGCGTCGACCTAGGAAACGCAGATACTCCACTCGCCAGTGGCGGCAGGACCGTATGGAGTCGACACAGGCTGGTGTTGTGACCATACATCGCCATCTGTGCGATGGTCCCGGGAGCGAGCACCTCCTCCAGTAGGCTGGAGACTTCCTTGGCCAGATCAGGAACCGACAGCGCACCGGGACGAGCACGATGCAGAGCCAGCAGCATAGCTTTTACGTGGGGATGCTCTACCACTGCGGACCCTCGCATGGTCTGAAATGCCGCCGGACTCATGGTACGCAGCCGCTCCCCTGCTAGCTCGGGCAAAGTGGTGGGTCGTGAAGTGCTCGATACAAAAAGTGCCTGCGAGGTAGAGGCAAGTGAAGGTACGGACAAGCAAGCTTCGCTACGACACAGGAGCGTGCTTCGCAGAGCGGTATTGCGGACAAAATCGATGTACTGCTCCTGCTTGATAGGCTCACTTGCTAGCGTCTCCAGGGTCTGCTGCGTTCCCTCAGGTAGTCCGGCTAGTCCCCCCCGAGCTGCAGCTTCCCCAACATACTGTAGCTGATGCTCTGTAGCGCGCTCCATGAACTCGCGAAAATAGCAGGGGCGGTTGTGTTCTTCGAAGTGCTCGTGGAACACATAGCTATCTGGGAGTCTCTCGATAAGCTGCGCTTCGTCACGTAGGAGTCTGGCGGTAGTACCTTCTGGATCGCTCTGTCCCTTGAGCAGGAATTGAAGCAGGGCTCGCGCTTCACGTACCTTAGCCACTGGGTCTACTGCCCCCGAACCCGCCACATGCTGGCGCATCATCTCCATAATCGGCTGGCGTCGGTAAAAGCCGGGATAAGTATTGTAGCTGATGTAGCCAATTCCGTGCGTGGAAAGATGATTCTGAACGATCTCGAGTATCCGACTTTGCACCGTAGGAGGAACCCAGGAATACACCCCATGACACAGGATGTAGTCGAAAGGCGCATCGTCTGCGGTGAAGTCCATGAAGTTCTCTGCGCGCAGCTCGACATTACGGAGTCCCAATTGGCTACAGAGCTTCTGTCCTTCCTCCACTTGACGCGCAGACAAATCGATTCCGATAAACTGACTCTCTGGCCACATCGCAGCCATAGGAATCAGGTTGCCGCCGCTGGCGCAGCCCAACTCCAAGACGCGGCACCGCGCTGCTGGAGCCGGCGTCAAACCACGCTGCAATGCGGCTATCGCTAGGTTGTCCGGATGCGTCTCTGCGTAGCAGTGACTGGTGTAAGGCAATAGGTCGTAGCTCTCCGTCGTATCGTTCGGCAAGGCAGGTCTCTCCGAGCAAGTATGAACATCAAGCAGCACCGGTTATCATGCATGAGTGCAAGGGATTG
>ERZ795056.1989-NODE-1989-length-23325-cov-51.222260_pt1 | contig 23325 bp, 21 predicted proteins | sample MGYA00375140_ERZ795056 | MGnify/ENA primary metagenome ERZ795056 (study PRJEB30185, sample SAMN05720227) | activated sludge metagenome | isolation source: Anaerobic digester | place: USA | collected 2015-03-09 ... | reverse complement strand
CCGATTGTCAAATCGATGAAAGGCTCGGTGCGTGGTTTATGGGGCAGATGTTTGGCACGGCGGATTGGATGCGTAATCGGGCGGGCTAACAGCTTTTCAGCGCTAACGGCGTTTGGGTGGTCGTCGCAACACATTTACTCGAGTTGTTGACTCACCAATAAATCAATCTGAAAGTGCCGTTGGGCGGTCGTTATACCGTAAAAGCCATATGGTGGGGCGGGCGCTGCGCGACGAGGAACAGGCGGGCAATGCCCACCCCACGAAACAATCGCGACGCCACGGCCGCATCCGCCGGTCGTCGCATGCAACCGTTCGAACTTGTCGCCACCAAAATCGTAGACTCAGCCCATGCGGCCATGTTCAGTCTCTTCGATGTGGTCTGCGACGTGAATGTCGGTCGCACGTGATAGGCCGCGTCTGCCAATTTTCAAAAAAAGACGCGCAACTCAATCGTTGCGCGGATAGTTCCCATCGCCTCGATCACAAAAAAGCGGCCAAGAGCCTTTAGTGCGAGTTACTGCATCAACGGCGCCAAATACGCTTCGATCGCCGCAGGCGTCGCCCGTGGTGGTGGAGTACCCGATTGCGGTATCAGACCAGCCACAAGTGCTGACCCTCGGAAGCCGAGCAAGTATCTGACGATCAATTGGCCATCGACCAACGGGTCGAAACTGCCATTGCCGTCGACATCGAGAAGAAAACGAATCCCGTCAAGATAGAGCCGAATATCTGTTCGCGTTGCACGCTTGGCGTCTGGTCCGACAACATTATTTGGCAGCCATAGCAGCGGATCGCGCAGATAACGCAATATCAAAGCCCCGTCGGAGGTCGCTGAATATCTTGCCGTAGTGCCCAAGTTGCCGTCAACATCGAGAGCGTGTGCACGATCAATGTACGGAATCGAAGGGTATGCAACTGCAAAAGGGTTTGGATCACCAATAAGGGACGCATGAAATTCCCGTCCCCAGCAGACAACGCCACCATTGATCAGTGCGCACGAGCGAAAACCTCCCGCAACGACCTGCGCGACAGCACTCCCCGAGTCGATTGATGACACGGGACTTAGTGAGTTGCTTGTGCTTCCGTTGCCCAGTTGTCCTGCCACGTTGTTGCCCCAGCAACGAACGCCTCCTAACACGACTGCGCAGGTGTTCGTTGCACCCTGTGAGACCATGGTTGCACCGCCAGCCACTGGGATTGAGGAGACCGGCGCAAAGCTGGAATTCGTCGTCCCCGAACCGAGCTCACCGTCCACATTGGTCCCCCAACAATTTACTCCTCCCCCCTTCGTAACGCATGTAGAAAACATGCCCCCAGAGACGAACGTGACTCCTGAACCAACGGGAAAAACTTGGGACGCAGCACTCGTCGGGTCGCTGTTGCCATTTCCGAGTTGGCCACCAGTGTTCTCTCCCCAGCAGGACACGCCGCCATCAATGACTACACAGATATGCCGTCGACCCGACGCAATCTGCTCCACACCGCTATTGGCCGCGAGTACTTGCGTTGGCACCAAGTCCGAAGTGAAAAACATGGCGCCCAGACGGTACGCAGAGTTCAGTCCCCAGCATTGGACGCCAGAGTTAATTAGCGCGCAAGTATGGTGTTCCCCGGTTGCAATGCTCGTCACACCGCTGTTAGGCGGGATAACTTGTGTGGGCAATTTGATATCCCCGGCTTGACTACCAACACCAAGATACCAATCCCTGCCCCAACAGCTGACTCCGCCAGCAACTACGGCACAGCCATGATCTGGACTAACCGCCACTTTAGTCGCGCCGGAACCTGCGGCGATCACCCAAACCGGTCGATTGGTGGCCTTCGTTGTTCCATCACCGAGTTGTCCAAGGGGGTTTTCGCCCCAACATTGGACGCCGCCTGCTACCACAGCGCAGGAGCGTTCGGAATCTGAAGCGAGGTGAGTGACGCCGGAGCCAGTTGCAATGACTTGCACTGGAGATGTACGAAAGGAGCTAACAGAGTTACCCAATTGCCCAGACAAATTGTCGCCCCAGCATCGCACTCCCGCGCGCACGAGAGCGCATGTGTGGCTTGATCCCGTGACAACACTGGTCACAAATCCGGCATCGTCCAACGCTACCTCTACGGGCGTGCTGGAAGAGGACACTGATCCATCACCAAGTTGGCCGTATTCGTTTATGCCCCAGCAGAACAAACGTTGGTTAACGACAGCGCACGTGTGTCCCGACGGTGCAATCGAAACCACCGTGCCGCCCAGTGCGAGCGGGGCGATGGGTGTTGGAACTAGGCGATCAATCTCAGTGCCGTCGCCTAAAAGCCCTCCCGCATTACTCCCCCAGCAAAGCACGCTGCCCTGAACAACCGCACAGGTTCGCGTGGGACCGGCTGAAACGGCAGTTACACCACTGCCTGATGCGAAGACTTGCACCGGTATTGCGCTCGGAATGAGTGTTCCATTTCCTAGTTCACCAGCGCGATTGTTCCCCCAACATAACAATCCACCATTTGAGATCGCGCAAGCATGTTCAGCTCCTGCCGAAACGGCGGACACGCCCGCTCCTGCTGCAATCGCCACAGACGATGCGGCGTGGTCAGTGGTGGAACCATCACCGAGTTGACCGAAATTGTTGCGCCCCCAACATTTCACACCGCCCTGAACTGCCGCACAACTGAACATCGCTCCAGCGGCGATCGCCGTAGCACCGCTCCCCTCCGGCAACACTTGGAACGGGCTGGATACAACCGTGTTTGTATCCAGGCCAACCGCGCCAAATGTAGGGTTCCCCCAGCAACTCACGCCACCTTTGGCCACCGAGCAATAGTGTCCCGAAGAACTCGCCGCAACCGCAGTCACACCGCTACCTGTCGCAATTTCGTATCGCATAGCACTTGTCAAAGTCCCGTATCCCCAACACGCGACTCCGCCGTTAAGTACGACACAAGTACTCGCGGCCCCCGCAGACATGGATAAGACGTCGTGCGAGTACTGGGCGACTTCCAACGGAACCGTGACATCAAGTTGCCCAGCCGTGTTGGTGCTGTGAATGCCGACAATGAAGGTGCCCGCAGTCGTCGGAATTCCGGAAATTGCAACACTACCAAAACCGTTGTGCGATGCGGTCAGTCCTGTGGGTAGTGAAGACAACGTAACAATTGTTGGGGCAGGGTCACCGCCGACGAAGATATTTGCGCGGTAGCGCTGTCCGTAAACAGCGGTTGGCAACGTCTTGGTAACGAGCACGGGTTGCGCCTCTACAGCTCCACTTAGCGTCAGCGCGGTGAAAACCAGCGCTACCAGAACAAGTGCCATGCACAATTTCGCCGCCGATTCTGCGGTCGTTGCGTGAGCAGGAATGCGGTGGCAAATTTCAGACGATTTCAAATGCTTCATTTGTGTTGCTTGGTCGGTTCTAAGAAAACAAGCTATGCGATATCGATAACTGGCTACCGTGTAACTTACCGCGCGCCGATTCGGTTCGAGGAGTCACTGGGCAAGTCGGCATGTCCAAACGCTAATACGCCCCGCTCGCCGCATCAACCCGCCGTAGCCTGCCAAAGCTCAAACTTATTGCCCTCAAAATCGTACGCCCAACCGATGCGGCCATGTTCTGTTTCTTCGATGTGATCTTCCACGCGAATGTCGGCGGCGCGCAGTTGGTCGAGCATGGCGTCTAGGTCGGCGACGCGCCAGTTAAGCATTGTGAGTTGGCGCTTGGGCATGTAGTCGCTTTTTTCTTCGAACACGCTCCAGTGAATTTCGTCGCCCGCCGCCTGCACGAACGTTGCGCCGCCCCAGTCGGTGACGTCAACGCCGAGGTGGCGGTAATACCATTTGCGCAGCGCTTCGGCGTTGCGGGCGCGGACGAATACGCCGCCGAGTCCGAGAACTTTCTGTCTGCTCATTTTTCGTTCAGTGCCTTTTGTAATTTTCGGCCCACGCGAAGCAACAACGCGCTGAGAATCACCGCTCCAATCACGCCACCGACGTAGCGCCCCCAAGGCTCACGCGTGACCAACACGCCACCGATCATGCCCAGCGCACCGCCGGAAATGACACCGGTGATGATGCAGGCTAAGTACATAAATCCACTCATTTGCGCGCTCTCACTTCCTCAACCGCCTTCTTCGCCATCGCTTCGACGTAGCTGCCGTAAAAATCAAAATTGGCCACGCCCACCAGCGGGTCGGCCAACAGTTGTCCGTTGCCATCGACCACCATCACGGTGGGCGTGAACGTGCCCTTACGCTTCTGCGCGAAGGCAATGTTCTCAATCGTTTTGCCGTCAAAATCGATGAGCGACTTGCCGTCGTCCACCGTGATTTGGCGAAACTCAAGCGCCGCGCGCCATCCAGCGTCACGAAACATTGGGACGACAACTTCACGCAGCGCGCCTCGGCAATAGTGGCAGCCGGTCAAGTTGAAAAACAACAAAATCGGCTTTTTCTCGGCGGTAGCGCGCTCGCCATCAGCTTTCAAATCTTTCGCGGCCGGCAAGATTTTTTCCCACTCGCGACTGCTCGGTGCGAGCGGTTTTGCGTCATCGACTGCGGGCGCGCTCTGCGCCATCGAAAAACCGGATGCGATAATGCAGGCCAACATTACCGCCGTGCTGCGCGCCTTAAGCTTTGCTAAAGGTTCGCGCACGCCACTCAAAAAATTAACTGCAAACCGCATGAGCGAATCCCTGATTATTGCCACCCGTGAAAGTCCTTTGGCGCTTGCGCAGGCCCATCACGTGAAAGCCGAGCTTGAGAGTGTAATTCCCGGGCTCTCCGTGAGCCTCTTGGGCATGACCACACGCGGCGATCAAATCCTTGACAAACCGCTCGCGAAGGTCGGCGGCAAAGGCTTGTTCATCAAAGAACTCGAAGTGGCGCTGGAAGAAGGTCGCGCGCATTTGGCGGTGCACTCGCTCAAAGACGTGCCGATGGTGTTGCCGAAGGGCTTCTCACTTGCGGCGATCCTGCCGCGCGAGGATGCGCGCGACGCGTTGGTCTCGAACAAGTATCCAACGCTCGCCGATATGCCAGCTGGCGCGATTGTTGGCACATCGAGCCTCCGACGCGCGGCGGTGCTTTCGCGCGCGTTCCCGAAGCTCAAGTTCGAGCCGGTTCGTGGCAATGTGAACACGCGTATGGCGAAGCTTGACAAAGGCGAATTCGACGCGCTGATTCTCGCGGCGGCGGGCCTGATTCGCTTGGGCATGAACGAGCGCATTCGCGACCGCCTGCCGATTGAGCTCTCGCTCCCCGCGCCGGGCCAAGCCGCGCTCGGCATCGAAATTGTGAGCGACGACGATTACACCGCCGAAATCGTTTCCGAGCTCGACCACGCGCCGACGGCGGTCGCGTGCATGGCCGAGCGCATGGTGAGCCGCTTGCTCGGCGGCAGCTGCGAGCTCCCGCTCGGTGCGTACGCCGATTTTGTGGATGCGGAGAAACCGCTGCGCCTGCGCGCGTTCGTTGCCAACCTTGATGGCAGCGTCTGCGTTAGTGCCGAAGCGTTTGGCACACCGGATGCGCCCGAAGCATTGGGCGAAGAGGTGGCCGAACTCCTCAAGGCGCAAGGCGCTGACAAGATCATTGCGAGTTTGAAGTGAGCACAGATTTTCATCTGAGTACTACAAAAAGCGCCGCCAGCGCTGGCCCGCTTGCGGGCGTGAACGTACTCATCACGCGTCCGGTGATGCCCGCCTCGCGCACTGCCACGCGCGTGGCGGCTCTCGGTGCAAGGCCGATGATCTTCCCGACGCTCATCATCGAGCCTGTCGCCCCCGCGGACGCTGCGCCGCTCAAAACCGCGCTCGCAAAACTCGGTGATTACTACGCCGCGATTTTCGTGAGCCCGAGCGCCGCCGAAATGACGATTGCGCCGCTATCGTCGACGCCGATCAAATTGCCAGCGTCGCTCAAAGTATTTGCGCCAGGCCCCGGCACCGCAGAAGAGCTAGCGCGGCTGGGTGTGGCCGATGCGCAGATGCCTACGACGTCGTTCGCCAGCGAAGGTTTGCTCGCGTTGCCCGCGCTGCAAGCGGCGGCGGTCGAGGGCAAACGCATTGTGATTTTTCGTGGCAATGACGGGCGCGAACTGCTGCGTGAGGCGCTCGTTCAACGCGGCGCAACGGTCGACGCGATCACCGCGTACAACCGCCGCGCGCCGAACACGCCGCCTACGGGCCTGTTGGAGTTGTTGCGCGCGGGCAAGATCAACGCGATATCGGCAATGAGCAGCGACGCCATCACGAACCTCGTACCGTTGGTGCCCGCCGCGGAGCGCGTGGATCGCTTGTTCAATCTCGCGGTCTACGCGAGCCATGAACGCATCGCCGACAGCGCCCGAAGGCTCGGTTTCCGAAACGTCATCGAGACGCAGGCGGGGGATGCTGGCCTAATTACAGCGTTGCTTCAGCGGACGTAGCGAGAGACCTTGTGGGAGCGGCCTTGGCCGCGATTGCCGTCGCCAATCGCGGCCAAGGCCGCCCCCACAAAAATTTCGCGCGGTCTGCTGTGACGACACCTACGCCACCCCTATTTGCCCCACAAGAGTCAAACATGTCCAAACCCGAAATCGTTGCGATCGCGCCGCTCCCCGGATTTTTTTCTAAGCCACTTCAAGAGCAGTTCGTCGTGCACGATTTGCATGGCGTCGCGGACGCCGAAGCGCGTCGCGCGCTCATCGCAAAAATTGCACCAACCACGCGCGCTATGGTGGCGATGGGCGGCTCGCAGCTCTCGGCGGAACAACTCGCGAAATTCCCGAATTTGGAAATCATTAGCGTCTTCGGCGTGGGCTATGACGGCATGCCGCTCGCAGCGTGCGCCGACGCAAAAGTGAAAGTCACCAACACACCGGACGTGTTGAACGACGAAGTGGCCGATACGGCGGTGGCGCTTACGATGATGACGTCGCGGCAGTTCGTCGCGTCGCAAAAATTTGTCGAAAGCGGCGCTTGGCTCAAGGGGCAGTATCCGCTCACGACTTCGATGTGGGGCAAAACAGTCGGCATCATCGGTTTGGGCCGCATAGGCAAAGAAATCGCCAATCGACTGCGCGCACACAAGATGAATGTCGTCTATTTCGGGCGCAGCAAACAAGACGTGCCCTACACGTATTACGACAACCTCGTCGCGATGGCCGGTGACGCCGATGTGCTCATCGCGATCACGCCCGGCGGAGCGGGCACGAAGCATTTGGTCAACGCCGAAGTGCTCGCCGCACTAGGCCCCACAGGGATTTTCGTCAACGTAGCGCGCGGCTCCGTCGCCGATGAAGCCGCGCTAGTCGCCGCCATAGAAAACGGCACCATCGCCGGGGCTGGGCTTGATGTGTTCGAAGGCGAACCGAAAGTACCCGAAGCGTTGTTCAATCGACCGAACGTGATTCTGCTGCCGCATGTGGCGAGCGCGACGCTTGAGACGCGCGTGGCGATGGGCAATTTGGTTATTGAGAATTTGGCTTTGCACTTTGCAGGGAAGCCTGTGCGGACGTTGGTGCCGGAGTTGGCCGGAAAAGTGGTGGCGTAACACCCACCGCGATTGCGTATCTCCGTTCGTGGTGAGCGTGTCGAACCATGAACTCGTGGGAAATGTAGGGCGCAATCTTATTGCGCCACAAATTGATACGAGCCAACGTGTTTTGTATTGCCACCAGCGCGCTCTATGGCCGCGCGAGGCCAGTTACCTTTTTGCTTCGCCAAAAAGGTAACCCAAAAAGGCGACCCCAATATTCGCCCTGATCCTGCGGTGCTCACAACGCGCGGGACCCGCACAAATCGCCCGAAAGTTGCGCTAACGCGCAACCAGTGGGCTCATGGTGCGGGTCTACGACCGCGCGTTGCTCCGCTCCTCGGGGTCGAATACACGGGGACCCCGTTCGAACGGATTTTTGATCGCTTCGCGATGGGGTTTACGGAAACCCGGTTGTTCGCTTCCTAGCTACGGCGCTGCTTACTCGCGAGTCTTCACCACTCTGCCTTGGTTGTCCCGCATCTCGAGCACCCACCATTGTGCAACTGAATCGGGTTCGATAAATCGCATGTGCGCTGCAAACTCTGTGAGCTGGTTGCCGTCTGGTGCCAACAAGTGCTCAACGTACTCGATCAAGTTCTTTGCTGCCGGGATAAATTCGAACCCATCATGGTCAAACTCAAAAATTTGTCCGCTTTCCTCACCAGTCGTAGGCATCAAGACGTAGTTGCCAGACTGTGGTGTTTCGCCGACGACGAGGCAGTTGTCAATCCAAGTCGGAAGTAACTTCTCCCGATCTGCTTCGTCAAGCGTGTGCAACCAATCCGTGAAATCGGCTTTCAGTTCGTCCCAACACGCGGGACTCACAATGTGCTTCGCAGAAGCACCGCTCACCTCATCAAAATAGAAAAGAACATCGTCGAAGGCGCTGTAGAAATCTCTCAGACTGCCAATGTCTGGCAGCTGGTGAACATCCAGAGCGCTCCGCTCTGTCAGATGATGGAAAGTCACCACCTTGGTTGATGCAGGTTTGTTGATCTGTTCGCAATGAAACTCACCGGTATGTGCTTCTATTGCCCCGCTCAGTTGTTGCATCCTCATACTCACCATTCCTGTGGCTTCAAAAGTACCGCTGCGTCCGGACGTACCGTTGTGTGTCCGGTCTCGGCCGAACGACTTATCGTTTCTCTGAAACCAGCTACAAACGAGTCAACTGTAACCCAATCGCGAAGCGATCATTATTTGCTGCTAACGCTCCGTCACCCCGCGCCGAGGAGCGGAGCAACGGGCGGTCGTAGACCCGCACCATGAGCCCACTGGTTGCGCGTTAGCGCAACTTTCGGGCGATTTGTGCGGGTCCCGCCCGTTGCGAGCACCACAGGGAACAGCGGGGTTCGGGGCGAGCTTTTTGGTTACTTTTTGGCGGCGCAAAAAGTAACTCGCCGAAAGGCGAAACGAAGCGGTGGCAAACGAATCACCCATTCCATCAAACCCTTCGCTGCGCTCAGGGTGAACGGGGAGATGGGAGCAACGTTCGCGCCCAATCCGGGTGGGTTCGTATCAATTTGGGTGCGGTGAACCGGCACCCTACGGTTCTAAGGATTCAGCAACCCCAACGTCCTCCCCGTCGCCCCGCGATGCGCATCAACAAACGCCATCGCGTTGGCTCCGGCAACATCCCGCGCCGCCGCATCGTTCATCCACGCGAACACTGCATCCAGCGCGCCATCAGCATGCGCAACGCGAACCGCCGCGCCCGCAGCGATCGCCTCGTCCGCCGCCTGCTGAAAGTTAAACACCGATGGGCCGAGCACAACCGGCACACCCATTGCGCAGGGCTCGATGAGGTTTTGGCCGCCGGTGCCGCCTAGCGTGCCGCCCATGACGACGGCCTTCGCGTGGCCGTAGTACGCGAGCATCTCGCCCATGCTGTCGCCGACGATCACTTCTGCTTCGGCTGGGATCGTGGCGTCGGTTCGGCGTGCGACGCGAAAGCCGCGTTCGCGTGCAGCGTCGTAAGTTGCGCCCCAACGCTCGGGGTGGCGCGGCACGATGACGGCAACCGCTTGTTGCCGCAGCGCGTGAGTTTTCAGTGCGTCGAGCAGCAAAATCTCTTCGCCTTCGCGTGTGGAACCTGCGACCCAAAACGCACGGCGCGCAGTTCCGCTTCCCACCAAATGCGCAGCAAGTTTTTCAGACGCTTCGCGCGCCGTGGCGGGCACATCTAGATCAAACTTCATGTTGCCGGTGACATGAACGTTCGTTGCGCCAAGCGCTTTGAAACGATCTGCGTGCTCTTGCGTTTGCGTCGCGATGCCCGCGAGGCAGGCGAGCATCGCACGCGTGAGGCGACCGCCCTTAGCGTAGCCCGCCGCAGAGCGCTCGGAGAGCCGCGCGTTGACGAGCCACAGCGGAATGCCGACGCGCCGCGCTGCGTCGCACACGCCGGGCCAGAGTTCGGTTTCGATGAGCAGGCCCAGCGCGGGACGCGTGACGCGCAAAAACCGTTCGACCTCGTCGGGCGCATCGAAGGGTAGATATGCAATCTGCGCTTTTTCGCCGAGCAGCGAGGCAATCGTCGCGCGGCCGGTGGGCGTGGTGCAGGTGATGAGCAGGCGCTTGTTTTGTGCGAGAAACGCGTTGGCGAGCGGCATCATCGCGCGCGCCTCGCCAACCGAGACGGCGTGAATCCAGACATCAAACGGTCCGGCAGGAGGAGCGAGCGCCAAGCGTTCTCGCCAGTTCTCGCGATACGCGGCGTTCAAGCGCCCTTTCCACCACAACCTGGCCAGCGCAAACGGCATGGCGAGGATCCAAAGGAGGCGATAAAGGAGGCGGAACCAAACGGGCATAGGCTGCGATTATCGCTGTCGGGGGACGTGACGGATCGTTCGCGGTGTGTGCTATGCAGCTTTTTGCAGGAAGCGACTGCTGGGTGGTCATTTCGGCGTCGTTTACATGTATGTCGACAATTGGAAAATAATGGCGTAAACGACCGTATAGCAGTCGCTTAGGCAGAAAAGCTGTATCGTTCTCTGAATTTTTGGCGAATCGGGGGCAGATGCGCTATGTCAGCGGACTTGCCCGCGGTTGACTTTCCCACGGCACCGCTTAACAACGAGGCAAAGACGCTTCACGGACAAGTCCGCTGCCACGGGCGTTGGACGCATGAGCGCCGTGACGCGCGCCAAAACTCGACGGCAAGCCCGCCCACTAGAATGACCACTTAAACGTCACAGGCAAACACAGGCAAGAACGACATGATTTTGGTGACTGGCGGCTGCGGCTTTATCGGCAGCAATTTCATTCTCGATTGGCTCGCGGCGAACGACGAGCCGGTGGTGAACGTGGATGTGTTGACCTATGCGGCGAACCCGCTGACGCTCGCCTCGCTGGCGGACGATCCGCGCTATGCATTCGAGCGCGTGGACATCTGTGACCGCGCGGCGCTCGACGCGGTATTTGCGAAGTATCAGCCGCGCGCCGTCGTGCATTTCGCGGCGGAGAGTCATGTCGATCGTTCGATCCACGGGCCGATGGATTTTGTGCGCACCAACATGATGGGCACGGCCACGCTCCTAGAAGCCAGCCGCGCACATTGGAAGGCGTTGCCCGACGCGGCGGCGAAGGCGTTTCGCTTCGCGCATGTGTCGACCGACGAAGTGTTTGGTTCGCTTGGCCCGACGGACGCGAAATTTAGCGAGACATCCCAGTACCAACCGAACAGTCCGTACAGCGCATCGAAAGCCGGATCGGATCACCTCGCTCGCGCATACTTTCACACCTACGGCATGCCGGTGATGGTGACCAATTGCTCGAACAATTACGGTCCGCGCCAGTTCCCGGAAAAACTCATTCCGCTGATGATCGTTAATGCGATTGCCGGTAAGCCGCTGCCGATTTATGGCGACGGGCAACAGATTCGCGATTGGCTGTACGTGGGAGACCATTGCAGCGCGATTCGCCGTGTGCTTGAAGCCGGCACGCCGGGCGAGCTTTACTTGGTGGGCGGTGACGCTGAGAAGCCGAACCTTGACGTCGTGCACACGATTTGCGCGGCGCTGGCGAAGCATCGTCCGGGTCAGGACTACACGAAGCAAATTACTTACGTGACTGATCGGCCGGGGCATGACCGCCGCTACGCGATTGATTTCTCAAAACTCGAACGCGAGCTGGGCTGGCGTCCGTCAGAGAGTTTCGCCACGGGCTTAGAGAAAACCGTGCGCTGGTATCTCGACAACGCTGAATGGGTCGCGACCGTGCAATCGGGCGACTACAAAGCATGGGTCGAGAAAAACTACGGAGCGCGCGCATGAGCGGCGGCACATCCATTCGTCGCAAGGGCATCATCCTTGCGGGCGGGTCCGGCACGCGACTGCATCCGGTGACGCAAGCGGTGTCAAAGCAACTGATGCCGATCTACGACAAGCCGATGATTTATTACCCGCTGTCGGCGTTGATGCTCGCGGGCTTGCGCGACATTTTGATCATCTCGACACCACAGGACACGCCGCGTTTTCGCGATCTGCTCGGCGACGGTTCGCAGTGGGGATTGAATTTGCAATTTGCCGTGCAGCCGTCGCCCGATGGGCTCGCACAGGCCTTCATCATCGGTCGCGACTTTATTGGCGATGATCACGCGGCGCTGATTCTTGGCGACAACGTTTTCTACGGTCATGAGCTGCAACAACTGCTGGAAAGCGCGCATCACCGCGACGAGGGCGCGACGGTGTTTGCGTATCCCGTGAGCGACCCTGAGCGCTACGGCGTGGTTGAATTTAATGCGAGCGGTCAGGCGGTGAGCCTCGAAGAAAAGCCGAAAGTACCGCGCTCGCGTTACGCGGTCACAGGCGTGTATTTCTACGACAACAGCGTGGTCGAAATGGCAGCGAATTTGAAGCCGTCGGCGCGTGGAGAACTTGAGATTACGGACTTGAATCGTTTGTATCTTGAGCAGGGTCGATTGAGTGTTGAGATCATGGGCCGCGGCATGGCGTGGCTCGATACTGGCACACACGATTCGCTGCTCGAAGCGGCGCAATTTGTGCAAACCATCGAGCGTCGACAAGGACTCAAAGTGTGTTGCCCAGAAGAGGTGGCGTATCGCCAAGGCTTCATTGATGCCGCGCAGTTAGAGCGATTGGCGGTGCCGTTGGCGAAGAGCGGATACGGAAAGTATCTGCAGGATGTGTTGAAGGAACAGGTTTTCTGATGGGTACCTCTATAAATTCGTTTTTCGGGCGAATTGCGTCGTTGCGCGGTGCTCGCAATCCTCATGTACCAGAGCGTACATTCCGGTTGCTGTGCGCCGCGCGCCTAGCACTTCATCCCGAAAATTCGAATTTATAGAGGTACCATGATGAAGGTGGTTAGAACGGCGCTGCAAGGTTGTTTAATCCTTGAGCCACAGGTGTTTGCCGATGATCGCGGCAATTTTTTCGAGAGCTTCAACGAGCAGAAGTTTCGCAACTCCACGGGCGCGATGTTGAAGTTCGTGCAGGACAACCAGAGCTACTCGAAAGCGAAAGTGCTGCGCGGGTTGCACTACCAAATTGAACAACCACAGGGGAAATTGGTGCGCGTCGTGTCGGGCGCGGTGTGGGATGTCGCGGTGGATTTGCGGCGCTCATCCCCCACGTTTGCGCAGTGGACTGGCGTTGAACTCAGCGCCGAAAACCAACGCATGTTTTGGGTGCCGCCGGGGTGCGCGCATGGCTTTGTGGTGACTGGCGACCACGCCGTTTTTCTCTACAAAACGACCGATTACTATGCGCCGCAACACGAGCGCACGATTGCGTGGAATGACCCGGCGCTGGCAATCAAATGGCCGGTCGATGAACCGCAGGTGAACGCGAAAGATGCGGCCGGATTGATGTTCTCAAAAGCGCCAACCTACGCGTGAAGCTGCTCATTACCGGTTCGCATGGGCAATTGGGACTCGCGCTACAACGACGTCTCTCGTCGGAGCACGAAGTCGTGGCTGTGGGGCACGCGGAACTCGATATTTCCGACGCAGCGGCATGTATGCGGACGATTGCGCAATTGCGACCCGATGTTGTGCTCAATTGTGCGGCGTACACAGCGGTTGATAAAGCAGAAACCGACTGCGGGGCCGCGTTTGCGATTAACGCGTTGGGCGCAGAAAACATTGCAGTTGCATGCGCCGCAAATGGCGCGTTTCCAATTCATTTTTCAACGGATTACGTGTTCGATGGCACGGCCACAAAGCCTTACGTCGAGACAAATCAGACGAATCCGCTGGGCGTTTATGGCCAATCCAAGCTACAAGGCGAACAGGCGGTGGCTGCTGCAAGCACGGCGCATCTGATTTTTCGTTTGAGCTGGGTCTATAGCAATGATGGCGCGAATTTTTATAAAACCATGCTGCGATTAGCCGCCGATCGACCGGTACTGCGCGTGGTGGCCGATCAATTCGGCGTGCCAAATTACACCGGTGACCTTGCGGAGGCGATTGCGACAGTGTTGTCTCGCTCGCGTGGGGAACTTGAGCGCTTGAGCGGCCTCTATCACCTAAGCGCGCGTGGCGCGACGAACTGGTGCGAATTTGCGCGGGCGATTATGCAAGGTGCGGGGTTGGCGACGGTGGTTGAAGCCATTGGCACCGTGGACTATCCGACGCCGGCAAAGCGACCTGCATATAGTGTTTTGGATAGCGCAAAGTTTAATGATGCGTTTGCATTCGAGAACACGGATTGGCGGCAGGGCTTGGCACGTTGCCTCGCTTCTCGCTAACGCGCGTAGTCTGGCGGCGCTGCCAAATTGATGAACTGTAGAAATTGATGGGATTGATGATGTTTCAACGATGGCTGATTGCTTCTGGGTTGGCACTTGGTTTCGCCACATTGCCGTTAGGTGCGTCCGCGACGCAAGTGCGGAGCATGCCGCCAGCGGCGGTGGAGCACAGCAAGTCTGCTGCGACCCAGCGCTTCTTGGGCGCTTCAACCGCTTCGCATCGAGTGAACGCGTCAGCTTGGAACGATCCGCGCATTGAGCAACAAGAGGCGGCACCTGCGAACACCAACGGCGAGCGATCAAAGGCTGCGCAGATCGGCTTTCCGCGCGAGATTCCTACCTCCGCGCAGCAAATTCCGCTGACATCACTCGCGTGGGAAACACTGGCAGATTCGAGCCGAGTGGCGCGTATATCGGTGTCTGCGGATGATGCCGCGGGGTTGCGAGTGGCCTATCAGGTGAGCGGTCCAACCAACGCGATGACATTGCGTTTTGCCGGGGAGGGACGTGACGAAATTTACCTTGGCGACATGCGAAGCGATGGCGCACTCATTTGGTCGCCGGTGCTGGAGGGCTCTATCGTTACCGCCGAAATTCAAATTGCTTCAGGATTTTCACCCGAGCAATTTTCGTTGCGTTTCGATTCGCTTTCGCACTTAGTTAAGGTGGGGGCGTCGTTGGGGCAAAAAAACTCGCTTGACATAGGTAAGGCTGGTTCATGCAACCGCGATGTGGCCTGCGGGGTTGGGTCCGACGCGCTGCTCTCCAACGTTGCCAAATCGGTGGCAAAGATGGTGTATACCGACTCCGGCGAGACCTGGGTTTGCAGCGGCACCTTGCTGAATCCAGCGGAGGGGGTCAGTGGGAACTTTCTCTACTCTGCGGCGCACTGCATCAGCGATCAGGCAGCCGCGTCGACACTCAACACGTACTGGTTTTTTGATGCCGTATCGTGCGGCAATATAGCTACTCCGCCGTATCAGTTGCTTACGGGTGGTGCTACCTTGCTGATGACGGATGTAACACTTGACGGTACGCTGTTGAATCTGCGACAAACGCCACCCGCAGGAGCGGTACGCGCGGCGTGGAATGCAACTGTGATTCCTACAGGGGTTCCGGTAGTCACGGTTCATCACCCCCAGGGCGACCTAAAAATGTACTCAAGAGGCACCATGCAAGGGTATGCGCGGGGGCCACAGTTCTATTCCACGGAGCTGCGGACGCAATACGAGCACGACAGCTTTATCACGGCGAGGTGGACGTTAGGCACCACGGAAGCAGGTTCGAGCGGGGCTGGCATTTTCACCGCCAACCCAACCCCATCAGCGGGCTACCCAAACGGCTACTACGAACTGCGTGGCGGCCTAGAGGGCGGAGCGGCCTCGTGCAACAACACCGCAGGCATTGATCGCTTCTCGCGATTAGATCTGCTCTTTACTAGGCTAGCCCCCTATATTTCTCCTGCGTCGATCATTCCCGCCTCCAACAGCGCCGTTGCGACAATGGTCGAGTACTACATGCCGCAGTACGACTACTATTTCATGACCTCACGCGAGAGCGAGAAAAGCTCGCTCGACACATACCGTGACAGCAACGGCAATCCATGGTTCTACCGCACAGGCTACTGGTTCAAGGTTGATCCGTTTGCTTCAAGTACAAAATCATCGATGAGCCGATATTTCGTTCCGGGTGTAGCGCGCGGCGGCTTGCGTGGTTCGCACTTCTACACCGCGCTCAACACCGACAAACAGTTGATCACCAACTCAGGCAAAGAGCGATTCGCGGCCAATTGCGCTGGAGTCCCTGACGGCTTTTTCTGCAACGAAGGTATCGATTCGTACATCGCGTTGCCAATCGGGACTACGACTGCGACCGCCTGCTTAAGCAATGAGCAAAAAGTGTTTCGCGTCTTCCGCGACAATCCGCCGTTTGTGGACGACGCGAACCATCGCTACTTGACCAACGAGACGATGTACAACTACATGGTTGCGGATCAGCGCTGGCGCGGCGAGGGCGTTGCCTTCTGCGCCGCTCAATAGTCGCCGAGGAAAATCTCGCGCACGGCTTTTGCCGTGCGCGACCTTTAGAAGCGATAGTCAGCCGCTACGCGGTCGCCGAGTGCGACGAGCCCCGCGCGAATCACCACTGCGTTCCAACCAAAGGTCACGCCACCTAGATCCGGGTCGTTCCGAAAGCGGGCGAGCGTGTTCAGCGGTTCCTCTGACGAGACAACGCCGGTGCGCTGATCGGTAGTGGTCACCTGACAGCGAACGCACGGCTTTACGAGCTTGAGCGTCACTTCGCCGACTTGCAACGTGTCGACGAAATCTTCGTCCCATGCTGGCAGCCCGTCGACCACGACGTTTGCGCGAAAGCGATCCATCGTGATCGACGCACCCCAACTGCCGCCAATACGACTCTGCAAATCAGCAAGCGAAGCAGTGTTCGTGACGAGCAAAGGGTAGCCGTCGGCGAAGAACGTATGCGCGCCCGAGTCGCCGGCGTACCTCGTGCTGCAATCTCGGCGAAGCGCGTCATTGAAACGCACTAACCTCACGTGTTGGTTGCCAAAACCTAAGACGGCAGCGCACCAACGCGCGGCGTCGTCACCTGCGTCGAGCGCAATCGTCTCGTGGCTCCAGACTTGCACTTTGATGAGGGCCGATGCTGGCGGTAGCGGCGCCACAATGCTTCCGTGGCCGTCGACCGATAGACGCAACGATCCGTCGGCTAGCGCTTGTACATCAATGGTCGCCATCAACGGGCACTCGCGCTGCGTCACGAATCGCGAGGGTGTATGGCGAATGTCCACCAACATCCACTGCCGATCATGTTGCAGTCCGCTGGTCAAAACCGCCCCGGACGTATGCGAGACTGCGCGCCCGCCCTTAAGCGGATAAGAAAAAAGCCCGGCGACTTTCAGGTCGTACGGGCTTTCTGTGTGGCTCATGTTGTGCGTGTTAGTTCGACTTCAGACCGGAGGTGTATTCCGATAGAGCTTTGATTTCGGCGTCGCTAAGCTTGCCAGCAATCGCCATCATCATCTTGCCGGTTGGGTTCGCGTCTTCTTTTGTCGCGGTGCCACGTTTGCCCGCTTTGAACGCTGTTAGTTGTGCGAGCGTGTACTCGGCATGCTGGCCACCGATACGTGGATACAGCGCCGGGATGCCAGCACCCGTTGGCGAATGGCAGCCAGCACAGGCCGGAATGGCACGCGTAGCGTCGCCACCGCGGTAGAGTTTCTCAGCCGTTTTGGCGAGCTTTTCGTCTTTGGTGCCAATGGTGCGACCGGGTTTCGCAGCGTAATATGCGCCGAGATCTTTCATGTCGTCGGTGCTCAAGTTTGCGGCAAACCCCTTCATGATCGCGTTATCACGTTGACCGGTCTTGAAATGCTGCAATTGTTTTGCGATGTACTGGGCGCTCATACCCGCCAAGTTTGGCTGCGTAGGCACCGGGCTTTGGCCATCTGTCCCGTGGCAACCAGCGCACACGCCGGCTAGCGCCTGACCTTTTGCTGCGTCAGGTTTGCGCGCGGCTTTTTGTTCGGCGGCAACGGCGGGGAGCGCTGTCGCGAGGAGCGATGCGACGAGTAGAGCTGATGCGGAGAGGCTGCGAATTGTGATCATGACCGAAAAAGGCGGTAGGTTTATCCGGCTGGCGCACAGGTTAGTTCGCCATAACCGATGGTGTGGGACCATTGACAACCTAAAATTATAACTTTTGCGAGCCGCCCGAATCATGAACGCTAAGAGTGCCCCTGTCCGTCGGCCGCCGCTGCCCGCCGAAGCCCGCCTGGAGCGCATTCCGCAGTTCGCAGGCGCCGTTTTCGAAAAATCCGTTGTCGACCGTGAGGGATTGCCGTTCATCACCGGTCCTGAAATTGCGTTTGCTGGACGCTCGAACGCGGGCAAATCGAGCAGCATCAACAAGCTCGCGGGTCAAACCAAGCTTGCGTACGCTAGCAAAATGCCCGGCCGCACGCGCGAGCTAAATTTCTTCCCACTACGCGCTGGCGGTTACTTGGTGGATTTACCGGGGTACGGTTTTGCGCGTACACCGCGTGACAAGCAGCGCGTCTGGACCGGCGTAATCGAACAGTATTTTCGGGAACGCGAAGCGTTGCGTGGCGTGGTGTTGGTGCTCGACGTGCGCCATGCGCCGACTGATTTGGATGTGCAGTTCGTGACGTGGTTGGGGGAGTTGGGCGCTGATCGCCCGCCAGTTTTGTGGCTTCTAAATAAAGCGGACAAACTTACCCAGAGCGAACGCATGAAGGCGCGAAACGCCTTTTGCGAGCAGACGACAGGCATCGTAGGGCCGGATGACGTGATTGTTCTTTTTTCAGCGCATTCAGGCCTGGGAATGAAGGAGTGCGCGGCGGTGTTTGCCGAATGGTTGACGCCGTTTCCTGAGGATGAGCCTGATGCGAGCGCAGCATCTGGGTCCGACCTGCCCGCAGCGGGTTGAGCGCAGGAGTCGAAAAGAAAAAAGCCCCTGGTTGACAAGCAAATCAGGGGCTTAATGCCAACAGAAACCTGTTAAGCACCCGTTCAGGGAGATGAAACGGGAGACGAATCGTCTGTTGCATAATTTACGTCCTAGACAAAATATTGTCAAGAGAAATTCTTGTTCAACGTCGATTTCCGCTCGCTATACGTTCGAGGCGGCTCACCTGTCTTATAAACGTGGCGGCTTATTGTGCTCATGGTGCGAGGGTTTCGATGACCGACTGTCCTTATGTCGGTAATTTGTCTATGACAAATTAAGATTCCATTCGTCGGTAACCCACTGCTTCCGCCAAGTGCGCAGTCGAAATTCGCTCACTTCCCGCGAGATCGGCGATGGTCCGAGCGACGCGCACAATCCGGTGCTGGGCACGAGCCGACAAGCCTAAACGAGACGTGGCTTGTTGCAATAGGCTCTCTCCGTTTGCATCTAACGAACAGTGAGTGTCCACTTCAGGTGAAAACAAGTCGGCATTCGCTTTCTGCTGGCGCGCATGCTGACGCTGGGTTGCTGCGATCACACGGTCTCGAACGAGCGCAGACGCCTCGCCATCTGGTGCCGAACGCAGCGCGTCGGTTGGTACCGACGGCACGGTGATTTGCAGGTCGATTCGGTCGAGCAGTGGACCGGACAGTTTGCCGCGGTAACGCGCCACCTGATCGGGTGTGCAGCGACATGGCTTTGCTGCGATGTTCGCGCCAAGGTATCCATCGGGGCATGGATTCATCGCGGCAATGAGCTGGAAATGACTTGGGAAGGTCACCTGCCGCGAAGCACGAGAAATGTGAATCATTCGACTCTCTAGTGGTTCACGCAACACTTCCAAAACTCGACGGTCAAACTCTACGATCTCGTCCAAGAAAAGCACACCAAAGTGAGCGAGCGAAATTTCGCCTGGTTTGGGGTCGCTACCTCCGCCCACCAGCGCCACCGCGCTGGCCGTGTGGTGTGGAGAGCGCACTTGTCGATGCCCAAAAGCTTCGGCTTTGAATTTCCCGACGAGCGACAACAGCGCTGCGCTCTCGATCGCTTCGTGTTCCGTCATCGGCGGCAAGATGCCCGGCAAGCGTTGCGCGAGCATACTTTTGCCAGTACCCGGCGGACCCATCAACAACAGGCTGTGACGTCCAGCTGCGGCAATTTCAAGCGCGCGCTTCGCCTGCGATTGACCTTTGACGTCGAGCAAATCGGGATAGGCGAAGTCGACTGGTGCATCGTTTACTTCCGGCGTTGCGAGTTGATTGCGACCAGCAATAAACGCAGCGACCTCGAGTAGCGTTTTCGCGCCCAATACGGTCGCGCTGCGGGCGCGCGCGGCTTCTTCGGCAGATGCTTGCGGAAGGATGATGGTATTGCCCGACTTCGCTGCGGCAATCGCCATTGCGAGCGCGCCGCGCACATTGCGTAAGTCGCCGTTTAGCCCCAGTTCACCCGCAAATTCCACATCTTTGAGTCGGGCGGCTGGCAATTGCCCGCTTGCTACCAAAATACCAATCGCAATCGGCAAATCAAAGCGCCCTGATTCTTTCGGAAACTCTGCTGGCGCCAAATTCACCGTGAGCTTTCGCATCGGAAATTCGAAGCCGGCGGTCTGAATCGCGGCGCGCACCCGGTCTCTAGACTCGCGCACCTCGACGTCGGGCAGACCAACTAGGTTAAACGCAGGCAAGCCGTTGGCGATGTGCACCTCAACGGTGACCAACTCTGCGTGCAATCCGGCGAGAGCGCGGCTGTAGGTTATGGCTAATGACACGATGAACGCCTCGGCTGTGACTTGGCAGATGTAATACTGTTTAATCATACAGTCTATTTGGTCTGCGCCATACAGGCAGAGTTGTCTGAACGTCAACTTCAGCGCCAACGAGCGCGTTCTTGTGATGGCACCTCTCGTCGCCCTTGGAGCATTTGCATGACGCTTTTTCACCGCCCAATTTTTCGCATCACGGTTGCGCTCGCAGCGAGCGCGTTTGCTGTGTGCGCCGCTTGGGCGCAAGCCCCAAGCCGCGTTGCTCGGCTTTCCGATTTTTCTGGCGAAATACAGCTCGCCAACGAGCGTGAAGATTGGCACCCGATTTCGCGCAACTTTCCGATCACCTCGGGTGACAATGTCTTTGTCAGCTTTGGCGGTCGGGCGGAGCTTGATGTCGGCAGCATCCAGACGTGGATCGCAGGTGGGAGCAACGTCTACTTCGATCAATTCGACGACCAGTTCATTTCAGCGCGCCTTACCGACGGCGCAATCGCGGTTCGCATTCGCTCGTTACACGGCGACGCGGTTCGAGTCACCACGGCCTATGGCGAAATTGCGTTTACGCAGCCTGGTTTCTACATCGTCAGTTCCAACACGCCGGGTTCCTACGAGTCCCAGTTTGCGCAGCCTTCGCTCAAAGTGCGACGCGGTGAAGCCCAATTTTTTGCGCCAAACCGTGCGCCTTTAGCGGTGCGGCAGGGTCAGGTACTGATGTTTGATCGCAACGAACTACGCGACAGCCGTTACTACCGCGTTCAAGCGCTGGAGAGCTTTGAAGCGTGGGCGACAAGTCGCGACGGCCGCATTGGCCGCTTCGATAAACGCTACGCGGGCGTCATCAACCCGCTGATGATCGGTGCGCGCGACCTCGCTGAACATGGCTCGTGGGCAGATAGCTACGAGTACGGTCAAGTGTGGTACCCCACCAGCGTCGCTGCCGATTGGGCACCGTACCGCTTCGGTCGTTGGAGCTGGGTACAGCCGTGGGGCTGGACATGGGTTGATGACGCGGCGTGGGGCTTTGCGCCGTTTCACTACGGACGCTGGGTTCGAGTAGGCAATCGCTGGGCTTGGAGCCCAGGCCAAAACGTCGCGCGTCCGATTTACGCCCCTGCCCTAGTCACCTTCTTCGGCGGGGACCAGTGGAGTTACGGCAACTCCGGCCCGACCTTTTCGTGGGTGCCGCTTGGGTGGAATGAGCCGTACGCGCCTTGGTACACCTACACGCCAACGTACTGGCGCGAAGTCAATCGTCCATACGTGCGCGGCTACCACACCGACAACGAGCCGTGGCGTCCACAACACTTCGTGCACACTTCAGTTCCCGGCGCAATCACCGCCGTCGCGAGCACTGCGTTCCTCGCCGGCCGCCCGGTTGCACAAAACTATTTGCGCAACGTAAACGAACGCGACTTGCGCAGCGCACCGCCTGCTCGCATGGGTGAAGTGTTGCCTCATTCCTCGCGATTCACGAGCCCTTCACAGCCGCTAGTCGTGCCTCGCGCAGGCGAACCCAACCGATTCCCTGCGTCGGCGATCATGCGTGATCGCGGGCGTGCAGATGCGCCACATGTCGTGCCAAACACGAATGTCATGCAGCCGCGAGTGATTCAAGATCCGAACCCGGTGGTTGGTCGCCGGACTGAACCCGACAACCGCAATTCGCGAATCACTGAACCGGCCATACCGATGTCTAAAGAACGTGACGGTCGATCGATGGCGCCCGGTGTCGAGCCGCGGCAAGTCCAGCCCATGCAGGCACCGCAACCGGGTTATCGCGGTGTCGCACCGCAGCCGGCACCAGTTCGTACCGCTCCCACCGCGCTGCCGCCGGCCCACTTGATTGCGCCACAACCTGCGCCCGTAGCGCCGGCTCCTTCAGCGCCTGCGCGCCGTGGGATGGAGGGCCGACCGGCGGTAGTGACTGAGCCAACGCAAATCGCTCCCGTCGCGCCGCGCCCTGTAAACGTCGTCCCTCAGCCACAGCCGCAGCATCCTCCAACGCGCCCCGTCGCGCCGCCTGCGCCAGTCGTGGCGCCGGTGCCGACGGTCTCGGCACCGGCCAAGCCGACACCAGCGCAACCGCCACAACACGACAAAGGTCGCGCTCCCGCGCTGCCCGCACAGCCGGTGACGCAACAGCAATAAAACCTCGCGGCTGCCGCACGACGCGATGCGGCTGCGCGCCCGCGGTGTTCGCCGAGCGCTATGATCAGCCAAGATGATTTCAGCGCTCTTTAAGCTCCCGCGTACTGTCTGGTTTCTCGGCGCCGTTAGTTTTCTAAACGACGCCGCGAGCGACGCGGTGTATCCGCTGCTGCCGCTCTTTTTCGCCGCAACGTTCGCCGTTGGCGCACAAACGCTCGGCATCATCGAGGGCGCGGCCAACGCGACGGCCGCGTTAATGAAGCTCGTCTCCGGCTATTTCTATGATCGCTCGCAACGGGCCAAAGGTTGGCTGGTGCTGGGCTACCTGTTGCCTGCGCTGTCGAGGCCGTTGATTGCTTTGGCCAGCAGCACGCCGGTGGTGCTTCTGCTGCGCATGGGCGACCGGGTGGGTAAGGGCCTGCGCTCTAGCCCGCGTGACGCATTGCTTGCCGCAAGCGTGGACCCAAATCGGCGCGGTCTCGCGTTTGGTTTTCATCGCAGCATGGATCACGCAGGTGCGGTGGTCGGCCCGCTCGCGGCGGCGGCGCTTCTTGCGGCGGGCTGGAGCGTGCGCGAGGTGATGCTCTGGACGCTCGTGCCCGGCGTGCTCTGTGTGCTGCTCGTGCTGATGTTGCGCGAACCCACTGGGCTCGCTGTAAGTGCCGGAAAAATCGAGTGGCAATGGAAAACGCTGCCCGCGCCACTCAAACGCTATC
>ERZ795056.1988-NODE-1988-length-23327-cov-12.232597_pt1 | contig 23327 bp, 23 predicted proteins | sample MGYA00375140_ERZ795056 | MGnify/ENA primary metagenome ERZ795056 (study PRJEB30185, sample SAMN05720227) | activated sludge metagenome | isolation source: Anaerobic digester | place: USA | collected 2015-03-09 ... | reverse complement strand
CTGCCCACCCTGCCGGCCCAGGCGGATGTCATGCAGGCGCGCTGGGGCACCCATGGCGACCATGCCATCATTGTACTCGCCCCCTTCAGTGTTGCTGAGACCTTCGATCTGACCGTGCGTGCCTTCAACCTCTCGGAGCAGTATCGCACCCCGGTCATCCTCCTTCTCGATGAGATCATCGGCCATGTCAATGAACGGGTGACGATCGTCGATCCTGGCAGCCTGGAGATTTTCAACCGCATTGTCCCATCCGATCCCCCGGATCAGTACAAGCCGTATCGCCATACCGAATCGGGTGTGCCCCCGATGATCGCCTATGGCGAGGGCTATCGTTTTCATGTCACGGGGCTGGCTCATGACGAGACCGGCTTCCCGACCAACAGCGCAGCCGAGATCGGCCGCATGCTGGAGCGCCACCACCGCAAGGTCGAGCAGGCGCGGGACCACATCGTTCAGGTCGATCCCTTCATGATGGAGGATGCCGAGATTGGCATTGTCGCGTACGGCTCGACCGCCCGTTCGGCGCGGCACGCGGTGCGTCTGGCGCGCGAGACCGGCAAGCGGGTCGGGCTGCTCCGCCTCAAGACCCTTTGGCCATTCGCCGATGAGGAGATCCGCTCTTACATCGGCCAGGTCAAGAGCTGGATCGTGCCCGAGATGAATCTGGGGCAGATGGCCCATGAGGTCGAGTGGGCCCTGGCCGGCAGTGCGCCGGTGACGCGCCTGAACAAGGTCAACGGCGATCCGATCAGCCCGCCGGAAATTTACCAGATCATCCCCGGTTGAGTCGAGAGAGAAGGAGAGAGGCCCGATGTTCAACTATGAAAGCTATCTGCGGCTTGATAAATTCCCCCTCATCTGGTGTTCCGGGTGCGGGGATGGCATAGTGCTCAAGTCGATGATCCGCGCCATCGACAAGCTTGGCCTGAGCAAGGATGATGTCTGCATGGTGTCGGGCATCGGCTGCTCGAGTCGTTTGACCGGCTATGTCGATTTCAATACCCTGCACACCACACACGGGCGCGCCCTGACCTTTGCCACCGGCATCAAAATGGCCAAGCCCCGCCTCCACGTCATCGTGGTGACCGGCGACGGCGACGCCACAGCGATCGGCGGCAATCATTATATCCATGCGGCGCGGCGCAATATCGACATCACCGTGATCCTGTTCAACAACTTTATCTACGGCATGACCGGAGGGCAGGTCTCGCCCTGCACGCCCAAGGGCAAGCGCGCCAGCACCGCGCCTTACGGTAATTTTGAGAACGCCTTCAACATCAGCGGACTGGCCCAGGCCGCCGGCGCCAGCTTTGTTGCCCGCGCCACTGTTTACAACGCTGTCCAGCTCGAAAAGCTCATTCAGCGGGCCATCGAGAAGAAGGGTTTTTCCCTGGTCGAGGTGCTCTCGCCCTGCCCGACCGCCTACGGGCGGCGCAACCGCGAAGGCACCCCCGTGGACATGATCCTGCAGCAGAAGGAGACCACGGTCAGCGTGGCTGCAGCCGAGAAGATGAGCGCGGAAGAGCTCGAGGGCAAGATCATCACCGGCGTTCTCACCGATGTCGAGCGCCCCGAGTGCCGCGAAGAGTATCAAAAGCTGATCGATTCATTCAGGAAGGAGGGCTGAGCGCGATGAGTTTTCGCTATGAAATCCGCTTGAGTGGCGAGGGCGGACAGGGACTGGTGCTGGCCGGCAAGATACTCGCCGAAGCGGCGGCGGTCTACGATGACCTCAACGCCACCCAGAGCCAGAGCTACGGCCCGGAAGCCCGCGGCGGCGCCAGCCGCTCCGAGGTGATCATCTCCGACGATGAGATCGACTATCCCAAAGCGGTCAGCATCGACCTTTTGCTGGCCCTGACCCAGGAGTCCTGCGACCGCTACCACAAGGATCTCAAGAAGGGGGGGATTCTGCTGGTGGACAGCGATGCAGTGAACCGTCTGCCCGAAGGGGAATTCCGCGTGATCAGCGCGCCCATCATCGGGCTGGCCCGGGAGCGGGTCGGCCGGGCCCTGGTGGCCAACATCGTCGCTTTGGGCTTCATCGCCGGCATCTCGGGCATCGTCTCGGAAAAGTCGCTGCGGTCGGCGATTGAGGCGCGCGTCCCGAAGGGGACCGAAGAGCTCAACCTGACCGCCTTTGCCACCGGGCTGGCAGAGGCGCGTCTGCTCATGAAAAACTAGTCCGTAACGCCCGTCATCTCTTCACGATACAGGAGGACCATGCAGAGAACGCTTGCCATTTGCAAACCCGATTGTCTGGCCCGCTCGCTTGCAGGCCAGGTGCTGAGCCGTATTGAAGCAGGGGGATTTCGCATCGTCGCGATGAAAATGATCCGGCTGACCCGGAGTCAGGCGGGGCATTTTTATGACGTCCATCGCGAAAAGCCCTTCTATCCCGAGCTGCTCGATTTTATGACCGAAGGTCCTGTGGTGGTTGCGGTGCTCGAGAAGGGTGATGCGGTCGAGAGCTGGAGAGCGCTGATGGGCGCCACCAATCCCGCGCAGGCGGCGGAGGGGACGATCCGTCGTGATCTGGCCGAGAGCATGTCGCGCAATGTGGTGCACGGCTCGGATTCGCCTGAAAATGCCCGCCGCGAGATCGCCTTTTTCTTCAGTGAGAGCGAACTGCTGGCTGCAGAAAAATGAATATAATTCAGAAAATCGCGATTTTTAGCTTGACTATGTGACGCTTTATTGCTAAATTTTCCCTCGATTTTTGGAACGAAAAAAGTGCAAGCTCTCAATATCGCCAATATGGCCCCGGGGCATTATGAAGAGACCCGGCAGGCCTCAGCCGCGGATCTCGACCTGCGCGAGCGGGAAGAGTTCCAGGCGCCCATAACCATGGTCATCCGGATCGACAAGGCCTCCGATGAACTCATCGTGACTGTCGACTGGCAGACTGTGATCTCCGGCAGCTGCGACCGCTGTGCGGATCCTCTTCAAATCCCGCTGAGCGACGCCCTTGCAATGGTCTACACCTACGATCCGCAAGAGCGCGGGGAGGAGGACGAGGATGTGCTCCTCATCAGCGAATCGACCCGAGAGGTCGATCTGACCGACCACCTCCGCCAGAGTCTGATCCTGGCGCTGCCTCTCAAACTGCTTTGCCGGGAGGAATGCAAGGGATTGTGCAGCCACTGCGGCGCCAATCTCAACAACGAATCATGTAGTTGCCCGCCGGATCCGCTGGATCCGCGCTGGGAAAAGCTTGAACAGCTCCTAAACAGAAAGAAGTAGCCATGCCACTACCCAAAAGAAGACACTCCAGCGCGCGCCGCGACAAGAGACGCGCCAACTGGAAAGCAGCCACACCGACGGTCACCGAGTGCTCGAATTGCCATCAGCCCAAACTCTCCCACCGTGCATGCCCCAGCTGTGGCTATTATAAAAGCCGTTCGGTTTTTTTGCCGAAAGAGGCTTAAGACCAATTTCTTTGCCCACCAAGCCTGACGTGACCTCAGCAATCAAAGCGATTGTTGAGGTCACCTCTGTTTGAACTCGTTCCGGAGTTGAAATTGATCAAGATCGCGTTGGATGCCATGGGAGGGGACAATGCCCCTCATGATGTGGTGCATGGAGGCGTCGAGGCTGCCCGCGCCGCCAAGGGCGGTCTCGAGGTTGTCATGGTTGGAGATGAAGAGACGGTGCACCAGCTTCTGGCACGGCATTTTCACATCCATGAACTGGCGATTTCCGTCGTCCATGCCTCGCAGTCGATTGCCATGGACGAGTCTCCCGCGGCTGCGGTCAAGCAGAAGCCAGACGCCTCGGTGAGTGTGGCCATGCGGTTGCACAAGGAGGGCAAGGTGGATGGCGTGGTCAGCGCCGGCAATACCGGAGCCCTGATGACCTCGGCCCTTTTCAATCTCAAGCGCATGGAGGGGATCCGCCGGCCCGCCATCAGTACCCTCATGCCTACCGAAAAGGGGCGGATGCTGCTGCTCGATGTCGGCGCCAATGTCGACAACAAACCGCTTGATCTGGTCCAGTTCGCCGTTATGGGGTCCACCTATTACAGCCATCTTTTCGACGAGCCGAATCCGACTGTCGGGCTGCTCAATATCGGGCATGAGGCGATGAAGGGCAACGAGATGAGCCTGCAGGCCCATGAGCTGCTTTCCGCCTCCAGCGTCAATTTCATCGGCAATGTTGAGGGGGGCGATGTCCTGCGTGGATCGGCCAACGTCGTGGTCTGCGACGGCTTTGTTGGCAATATCGTGCTCAAATTCGGCGAAAGCCTGCTGGGAATGTTCAACTCGAGCCTGCGCCGGATCAGCCGCAAGTATATTTTTTCCCAGCTCGGGGCGGTGATGATGAAGCCGACCTTCGATGGCATTCGCAAGATTTTCGATTACCAGGAATACGGCGGCGCACCCCTGCTCGGGGTGCAGGGCATCTGTTTCAAGGCCCACGGGCGGTCGACCCCGCGCGCCATCCGCAACGCTGTTCTGGCGACCAAAAAGATGGTCGATGGCCATGTCAACCAGCGCATCCGGACGGAAATCGGCAAGCTGGCCTTTTCCGAATGATCGTCTGACCCTATCCGAGGATACTGCGATTGAATAGTCCGCTGCTCCATGCCATGATCACCGGTACCGGGTGCGCTGTTCCGGGGCGTGTGCTTACGAACCACGACCTGGAAAAGATGGTTGAAACCAGCGACGAGTGGATTCGTGAGCGCACCGGCATCTCCGAGCGCCACATCATCGAGGAGGGGCGTTACACCTCCGATCTCTGCGCCGAGGCGGCCAGGGGCGCCCTCGCCGAGGCCGGCCTTTCGCCCCTGGATGTGGATATGATCTGCGTGGCCACCGTCACGGGTGATATGGGATTTCCCTCCACCGCCTGTATCGTGCAGGAAAAGATCGGCGCCCACAATGGAGCCGCCTTCGACATCGCTGCAGCCTGTTCGGGGTTTCTCTACGGCCTCTCCTGGGCGGATGCGATGATCGCCACCGGCAGGGCGCGCACAGTGCTGGTCATCGGCGGAGAGACCCTCTCTCGCATCACCGATTATCAAGACCGCACCACTGCCGTTCTTTTCGGCGACGGCGCCGGGGCGGCGGTGCTCCAGCCCTCGGACGGCCGGCGCGGCATCCTCGGCAGCTATCTCAAGAGCGACGGCCGTTTCAGCCGGCTGCTCTATCTCGACGGCATGGGCACCCAGTACCCGCCCACCCATGAGTCGATCGACCGGCGTGCCGGCTATATCCGTATGGAGGGGCGCGAGGTTTTCAAGCAGGCGGTGACGGCCATGGGGGATGCTGCGGAGACGGTTCTTCAGCGCGCCGGACTCACCGGTGAGGATGTCGATCTGCTCATTCCGCACCAGGCCAACATGCGCATCATCGATGCCACGGCCAGGCGGGTGAAAGTCCCGCCCGAGCGGGTCTTTGTCAATGTCGATCGCTACGGCAATACCTCGGCCGCCTCCATTCCCATTGCCATCGACGAGGCGCGCCGGAGCGGCCGGCTCGGGCCGGGCAAGCTCGCCCTGCTGGTCGCCTTCGGTTCCGGATTGACCTGGGCGTCTGCCCTGGTGCGTTTTTAGATGGGCAGACGGGCCTTTATCTTTCCCGGCCAGGGTTCACAGGAAGTGGGCATGGGCAGGGATCTTTATGAGGCCTACCCTTCGGTGCGGGCTCTTTATGCCAGGGCTAACGAACTGCTCGGTTTCGATCTCGCCCGCCTCTCCTTTGAGGGGCCTCCCGACGAGCTGCGCCGGACCCAGGTCACCCAGCCTGCCCTCTTCGTCCACAGCTATGCCCTGCAGGGGCTGCTGCGCAGGCGCGGGATCAGGCCGAGGATGGCCGCTGGTCACAGCCTCGGCGAGTTCACCGCTTTTGCGTCGGCCGGAGCCTTGAGTTTTGCCGAGGGGATGCGCCTGGTGGCCAGGCGCGCCGCGGCGATGACCGCTGCCGCCGAACGGCAGCCTGGCGCCATGGCTGCGATTATCGGCCTCGACCAGGTGCTGCTTGAAAAAATTTGCACTGCGCTCCCCCCGGGGGAGAATGCGGTCGTCGCCAACATCAACTCGGATCAGCAGCTCATTGTCTCCGGCAGCAAGGGGGGCGTTGAGACGGTCATCAAGGCGGCCGTGGCGGCAGGCGCCCGGCGGGCGCTGCCCCTGGCTGTGAGCGGGGCCTTTCATTCGCCCCTGATGGAACCGGCGCGCGCCGGACTGGCGCAGGCTCTGGCCGAAGCTCCTTTCCGGGCGCCGCGCGTGCCGGTTTACTGCAATGTGACTGCGCAGCCCGCGCAAACGAGTGGTGAAATCCGCTCCCTGCTGGAGCGGCAGCTGGTCAGCCCCGTGCGCTGGTCTGAGCAGGTGCGCCGGATGGCAGCAGACGGAGCCGATGAGTTCATCGAGATCGGGGCCGGGAGCGTACTCAGCGGCCTGGTGAAACGCATCGCACCCGAGGTCCGGGTGCGTACAGTCAGCACCCTCAAGGATGTGCTGGAATATGCATGAGGATGGACAGGTGATCGATCTGACAGGAAAAACAGCGGTAGTGACCGGCGGAGCGCGGGGCATCGGCAAGGCCATCGTCCTGCGTCTGGCCGGCGCCGGAGCCGACGTCGTGGTCTCGGACATCGACGGTGCGGGCGCGGAGGCGACCGCCGCAGAGGTGAAGGCCCTCGGCCGCCGCTCCCTGGCCGTGCAGGGCGACATCAGTTCGATGAGTGACGCTGAGGCCCTGATTGAAGCCGCGATGGCAGCCATGGGACGGGTCGACATCTTTGTCAACAATGCCGGTATCACCCGCGACGGTCTGCTCGTGCGCATGGACGAGAAGCAGTGGGACAGCGTCATCGCCGTCAATCTGCGCGGGACCTTCAACGGGACCAGGGCGGCGGCGAAGGTGATGATGCGGCAGCGCGCCGGCAAGATCATCAACATCGCCTCGGTAGTGGGATTGATGGGGAATGTCGGCCAGGCCAACTATGCCGCCTCCAAGGCGGGTGTGATCGGCCTGACCAAGTCGGCAGCCAAGGAACTGGGCGGCCGCAACGTCCAGGTCAACGCCGTGGCCCCGGGCTATATCGAAACCGACATGACCAGGGAACTGCCACAGGAGGCGAAGGAGGGTTTTCTCGCCCTCATTCCCCTCAAGCGCCCCGGTAGCCCGGGAGATGTGGCGGATATCGTTCTCTTCCTGGCCAGCCCGCTTGCCGATTATGTGACCGGCCAGGTGGTGCAGGTCGATGGCGGGATGGTAATGTAGGTGAGATAGGTTCGAGAGCAAGAGACAAGCAGGCAGAATATACATAGACCATAATAACAAGCAGCACATTTTCCAAACCCCATAGGAGGAACAAACAATGGCTATTGAAGATCGCGTTAAAGAAATCATCGTCCAGCAGCTTGGCGTCGCCGCCAGCGAGGTCGTCCCTGAAGCATCCTTCATCGATGATCTGGGGGCCGATTCCCTGGATACCGTCGAGCTGGTCATGGCTTTCGAGGAAGAGTTTGGCATCGAAATCCCCGACGAGGAGGCCGAGAAGCTCGCCTCTGTCGGTGATGCCCTCAAGTACCTTAATGAGAAGCTGGGCAAGAATTAACACACCAGAGGGGCAGCGCAAGTTGCCCCTCATTTTTAGATTCCGCCGGCAAGGGCTTAAAATACAAGCTTGTTGAGGTGAGCGATGGATGGCAGAAGAGTTGTGGTGACCGGGATGGGAGTGGTATCCCCCCTCGGGCACACCCCTGCGCAGATGTTCGACAATCTGGTTGCTGGAAAGAGCGGCATTTCCCGTTTTGAGGCCTTTGATTCCTCCGCCTATGATACCCGGATAGCGGGCGAGATCAGGGATCTTGTGGTGACCGACTATATTGAGCCCAAGGAGGCGCGCCGCATGGACCGCTTCACCCAGTTCGGGGTGATCGCGGCGCAAAAGTGCGTGGAGGATGCAGGCATCGATTTCGGGCAGTGCGACCGCGACCGTTTCGGGGTCGTTCTCGGCTCCGGCATCGGCGGCATGCAGGTCTTTCAAAAGGAGTGTCAGGTTCTCTTCGAGCGCGGCCCCGGCCGCGTCAGCCCGCTCCTCATCCCGATGCTGATCCCGGACATCTGCCCCGGGCTGGTCTCCATCCGTCACGGCCTCAAGGGGGTCAACTACACCACGGTTTCGGCCTGCGCCTCGGCCGCCCACGCCATCGGGCTGGCCTTCACCCATATCCGCCTCGGCGAGGCTGACGGCATCCTTGCCGGCGGCTCCGAAGCCCCGATCAATCCGATAGGTGTAGCCGGCTTCAATGCCATGCACGCCATGTCCACCCGCAATGACGAACCCGAGCGCGCCAGCCGGCCCTTCGATCTCCACCGCGACGGTTTTATCATGGGAGAGGGGGGGGGCGTCCTTTTGCTCGAGGAACTCGAACATGCCCGCAGACGCGGGGCGAGAATATATGCAGAGCTGGGCGGCTATGGCTTCAGCGCTGATGCCAACCACATCACCGCGCCGGATCCCTCCGGCGACGGGGCCTTGCGCTCGATGCAGCAGGCCCTGCGCAGTGCCAATCTTCCCCCCGAGTCCGTCGATTACATCAACGCCCACGGCACCTCCACGCCCCTCAACGACAAGACCGAGACCCTGGCCATCAAGACTCTTTTCGGCGATCATGCCTGGCGCCTCTCGATCAGCTCCTCCAAGTCGATGCTGGGCCATCTCCTCGGCGCCTCAGGTGCGGCCGAGGCCATCGCTACCATCATGTCCATTCAGCGCCAGATCGTCCACCCGACCGCCAATCTCGAAACCCCGGATCCTCTTTGCGATCTCGACTATACCCCCAACCGGGCCAGGGAGCGCCGGGTGGAGGTGGCCCTCTCCAACTCGTTCGGCTTCGGCGGTCACAATGTCACCCTGCTCTTGAAAAGATTCGCCGGCTAGCAGACCGGTCTATACTTTTTGCTCCACTCAAACCTTACGCCGCACGAGCCCGGCGTCAACTCTGCAGAACTGGCAAATGTGGGAGATCCCATGCAGTGGTTGAAGGTCCCCTGGTCCAAGCTTCTCAAAACACGCCGCGAAGTCAAGACCCCGCAGCTCGAAGAGCTGATGCGCGTCATCAATTACCGCTTCCACGATCAGTCCCTCCTGATCCAGGCCCTCAAGCATCGTTCCTATCTCGTCCACACCGGCGAAGACCGCTTGCAGTCCAATGAACGCCTCGAGCTGCTCGGGGACTCGGTCCTCGGCCTGGTGGTTACCGAAAACCTCTACACCGAGTTCCCGGACGAGGAGGAAGGGGTGCTGACCAATTACAAGTCCCTGCTCGTCAACCGGGTCAACCTCAGCCGTGTCGGGCATGAATTCGGCCTCGGCCGCTATCTCCTGCTCAATGATTCGGAGGAGCGCGCCGGCGGGCGAACGCGGGATTCTATCCTCTCTGATGCGGTCGAGGCCCTGATCGGGGCGATGTATCTGGACGGCGGCCTCGAGCCAGCCCGCAAGATGATTCACAAGCACATCGTGACCGGGCTGTCGGCCCTGCTGGAGGAGACCCAATACAAGAATTTCAAGAGCCTGCTGCTGGAATTTTGCCAGCGCGAAAACAAGACCGGCCCGGTCTATATGGTCGAAAACGAGGAGGGGCCGGATCATAACAAGGTTTTCACCGTTGCGGTTTTTATCAACGGCAGCAAGCATGGCACCGGCACCGGCACTTCCAAAAAGGTGGCCGAGCAGCACGCCGCTGAGCAGGCCCTGACTCTTCTTTACCAGAAGCAGGAGATAACCAAAGGATGATGGACTATTATCTTACCGAGATGCAGGCTACCCTGCAGCAGCTGGCCCGTGAATTCGCCGCCGGCACCATCGCCCCGGCGGCAGCAGAATATGACCGGAGTGCCGAGTTCCCCTGGCCCATCGTCCGCGAGATGGCGCGCATGGACTTTTTCCGCCTCTGGATTCCGGAGGAGTATGAAGGGATGGGAGGCGGCATCACGGAGATGGCCCTGGTCACCGAAGAGTTCTCCCGGGCCTGTGGCGGCATCGCCCTGGCCCTGGCCGGCACGGCCCTAGGCACCTTTCCCCTCCTGATTGCCGGCACCGATGAACAGAAGCGCAGGCACCTTCCCGTGCTGGCTGCCGGAGAGGGGCTGGCCGCCTTCTGTCTGACCGAACCGGAGGCAGGATCGGACGCGGGGGCGATCCAGACCACCGCCCGGCTCGAGGGCGACCGCTACATCCTCAACGGCACCAAGCATTTTATCACCAACGGGGGGGTATCCCGCTATTACACGGTCATCGCCACCACCGACCCCTCGCGCGGGGCCCGCGGCGCCACCGCCTTCCTCGTCGAGGAGGGGACGCCGGGATTGATCTTCGGCAAGAAAGAGGAGAAGATGGGCATCCGCGCCTCGGCCACTTGCGAGGTGGTCTTTCAGGACTGCGCCATCCCCCGTGAGAATCTGCTCGGCAAGGAAGGGATGGGATTCATCATTGCCATGAAGACCCTCGACCGCTCCCGTCCCGGCGTGGCCGCCCAGGCGGTCGGCATCGCCCAGGGCGCCCTTGATCACGCCGTGCGCTATGCCCGCACCCGCCAGCAGTTCGGCCAGCCCATCTCCGCCTTTCAGGGGGTCCAGTTCATGCTTGCCGACATGGCCACGCAGGTCGAAGCCGCCCGCGCACTGGTCTACGCCACCGCGCGCATGATCGATGCCGGTGCGAAAGACTACGGGCGCGAATCGGCGATGTGCAAGGTGCTGGCTGCCGACACCGCCATGCGCGTCACCACCGACGCCGTGCAGATCTTCGGAGGCTACGGCTATATGAAGGACTATCCGGTCGAAAAATACATGCGCGACGCCAAAATCACCCAGATCTATGAGGGCACCAACCAGATCCAGCGCGGCGTGATTGCGCGCCATGTCATCAAGGAATCCGCCAGCGGGCTCTAGGGCGGGCTCTTTCCCCGTCCGGCCATCCGATCATGAATAAGGATTTCTATCAAACTATCGCGGGCGCGGCCGAATCCGCGCTCAAGATCAAGGGCTCCCGCTTTCTCGGTTTTGCCGCGCCCGCGGCCGGGCGTGAGGAGGCGGAGGCCACTCTCGCCGCTCTGCGCAAACGTTTTTTCGATGCCACCCACCACTGCTATGCCTGGCGCCTGGGCAGCGGCACCGGGGAGAACAGCCGCTTCTCCGATGACGGCGAACCCTCAGGCACAGCCGGCAAGCCCATCCTCCAGGTCATCAACGGACGCGATCTCACCAATCTCATCCTCGTCGTTGTGCGCTATTTCGGCGGCACCAAACTCGGCACCGGCGGACTGGTCCGCGCCTACAGCGATGCCGCCGTCCTGACCCTCGATCAGACCGTCATCCGGCAGGTCTGGTGGACCCGCTCGCTCGAGTTCCAGCTGGGGTACGACCACCTCAGCACCGTGATGAAGCTGATCGACCGCCATGAGGGGGTGATTGAGGGAACGGAGTACGGGGTGGAGGTGCGAATGAAGGTGGCCTTCAGACTGCGGGAGGCGGAGCCCTTTAGCGCGGCGGCGAGGGATATGACCCACGGACAGATCGTCTTTTATTCTGTCGAGGGCAAGAGCTAAAGCCGCCGCGAATGATCTGCCTCCAGCCGACGGCGGCTGCGCCGCCGGTCGCGCCGTGGTGTGAAGCAGCTTGAACGAGGAGTGTACATGATCTGCTACCATTGCAAAAGCGAAAATGTTATGGATGGCAAACCCGGCCGGCAGCAGCTCTGCATAAGCTGCGGCAGCTACCTGCACTGCTGCCGCAACTGCCGTTTTTATGATCCCCTTGCCTATCACGCCTGCCGCGAGCCCCAGGCGGAGTGGGTCAAGGAAAAGGAGTCAGGCAACTTTTGCGATTATTTCAGCCCGGCCGACCAGCCGACGGGTGCAGGGAGCAAAGCGGAGGAGGCCCGCCGTAAATTGGATGCCCTCTTTGGCCCCAAAAAGAGCTGAGGGCGGAAAGGCCACTGCTGTCTGCAGCCGTTTGGCAAGGCGTGTGCAGAGCCGCTCGCCTTGGCGTGCCGCTCCGGTTGCACAGAGCCGCTTCCGTCGCGCCGCGTCATGCCGCTTTTTTGCTTGAATTTGGCTCCCCGATTGGCTATTTTACTTCAATTAATGAGCAGTGAGGGCGTCAGGTCAGCCCTCTGGTTAAAACTAAGGGAGCAGCTCGAGATGACAAGAGTGGAAATCAAGATGGCGCGGCCTCTGCTGGTGCTCCTCCTGCTGGTGGTCCTGGTTATGCAGGGCTGTCTCACCACCGCGAAAAAGGTTTTGCCCCTGAATGACCGGCCCCCCAGGATCGCCCTGGTCCTTGGTGGAGGCTCCAGCCGGGGATTCGCCCATGTCGGGGTCATCCGCGTGCTCGAGCAGGAAAAAATCCCGATCGACATGATCGTCGGCACCTCGGTCGGCAGCCTGATCGGCGCCATCTACGCCGCCAATCCCAACAGCTTTGAGCTGGAGTGGCTCGCCTTTGAACTGGAGAAGGATGACATCTTCGACTTTTCCATTCTCTCTTCCAAGACCGGACCGGTCAAAGGCAACAAACTCGAAAAATTTATCACTGAACACGTCAAGATTCGCCACATCGAGGAGATGAAGATCCCCTATTACGCCATGGCCGTCGATCTCAACACCGGCGAGTCGGTGGTGCTCGAAAAGGGGCCGGTTGAGCTGGCGGTGCGCGCCTCGGCCTCCATCCCCGGCATCTTTACTCCCCTGAACATCAACGACCGGATCCTGGTGGATGGGGGGGTCAACGGCAGCATTGCGCCCGAGACCGCGCGCGAAAAGGGGGCCGACATCGTCATTGCGGTCAATATTGGCAAGGATATTACCAATTACGAGACCGGGAACATCGTCCAGATCACCCTGCAGGCGATCGACATCATGGGCAAGCGGATCGACGAGTATAAAAACCGGCAGGCCGATATTCTCATCGAGCCGGAAGTGGGCAATGTCGGGACGATGGATTTTTCCAAAAAGAAGGAGCTGATGGTCGCGGGCATTGAGGCGGGTCAGAAGGCGATTCCGGCGATCAAGGCGGCGATTGCAAAATGGTACACCACCCCGGTTGCACAGAGGTAATCCCGGCGCGGGGCGGCTGCCCCGCGTTATTTACAGGGCGAACTTTTTTCCTGTGAGCTGGCGGATCAACTCCACTGTCTCTTCAATGCCGAGAAAAGAGGAGTTGATGCAGAGGTGGTAGGAGGCCACCGCCCCCCAGTTTTTGCTGGTGAAATAGTTGTAATAGGCGGCGCGCTGTTTGTCGGTTTTCGCAATGAGCTCTTCCGCCTTGCCCGCCGTCAGGCTGTGGCGTTCGGTGACGCGCCTGATCCGTTCCGCCAGATCGGCGCAGATGAAGATATGGAAGGCGCGGGGGTGGTTCTGCAGAATGTAATCGGCGCAGCGACCGACGAAGAGGGCGGACTCTTTGCCTGCGATCTCGCGGATGACCTCGGCCTGGATCCTGAAGAGGCTTTCATTGTTGAGGTAGAAATTGGCGTTATACTCCTCCGAGGCAATGCCCCGCGAACCCAACAGTCCCCCGAAGAGGCTGAACCGCTTCTTCTCATCCACCTGTTCGAAGAACTCCTCCTTGAGACCGCTCTGCTCCGAGGCGATGCGGATGAGCTCCTTGTCGTAAAAGGAGATCCCGAGCCGCTCGGCCAGTCTGCGCCCGATCTGGTGGCCGCCGCTGCCGAACTGCCGCCCGATAGTGATGACATAGTTTTCCTGCATGAAAGCTCTCCAGGTTGGGAGGCTCCGCTTCCCCGCCGGCGCCCTGACGGCTTAGTATAGTAAAGTCTGTTTTTTAACGCAAGGATTATTTATGGCTGACAATAACACCATCACCGCTGTACCCGGCATCCGGGTCGGGCATGCCACCGATGCCGAGGGCTTGACCGGCTGCACGGTGGTGCTGTGCGATGGCGAAGGGGCGGTCGGCGGGGTGGACCAGCGGGGCGGGGCCCCGGGTACACGCGAGACCGACCTGCTGCGGCCGATGCACCTGGTGCAGCGGGTTAATGCAGTGCTGCTGGCCGGGGGCAGCGCTTTCGGGCTGGCCGCAGCTGACGGGGTGGTGCGCTTCCTGAGTGAAAAGGGGATGGGCTATAAAAGCGGGGCGGTGCGTGTGCCGATTGTGCCGGCCGCCATCCTCTTCGACCTCGGTCTGGGCAGCGCTGAAGCCCGGCCCGGCGCGGAGATGGGCTATGCCGCTGCTCTGGCTGCTTCCGGCCACGCCGTCCCGGAGGGAAATTTCGGCGCGGGCACCGGCTGCAGCGCAGGCAAGCTGCTCGGCCCCGGACGCGCGACCAAAACCGGCATCGGCAGTGCGGCAGTCAGGTTGGGAGGAGGCCTGGTGGTTGGGGCGCTGATGGCCGTTAATCCCTTCGGAGATGTCGTGGCGGAGGATGGAAACATCATCGCGGGCACGCGGCCTCTGCGCGGCAAGGGCTTCGCCGGCTCCCTGAAATTGCTGAACAGCCTTACCGGACGCCTGGCCCTGCGGGCCGCCGGCGCCACGGTGATCGGCGTGGTGGCGACCAACGCCCGGCTCAACAAGGAGGAGTGCAACAAGATGGCGCAGATGGCCCAGGACGGCCTGGCCCGCGCCATCCGTCCTGCTCACACCCTCTTCGACGGGGATACTCTCTTCGCCCTCGCCACCGGCAAGGTGCGCACCAGCGCCACTCTGGCCGGAGCTTATGCCGCTGAAATGGCGGCGCAGGCCATTGTGCGGGCGGCCGAATGCGCCGTCGCCGCCGGCGGACTGCCTGCCGGCAGGGATCTCCTCGCCGGCGCCAGGGCCTGACGCGGCTCCGGCTGGATCGCTCTCCCCTCGGTACGGACTCACGGCGCCCTGCGTCAGATCAGCCGCTTCACCTTGCCGCCGACATCGGCCATCGACTCGCCGGGGATGAGGCGGATCTCAAGATGGTGGCGCAGCAGGTTGTTGCTCTCCTCCTCGAGGACCGCGACGCAGCGGCGGAACATGGCATAATCATTAAGACCGTAGAGCTGAAAGAGCCGCCAATCCTGGTCGCCGGGGGCAGGTATGCCGGCTGCATCGCTCGCGAAACCCTGCAGATAGTGGGCGCCGAGACCTATCCAGCGTCCGTGGATGATGCGCCACTGCCTGTCGAGCAGGGCGGTGGTTTCCTCGTGTTCCTCTCTGCTCAGCTCGAGACTTCGCTTCATGCCCACTTCCCGCCGGCGCACGGCGACCAGCATAAGCTTGCCCTCGCTGCCCCCCTCACTTCTCCTGAATCTCCGGATATAGTAATAGCCGAAAAGGGCCATCCCGGCCAGCAGCAGCATGGTTATGATCCATTCCATCACAGGCTCCTCAACTTTGGGCGCTTTGCATGGGGTAAAATAGGCGATTAGATTCTCAAGTGCAAGCGAATTTTTGGTAACTCTTGTAAAGTTATCGGCTTCCGGAGAACCGAGCTGCCACCGGGAGGGAGTATTTACGCATTCGTCTGTTTTTTTTGTACTATGATGTACAGCAACGATGCAATCCTTCTTCGTGACTCCACCTACTAGTTTCGGGGCTCGGCATGTGCAAATTTCTTCGGACGCTCCTCCCGCTTGCTCTTTTATTTCCCATCGCCCTGCAGGCGCAGATCTGGGATAAAAGCTTCGGCGTCACCCTCCAGACTGGTCTGGTCAAATTTCTCGGTGACACGCCCGATCGCGCCGCGGTGGGCAATGCCACAGGGCTGGGCCTCAAATACGGCCTCAGCCGCCACCTCATGCTGCAGGGAGAACTGGGCTACGGCAGCTTCAAACCGAGCAAGGAAGGATCCCGGTGGCAGAAAGATCCCGAAGTGATGTACCGCACCTTTCTCTTCCCACTGACTGTTGGGGCCCGGATCACTCCGAGCAGGAACGGCGCGGTCAAACCCTACCTCACGGTCGGCACCGGCATCCTTTTCTGGGACCTGCGTTACCTGAGCGGAGAAAAGCTGACCTTCTGGAGCGATCATTACTGGCGTTGGGGTGACCGCATCAGCGGATGGCGCCGGAACGGCCTCCTCTACGAGGGGCTCGGCCTCGAACTCTATCCTCATCCGGCTCTATCCATCGACCTGCAGGCGCGCTTCAGTTCTCTTCTCCACCTCCGCCGCGACAACGTCGGCCAGGATGACATCAATTCCCAGTACCTGCAGGCGATGGCCACCCTCACCTGGTACATCAGTTATCAGCGGGACCGCGACCGGGACGGCATCGTCGACCGCTTTGACGCTGATCCCCTGCACGCCGAGGATCTGGACGGCTTTCAGGACCTCGACGGCGCACCTGATCCCGATAACGACAATGACGGGGTTCCCGATGTGAGGGATCCGGCCCCCCTGATTCCGGAGGATCTCGACGGCTTCCAGGATGACGACGGCATTCCCGATCCTGACAACGACCTGGATGGCATCCCCGATGCCGGGGACCTCTGCATCGATGCCCCCGAGGATTTCGACCATTTCGAAGATGAGGATGGCTGCCCCGACCCCGACAACGATCAGGACGGCATCGAGGACGCCATCGACGCCTGCCCCGGCAAGGCCGAGGACCATGATGGCTTTGAGGACCGGGACGGGTGCCCCGATATCGATAATGACGGTGATCTCATCGTCGATCTGGTCGACAAGTGCCCCGACCAGCCCGAGACCGTCAATGGTTATTTGGATGAGGATGGCTGCCCCGATTCCGATCTGGACGGGGACGGCATCCCCGACGAGCTCGACCGGTGTCCGCGCGACCCCGAGACCAGGAACGGCTTTGAGGATGAGGACGGCTGCCCGGACGACAAACAGCTCGCCCCCGCCGAAAAGAGCGGTGCGGCCCTGATTCTGCAGGGGGTGAATTTCGCTTCTGGCAAGGCGGAGCTGACCGCCGAATCCCTGCCGGTGCTCGACGAGGTCGCCAACTCTCTGCTCCTCGAACCCGCTGCTGTCGTCGAAATCCGCGGCCATACTGATAACGTCGGCAAGGCGGCCGCCAACCAACTGCTATCGGAGCGCCGGGCCGAATCGGTCCGCCGCTACCTGATCAGCAAGGGGGTGAGCGGTGAACGCATCACCGCCATCGGCTTCGGCCAGCGTTACCCCGTCGCGGACAATAAAACCCCCGCGGGGCGCGCGCAAAACCGCCGCATCGAGTTCGTCAGGGTCAAATAGGGAGGATCCGACGGCAAGAAAAAAGCCTGCCCCGCTGTGCCGGGGCAGGCTTTTTTTATGCTTTCTATATAAAAAGCGGCGGCGGGATCAGAGCTCCCGAATGACCTCGGCGTTGGTGACGTTTCCCTTGACACTGGCATCCTTGCCGAGCACCACCTTGACCTTGACCTCATCCTCCTGCACGAAGATATCCCCTTCGACTACGGAGCCCTCGCCCAGCCGGATGGTGTACACCTGATTCCGGTCGCGGTTGCCTTTCGAATCCTTGATGATGATGTCACCCTTGACCACAGAGGCGTTGACGAGTTCGATATTGCCGTTGAAGAGGGTCAAATCCTGTTCGACGGTGGCATTGTCCATGCGGATGCCCCCGTTGATGGTGGAGACCTCCCCGTTGACCAGGCTGCCGGGCTGGAGGGTGATGGTGCCGTTCACGGTCATGAGGTCATTCTTGGACCTCGATTTCCGGCCCAGTTCGATCTCGCCGTTGACCACCTGGAGTTCGCGGACAATGGAATTCTGTCCGACACGAATGGCGCCGTTGACGGTGCGGCAGTCCCCGCGGATCACGCAGTCATTGCCGATGGTGATGGTGCCGTTGACGGTATTGATGCCGCTGTCGCGGCGTTCACCGTCCTGAACGTAGATGCTTTTGTTGATGGACGAATCGCATCCCGGCGTGATCGCCAGGAGCAGGCCCAGGCTGAGAGTCAGAGTGGTCGTTTTCATCACGTAGCCCTCACAATAAATGGTGACAGTGTGTGGCTTGCCTAATCCTGTTTACGTGACGAATTCCCGGGGGTTTCACTTTTTTTGCGTCTTTTCCTGCGCTGAATGAACTCGGGAGCCTCCTTGATGCTCTTGAAGAGGATGGGAATCGAGCGCACAGCGGCGCGCCAGCCGGTGCGTTTGAATGGGGCCGATTCCGTCCCGATAGTCTCGAAGCCCCTTTCAGTGGCCTGCAGGGTCTCATAGTTGCGGAAAAGCCGGCCCCAGTGCGAGCTCAGGGCGGCCACCATCTTTTTCCTGGCGAATACGGGGTACCAGAAGCTGTCGTGATAGGTCACCGAGGCGATATAGGACCAGGGGGCCAGCACGGTCTTGAGGCTCCATTCAATGGGCTTTTTCAGGGAGCCCCAGTAGATGCGATGCTGCATGCGCGAGGCGAAGGTCATCTTTTTAAAGGGGCCGACGAAGTGCCAGTTTTCGCGGCCCGCCTCCTCGTCCCCGACGATCTCGATCTCGCGCGGATCGCCGCAGCCCAGCCCGGCTTCATGCGCGAGGCGGATATACTTGATCGAGAGGGGATCGAAGCCCATCAGTTTGGCGGAAATGGCGTCGATGGCGACCATATCCGAACTGGCGAGCAGGAGATCCTTGACGTGGGGGGTCATGCAGCGCGGGCCGGGGCCGTCCCCGGCGAAGGTGCCATCCATCACCGCGAAAATCCCGGTGTGGATTTTTTGCTGGATGCGCAGCAGGTCGACGAGGGTTTCGTGGATGACCGGATGGGTCCAGTGGCGCCGCTCATTGAGCAGCCCCCCGAAGGCGTTCTTCATCGCCCCGGTCGTGGTGGTGAAGATATGGGTCTTGATGGTGGGGAGGTGGATGATGTTCTCGCCGATGAGCCGTTTGGGGATCATGAAGCCGTCCCGGTAGACCTCATTCAGGCAGAGGAACTGGTCAGTAAGATCGCCGACTGCGGTGCGGACGTCGATCCACTCCTCGTCCTCGTAGAGGTGGATGTTGCGCAGGCCGAAGGCCTTCACGACATTGACCTGCTTGTTCTCGCGCTCGCCGAGATGGGCGTCGACGACCACGGTGCGGTTGTGGCAGGCGTGGATCCTGTCGCGGGAAAAGCCGTCACTGAGCAGGGTGCGGATCACCCCCTCGAGCTGCCAGGGGGTGGTCGAACTGCCCGGGAAGAAGTAATGCCAGGAGATGTTGACCTTGAGCGCGGTGTCCGCCCCACGGTCGAGGACCTCCTGGTAGCCGGCCAGGTTCATCAGGCGGTGATAGTCGGCAAAGACGGAACCCGGCCTGGTTTTGACGACGGCGACGCGGCTTGCTCCCATACACAACCACCCTTTCACGATGAGAGTTTAGAGGACGAACTGCACCCGGTCCTGGGGCGTGCGGCAGTCCATGTCGGTGCCGCGGTCCCGGTGGTCGGCGATCTCGGCGGCCACGCCGATGGCCCGGCCGTAGAGGAACTGGGTGAAGCTGAGGTCCTGCACCATCTTGGTGGTCAGTCGGCCCTCCTGCAGGTCCTTCCAGACCAGCTTGAGGATGATGACCGCCAGGACGGCATCAATATTGACACAAAAGATGTTGCGGGTTGCACCTTCGAAAAAGAGCTCCTCAACGAGGTGGTGATAAAAGTCGAGGAAAACGTTGTGGATACTGCGCTTGTCGAACTCGCCGCGGATATACTCCTCGCGCGGATCGATGTTGATGTCATTGCCCTTGAAGACCGGGTGGTTGATGCAGGGGATGCGCGCGTACTGTAGTTCGCCGCTCTCCTTTTCGTTCTTTTTGTAGTCCCGGTAGGCGCGGGCCGCGCTGTTGGCCATCTTTTTGAGGTCAAGGCCGTGGTTCGGGTTACCCGGATCGGCGACTCCGCTCTTGAACTGCTCGAGCAGATAGCCCACCGCCTCGAAGCCGTTGCCGCCGTGCGCCAGGCCGGTGTTGGTGAGGAAGCCGAGAAAAGCGGTGGCGATGTGGTTGCGCGCGCTCACCGATTCCTTGGCTCCCTTGGCCGAAAGGGTGCCCGGGCCGTTGGTGAGGGTGAGGCCGATGAGGGCCTTGAACTCGAAGAGTTCGCTTTCAGCGGGTTTGCGGTTGAAGAGCACGGCAAAAGCGTTCTCGGTAAAGCTGCTGCGCAGATTGCTCACCTTGGCGTCGATGAGTTCGCGCCAGTAGCTGTTGTTCTTGCGGTCGATGACCGAATAGGCGACAATGCGTGCGATGATGTAGAAATAGGTCACCGCATCCTCGGCGACCTGACGGCTGATGCGTTTTTCCAGCATCGGTTTCCAGAACATCGAGATGGCGATGCCGCCGAGAAAGAACTCGTAATTGTCGCGGATCTGCAGCCTCTTGCTCTCGGCCAGCTCGATGATGTGCTGGATCACCCGGATGGGGAAGGATTTTTTCGGGCAGCGTTTGATCTCCTTGAGCAGGAGTTCGGAGACCGGGGTTTTACGCACCGGCTCGCTGGTGAGCAGTTGGGTGGTGATGAAGATGTCCAAGGCGGCCGGGAATTCGCTGGTACGCTCGTCGATCTCGAATTCGCGGATCATGTTGATGAGCACACGGGTTGCCTCGCAAGCGCGGGCCAGAAAGGGCTTGTCGCCGATGAGGGCGATCTGGGAGCCGATGTAGGCATTGGGGGTGCAGCCGTTGGCGCGGGCGAGGTCGATCAGTTCCATGCGGCGCTCCTCAATCTTGAGAAAGAGATTGAGGAGGATATTGATGGTGGGGATGTCAGCCGGGTCGGGCATCACCTTGGCCAGGGAGAAGTAGATGTTCTCCTCCATGGTGTAGTTGGAGAGGTCGAGGATCGATTTGCCGTGCAGTTCGGAGACCTGGGTTTTGGGATCCATGCGGGAGGCGCCCGATTTGTCGGCCATGGACTGGCGCAGATAGTTGGCGCCGACCTGGATATTGATCTCGCGGATCTGATGGTCGTACGGACTCATCGCCTTGACCACGGGGATGTCGAGCCCGGCGGGGAGCGGGAGCCAGTTGTCGCTGATCCACGGTTTGAGCGAGAGGTCGCCGCTGGCGGCGTAATCGGGACTTTCATCGATGGCCTCGAAGACGGCCTTCATCGCCTCGGGGAAGTGCTGGATCGAGGAGACCCGCACCCCGCGTTTGCTCACCCTGGGATGGTCGGGGTTGTAGGCGGGTACACCGAAATAGTCATCGAACCACTGCTCCTTGGAGATGGCGTCATCCCCCGAGCCGGCGAGGGCCCCGGCATGGCCGCAAGAGCGCTGGATATCCTTTTTCCAGCGGCCGGTGACGCAAACGACGATGGGTTTGTTAAAGCCGAAGCGGCGCTCCTTGATCCAGTCCAGGGCCTGTCTTTCGTAATAGCCGCCCGGCTCGACATAAAGGGCGATGGCCTTGGTGCGCGGGTCGTTCTGGGCGGCGTAGAGGAATTCAGGCAGGGCGAAGTGGATGTAGACGTCCTTGCCCGAACTGACGGCGGTGCTGAGTCCAAAGCCGGCGGTGCGCAGGTATTCGGCGATGGTGGTGGTAAAGTTGCCCGAATTGGAGTGGATGGCCACCGAGCCCTGGCGCAGGGCCTCCTCGGGATGGTCGCCGGCGAGGGCGCCGCCGACGCGGACATGGTCCCAGACGTTGGCGACGCCGAGGCAGTTGGCCCCGATGACGTCGACGCCTGCTTCCTGGCAGACGAAGCGGATGTTGCGCGAATCGCGTGTCGGCACCTTTTCGGTGACGATGATGATGCGCTTGAGGGCCTCGTTGTAGGTGACCAGCTCCGCCACCGCCTGGCCGACCGCAGCAGGGGGCAGGTAGATGACGCCGAAATCGAAAAAGTTGCCGCTCTGGATGACATCGCGGATGCTGCTGTAGACCGGAATGTTGCCGGCCTTGGTCTCGAGGACGCCCTTGCGCCCGTACTGGACGCCGGCGACGACATTGCCGCCGCTGTATTCATGCGAGACCGGGGTGACCTTGCGGCTCTCGTTGCCGAGAATATTGATCACGCAGACCCGTGAATCCTTGGTGACCAGTTCCTCAAGAGAGTGAATGCCGACAAAATAGGGAAATGGTTTCGTCTTCTGCTGTCTCATCGCTCACACCTTCTTCTTTTCGTATTCTTTTTTGCCCTTATCCGCCCACCATTGGTCGATCTGTTTGGCGTACTCCAGCACCTGAATCATCGAGGTGTCGTAGCCGAACATCTTGTAGGGGAGTTTGAGGGTGTCGAGGATATCCTTGGCGTAAAACATCCCCTTGATCAGATTGGGGCCGCCGCGGCCGACCACGACATAGACCGGCCGGGGACCGTGTGCGGCGACGTAGTCGCGCAGGGCATCAAAAATACCTTTGAAGGTCACATAGATGTCGGTGTTGTTGGCCTTGCCGCCGATGATGAGCAGGACGTTGGCGCGGCTGAGCCAGTTTTTGAAGACGATGCGGGCGATATCGTACATTTTTTCATAGGGGGGATTACCGCCGAAATCAGAGGCGAAAATGGCAGAGCTGCCGAGGGTCTCCGTAGCCGCCGAGTTGGCTCCACCGCCGAACATGAAAGGGATGATCGTGCCGGTGGGGTTGAGCTCGAGCACGTCGCTCTGCCCCTGATAGGTGCGGAGCTGGTTGATCTCCGCCTCGAAGGGGGTGATATCGGACTGGAAGATGGTGCTGGGCAGCCCGAGGCGTTTCCAGGCCGGATTGTCCTGGTCGAAGGCGGCCTTGAGATCACAGGCCACCGGCACGATGCGGTTGTCCATCCGGGCCATGCGGATCGGGTTGAGCTCCAGGGTGGTCAGGCCATAGCCGTCGAACAGTCCCCAGAGCTTGGGCAGATTGACCACCAGGGGCGAGATGAAGGCCTCCGGGCAGCCGGTGTCCATGAGGGCATTGGTGACATCGAAGGATTTGAGACCGATGAAGGGATCGATCCAGGTGACTTTCTTTTTGCTCTCGGGCAGGGCTTCGATATCCACGCCGCCCCAGGGACTGATGGTGAAGATCGGTTTGCGGTGCAGGGTCGAGGCGGTAATGCTGAAATAGACCTCGATTTCAGAGGGGATAAAGGCCTCATAGGTGACCCCGTTGGCCTCGACGGTCTTGGAGCCATACTGGTGGGTGGCGAAGTAGAGGTCGCGCTTGGCCAGGAGGGCATCGTGAACATTGTCGACGATGCGGACCAGCCCGGCCTTGCCCTTTTTGCCGACACCGCCGCTGAAGAAGGGTTTGACGACCAGTTTTTTATGGGCATTGAGGAGGTTCTGGATTTCCTCCTTGGTGGCGTCGGCAGTGAGGAAGGGAGCGTAGGGGAATTCCACCAGCTCCAGCAGCTGCGCGCCATACTTGAGTCCGGAAATCTGCATGTCATCTGCCTGATTCTAATGGGATAAGATTGGATTCACACAGAGGGAAAGATCACAGCAGGGCAT
>ERZ795056.1985-NODE-1985-length-23337-cov-5.699424_pt1 | contig 23337 bp, 20 predicted proteins | sample MGYA00375140_ERZ795056 | MGnify/ENA primary metagenome ERZ795056 (study PRJEB30185, sample SAMN05720227) | activated sludge metagenome | isolation source: Anaerobic digester | place: USA | collected 2015-03-09 ... | reverse complement strand
TATCGCCAACTTCTACGTTCGGCAGGGCCGCCGGATCTCGCAGTATAATACGTGTGTCACCTACTGAGCGTGGCCGCTCTTTTTGTATGGTTATCGACGATGTGCCCGCGTATTGGACGTGAGCTTCGGCAAGCTGTGCCATTGCTGGAAGGTCGGCACATCCAGGCCAATCCAACGGCAACAATAGACCGCCGAATACAACGTCGTTTGCGTGTTCAGCAAGGCCGACGTCAGGGTGCGCTACAGCAACGCGCAGGTCGAGGATCGCGCCAGCGCGATTGACTACGGTGACATGATGAGTAGCGCTCATCCGTGAAGGGTAGCTAACTTTGAAGCACCACATCAACAGCACCCCCGACTATTTTCGGCTTGCGCAAGCAAATCCTTGTTGCTATGTCATCGGCAATGACATCGATGATTACATTTGTTAAGAATTTCTCTCGCAGCGTCATGCCTCTTGCTATTGTTTTCGGCAGCAGCCTGGCGCTAGCCGGTAACGCAAAAACTGAGCGCGCATTCTTTGATTGGCCACGCGCTGATAAGCCTGCCCCGCTAGCCACGAGTTCGGCGTGGGATCGTGGCATTGCCGCTGCCGAGGTATTGCGGTTTGCGCAATTCCCCGTCGTCGAAGGCGCATGGGTTTTGGACACCACGCCGCAAATCTCGATGGCACAACGCGTAGCCTACGTCGCTGCTTGCATCAATCAGAAGACCAGCAGCGATGCTGAAAAGGTTGCCATTTGGGCCATCTGCGCTGCTGACGCAAAAGCGCTAGACCGCAAGATCTTTGAAAGCGAAGTCGCAGCGTCGAGCCTTACCGCCGAGGAAAAGCAAAACGTGTTGCTTCATTTTGCGTGGGTACAGCGCAACGCGATTGAGCGCCAAGCCGCAGTGGAAGCACTCGCAGCCGCAACGCCAGCCCTGGCCGAGTTGCTGGCATTGCCAGCCAAAGCCCACGCCGAATGGGCGACCGCGGTGCAGGACAACAAAGACCTCTACCACAATGCACTCAAATACATCGACGGCTCGCGCGCTGGCAACGCCAAAGCAATGGAAGGCTGCGACGCTGCACTTTGGCCACACATTACTAGCCAAGTAAAAGCCCAAGCCAAAGCCCCGAGCTCCCACGATGCGTTGGATGCCATGGCGCGCACGCCGATGGGTGGCATGCTGCGCCTCGCGATGCAGGACTGCTACAACACCGACGCGAGCCAAGTAAAACGCATGGGCATGTTTGCTGGTGAGCGCACTGCAGCATTGCGTGCGATTTGGGGCAACAAGATCAAGTTCGATGCGCCAGCTAAATTCTACGCACTGAGCAACGAACGTTGGCCGGCCCCGAAGCCCAAGACGCTCAATGGCATCAAAGCCTCGCGTGGCATCGTGGAAACTGCGACAACCGAAGGTGATGCTGTCAAAGTTGTCTTCAAAAGCGAAAAAGTAAAATACGAAGAATGCGCAGCGCACGCCGAGACTGGCAAGATCGAAGGCTGGGACAGCAGCGGCCGCATCATCTGGGAAAAAGAATGCACCAAGTGGGTGTGGAAGACGGCGACCGAAACGCCTGCGCCAGTCTCAGTGCCGGTGCGCTTCGCTGCTGGCATCAAGCCCGGCCGTTACATGTATGTTGTCGTGTACAGCTCGCCAGGTTTTGCAATGCCAGTTGCCGTGCACGAAAAGGCGGATGCGAAGTCCGCGCTCGTCGCCCGCAACGGCGTTGAACTGTAGTTACTCAAGTACCAAGCGGCCAAACGCCGACGGCACATGAAAGTTCGGCTTCGGCGTATTGGTTGGAAAAGCAGCGAGATATTGCCGCGGCGTTCTGCCTTCCATGCGATACAAACCGATGGGCAGCGACGCACCGACGCTCAGTGCGCTAGCAATGTCCGGTGCAGTGATGGCGACTTCGATCACCGCGCGCTTTTGGGCCGCATCGCGCGCCGTGCCAATGCGTAGGCCGCCGGACCAGCTTGCAACCGAACGGGCGGCGGCGGTCTTGGCAGCACGGTCAATCGTTAGATCGAAATAGTGGCCGTAAGGGCCAAGCTCGATTTCGAAATAGCGCATCGGCTGGTCGGGGTCTGGCGTGAGAAACAATTCAACGCAGTCCTCGACATATAGATCGATGCGCTCTTGATCAATTGGCCGTGTTTGGTCGGTATTGCCAGCAGCGAGATCGGCATCGTCGAGTTCCCAACGCAAGTACAAGGTTGCAGGCGCATCGGCAGTCGCTGGCGACCACAACGCTCGCACCGTTGTGTTGATACCAACTGGCTCGCCGCGCCAATTGGTACTCCAAGGCAGCGCTGGCGCGGTATCCCACACGGCATCATCGCCACCGTCGATCTTGGGCGCTGCGCTGGCTGCGATTTGCTTGGCACGCAATTGATTCGCCGACGGTGGTAGTGCGGGCACTTGCGAATCAGCGACACCGGCATTGGCCAGCATGGAGTCACCGTCGCCACGCACGACAAAATTCGCCATGCCGATCAGATGATACGGGCGCGGTTTGTCCAGCAACGATGCGCCACTGCCAATTACCTTCGGGGCCGTGATGTCGATGCCCAGTTGCTTCGCAGCAACTTCGAGCAGCGGCGATGTTGTGTGGCCGCCGAGTTCCTTGGCGAGCTCGAGATTGTTCCACAAGCCGAGAAACTGAGCGCCAACGCGATCGACGGCAACTACATTCGTCCCACCGATCGCAACCCGCTCCACCGACGGGAATAGTTGACCAAAACCGTCGCCACTCATCGCAGGCGCACCTTCGGCAAGCACAACATCGGGCGCTTCAACTTCGAGCACGTCAGCCATGCGTTGTGCGAATTTCTCCAGTGACGCCACGTAGACAGCGCGAGCGCCAGGCGCTTTGGCTTTCACCAGCTTGAGTGCCTTGCCGATTTCCTTGTGGGTGCGGCCACGCTGATGAAACGCGGGTGCCGCGTCGCTGTAGAACACGGTGCCTTGTTGGGCTTTGATGCCGATGGAAAATACTGCGTACCGGTGAGTCTTGATCTTGGGCAGCGAAATATACAGCCCGTGCTGCAAGTGCCACGCGAGTAACCGCGGCATCAGCAGCGTCGGTACCGAGGTCTTTTCCATGCCCGTGATTGCCACTGGCTTGCCTGGCTTTTCGCCTTGCACATCGAACACACCGTCGTCGTCCATGGCTACCAGCGGCACGCCTTCGTCGGCCGCCATCGTTGCGTAGCCTGAGACTTTCACCAAACGATCCCAATCCGTGGCTTTGCCCGTGAACCCGTCGGCAACCGTGATCTTGGTGTGACCACGCGCTTTGAGGCAATGGATCACGCCGCGCACAAACTCAGGGTCGGTCGTGCGACCGGTGACGCCGTTATCACCGTGATTGCTTTTCGGATCGCGAAACCAATCGAAGCCACCAAGATTTGGCTTGAGCAAGATCGGGGTTGCGACATCGGCTTTAGGCACAACTGCAGCGCAGCTTTGCTCACCAAGCTCGCGTGCCGAGCTACCCACGAGCATGTGCACCGGCGAGGTATCGGCTGCCAACCGCGCGCGATTGCGTTTGCGTTGTGCTGCACCGTCGAACGTTTCATTGGTGTCGACCGGCGCGGCGCTGCCCGCGTACTCCGACGCGTGCGAGATTGTGTCGGGATGAGCAGTTGGTACGACGATCGGATTGCTCGGTGGCGTAACGTTTGGTTGATCTTGATGATCGGCGTGCGCTGCAGGTTTTGCATCTCGAGGCGCGGGGGTCGAGGCATTGCTCACTTTTTCACGTTGCGACGAACTGCCTTCACGACATGCCACCGCGGCAACCAACACAACGATCCACACTCTTGCAAAGCGCATGACGGCAGTGTCGCATACAGCGCGTTGATCGCGCCAACTCAAGGTCAGCAGCGCACCACCGCCACGTTTTTGGGCGGAAGTTAGTGCAACCTCCGGTTTGCTGGATCGAGTTGCCAGGCAAGGGTGGCTACCCGCAATTGCGTGGAATAGGCGCCGCTACAGGCCGATCGCACTTGGCGCGTCGATTGCTATTGGCCTGCATGCGCAGCCGTGCGCTCGAACGGCACTCCAACGAAAGACTACTTCTATGTCGCACAAACTATTAGGAATTCTTGCCACCACCAGTGCAGCCGTCTGCTTGGCGACCCAGGTCGCCCAGGCCGAAGACAAGTGGGAGGAAACCGTATCCTATTCGCGTACGGACGGCGCGCAACTCAGCATCACCGAACCGAATGGCTACCAGATCAGCGTGAAAGGCGGCAGCGTTGACAAAACTGACACTGCACCGACCATCATTGCAGTGCCCAATGCCAATGCGTTTTACAGCGTTACGTTCACTGCGCCCAACGGCGCATCGTGGACGAAAAAATTCGAAGTTAAGAAGTTTAGCTCGACCGATATCAAAGTTCGTCACAGCGTTAGCGCTGCAGCGCAAAACGGCGGCAACCCAAGCGGTGCCAAACACATTGGCACGATCTACAATCACTCAGGGAACTGCACCAATAAGGTCAACATCAAGCTTGAGTTCATCGGAGCCGACAACCAAGCGTTAGCCAGCGAAGTTGCGCTCGGCAAATACGCGCAGATCGAACTCCCCGCCGGCAGCTACAGTGTGCGTGCCTACGCCTGGATGAACAACGCTTGGACATATCACGTCACCCGCTCGACCAACATCAACGCTGATGGGTGGGAACTCTCCGCTAAGTGCACGAAAACCGGCTTCGATATCGTCGGGAAGTAAGTTGCAGCGACGTTACACGTTGCGATGCAACGTCGCCAACACGGCATCGGCGTTGGCAACCGCATCCGGCTTCGCTGCGTGCACGTTGATCACCTCACCGTTCACGCGTTGCGCCAAGCTGTGGCTGTAGCTCTGATCATAGTAGTCAAGCATGATCGCAGCAGCGCTCGTCAGGTCGCCAGTGTCGAGCAGCGCATTGGCTTGTTTGACCCGCAGCCCGCCGAGGCGCTTGGTCACACGAACGATTGCGGCTTGCAAGTCAGCCACTGGGTAACGACCATAGGCATCGACTAAAAACGGCAGCCGCGTCGCAGCCGGAATGTCGAGCCGCACCACCGTCGCTGTGCGCATCTGTTGCCAAAATTCAGCGGGCACCGCGCAGTTGCCGATGCGCAAACTTTCGTCTTCAACCCAGATCGGTCGCGTTGCATCACATCGCTGCAATGCAAACGCAATTTCATTTTCGAAATGCTCGTTGCTTGGCTGCACCGCTTCGCCGAGCGCGCCGAAGGCCGAGCCTTTGTGGTTCGCCATGCGTTCGAGATCGAGCACTTGTTCGCCGCGGTGCGCTAGCTCATGCAACAACTCAGTTTTGCCGCTGCCCGTATGGCCGCTCAAAATTCGCAATGTGTAGATTCGTTTAGGTGTCGCCAATACATGTCGGCGAATCGTTTTGTAGCCACCCGGCACCGTCGACACCTGCCAACCCGCGTGCCGCAACAACCAAGCCACGCTGCGGCTGCGCAAGCCGCCACGAGCACAGTGCACAACCGCAGCGCGCGCTGGCACCAGCGCATTGGCTTGCGCAACTAAGGCTGCCAACCGTGGCTGCACCATGCTCCAACCCAACGCGATGGCTTCGGAGCGGCCGACTTGTTTGTAAGTGGTGCCAACGGCTGCGCGTTCATCGTCGGACAACAACGGTAGATTCAACGCATCAGGTGCATGCGCATGGGCAAATTCACCAGGCGTGCGCACATCGAGCACAGGTTGGCTTTGCAACTGGCGCAGCAAATCTGCGGCTTCCCCGTCGAGCACAGGGCCAACCGCATGCGAGATTTCCTCGACAACCTCCTGCGCGCCAAGCGTTATCGCCAGGCTTTGCTCGGCGATACGCTCAAATGCTTCGGCGGTTAACGCTTGCGTCATCGATGCTAGTTGTCGAGCAACCCTAACGCGCCACCACCGCTACCTTCGCGGCGCGACTCGGAGATCACCGCAAGCAGTGCGCACGCCAAGATGAAGCGTTGGTCGGCCATACCCGGGGTTACGTCGACGGTGAATTCTTTGTTGAAGAAGCGGAACACCTGCGTGACAAAGCCAGCCCGCACGCCGCCAATCATAATTTCGTGCTTCGACGTCAGCCACGGGAAAAAGCGGCGCAAAATCGAAGCGCCCTTTTCTTCCATGGTGCCAAATTCGTTGCCGTTGACGTCGAGCAAATGGAACTTATCGCGAATGATCGACTTGAAGCCCTTTTTCTGAATCGTGGCAACCAGCGCGCCGGTGTTGGCGTCGGTTAAATCGTAGCAAAAATTGATCGCGATGATCTGGCGCGACTTGAGGCGAAACACTGGCGTGGTTTCGGTCTCGTCGGTGCAGATATTAAATTCTTCACGGAATTTGAACAACGGATGCTTCACGTACAGCATCGGCTGATCGTCCATCGTGCGCACGTCAAACTTGCGATCAAAGAACGACCAAAACCGGCGCTTGATACGGTACCGAGTTTGAGTCGCAACCGAAACCGATTGCACTTCGCGTTGCAGCGCCATTTGGCCTTGGGGAGAATTCGGATCTTGCACGGCCGAACGCTATCACAGCGCGCGCTCGTCGGTGCACTTCCGAGTTCGCATTTGCGTACTGCGCTGACTTTCCCGTTGCTCACGAACATTTGCCAAGCTTACAATTGCCAGCGCATGGCCGAGACCGCCTATTGTGCACCTTCCAACGTGATCGCGCTATGACTGCAGTGCCCACCCTAACGGCAGCGCAACAACACGAGTTCGATGTTGCGTTCGAGGCCATCCGCGCTGATTTTGCAGCCCAGCATCTTGCTAGCCGTACGGCCATGGGTTGCGATGTTCCGCCTCATCTCTACGAAGAGCTGTTTAGTTGGCTTGACGCCTTTTTCCAACTCGTCGATGAAGTTACCGCGTGGGAACTCGCAGCCGAGCAAGCCGACGTCCCAGCACTAGATAATCCAACGCAGTTGTCGCGGTTCCAAGCGCTCGTATCCGTGCCTCTGACCATTGATGCCGAGCGTGCATTGCTACGCGCAAGTGAGCGGCTCCAAGCAGACCGCGTACTTGCTCTTGCCGCTATCATCGGGCGTCGTTCGACCGAGCTGCACAATGATCTAGCAGCCGAGCTCGCACGAACATGTGATGTTGAAGCGACCTGGGCGCTGCTCGACTGGCTTGGAACAGATACCGACGTGCTCGTCAGCCTTGTGGCGGCACGGCAACGTTCAGCCCAAGCCCGTGATGATGCGAACCGCGTTCAAGACGATGACGCCACACGTTGGCTCGTGAAACGAGGCTTTGCGGCAACTGCGCCGTTCGATGTCAGCATTCGAATGCAAGACGTACCGGTAACCCACCCAAAGCATCGGCACTTACGTGAGCAAGTATCGGTGCTAACTATCGACATCTCGACTCGGCGCATGCGCGGCCCTGACCTCGATCGGAGTTGGTCGCTTAAGCTGCTTGGGGCTAGCGGGGCGGCGATCCATGGGTTCTTGCCATCGCGTTGGAGCGGCAACTTCTGGCAAGTACAACGCAACGCCGGCGAGATGGTTGCAGTGTTCGAAGAACCTAGTTCGAACGTAGTCCGCAAAGGCGTCGCGCACACCATCCGCGCAACGCTCGAGACATTGCCTACCGTCATCAACGAAATCGAAGCGCTGACCGGCCGCAGCTTTCATCGCGACAGTGCAGCGATCTCGGCGTCGCTTGGCGACAAGTCAAACCCTGCACTTGTAGTAGCTGTACGTGCATGGCTCAGCGCCGATGATTCTTGAGTTGAGCCGCGCAAGCTACCGAACCTTGCGTTTTTTTGGTTGCGGCGGTGCCGGTTGCGCGAGAAAGTTGGTGAGGCAATCGGTCAACAGGTCGCGCAACCAACGATGGCCGTCGTCTTGTTGGTGCAGGGCATGCCACGTCAACCGCACCTTTAGGTCGGCTATTTTCTTGAACGGATGTGGCACAGCGCGAATGTTGCGTTGTTGCGCTAACCAAAGGGCGGTGGGACTCGGTAGCGTAGCCACCAACGCGCTGTTGCCGACGCATTCGGCAACGCCACTGAGATATTGCACTTGCACACGAATGCGGCGTTGTTCGGCGCGGCCGCTAAGTAACCGCTCCAGCTCGCTGCTGCGCTCAGGCTGACCGGCTGGCACTAACTGAACGTGCTCAGACTCCAACCATGCCCGGTGCGTCAACGTGCCATTCCAATGCGGATGCTGAGGTCCGATCAGCGCACTCCACGGCACTTGGAAGGGCAATATTTTGCTGTAAAGCTCACTATGCTCCATGGTCGGCGCACTCACTACGATTTCGGTGCGGCCACTAAGCAACGACGATACCGCATCACCTTCGCTGCCCATGACCGCGAAGGAAAGCCCTGGGTAGGGCTGTAGTCGTTGGTGCAATAGAGCGATGACACCACAGCCCAACACGTCGGGAATCAACAACCGGAAGTGGCGCCGTGCGGTACGCGGATCAAACGAGCCGATCGATGGCAACCGCGCCAACGCAGCAAGGGCCATATCGAGCGGTGCGATGAGTGATTGACCGACCGGAGTGAGCACCATACCTCGCCCGGTGCGAAGCAACAGCGGATCGCCGAAAGCCATGCGTAGCTGCGCCAGGCCACGACTGACCGTTGGTTGCGTCGTCCCCAATTCGGTGGCTGCACGCGAAACATGTTTCTCGGCGAGCAACGCCTGCAGGGTAAGTAACAAGTTTAGGTCGAGGCCGTTCAAAAGGCTGTGCGCACTATCCGCCATATGAATATCACTATACCTCGCAGTCATTGCTGACATAGCCTGTTCGACGCAGAGTGTGGCGGTCAACCAACCGTCAGGAGTCTTCGCATGCATCTCGCGTCTTCTACCTTTGTTTGCTGCCTGCTGGCTGCCGCTTGCAGCGGCCACCGGTCAGCCCCGCCCAACAGCACCACCACAACCGCAGCCAACCAGAAAGCCAACACCATGACCAACCGTGACAAAGTCGTAGCTCTTCTAGAATCGCTCGAAACCGGCGCAGGCGAACCAGTTGCCTTCATCAATCCCAACAAATACATCCAACACAATCTCGGCGCCGCGGATGGCCTAGCCGGCTTCGGCGCATTGCTGGCGCAAAAACCGCCACAGGGTTTTAGGGCCAAGGTCGTACGTGCGTTCGAAGATGGTGACTTCGTTTTTGCTCACACCGAATATGACTTTTTCGGGCCGAAGATCGGCTTCGACATCTTTCGTTTTGAAAACGGCCTCATTGTGGAACACTGGGACAACTTGCAAACTACGGTCGCCAGAACGCCGAGTGGACACACCATGATCGACGGGCCAGTGGCCGCAAGCGATCTCGATAAAACCGGCAGCAATAAGGAATTGGTCCGCACGTTTGTCAACGACGTGCTGGTTGGCGAAGCCTACGGTCGCATCGGTGAATTCATCTCGGCTACGGAGTACACGCAGCACAATCCATTGGTGCCCGACGGATTGCAAGGCTTGACCAAGACCCTCGGCGACCTCGCAGCCCAAGGCGTCTTCATGAAGTACACCAAGCTGCACCAGCTGCTTGGCTCGGGCAACTTTGTGCTGGCAGTCAGCGAAGGCAACTTTGGCGGCAAAGCGACCAGCTACTACGATCTGTTCCGCGTTGCAGGCGGCAAGCTCGTTGAGCACTGGGATGTGATCGAAGAAATCCCAGCCAAAGCCGACTGGAAGAATCAGAACGGCAAGTTCTAGCGATTAGCTAGCACGCAGCGCCGGCGCGCTAGTGCGTGCGCTTGGCTAAGTTGTCGACAACTTGCTTGAGCGCAACCGGCACATCTTTGCTGTGATGGTTGTCGAAGCCGTAATAAACTTTCGGTCCGCGCGGCGCGTCTTTGATCGTCAAGCGATAACCAAACGGCCCGTTGTCGAAATGCTCTAATTTGATTTTCGATTTGGCGGTTTTGCCGTCGGCCAAAAAGCGAAATTCAAGGTTCGTCTCGTTGAGCCGATAACGAAACATGTCCCAGGTGCCGCGGTACTGATTGCCTGTCACAAACGCGCCTTCGCCTTTTTGAAAGACATAGGCCGAGAAGTTATCAGTTGGCGATTCGGGTGCTTTGTCGAGCCACGGCGTCGACTCCAGTGCCGTTTGCACTTCGCCATCGGTAACTTCGACGGCGTTGTCGGTGTTACCGCCACGACATCCCGTTGCTGCACCAAACGCTGCCACTGCTGACACAAGTACCGCTGCCAAAACCGTCTTCTTCATAAGGCCTCCCGAGGTGCCTTAGTGTACGGCCAGCCCCGCGCCTACGCAACCGTGCACATCAAAGTGTAGCCGATGGCATTTTTGCGTTATCGTCGTCGCCATGCCCGCTCTCCGAATGTTTATCGATGCGTGGTGGCATGCGTTCGACATTGAAACTGCAATATACGAATTGCAACGCAGCTTTTCAGTGCTTGGGTTACCGCCAGCTGATTTTCCGGCCCTGCTTATTCGAGCCCGAACTGCCGAGTTCGAGGACGACGAAGAAGAAGTTGTGCGACGGCATCAAATCGGAATTCTCGCGTGCGCTGCTAACATGGTGTTCCTCCGCGAAGCCGCGCCACAACGCATCGTTGCGTTGGGTGAATCTGCAAGGTGGGAACTTGATGAACCGGCCTGGGTGATTGTTGACAACGAGGAAACTGGACTAGCTTTGCTTGCCCAGCATGGCCCTGCACCTCAGCTTGAAGCGGCCTATGGCGCAGCTCGCTCGCCCAATGCGGTCGGCGTTACAAGCGAAGCCTGAAACGCAAAACGGCGCCGAGCTTACACTCGACGCCGCTAGGATACGAAAGCAGTTCAACTATGCGCGAGCGCGAGCTGATTTGCCGGCTGGCTTCTTGTTCGAAGCTGCTGCAACAACTGCCTTGATCGGCGCTTTGCCATTCTTAGCTGCTTTGCCGTTGCTGCCGTTGCTCGACGAAACCGCGACCGACTTGCCCATGCCTGCGGCATCTTTGAGCTTGGCGATGTGCGGGGTTTTTTCCCAGGTGAACTCTGGCAATTCGCGACCAAAGTGACCGTACGCTGCCGTCTTGGCAAAGATTGGGCGGCGCAAGTCGAGTTCGCGAATCAGCATGCCTGGACGTGCATCGAACGTCGCCAATACGGCGCGGGTCAAATGCTCGTCGGAAACCACGCCAGTACCGAAGGTATCAACCATCATCGACACTGGTTCGGCAACACCGATGGCGTATGCGAACTGCACTTCAGCGCGGGTGGCCAAGCCAGCCGCAACAATGTGCTTAGCGATGTAGCGTGCATAGTACGCAGCCGAGCGATCGACCTTGCTTGGGTCTTTACCCGAGAAAGCGCCGCCGCCGTGACGAGCATAACCACCGTAGGTGTCGACGATGATTTTGCGGCCCGTGAGGCCAGTGTCGCCTTGTGGGCCACCGATCACGAAGCGACCGGTTGGGTTGATGTGGAACTTGGTGTTCTTGGTGATGAACTTCGCTGGCACGATTGGCTTGATGACCAATTCGCGGATGGCTTCTTCGAGGTGCTTTTGCTTGACGTCTTCGTCATGCTGGGTCGACACCACGATGGCTTCGACGCCAACTGGGGTGTGACCGTCGTAGCGCACCGAAACTTGGGTTTTGCCGTCAGGGCGCAACCAGTTGATGCCCTTATGCTTCGACTTGCGCACGTCAGTGAGCCGTTGCGCCAGTTGGTGCGCGAGCTGGATAGGCAGCGGCATCAATTCGGCGGTTTCGGTGCAAGCGTAACCAAACATCAAGCCTTGGTCGCCAGCGCCTTGTTTCGCAGGGTCGCCGCGATCAACGCCTTGCGCGATGTCTGGCGATTGTTGTTCAACAGCAACGAGCACGCCGCAGGTGGTTGCATCAAAGCCCATAGCCGAGCTGGTGAAACCAATTTCACGCACAGCTTCGCGCGCGATCTTTTGGTAATCCACCGTTGCTTTGGTGGTGATTTCACCGGCGACCATCACAAAACCGGTCTTCGCGAAGGTTTCGCAAGCGACGCGGCTGTTTGGGTCTTGTGCCAAACACGCATCGAGCACGCTGTCAGAAACAGCGTCGCACAACTTGTCTGGGTGTCCTTCGGTGACTGATTCGGAGGAGAATAGATAGTTTGCCATGAGGCCGCGGACTATCTGTTTTAACGGACCCGCTGTCAACGGCAGATTGTGTTGCGCTACAACACAAAAGTGCCTCGATTTGCCACCCGGCAGACCGGGCTCCAGCGCGTTGCGCTACACCACTCCGTGAACCCGCATTTGTATCAACAATTGCTGCATCTTGGCGGCGGCATTTTCCAGTTCGGGTACATCGAACCAAATCCCATGATCTAAGCAAACGTCGACGGATTGGCGGAAGAACTCGTGCTGCTGCATGGCGAAACCGCAGTTTGGACACAACCGCGGTAGCAGCGTTGGTGTCGTTTCCAAGCGCGGAAACGAAGTTGGCACGTTGGCGACTTCGAGCATTTCTACTAGCTCACGCAAGCGATCGAAACCGATAAAGATTCCGCGGCACGATGTGCACTGCAGCCAAACGCTGGTAACGGTGAGCGGCGCTCCGCAAGCGGAACATTTGCGTGGGCTGCCAGCGGCGACCAGCGGCGTCGTAGCGGCTTGGCGAAACCGTTGCAACACGGGTTCTGGATCGGCCGAGTTGTGAGCTGCGGGCTCAGCTATGGATCGAACCGGCGAAGGATCGGAACGCGACTCGACGGTAACCGGCTCACGCGCCATGGCTGCAGCAATCACCAGTAATTGCCGCATGCGTTCCATCGCGCCGGTGAGTTCGTCAACATCAAACCACGCGCCGTGGTCTTTGCATACGTCGACGATTTGGTGAAAGAAGTACGAGCGCTGCATCGGTCGATTGCATTTGGCGCATGCCAACGAGCCAGGCATGGGGATCGGATTTTGCAACGCAAACGCTTGGATGTCGCCGGGCCGATCGTGCGATTGCATCAATTCTTCAAGCTGCGAAAAGCCAACAAAGGTGCCGTTGCAGACAGCGCACGCTGACATTTGCCACTGTGCAACGCGCAGTAATTGCCGAGTTTGCCCGCAACGCGGACACGGCATCGCGCTTTGCTCGTCGGCTTGCAAAACATAGAGGTCTCGATAGGCCACGGCGAACGGTAACACGGCCACTACGCAGCTGCCGTTGGCGTATGACACGGGCAGTTTGTGACGTCGTGGGCGCGCTCAACCGCCAAGTTGGGGTAGCATAGAACCAATGCGACGTTTCCTGCCGAGAGTTAGCCGTGGCCTGTGCGCTGCACTGACGGTGGCAGGCTTGGCAGTTGCCACGGCATCTTGCGGCGGTGCGCCACCGATTCCGAAACGCGGCGTGGTTGAAACCGACTTGGGCGGCTGGAAGTTTCGGCGTTTTCAACCGGTGCTCGACGTGGAAGTTTGGGTGCCGGACAATCCAGCCGAAGCGTTTACGGCTAGCTATGTCCGCGACGAAGCAGAAAAACGCGGCTCGATTCGCGACAATGATTTAGCCAACGCATTTGTCACCCGTTATGCGCAGCCCGACGGTGTGTTGCGCGAAACCGTGAAGTTTGCGCGCCGGTTGGCCAAAGAAAGCGGCTACCAAGTCGAAGAGCAAACCATCGAAGGCGTGCGGGTGTTTCGCATCACCGGCAATGGTGAAACCTGGGCGCTGTGGGCCGCGAAAAAGTATGTTGTGAAAGTTGGCGGTCGCGGTCGTGACAGCATCCCCGGCGATTTGGTCGAAGCCTACGGCGACCGTTACAACTCGAAGCTAGCTGGCGGCATGCTCGAAGGGCCGTTGCCGCCGGGACCTGAACCCAAGAAACAAGACGGCAGCGGCGCTGAGCCGTACGACGAAAACAATCCTAAACCGGATTGGGAAACCTACGATCCGAAGAAGGCAGCACCGGCGATCAACGGGCCCGCGCGAGCAACGCGCGGCGAGGGTGAATCCAGTGGCTCTGCCACTGGAGAGGGAACGGGAAAGTTCCCTGGTAATGCCGGTCCGAAGACTGAAACGGCACCAAGTGAATTGCCACTGCCCGACGGTGATTCGAACGCGCCGGTGAAGCCAAGCAAGCCGGTTAAAAAGCCAAAGTGACAGTTCGAATGGCGCTACCGATGCCAACCTAACGCGACCTGCGCACCTACGCTCCATCGCATGGTGCCGTCGGTGCGAGCAGCAAGTTTAGCATCGTCGCGGTCAGTGTGTTCAGCCCAAGCTTGCGCTTGCAACGACAGGTCATGGCCAAGCGGCAGTTGCGCCGATAGGTTGCCGCGGCCGAACCAAAATTGCGTGCCCAAAGGTGCAATCGCTGCGGTCGCCATCGCGTCATCCGCAAGCAAGATGCGTTTGGCGCGGCCAACTTGGCCGTCGAGCTGCAGGTTAACGCTACCAATACTGCGCACAGCGGCGACTGTTGCAAGATAGCCGGCGTCGACGGCTAAGCCTTGTGGGCTCACGCGTGACCAACGGCCAGCAGCGATTGTGATGCCATCAACTGGTAACAGCGAATTGCGGTGGCCACCGACGGCAAAACTGTACTCACCGCCGAATCTCGCAACATGGGCAACGGGACCTTTGGCAGTTTCCGTCGACGTGAGCTGATATTCGCCTAAGGGCCGGCGGGTGCTTACGCCGCCGTATGCGCTAAGCCGATGCGCACCAATGCGCGCTGTCGCGTGCGCAAAGTCGATATCAAGTTGCGTCGCTTTAATGCCGATCTCCGTCGACGCCGTACGCATTTGCGTTGCGCCATATTCTTGATCAGTCAACTTCATCACACTGACGTCGACGTGCTTGGTGAACACGCGCAACAGCGCAATGTGCGCGCTCATCTCAAAACCTTGTTTATCCCAACCGCTCGACGACGATTTTAACCAACTGCCGAAGCCCAACGTGATGTGCCCAGCATCGAGGGCAAAGTCATTGCTACCAAGCCCCCAAATTGGAGGGATGATCACATCATGATGTACATGCAACATGCCGCGGCCACTGCGCCAAAAGCCATCGCCGAGTTGTGTCGTCGGTTGCCATTGCAGCGAATGCACCAAGCCGGCGCCGTTGTATTGCAGCCTTAGCGACTCGCTAAACGTGCTAGCGATCGCACGATCTACCCCGCCGTTGTTGGTGGTCACGCCGGTTGCTTCGACTTGCACCTGTGCGGTGTTTACCTCATGTGGATCAACGCTGGTGAATACCCACATGCGCACGCCTGATGGCGGCTGCGGCCCAGCGGCCGCCAACGCGCTGCAACTTGCGGCGTCGTTGCAGATGGTGTTGACGTCAAAGCTCAAACCGCGCTGCATCAGCGGTGCAGCCGGCCGTACAACCGCTGCGTCGGCGGCCACCGACACGAAGCCACTAGTCTTGCCAGTCTGGATGATGGCGGCGTTGGCATCGTCAGTGGCGCCTGTGGAGACCGTTGCGTTCGCGTGAAGCGCAGCGGCGGCGCCAAGCCAAATGTGTAGCAACATCGTAGGCATCTGCAGCTGCTTTGCAACATAAGTGCCGCTTCGCAGCCGAACTGCGGTGCTTGTGCGAATTCGCTGCGTTGTCGACGCTAACGGGCAAGTTCAGTGACGTGCGACGCACCCGGTGGCAGGCCCGCTAGCACGGCCATCGGCGTCAGATCCTGGTGAAGTTTCAACGATCATAGTTCGATATCTGCCCGGCCTCCGGCATCTGCGTGGCGTGGCACACATCTTGGATTTACGCAGCGTACGCGTTCAGAATGCACGCTTCAGAGACGGCGACTTTGGCAACGGATGCCACTAATCGTTGCGCGGGGCTCGCGCGTATCGATGTCAGCAGGCATAACTAGGCCATGGCTCTATCGCGCGTAATGTTGGGCTCCAAGCGAGCCGCACAGCTGCTCAATCGTACTACGTCATTTGCTGCAGGTGTCGACGATAAAGTCGCAGCCATGATCCATGAGATCCGCACGCGCGGTGATGCAGCATTGATCGAATTCACCGAGCAGTTCGATAAACGCAGCCCAGTATCAGGCAGCTATGAAATCGATCGCGCGCGTTGGGATGCTGCGGCTGCCACCGTCGCTGCGCCGGTGCGGGCTGCCCTGCAACGTGCCGCCGCACGCATAACAACGTTTCATCAGAAGCAACTCGAAGCCGACATCGTGCAAGAAGCCGACGGGATTCGGCTCGAACTGCGCTCGACACCATTGGCCCGCGTTGGCATCTATGTGCCGGGCGGCACCGCACGTTATCCGTCGAGCGTACTGATGACCGCCGTGCCGGCGCGGGTCGCTGGCGTCGACGAAATCATCATGGTAACGCCAGGTGCGTCGGCCGAAACGCTGTGTGCAGCGCAAATCGCAGGCGTACATCGTGTGTTCGAAATCGGCGGGGCCCAAGCCGTTGCAGCACTAGCGTATGGCACGGCAACCGTGCCGCGCGTCGACAAAATCGTCGGGCCCGGCAACCAGTGGGTCGCTTCGGCGAAGCGCCAAGTGTATGGCGAAGTCGACATCGATTCGATCGCCGGGCCATCGGAAGTGTTGATCATCGCCGACGACAGCGCACCCGCGGCGTGGATCGCGGCGGACCTGCTGGCGCAAGCTGAACACGATACCGAAGCTCGCGCGATTCTGGTTACGACCTCAAGCGCACTTGCCGACGACGTCGACCGGGCTTTGGTAGCGCAGCTCGCGACGTTGCCACGCCGCGCAATTGCGGAAGCAGCGATCCGCGATTACGGCGCTGCGGTCATCGTCGAAACCATCGACGAAGCTGTGGCGTTTGCCAATCGTTACGCACCAGAGCACCTTGAATTGCAAGTGCGCGAGTCACGCGCGGTCGCAGCGCGCATTCGCACCGCCGGCGCAATCTTCGTCGGCAAATGGGCGTCAGAAGCAGCCGGCGACTACATTGCTGGTGCGAACCATGTGCTGCCGACCGGCGGTGCTGCGCGTTACGCTTCACCACTCGGCGTGTACGATTTCCGCAAGCGCACCTCGCTGGTTGAATACACCCAAGCCGCGGCGTTTGCCGATGCCGAAGACATCGCTGCACTCGCTGCAGTCGAAGGCCTCAACGCCCACGGCCGCTCAGCGCAGATTCGGAGCGAACTGTGAGTGACGACCTCGGTGCATTGCTGCAACGTGTGCCCATCGCGCTGCGTGGTGCGGCTGCGTATCACGTGCCCAAGCCAGCGCAGATCGTCGCTAAGCTCGATGCCAACGAGTTTCCGTATCCGTTACCAGCCTCGTTGCGCGCAGCACTTGCCGACGTGGTCAAAGACATTGCACTAGAACGCTACCCCGACCCAAACTGCACGGCGTTGCGAGCCCAGCTTGCCAGCGATTGCAACGTTGCACCGAATCAAATCATTTTCGGCAACGGCTCCGACGAGCTGATCTCGATTATCGTCAATGCGTTGGCAGCGCCGCGCGACACCACTCGCAACGCTGCGATCTGCTACCCAACGCCAACGTTCGTGTTCTATCGCATGGCGGCACTCGCGCGCGGCATCGATACCGTCGAAGTGCCGCTCGACGGCAACTTTGAAATCGATGAAGCCGCGATGGTTGCAGCGATCACGAGCCAAAGCCCTGCTGTGGTGTTTTTGGCAATGCCCAACAATCCAACTGGCACGCTGTGGCGGCAAACATTTGCGTTGGAGCTCGCTGCTGCGTTTCCATCGACGCTGATCGTCGCTGACGAAGCATACGGCGCATACAGCGGTCCGTCGCTGTTGCCAGCGTTAGCATCGCATCCAAATTTATTGATCATGCGCACGCTGTCCAAAGTTGGGATGGCCGGCCTGCGGCTCGGGTACGCCATCGCTGCGCCCGCCGTGGCTGCATTGCTCGAAAAAGTCCGGCCGCCGTACAATATCAGCGCACTCGATCAAGCAGCGGCGTTGTTCGGCTTGCAGCACATTGCGCCATGGCAACAAGCGATGATCGACGAGGTTTGTGCGCAACGTACCCACCTTGCAACTGCCCTCGCTGCGCTGCCGGGCGTTACCGTGTTTGCAAGTGCTGCGAATCTATTGCTGATTCGAGTCGCCGCACCAAGCAGCGCCGCCGCCATCTGGCGCGCGTTGTGCGATCGCGGCATCGTCGTGCGGAATTTCGACACCCCAGGCGCCACTGCGTTGGCCGGTTGTTTGCGCATTACGATTGGCACGCCCGACGAGAATCGGCTGCTGCTCAACGCGTTGACGGAGCTGCTAGCATAATGCTGTTGCGGGGGGTTCGGCGCATGCAGTGCAGCCTGCGATGGCTGTTGCTTGTGCTTGCGGCCCTAGGCAGCGCATGCAACGGCCCCACCGCCACCGTCGATAGCGCCGCCGTGCAACGCATCACGCAACACCTGCAAGCCTTGGTCGTGCTTGGCCCACGGGTGGGAGAAACATCCGCTGCGCAACAAGCCACAACGTACATCACCCAACAATTGCAAGCACTCCAACTCGTGCCAACCCTGGTGCCGATCGGCAGCGTCGAGCTAGCAGCGATCGAAGTCATGGGTACGCGCTATCGCGCCGCGCAGCAAATCACCGGCACGGATAGCAGTGTAGTGGTTCGGTTTGGACCTGCGGCTTCGGCCGCAACGCCAGCGCTGTTGTTCATGGCGCACTACGATTCGGTGCCGGGCAGCCCCGGTGCAGCCGACAATGCCGCTGCCGTTGGCGTTTTGCTTGAACTCGCAGCACATCTGCAAACCGCGCCACCAGCGTTTCCGATCATCATTGCCTTCACAGCACGCGAAGAAGACGGCCTGCTTGGGGCCGAAGCGTTGCTCAAAGCCTTGGGCACGGACATTGGTTTTGCCATCGCGCTCGATCTGATTGGCACCGACGGCACGCTCACACTTACCGGCGCCAGCACGTACATTCGCCAAAGCGAATTGCGTTACCTCGCTAGCATGGCTGCAACGGCCAACGTCACCCTCGACGCACCGGTGCCACATCGCATCGTTAGCCGCTGGTGGCCACAAGCCGAGCGCAGCGATCACGGCCCATTCACCCGTCATGGCATCCGCGCCGTGCAGCTCTATCACCGCGGCCACGATGGCGATCTGGTCGACCTTGCCTATCATTCACGGTTCGATGTGGCGTCGCGCATTTCGCCAACACGCCTCGGCGAAATCTCGGCGTTGCTTCACACGTTTGTCACTGCGCCACCGCCAGGGGTTGGCCCGCGCGCCAACGATGCCAGCGACGACGATGCCGGCTGGTGGATGCCTGCCTTGATGGGTCGTTGGATTGCGCCGCGTCGCCTGCTGCTAGCCGCGGCATGGACGCTCGTCGTCACCGCGCTGTTGTTGTTGTTTGCCAACCGGCGGGTCAAAGTTGAGCCGCCACCGACGATGTTTGGGCTGGCCATCGGCGTCATTACCGGGCTCGCAGCTATCGCGTTGGCGTATCTGGTTGAACGGTTTGCCACCTACGCGGGCGCGTGGACCCTGACGCCGCGTTTTCACATCGCTGCGACGCTGTTGATCATCGTCGGCACCACGGTTGCGCTCACCCGTGCCATTGGCCGACGTTGGCGTTGGAACGGTGAGCGTCGATTCTTGTACGCGGCGGTTGGCATCCAACTCACGCTGACCGTTATTGCGTTGTTGCTCGACGCAGCCGAGTTGGCGCCGCTGTGGGTTGGTTCAGCTTTGCTGTTAAGTACTGCACCGCGTTTTGGCCGCTTCGGCTGGCTACCGGTGACCGCCGCTGCGTATCCGTTGTGGTTCACGCTTGATGCTGCACGTTTGCGCGAAATGGTTTTCCACCAATTCATGCCCGCTGGCACGCCGCTGGCGCTGTGGGTGGGCTTTCACGTTGCACCGTTTTTGCTGGGCGCGGCATTTTTGGTACGCGCGCATCGGAACCAACAACCAACCACGAGTCCATTAGCCGCCTTTGCGGTACCAGTGGTGGCGATCTGCGCCGTTGTCGCCGGTATTGCCGGCTGGGTGCTCAAGCAACCTACATGTAGCGCTGCCGACTTTTCGTTGCACAACATTGCATGCGAAATGACTGAGGAAAAACCCCCACCCTAAAGGGCGCAGAGTCCCAATTGCGTAGCTGCTCCGGCGCAAGTAGCATTATAAATCATGAGGCTACTTTTCATCGCGGTTGTTAGCTTGGGTGTTACCGCCTGCGATGTTGGCACCTATCTAACGCCGGACGGCAGCACCGTTGCCACCGTCGACGGCGCGAACAATCAATTGGCATGTGAGCCGCCATCAAGCAACAAGCCAGATGGCCATCATCGCGAAGGCGAAGGCTGCATGAATGCTGGCGGATGTCACGGTACCAATCCCGGCGGCCCGCCCTTCAAGATTGCTGGCACGCTCTACACCACCCAAGCCGGCACGACAGCAGCGCCGGGCGCAACCATTATTGTTGGCACCCAGAAGATCATCGTCGGCGACGGTGGCAACTTCTACAGTTCCGACGCAGTTACGTTTCCTATCAAAACCAGCGCAACGTTGTGCCCTGACAACAAACCGATGATTGGGCCGCTTAATTCGGCTGCCGACGGCAATTGTAACGCCTGCCACAACGGCACCGTAACCGCGAAGCTGTTCCTCAAATGATCAACATGACGCGCCATACTCGTTGCCTTGGGGTTGTCTTCGTAGGCCTGTTGATGACCAGTGCATGCAAAATCGGCAGCGATGGCGCAGCTCCGACACAACCTGATGCGCGCCCCGATGCAGCGCCTTTGTGCGAACCCGCCATTGCCACGGTTGGCGATGGCCATCACTTTCCTGGTGAAAACTGTTTGGCCTGCCATGACGCTGAGCTAAGCGACGGCGCACCGGAATTCACCGTCGGTGGCACGCTTTACAATGGCCCAAGCGGCAACAAACCGGTAGCCAACGCAGCGATCATTATTGTCGATGCAGACAATCGACGCTTTGTGTTGCCAAGCCAACTCAACGGTAACTTTTTCAGTGCGGCCAAGATGGCGTTGCCGTTAAAAGTATCCGCAAGCCAATGTCCGCAGACGCGGCCGATGAACGCACCTTCCGTTGGCAACTGCAACGCTAGCGGGTGTCACGCCAAAGCGGATCCGGCGGGTCGGGTGTATCTGCAGTTTCCGTAAGCCGCAGCGCGCCTACTTTTTCTTTTTCGAGACCGTGATCATGCGCGCATAAGCCTCAGCGGCGGCGCGGCAAACCTCATGCACTTCACTCCGCTCCGCTTCGGTCAACGCGACATGGCGATGGCCGTACATCAAATTGACTTGGCGTTTGCCAATTGCGATCACGCCAACCGTGGCGGTGGTTGCTTCGGCACAGCCCATCACGCGGTACAAATAGGAGTGCAGCGTCGATGGCGCAACCGGGCCTGAAAACACACCGTCGTCGTCGGCAACGGCAAGCTGAAAGATCGATGGCGCATCGAGCGGAATCAACAAATGCTCGATGGCATCCGAACCCGGCACCGCACCTGCGGCTTTCCAACCGAAGCCAAAGTTGTCGCGTACAGTGAAGAGCACCGACGCTTCGAACATCCGGCTTGCAAAGCGCAACAAGATGCCAGCGATCTGATTGCGATCATCGGCGTTGGCAAGTGCCGCAATTGCGTGATTGGTATCGAGTGGCTGTACCGGTGGAGGTAACGATGCCGCACGCATGCGGGGCTGCACGTCGGAGGTTACCGGGCGAGCATCGGCGGCGGGCTGCGCAATCGCTGCCGTCGCTGCATCGGCGTCGAGGGTATCGAGCAAATCTTCCGCATCAAGCTCCAACGCTTGGGAATCGTCAAACGATGCTGCGCGTGGCACGCCGTCGTTGTCGCGCGAATGGCGCAAGCGCGGGCGCGGACCTGGCGCAATGGTTGGCTTGGTTGTCACGGGCGGCAAGCCAGGAAGCGGCGCTGCCGGCAAGCCGGCCGGCGTGTGCTCGTCGGCACGCGGCGTATCGCCGAACTTGTTGAAGCGCGGCGGCCGAGCGGCGCCGTAGTAGCGCTCAACGTAATAATAGATGCGGGCTTCCGGCGCGACGCGCGGCAACACGCGGTAGCCGATCAACTGCGCAATGGCATCAAGGTTGGCAAAATCGTGCGGGTCCGCAACCGCTGCGATCAACTGGCGATCTTGCACCACCAGTGGCACGCAGCGCAACGCGTATGCCTGTGCTGGTTGGAGCAGCCGCACTGCCGCAAGTTTGGCTCGGTCAAGCGCTGCGCCAGTGGCGATTGAAATACCTAATTCCAAGCCTAAATAGACAGTTAGCGTTTCAAAATCAATCACGCCTTGCTCGACCAATACGGTCCCAATCCGCCCACCATCACGTTGTTGAGCAGCGAGCGCTTGTTGCAACTGGGCCTCGGATAACCGGCCGTCGCGAATCAGCATTTCTCCGATTTTCATGGCGAACCTAAGCTAGGCAGTGTCAGCACGGGAAAATCGTATCACGGGCTGCCTGGCCAAGCGATTTTACGACCATCGTGGTATGCCAAGGGCGTGTCTGTCCGAACGATTTCGGCGTTGCTTGGCCTGTCGGCGCTGGCCGGTTGTGGCCAAAAAGCGGCTGATTCGCCGCCGCCGGGGCCGGCCCAAGGCTCAAACCGCGCGGCCATGGTTCCAACCAACCGCCCAGCGCCAAGCCCGCCGCTGTTTCCGCCCACCACCAAATCATTGCGGTTGAGCAAGACTGTTTCGGTGCGGCTTGAGCCTACCGACGACGCCAAGCGGATTGGCACGGTTGCTATCGACACCCGCGTGGCCTGGACTGACACGCGCGCCGGCACTGGTTGCTCAAAACCCTGGGTGAAAATCGAGCCGATGGGCTGGGTTTGTGCCGAGTTTCTGCGGCCAGAGACCAAGCCGCCGCACGGCCAAGAAGTGCCGTATCTTGATCGCGACGAAGTAGTGCCGGGCGTTTACGGCAAAGTCGTCGCGGCCGGCGCCATGATGTACGAGTACGACGACCCGACCAAGCCGAAGCCCAAAAGCAAAAAAGACAAAAAGGCGAAGGACAAAAAAGCCAAAGACGCCAAAGCCAAGGATGTCCCTGTGATGGCGCCAAGCGAGGTCGATGCGGCTGAACAAGACGACCCAACCAAGCCGCACATGGTGCCGCTCAAGCCGGTGGTGGGTTCGATGAACGTGCGCAAATACGGTGAGATTACCGTCGCTGGTAAGCAATACTGGAAGATCAGCGACAAGAACAACGAGTACGTGTTGCGGTCATCGATCTCGCAACATTCGCCAAGCAATTTCATTGGCTCACGGTTCGGCGATGACTTGGGCACCAATGCGCCGCTCGGGTTTGTGTGGCCACGCAGCGGTGGTTTGTATGTGTGGGCTCGTCGCAAAGCGGTGGGCGGCGGGGTGACGCGGCAAGATCGGAAGAGCACACGTCTGAACTCCAGTCACCGCTTAACA
>ERZ795056.1984-NODE-1984-length-23346-cov-7.103602_pt1 | contig 23346 bp, 11 predicted proteins | sample MGYA00375140_ERZ795056 | MGnify/ENA primary metagenome ERZ795056 (study PRJEB30185, sample SAMN05720227) | activated sludge metagenome | isolation source: Anaerobic digester | place: USA | collected 2015-03-09 ... | reverse complement strand
TTGAGAACCGGAACAACTCTGCTACCGACTATGTTTATGATGGCAATGGTAACATCTTGCGATGTTTGTGGAAAAGCCGACACCGGTAGCTTTGGCTTTAAATTTAGGAAAGTCCCGGCGGCATTCGGTTTATGATTAGGTGGCCAAACAAGTAATCGCTCTTGAATTCCCAGCCCCAAAGCGGGCGATTAATCCATTCGCAGGGTGCAGCCCTGCGGGTATTCTTATCCGCTACTTTGGAGCTGTTCATGAAAAACACCAACCTGCGGCGCTCAGGTTACTTTGCCTTTGTGACCGGAACGTCTTCATTTTCGCATATAATGAAAGATGTTTTAATATTATCAGTTGCCATTTTTCGTAAATGAAGGAAAAGCTTTTAAGAATAAAACTTCTATTTTTATCCAAAATCCGAATATGAGAATGGGATTCCTGTTTCTTATTTTATTGGGCCCCGTGTTGGGAATGGGGCAGGAAAGGTCGGCTGTAAGAGTAAAGCCCAACATCCTCTTTATTGTAGCAGACGACCTTGGCTTTGCCGACCTTCATTGTTATGGAAGCCTTATTCAAACCCCGAATATTGACAAGCTGGCTAAAGAAGGTATTCGCTTCAGCAATTATCATTCAGCGCCTTTGTGCGCAGTGGCAAGGTCCATGTTTCTTACCGGAAATGACCATCATATTGCGGGCATGGGTGTACAGGGAAGGGTTACCGGCGTTACCGGATACGAAGGAAGGCTAACTGATAGAGTGGTAACTGTATCCGCCTTGCTGAGGGATGCCGGGTATTTTACCTGCATGGCCGGCAAATGGCATCTTGGTCTCGAACCCCGTTCTGATCCGGCGGCCAAAGGTTTCGACCGTTCATTTGTAATGCTGGAAGGTGCGGCTAATCATTATAGTTCCTTAGGGGCCCTGAATCAGCGACCCTTATCTGTTTATACCGAAAACGGAAAGGAAGCCGGATGGCCCAAAGGCGCATACTCCACTGATTTTTATACGAATAAAATCATTGAGCAACTGAAAGAGGCCAAACAAGCGGGGAAACCTTTTTTTGCTTATGCGGCCTATACTTCACCCCATTGGCCATTGCAGGTTGATGCTAAATATTCTGATAAATACAAAGGAATGTTTGATGAAGGGTATGAGGCACAAAGAGAGAAAAATCTGGTATCATTAAAAAAGGCCGGTATGATTGCCGGTAATGCAACGCTACCTGCATTGCACGCCATGGTGAAACGATGGAACAGTCTTTCTGAAGACAGGAAGATGTGGGAATCGAAGGCCATGGAATTATATGCCGGAATGGTAGATAACCTGGATGAAAATATTGGCAGGATAATCAATTACCTGAAGCAATCAGGTGAATATGAAAATACACTCATTGTTTTTGTGAGCGATAATGGTGCCGCTGCCGAGGATTTTTACAATACAGATACTTCTTCCGCTTTTTTAAAGAATAATTATACAGAATCTTATGGCGAAATGGGTAAACCACATTCCTATGTCTCCTATGGTCCTCAGTGGGCAGAGGCTGGTTCTGCCCCGTTCCGTTATTTTAAGGGGTATGCTACCGAAGGGGGAATGGTTGCCCCCATGATTATATCCGGACCCATGATAAATGCTAAAGGCAGCATTTCTCCTGTATTTACCACGCTTATGGACCTGGCCCCAACATTTTATTCGGTTGCCGGGGTAGAGTATCCTTTAACCTACGGAGGAGTGAAGGTATTTCCGTTGAGGGGAAGCAAATTGCAGCCGGTTTTCCTGGATCCGCAAATCGTCATTCATCCGGATGATTATGTATTTGCCTTTGAAACCAACGGGAATGCCATGGTGAGAAAAGGCAATTGGAAACTCGTTAATTTTATCCGGCCCTTTAATGAGAATAATTTCTTTCTGGTTGATTTGTTGAATGACCCGGCTGAACAGGTTGATCTGAAAGATAAGTTTCCTGGTAAATACCGTGAATTGTTTGGGGAATGGGAGCGGTATAAGGCAGAGGTAAAAGTTCGCATACCGGCACCTGTGCCGGGCGAGGGCCCCCCTTCAATCCCCCCGCAGGGGGGAGGCTTGCTTCGATAGAAGCAATTCATGAATTCCAATCAATGTCTCCCCGACCCAAGAAGGGGGGCGTTGCTTGGGAAGGATAAATTACTGATAGAAATATTATAAAGAAGAAGCATGAACAAAGTAAAAGAAGATTTAAAAAGAGAGATTGGTGTATTTGGATTATCGGCAAATATTGTTAACATTATAGTAGGGGCCGGTATTTTTGTATTGCCTGCCATACTGGCGGAAATTATGGGAGCGGCAAGCATAATAGCCTACTTGTTCTGTGGGTTTTTATTGTCCCTTATCATGTTATGTTTTGCAGAAGCCGGAAGTCGTGTAACCACCACGGGTGGCGGGTTTGCCTATGTTGAAACAGCCTTTGGTGCCTTCCCTGGATTTTTGGTAGCTATTTTTGCCATAACCGGTTGTGTAATGGCCGATGCCGCTATTTCCAATGCCCTGGTAAATGTTCTTGGGCACGCATTTCCTGTGTTTAAAACAGGTTGGGTAAGAATTCTTTTTTTACTGATTGTTTTTGCCGGGCTTGCTGCCATTAATGTCGCAGGTGTAAAGCAGGGTATGGGGCTTGTAAAAATAAATACGGTTGCCAAGCTCACACCGCTTTTGTTGCTGATCCTTATTGGGTTTAAAGATGTTTCCGTGGCTAATTTTCAATGGGATTATACACCTACCTTACAGCAGTTTGGCGAAGCTTCGCTCATCCTTTTCTTTGCTTTTCAGGGTGGCGATGTAGGTTTAAATGTAGGCGGTGAAATAAAGGACCCCAAACGTACCGTTCCCCGTGCCATTTTCATTGGAATTGGTTTTGTATTGGTGTTGTATATTTTAATTCAAACCGTTTCGCAGGGCGTTTTGGGTAATCAGTTGGCGGGTTTTAAGGAAGCGCCGCTTGCACAGGTGGGTAAGGTTGTTTTTGGCCCTATTGGATTTACTATTGTATTGATTGGTACCGGCATTTCAATGTTTGGTACCCTGAGTGGGCAAATACTGAACAATCCACGGGTTTTATTTGCGTTGGCAAATGATAAAGTTGTTCCTGTAAAGGCTTTGGCAGCTATTCATCCTGAAAATAAAACTCCCTATATTTCAATTGTGGTATATGCTGCCATTGGTTTTATTTTGGCCAGTATAGGCGGTTTCAAGCAGTTGGCCGTTATTGCATCGGCATCTATGCTGCTTATGTATTTGGGTGTGGTACTATCCGTTATTAAGTTGCGCCGCATGCAGCCGGATGATACAACTGCCTTCAGAATTCCGGGTGGCATGGCCGTACCCTTGCTTGCAGCGATAACCATTTTATTTTTCCTGTTTAATTTAACCAACTTCGAAAAAGTGGGTTTATTGATATTTATAGGGGTACTTTCCATTATTTATGTTGCCATAAAATGGTTTGAAAGGTCCAATACGGGCAGCAGGCAGGGATCAGGTGATTTTTAGCGCCTGTTTCCTTAGGTTACTGTTTTTTTGAGTTTGAAAATGTCCAAAATACCTTCGGCACCTTTTTGTTATGGGTTTAACCTTGCTGAATGCCCATCATTAATTATGTTTACAAAAAATGTACTAATAATGGGAAAAGTATGGATGAGGATTTTTGCCTACTGTTCGTTGGTGATTTGTATGGCTTGTAACTCAAACGGAGTGGCAGGACAACAAAAAAAAGATGATAAAAACGGGTCACCGGTTGAAACGGAGAAGCCAAATTCGGAGTACAAACCAGCATTTGCAGGCCAAACCCGGGTTAATGGAGTAAAAACAACCACTGCCTATAAAGTTGAGCAAATTGCCGACGGTCTTTACCGCCCTTGGGCCGTAATACCCATGCCCGATGGGAGATTGCTTGTTACAAGCATCTCGGGTTATATGACCATTCATGATGCAAATGGGGTACAATTAAAGAAAATTACAGGCTTTCCGGCAGTGGTGGCAAAGGGGCAGGGAGGCATGCTTGATGTAGCGCTTGATCCTGATTTTTCCTCCAATCGCACCATTTTCTGGGCCTTTTCCGAACAACAGGGCGACTCCAACCTTACGGCTGTGGCCAAAGGGAAGATTTCTGCTGATGAACTTACAATAGAGAATCCTGTGGTGATTTTCAGGGCTACCCCTGCCTTAAAAAGCAACCTGCACTTTGGATCACGCCTTATATTTGATAAGGATGGCCACCTGTTTGTAAGTACCGGTGAACGGTCCAATCTTGATGGCCGCAAGCAATCGCAATGGCTCAATTCGGGTTTGGGCAAGGTTTTTAAAATTACCAAAGAAGGCAAACCCGCTCCCGGCAATCCTTTTTTAAGCACTGCAAGCGCCATGCCTGAGATTTTTTCCTATGGACATAGAAATCCGCAAAGTCTTGATATTCATCCTGTTACGGGCGATTTGTGGGAAGCTGAATTCGGGCCCCGTGGCGGCGATGAGCTGAACAGGATTGTAGCAGGTAAAAACTATGGATGGCCCATTATTACATATGGCATTGAATACGGAGGCAGCAAGGTGGGCGATGGTATTCAGCAAAAGGAAGGCATGGAGCAACCCGTGTATTACTGGGATCCGGTTCTTTCGCCAGGTGGTATGACTTTTTACCGTGGAGATGCCATTCCAGAATGGAAAAATAATCTTTTTATTTGCGGACTGAGCGGCATGCAGATTTGCCGGCTGATTATTGAGAACAATAAGGTAGTGGGTGAAGAACGCTTACTTACCGACAAGCAGGAGCGGTTCAGGGATATTGCTTTTGTAAATGGTACGTTAATCGCCGTAACCGACAGGGGTAAAATGTTCAGGATCAGCAAGCAGTAATACTCATTTTTCAGGGTTATATAAGAAAACACCTGAATTCTCTCCTTTTGAGAGGAATTCAGGTGTTTTCTTTTATTGGGAATATTTTATTATTGCTTAACAACAAATGTACCTATGGTAATCAATGATTTTTAAAAAGCGATTACTAGAACTTTACTAATCTCACCGTTACGGGTTTTTGATTGATCCATACATAGGCAAAATAAATTCCCGGAGCAAAACGTTCTCCAAACACAAATTCTCTTCCGGCATTTATTTTTGAATGTGTGGCAACAGTACGGCCCAACATATCCATTACAACCAGGTCAAAAGTTTGTACTTCGTAAGCTGGAACGCTTAATCTGAAGGCGTTTGCTGATGGATTGGGATAAATATTTATGGCTGTAATCATCTCTTCTTTTGCAGCCAATTGACGACATGAAATAGTTACTGTAAGCGAACGGTAAGTACTGGAACCACAATTGTTGTTTGAGCGCACCCTTACACTGCCTGAAGATGTTTTGAATTTAATGGCTACCGAATTTGTCCCCTGGCCCGACTGAATGATTGCTCCCTTAGGTACCGTCCACGTGTACGAAGTAGCGCCGCTTACCGGTGCCACGCTGTAAACAAGTGTTTGATTGGAACATGCGGTTGATGAGCCTGTTATTGAACCGGGTGTATCGGGTGCAGCCTTTACCGTTGCCGACCGGCTTGCACTTGTGCCACAACTGTTTGAAGCTTTTACACTTACAGTGCCCGTAGTGAAATTTGCCGGGTAAGTTACGCTGATGCTCATTGTTCCTTGCCCGCTGTTCAATGTAGCACCGGTTGGAACCGTCCAGGTATAGTTGGTTGCTGTAGGTACCGCAGTTACAGCATAAGTGGTAGTTACCCCGCCACACAATCCACCAATTTGTCCTGCAATAACTCCAGGTGTGGCAGGAGCTGTAGCAGCTATTAAAACGAGCGTATTGGATATGGTGAATCCACATGAACTGGTAACTGTGCATGTATAACTTCCTGCTGCAGTGGCCGAATAAGTAGGACTTGTTGCGCCTGTTATATTAGCGTTGTTCAGTTGCCATTGATAAGATAAACCGGAGCCTGTATTGGCAGATAGCAGGTTGGCAGTGGCCCCGCATAATAGGGTAGACCCTGTAATGGTGGCAGCTACCGGTGTGCATTTGGTTACAAAATTCACCGAGGCACTAAAGGCCGATGTTGTTTGGCATACAGCCTGTATCTGCCATTCATAGGTTGAAAATGAAACCAATCCTGGAAGGGCAACGGATGTAGCCGGGGCGTTGATGGATTGTATTATCCAGTTGGGCGCGCCGAGAATACGATACCGGATATTGTAACTGGTTGCGCCATTTACCGTACTCCAGTTTAACGTTGCCCCAATTAACGTGATATTGGTTGTATTCAATCCCGCCGGAACGCCACAAGAAGTGGCAGACTGAACTATCCTTGCGGTGGTTCCACCGGTTACATAAACATTTCCATCTGTTCCGAAAGCAAACCAAACCGGGTATCCGCTTGCCGTAGTTACGGCCCACGCAGATGTACCGTTGCTGTTAACCTTGCAAACACCCATCGCCGACATGGTGCTGCCAGCAATGTAGGCTGCATCTGAGGCATCCAAACGCATAGGCGTGAGTGCCAATAATGCCAGCGATGGACCATCAGCGTCGAGGTTTTGCCAAAGCAAATTTCCATTGCTGTCATATTTTAGAAAAGCAACACCATATCCAGCGGCAGGCGTTCCACCCACCACAGCATTGTTATCGGTACCCACTTCCACTTTGCTGCCATTAATCGTATTTGACTTCGTCCAGATATCAGAACCGGTTGGGGATAATTTTTTAAGGGCACTTCCGCCCGTAATACTGTTAATGATATAGGTGTTTCCATTTGCATCCCCGGCTGCATCGCCAACCGACGCACTCTGAATCCCGGACACCCTCCAGATATTGTTTCCGCTCAAATCTATTTTTGAATACCCGTTTAGAATGCCTGTAATGCTACGATGAATGATGACGATATGATTATCCGGCGTAAATTTGAAGGTGATGGGCGCTCCGATTCCCGTGTCAAAGTAATTCCACAGCGGTGCACCCGATGAACTGAATTTTTTCACTTTTGTTACCTGCCCATTGGGCCCGGTACCTATGCCCAGTACATAAATATTATCGCTTGCATCAACCAGGCATTTTTTTGTTGATGATCCGTCAAACGAGTTTTCGTAAACCACCCGCCACATCAGGGTTCCTGATGGATCAAATTTCATAAGGACGCTTGCTGCATTTACGGGATTTGAATAACCCGATCGTATGGTTCCGCTCACTAAAATGTTCCCACTATTATCAACAGCAACCCAGGTAGCCACTTCATGGCGGGTCATGTCAGTGTTGTCATAGTTCGCATTCCATATTATTGCACCCGAAGCATTTCTCCTGGTAAGTGTGATGTCGCCGGCAGGGTTGTAATCCCAGTTAGCCGTATACACATTATTGGACAAATCAGTGGCAATGGAAACCCCTCCCGGGAAATTGGACCAATCGACAGTAACTTGTGCAATTGAGAATTGACTGATCATCAAAATCAGTGCGGTTAAAATTTTGTTCATAAACGGTAATTTATTCGTTAGAAATGGTTGTTTCCTTCCCCCATGGAAGGAATACTTGCAGCATGAGTACTAAAAACTTATGGCCTGAAAAATCACTGCATCGAAGTTCAGTCAGGACGAATACAGAAATAAGTTTTTAATCCTCATTTACTTCTCAAATGTATTGCCGGATAATTCATTTTCTGGTAACCAAAGTCACTACGCTAAAGCAATTCTATGCTATCATAATGCTGTTTTAGTTTTTCGTGGTGTTCCAGCTTTTTTATTATCCTGCTTACCACTTCTCTTGCTGTACCCAAATCTTTTGCAATTTCTTTGTGGGATATTTTGATTGGATTTTTACCGGTCATGATTTTTTTCTCCTTCAGGTAGTCTAATAAACGCTTGTCGAGTCTATCATAAAGAAGATGGCTGACTGTATCAATCAGTTCGGTGTATCGTTGGTCGAATTGTTGATAAAACAGCCGATTAATCACAGGATATTGAAGTATCAGGCGGATGAGTTTATCACAAGGGACCAAAATTGCGGTTGTGGGTTCCGTTGTAAGGGCAAAAACTTTGCTCTTTTCATTTTTTATACAGGCTGAAAATGACATGACACAAGTTTCACCTGGCAGGATATAATAAAGTAAAATTTCTTTGCACTCCTCACCTGCAAACACTTTCACGGTTCCTTCCAATACGACAGGTACAACCTTTACATATTGCCCTTCTCTGATCAGTTCGGCGTTTTCAGGAAATTCATTGATGGAAGAACTTTCCATTATTTGATCCATTACCTCTTTGCCAAAAAGCCGGAAAAGGTTATCTAATTCTTTTGTGTAGGCCATTTTATAAAAATTAAAATGCCGGTTAAAAGGAGTTCAAATCCGATGGCCGGTTTTTAATAACGCAAACCAAACAACTGCAGTTAATGTTTGCAATACAGAATACCCCCGGATATTTTTTTTTACTTTTAACCGGAATTTTTACAGGGGCAGGTAACTAGCAAAGTTAATAATGTAATTTATTTAAAGTATGATTGATGTTTGATAAATGAATGATTGATATCATAAATCAAATACCCGCGCTTCCCACATTTACCAGGTGGTTGATGTTGTTGCCACGTCGGCTTCCGGAAGAGTTTTCTGTGGGCCTGCGAACGCGTTTTAGTTTCCAGACCTTTTATCTCTAAATGAGGGGATTAAGGAATTGAAACATTGTCTTTTGGACTTTTTTATTGCTTTTGATAAGAAAAAGCGGCCTTTTGATAAAAGAGGTAGCAAGTTTGGACTTCAAAACGTTTATTTAGAGGTATAAAGTGCTGAATAAGATAGGCGGAGTTTTTGAAAGTGGGCCGTTTAACCGGTCCGAATGTTGAATTTGGAACTATTTTCAGCTTTTTCCCGGAGCCAACGCAAGTATAACCTCTATAATTCAATCATATGTCTGAACTGTCCTTTTCACCCAATGTGCCCGGAGTTGATAATCCTTCAAAGCGCATTCAAATCCTTGACATTCTCAGGGGAATGGCATTGATGGGCATTTTGATTGTTCATTTTGTTACCGGCCCGCACTGGATGTTTGCCGATGCCGAACAACGGGCATTAATGCCTTTACCGGTTCTTAATCAGGTATTGAGTACGATTGTTGATTTTTTCTTTACCGACAAATCGCGTACCCTTTTCGCATTTATGTTCGGTATATCGTTTTTTATCCAGCTAAAAGCCGCAGAACATCATCAAAAACCTTTTAAACAAGCCTTTTTGTGGCGGCTAACCATCCTGATGGTATTGGGATTGCTGCATGCGCATTTTCTTTTTGGTGGTGATATTCTCCGGTATTATGCTGCTGGCGGATTGCTGCTGTTGCTGGTATATAAATGGTCTTCTGGTGCGCTTTTGATAACCGGGCTTTTTTTAACTATAGGAGTTCCGTTCATTACTTCCATTATTACGATGGTTTATGAAATAAATTTATTCGCTGGATTTCCACCCATGTCCACAGTTCATGAAGGATATATGTCTACTTCTTTTTGGGATAATTTAAAGATAAACCATCTTACTGCTACCTGGCGGTATAATGCGTTTTTCCTGTTGTATTTTGCGTTGCCGGCTACCGGTATTTTTCTTTTTGGTATTTGGATGGGCCGCCGTAACTACTTCCAGCATCCCGAAAAGCATGTTAGGGAATTAAAGCGCTTTGTAGCATGGGGCTTGGGTTTGGGCTTCCTTATTCAGGCTGGCAACCTGTTAATAAATTCAGGGCTGGAAAACAAGGTGATTTCAGGCAACCCTGTTTTGTTCCTGGGAAAGGACCTGTTGCTAAGTTTCTCGGTTTTATTGGTGGCGCTTGGCTATGTATGTACCCTTACCCTTTTATGTCTTCGCCTGGGATGGAATCGTTTTTTATCCATACTTGCACCTGCAGGCAGAATGACGCTTACCAATTATGTTATGCAATCAGTGTTATTGTGGTGGTTTTTTAACGGTTCAGGACTTGGTTTTTATTTAAAAATCGGGCCTTCGTTCACCATTTGGGTTGCTTTGGTGTTTTGTGCAATACAATTGGCATGTTCATATTATTGGCTTCAGTATTTTAAAATGGGACCGCTTGAATGGGTATGGAGATATGCCAACCAGGGCAAAAAACCGCTGTTTCGCAACCAATAATCCCAGGCATTTTCCTGAATAGTTTGCCGAAAAAGTAGCGGCTTAAGGTATGGAATAGGTATTTACCTGTCTTTTTTGGAACAGGGCTTTTTCTTATATTAAATTTTCGGGTATATTTATTTCATAAAATAGTCCTCCATGCTCAAATATTTTTTTCTGGTAGCCTTCATTTTTCTGAATACTATAATTTTTGCTCAGGCCCCTCCCACTTTCCAGGTCACCTTTAATCATATGGCATTTCCTGTAAAAAACCTGCAGGCATCCGTTGATTTTTATACCAGGGTACTAAACCTGAAAGAAATTACCAACCGTACCCAAAACCCCAATATCCGCTGGCTTTCGCTGGGAGGGGACAATGAACTGCATCTTATTTCCAATATCAATGAACCGGTAGTGGTTAACAAGGCCGTTCACCTTGCGCTCAGCACTGCCAATATACAGGATGTAGTAAAGCACCTGAAAGACCTGAATATTGGCTTCAGCGACTGGGTCGGTATTCCCAATTCAATAAATGCGCGGGCAGATGGTGTAAAGCAGATTTATTTTCAGGACCCCAATGGATACTGGATTGAGGTGAACAACGGTTATGTGGCCACTTCAAAAGAAATGAATGTAAAGGATACCATCTGGAAACTGGAAGAGGACTATTGGGTTTATGTAAAAAGCAAAGACTTTGCCAGGTACCTTAATTTGTGGGATGATCATTTCATGGGTTATCCAAGTACCAATATCATTGGTGGGAAAGCCAATATTACCGATTGGATTACCGATATGTTTAAAACCAACAAGGGTACTTTTGCCTATGAGCTGGAGCGAAAAGTTGAAAATGTTTTTGGCGATATTGTGATTGTGCTGTATGATGCCACCACTTTTTGGAAAGGTTCAAAAGGCGAAATTCTATCAAAAACAAACTATAAGTTGACTCATACCTGGAAGAAAACCGAGATTGGGTGGAGGATCATAGGGGGTATGGGATGTAAGAAATGAGAAGTGAAGGCCATAAATTATAATTTAGTCACCATATAAAACGTAAATCATGAAATTTTTGATTGTAGATGATGAAAGGGATATTGAGTTGCTTTTCAGGCAGAAATTCAGAAAGGAACTCAAAAGCGGCAAGGTAACTTTTGAGTTTGCCTTTTCCGGAGATGAGGCGCTTGAATATTTAAGGAGCAAGCAACCTCCGGAAGTAATGTATATTTTTTCGGATATTAATATGCCTGGCATGACAGGACTGGATTTGCTGGACAGGGTTAAAAAGGAATTTCCTGATATTCAGGTGAGCATGATTTCGGCCTATGGAGATACAGAAAATTATGAAAGGGCGATCAATTCGGGCGCAAAAGGATTTTTCGTTAAGCCTATTGATTTTGAATCGTTAAAGGGTGAGTTGGATAGGATTATCGGGGTTTGATTATCTGCAGATATCAGGAATAATGAAGGTGGATTTTGCCATTTGCTTTTACTGCAATTACCCTGTATGAAAAATACCATTTATGAGAGAACTAATTTTTGCCATTTTGCTTTTTATGAGTTCTACCGCTGAAGCTCAGTTTAAAAAGCCTTTTTTTAGCACACTTAACGTGGCATCGGGTTTGCCCGAAGCCTACGTCCGTGTCAGCTTTCAGGATAAGTATGGTTATATCTGGATGGGTACACAAAACGGGTTGGTACGGTATGATGGCTACAAAATAAAGCCATATACATTGCCTGATGACATAGGCGATGAAATAGTGAATGCATCCATTGAGTATATATATGAGGATGGGCAGGGAAAACTCTGGATTCTAATACGCAGTGAAGGATTCTATTATTATGACAGAACAAGGGATTTGTTTGTAAAGCAACTTTGGAATGATAAAAAACTTGATTCATTGGTGAAAAAAGTGAGTACTGTTTTTTATTGGAAAGAGGACAGGCAACCAAAGGTGTACTGGATAGGTGTACAACAATATCTTGAGAAAATACCATTTAAAATTCTATGTTTTAATGCTGAAAGAAATTCCATGGAAGAATTTAGTGCGGGTGGGAAAGGGAATTTTTATATACCCGCACACCGAACCATTGATATAAGGCAAGATGCTAATGGTAAAATATGGCTCATTTCCGACAGCTTGTTGAGTTATTTTGATAACAGTTCCCGTTCTTTTAAACCCTGGTTTGTTTTGCCCGAAAATATTTATGGAGACTTTTTTGAAGCATTCCAACCCGACCCTGCAGATACAGCTATTTTGTGGATGAATACTTATGACCCGGCTCGTGCTAGCAATCCAAAATTAGAGCCACATGTAATGAAACTCTTTCGGTTTAATATTAAAACCAAGGAATACAGGACCTTTTTTCCTGATGTTAAAATACAGGGTGCCTTGCCCGCAAGTGGCCTGCAGATTTATACAGATTCATTAAGGCGGATTTGGGTATCAACAGATAGGGGGCTTTCTCTGTATAACCGGCAAAATGGAACATTTACGAATTATCCATTGAGTTTTGCTGATAGAAATGGGTTGTATGTGCTTACAGCAGATAAAGCAGGTAACCTGTGGATTGGTGGCAATTTTGAAGGCCTGCATTACCTGAATATAGAATCGGGTGTGGTAACTGCCTGCAGGGGGAACAATGAAGAGGGTGATTTACCTGAAAATGCTACCATTAATCAGTTGGGTTATGACAGATCGGGAACGTTATGGGTTAGTACACCTTTTGGTGGCATAAGTTATTTGAACAGGCAAAAATCATTATTTGCTCCCATACCTGTTACGCCCGCTTTATTTCCGGCAGCAGAAAGCATGAAACCTTCCACCTTTACTATATGTGGCAGTCAGGGAGATAGTATTTGTTTTATGTATGATACAGCAAGCCTGTATGCATGGCATAGCCGCACAAACCGGTATGATAAAATTGACCTAAAAAGTAAAAGAGCTTACACTGGAATTGTAAGGGTGGTGAGCGGGACAGATGGCACTTTGTGGATTGCCATTACCGGGCAGGGATTATATAACTACAACCCGAAAACGAAAACAAGTATAAATTATACGAAAGAACCCAACGATAGTTTATCCCTTAATAATATTATAAACAATTTAGCTACCGATAAAGCTGGTGTGCTTTGGATTGGAACGAGTGTTCGCGGGCTTTTTAGTTTCAATAAAACCACCGGAAAGTTTACGCATTATCCTTTTCTGCTGAATGATGGAACGCGGAAAGCCAATAATGAATTGGATGACCGAACCGTAATTTGTATGTTTTTTGATTCAGATGGAATTTTGTGGATAGGTACAAACCTTGGCGGGCTTAATCGGTTTGATACAAGGGCGGGCAAATTTACATCCTATCTCAATAGAAAAAAGGGATTCAATTGTGTTGTTTCAATTTTTGAAGACAGTCAAAAGAGGTTATGGGCCGGAACCTATTTGTCGGGGTTGTATCTGTTTGACAGGAAAACTGAATCATACAATCGATATTCAGAGAAAGAGGGTCTTTTGGGTAACCATAGCGCAATTATTTCAGAAGATAATGCTGGGAATATCTGGTCTTTTAGTGAAAGAGGTATGTCAAGGCTTAATCCGGCAAATAATACAATTACCAATTTTACAGAATTTAAGATTGAAAGCCGAGCCTTTTATATTTACAAAGACGCAGAAGGCAATTTTAATTTTGCTACAAAAGAGGGCATGGTAAGTTTTAATCCCTTGCAATTGAACGATAACCGTATTCCTCCAGCGGTAATTATTGAATCAGTAAGTTATCATGTTGCAAATGCCGTAACGCTTGCTGATACAGTATTATTTACAGAAGGCAGGCAGGAAATAAGGTTGGCATACAACGAAAACAAAGTTGTGTTCCAGTATGTAGCCTTGCATTTTGCCGATGCGGTAAACAATCAGTATGCCTATCAATTAGCGGGCCATGATGAAGATTGGGTGCAGGCAGGTACACAACGCATAGCTACCTATACAAACTTATCGCCCGGTACATATACTTTTAAGGTGAAAGCCGCCAACAGTGATGGTGTATGGAATGAAAGAGGAGCAAGTTTTGTTATTACCATTTTGCCGCCCTGGTGGAAAACATGGTGGGCCTACCTTTTATATGCCATCCTTTTTGGCGGAGCCATTTCTGGTTTCATTGCTTATCGTTCTGCTGCTTTAAAAAATGAAAATAAAATACTGGAAGAAAAGGTGGCGTTGCGTACTGCACAGCTTCAGTCATCGCTTGCAGATCTTAAATCAACACAATCTCAACTTATTCAATCCGAGAAAATGGCAAGCCTTGGTGAACTTACCGCTGGCATTGCACACGAAATTCAGAACCCACTTAACTTTGTGAATAATTTTGGAGAAGTGAGTAATGAATTGATGGATGAGATGAAGGAAGAGTTTAGGAAAGGCGATATGGAAGCAGGTATTGCCCTTGCCGAAGATGTTAAACTGAATCTTGAAAAGATCATCCATCATGGCAAAAGGGCAGATTCCATTGTTAAGGGGATGTTGCAACACAGCCGTGGCAGTAATGGCATAAAGCAGCCAACTGATGTAAATGCCTTGGCCGAGGAATTTCTTCGGTTGAGTTATCATGGATTGAGGGCCAAGGACAATTCCTTCAACGCTGGTTTTATTACTGATTTTGATCCCAATCTTCCAAAAATTAATTTATTACCGCAGGATATCGGAAGGGTTTTGCTAAACCTGTTCAATAATGCATTTTATGCCTGTACAGAGAAGCTTTTAATGAAACAGGCCGAAACAGGCCGAAGTGCAGAAGGAGAAAATCAAACATTGCATCAGGAAAATTTTGAACCCATGGTGTCAGTTAGCACGAGGATGTTACCTAATGGAGTTGAAATTGTGGTAAAGGATAATGGAAATGGAATACCTGTGGCAATAATTGATAAAATTTTCCAACCATTTTTTACGACCAAGCCAACAGGACAGGGAACAGGATTGGGTTTATCGTTAAGCTATGATATTGTGAAAGCGCATGGCGGAGAATTGAAGGTTGAATCGGTAAGCGGAAATGGATCTGCATTTACCATTGTATTACCCATTTAATATTTGCATACATGTACAGACCTAAAGAGGTATTACTGGAAGAAACTTATCAGAAATTCATGAGGGTGGGGCTTGGGCAATACAGCCCCGATGTTTTGAGTGAAATTTCTGACGAGCGCATTATGGGTTTTGGAACAACTGTAGATGAAAAGGTATTTTACATTTCGGGTCTTCGTGAATTGTTGATAAGGCAAAAGGAACAAAGTGAAGGCATGAGCCTCACCTGGGAAATAATCCCTTTACACAGGCACATTTCTGCCGATGCCAACACCGCCATTTTCGCTGATGATTTGTTATTGCACATTACAGTGGGAGCCGATACGGTGGAAATGTATTTGCGGTTCTCCGTTATCCTGGAGTATAAAGCGGATAAATGGCTGGTGGTGCACTGGCATGGATCGAAACCAGAAAATGTTCAAAGTGAAAAGGATACCTATGGAATAGAAAGCTGGAAAAAAAAGGCCGAGGCTCTGGAAAAATTGGTTGAAGAACGAACAGCTGACCTTGTGGTTAAAAACCGGGAACTTGAAGTGGAAGTAGCCCTCGAAAGGGTTCGGGCAAGAAGCATGGCCATGCATAAAAGTGAAGAACTCAACGAAGTGATAAAGGTTGTTTACGACCAATTTACCTTGTTGAATATTCATGTTGAGCATGCCGGCTTTATTATTGATTATAAAGAAAAAGAGGATATGCATATCTGGTTGGCCGATATGCATACAATTCCATTTCAGGTTACCCTTCCATATTTTGATTGTGCACATTGGAACAGTTTTAACCAGGCAAAGAAAAGCGGCCTGGATTTTTTTTCAAACCATTTGTCCTTTGATAAAAAAAATAAGTTTTATAAAGACCTTTTTGAATTTGTACCCGGCGTTCCGGAAGAAACATTGGAATATTATTTAAGTTGTCCCGGGCTTGCCATATCAACGGTTTTGTTGGAAAATATTGGCCTGTATATCGAGAATTTCGATGGTATTCCTTTTGCCGATGATGAGAATAAGACACTGATGCGTTTTGGTAAAGTATTTCAACAAACCTATACCCGTTTTCTTGATCTGCAAAAAGCTGAAGCACAGGCAAGGGAAGCACAGATTGAAGCGGCGCTTGAAAAAGTAAGAAGTCGCTCGCTCGCGATGCATAGGGCAGTTGAATTAGGAGAAGTCGTTACTGTTGTTGTCGAAAAGCTTAGGGAACTTCATATTCCGGTTGATGATGGAGTAGCCCTTGTCACATTTGTTGAAGGATCAAAAGATCTCATTGAGTGGATGGAAAACCCGGGTTTCCCTTCCGCAATTAAATTTTATCAACCTTATTTTGACCATCCCGTACTCTCCGATTTTTGGAAAGCTAAGAATGAAGGTCTTGACTTTATAGCGCCAAGATATAATGCAGAAGAAAACAGGTCTTTCTTAGAACACATTTTTGAATTTGGCGACTATAAAAATACACTTCAGGAGGTAAAAGACTATTGTCTTGCCGCCATTACTTATTCGTACTCGGTTGCCTTTCAGAAAAATTCTTCCATATTCATTAATGATTATTCAGGGAGACCTCTTTCAGATGCTGAAATAGATATACTTAAACGCTTTTCAAAAGTTTTTGAGCAAGCTTATATCAGGTTTCTCGACCTGCAAAATGCCGAAGCACAGGCAAGGGAAGCAAGGATAGAAGCAGCATTGGAAAGAGTAAGAAGCCGTACCATGGCTATGCAGAGCAGTGCCGAGTTGGGTGCTGTTGCTGCTGAATTGTTTGCACAAATGAATCAATTGGTAACAAACCTGTGGACCTGCGGATTTGTGCTGTGCGAAAAATTCCGGGATGAAGATGAATGGTGGCTCAGCATGGACGGGGATTTTACCCGTGGATTTTTTCTGCCCAACGTTGGGGATTATGCGCATGCCACGCTTTTTGAGGGATGGCTAAAGGGTGAAGCATTAAGGGCTGTGCAATTGGATGGTGTAGCGCTTCAGCAGCATTATGACTGGCTGATGGAAATTCCTGTGTCACGTGCAATATTTGAAGAGATGGATGCTGCCGGCCTTGCACGCCCCGATTGGCAAAAACTTCATGCGGCTTATTTTTCAAAAGGATACCTGGTACTTATAACAAGAGAACCATGCGGCGAAGAAGAAATATTCAGGCGGTTTGCGCAGGTATTTGATCAAACATATACCCGCTTTCTCGATCTCCAAAAAGCAGAAGCACAGGCAAGGGAAGCACAAATAGAAGCGGCGTTGGAAAGAGTACGAAGCAGGAGTATGGCCATGCAGCGAAGTGAGGAATTACTCGATGTAGCTTCTGTCTTATTTCAACAGGTGAAAGCCCTGGGCGTACGTCAATGGAACTGCGGTTTTAATATCTGGGAAATTGGTGAGAAAGAGTTCGTTTATTATCCGGGCGCTCCTGACGGTATCATTTCCGAGTCTCCCTGCAAAATCCCCTTAAACGAACACCCGGTATTTCAACAATTTGATGAATCTAGAAAAAGGGGAGATGAACTACTGATTTATGAAAAGGAAGGTGAAATGCAGAGGGACCATTACCAATACATGCTTTCACTGCCCGGAGTGGGCGATTTACTCCAAAGCATGTTGGATGCCGGCTTTGAATTTCCTGCTTTTCAAATTGACCATGTAGCCAACTTTGCCTTTGGTAACCTGATCTTTATTACGTTCGAACATTTTCCTGAAATGCATGATGTATTCAAACGTTTTGCAAAAGTTTTTGAACAAACCTATACGCGTTTTCTCGACCTCCAAAAAGCTGAAGCACAGGCAAGGGAATCCCAAGTTCAACTGGCATTGGAAAGAGTGCGGGCAAGAACGATGTCTATGCAGCATAGTGATGAATTAGCGGAAGCATCGTCCCTGTTGTTTCAGCAAATGAAAGCGTTGGGCGTGAGTACATATAGTAGTGGGTTTACTATTTGGAACGAAGACAAGGATGAACTCGTTTCCTGGATGTGTAACGCTGATGGTTCTATGAACCCGCCTTTCATTTTGCCTCTTATTGAAAATACCTGGCACATAGACCAATATAATTTTTGGAAAAATGGAAAGGATTTTGCTGTAAAGGATTTTACCGGGCTGGAAATGCAATCCCATTTTCAGTATTTACGTTCCTTTCCTTTACTGGATGAAGCTTTTAAGAAATCAATAGCTGCCGGCCACCCCATGCCTGAAAGACAGGTGCACTATGTAGCCAATTTCTCTCATGGCAATCTTCTGTTTATTACACTTGAGCCTTACCCGGAGGCGGAAGAACTATTTAAGCGTTTTGCAAAAGTTTTTGAACAAACTTATACCCGCTTCCTGGATCTGCAAAAAGCAGAAGCACAAACAAAAGAGGCCAAGATTGAAGCAGCGCTTGAAAAAATCCGTTCCCGCACAATGGGCATGCAATCAAGTGATGAGTTGCCCGAAGTTGCCAACCTGCTTTTTGCCGAAGTGAGAGCGCTTGGTATCCACGCATGGAGTTGTGGGTACAATATTCTTGCTGAAGATAAAAAAGCGGCTACCTGCTGTATGAGCAGCGAGGGGACCTTGCAAACGCCATTTCAGCTACGCCTTTGGGGTGAAGCTTCCTTTGACGAAATGGGTGGTTTTGTTCAGAGTGATAAAATTATTTTGGTTCAGGAGCTGGGTGGCAAAGCATTAGAAGAGCACTATGCGTACATGAAATCTTTTCCTGATCTGAAGCCCACTTTTGATGAAATTGATAGACTGGGGCTTTCACTGCCCATTTATCAAATCAACCATCTTTGTAAATTCACCCAGGGATTTATCTTGTTCATTACCTATGAAAAGGTACCTGATTCCCATGATGTATTCAAGCGGTTTACCCACGTTTTTGATCAAACCTATACCCGCTTTCTCGACCTTCAAAGGGCTGAGGCACAGGCAAGCGAAGCCATTAAGCGTGCATCTGTGGACAGGGTACGCGCAGAAATTGCTTCGATGCGCACCACCGGCGATTTGGAAAGAATTCAACCATTAATATGGAATGAATTAAAAATACTCGGCGTTCCTTTTATCCGTTGCGGTGTGTTTATAATGGATGAAGAAAGACATGAATTGAACACATTATTGTCAACGCCGGATGGGAAAGCAATTGCAGCATTCCGCCTGCCATATCATTCCACGCACCAATCAACACAGATTGTAAGCCATTGGCACCAAAAGCAACTCTTTAAAGACCATATGGATGAAGCGGCCTTTGCCGAATATACCCAAAACCTGGTACAAATGGGTGTTATGCCGGGTGATGAAAAATATGTAACCGAAAACCGGCCCAATGACCTTTTCCTGCATTTTCTTCCATTTATGCAGGGTATGTTGTATGTGGGTAATACAGCGCCACTAAGCGATAATGCATTACAATTGGTGCAAAACCTTGCCGATGCATTTTCTACTGCTTATGCCCGCTATGAAGACTTTAATAAACTGGAAGCGGCCAAGGCAGAGGTAGAAGCTGCCATGAGCGAACTCAAAGCCACACAAAGCCAACTCGTACAACAGGAAAAACTTGCCTCCCTTGGGCAGCTTACCGCAGGCATTGCCCATGAGATAAAGAACCCGCTGAATTTTGTGAATAATTTTTCTGAAGTAAGTCTCGAATTGATTGATGAAACGTTAGATGAAATGAGAAGGGAACCGGAAACAAGGGACGAAACGATTGTAAACGAAAACCTTGCGCATATAAAATCGAATATTAAAAAAGTGCTCGATCACGGAACCCGTGCCAATAGCATTGTGAACGCCATGCTGATGCACAGTAGGCAAGGTACAGGCAAGCCTGAACCCACCATGCTGAATGATTTTATCCATGAGTACAGCAACCTCGCGTATCATGGTATGCGTGCCGGCAATCACCCGCTTGATGTAAAAATGATTTTTGATCTCGATGAAAATATAGAAGAGGTTCTACTTATTGCAGAGGATTTTTCGCGGGTGGTACTCAATATTTGCAACAATGCATTTGATGCTATGCGCAGTACGCCAAAACCCACATTCACCATCCGCACACAGTTGCAAAAGCATTCGGTGATCATTCGGTTTGAAGACAACGGTCCCGGTATTCCCGATGCGATCAGGGACAAAATTTTACAGCCTTTTTTTACCACCAAAAAAGGCACGGAAGGCACAGGACTTGGGCTGAGCATTTCGAATGATATTGTAAAGGCACATGGAGGGGAACTGCAAGTGGAGACAAAGAAAGGGGGAGGTTCTACATTTACTATTCAATTACCAACTAACTAAGGAATGAAAATATTTATAAGTATATGCATGTTGTTTTTGCTGACTGTCCATGCAAAATCACAATCGCAGCAAGAAGCGGATAGCCTGCACAATGCATTAAAAACGGCAGCAAATGATAGTGTACTATTGGTAGTTCTCAATGACTTGTACTTATTTTACATAGATAATAACAGGGACAGTGCCTTGTATTTTACTGAGCAGGCACTGGAACTGTCAAAAAAATTAAAGCAACCCCTTTGGGAAGCAAGGTTCCTGCTGAATAAAGCCTATATTTTGCAAAAGCAGGGAAACCTCCCTTTGGCTTTTAAGTTGATCAATGAGTCTATGGCCATTACACAGGATGAAAAAAATGAAAAGAATTACTATGTTCCGGTAAACGACAGTGCAAGGTGGGACCCACACACAGAGCGTTTATTTGTATTGACAGGAGCTTTTCATAATTTGGCCAACACTTATAGTCAGGCAGGCAATAAGGAAAAAGCCATTGCCAGCTATAAAGATGTAATACGTATTTCGGAACAAAATAAAGATGAGCTACACCATATATCCGCCCATAATAATATTGGTAGCAATTACTTTGATTTGAATAAGCTGGATTCTGCCATGCACTATTCAAGGATAGCGATCAGGTATGCCAATAGTACCGGGTACACGACCTACCTCGGCTCCATGTTAAGAACTGTTGGAAATGTATTCTTTAAGCAAAATCAACCGGATTCCGCAAAGTATTACTATTGGGCTTCTCTAACCGAAGGCAAAATAAAAGACAATTTTGCAAGTGTATTATCGACAACCCTTGCGCTGGCTCAACTTTACGAAAGCAATGCAGCAAACGACTCTATGTTTTATTATGCAAATGCTGGTTTTAAGATGGCATCCGGCTTAAAGGCAGGAACGCAGATAGCATCTTCCGCTGAACTTATTTCGAATGCTTTTAAAAACATGGGAGAAACAGATAGCGCCTTAACCTATCTGTCCATTTCAAAACATGTGAAAGATAGTATTAATGAAGTAAGGACAGAAAAACTGACCGAGTTTCAAAATTTGGGTTTTGAAGAACAAATGCGGCTGGAGAAAAAAGTTCAGGAAAATATTGTTTATAAAAATAAGATCAGAACCATTGGTTTATTCAGCGGGTTGGGAATATTGGCGGCACTTGTTTTTGTGTTTTACCGCAACAATCGTCAGAAGCAAAAAGCCAATCAGGTTTTGCAAGAAACACTTTCTGATTTAAAGTCCACCCAGGCCCAACTCATCCAATCTGAAAAGATGGCAAGTCTTGGTGAACTTACAGCCGGCATCGCCCATGAAATTCAAAACCCATTAAACTTCGTGAATAATTTTAGTGAGGTAAGTGTTGAGTTAACAAAAGAGATAGTGGAAGAAGTTGATAAAGGAAATACAGCAGAAGTAAAAGCCATTGCAATTGACCTGGTACAAAACCTTGAAAAAATAAACCACCACGGCAAGCGGGCAGATGCTATTGTAAAAGGCATGCTTCAACACAGCCGAACAAGCACCGGGCAAAAGGAGCCAACAGACATCAACGCCTTGTGTGATGAGTATCTTCGATTAGCCTATCATGGTTTAAAGGCAAGGGACAATTCCTTTGAAGCCTCTTTCCGTTTTGAGCCCGATAATACATTACCCAAAATGAATTTGGTTCCACAGGATATCGGACGCGTGCTGCTGAACCTCATCAATAATGCGTTTCAGGCTGTTTCAGAAAGGAAGAAGACCGAAGGTGCAAATTATGTTCCTGAAGTAATTGTTTCCACGAAGCTAGTTTCCCCCCAAGCGGGGGGATTAAGGGGGGCTGTTTTTATCTCCGACAACGGCCCCGGCATCCCCGGTTCCATCAAAGACAAAATCTTTCAGCCTTTTTTTACCACCAAGCCTGCCGGACAGGGAACCGGACTCGGCTTGTCGCTTAGCTATGATATTGTAAAAGCACATAGAGGTGAATTAAGGGTGAAAACCAATGAGAATGGTGGATCGGTATTTATAATAGAATTGCCGGTTTAAGGTATTTGTTTAAATTGGGCTATAATATTAAGAATGTAAATAGCCTTTTAATTAAGAAATTTAATGGAAGAATTATATAGTAAAGGAATAGATGATGCAGAAAGTGAGGTTTGGCTTGTTCACGATGCTTTTTGGCAGGCATTGGGTGATAGAGATGTTGAAAAGCGATTCAGATTTTGTGCAGATACGGTTACATTTATAGGATCGGGTCTTAATGAGAAAGCTGCCTGTAAGGAAGAATATATTGCCATTAATAAAAAGGGAATTGAGCAGTTTCCGGGGAAATTTACCATCAATATTCTGTGGCGAAGGCTCTCACTTTACGATAGCCTTGCCTTGGTTGAAACCGAGGTAGAGTGGACTATGATTTTTGATGGAAGACCGGAAAAGGAAATGTTGCGGAATACCGTTGTATTAAAGAGAATAGATGGGAAATGGCTGATTTTACATGTACACGGTTCCATGCCTGATTACAGGCTTGCAGGTCAGAATTATATTACGAATGCTGATACAAGTAAACGTAATATGGAATTGGAGCAGCAGGTTTTTCAACGAACAAAGGATTTAAATCAGGCGATGGAAACGCTGAGAACTACCCAGTCTCAATTAATTCAATCAGAAAAAATGGCTTCGTTGGGTGAACTTACCGCCGGCATTGCCCACGAAATACAAAATCCGTTGAATTTTGTTAATAATTTTAGTGAAGTTAGTAAGGAGTTGATTCAGGAGGTAAAGAGTGAAAGGGCAAAGGCAAAAGGTGAAAGGGATGAACAACTCGAGGAGGAGTTATTAAATGATATTGCACTGAACCTTGACAAAATATATCATCATGGCAAGCGCGCTGATGCTATTGTAAAAGGTATGCTTGCCCATAGCCGCAGCCG
>ERZ795056.1979-NODE-1979-length-23365-cov-20.446589_pt1 | contig 23365 bp, 18 predicted proteins | sample MGYA00375140_ERZ795056 | MGnify/ENA primary metagenome ERZ795056 (study PRJEB30185, sample SAMN05720227) | activated sludge metagenome | isolation source: Anaerobic digester | place: USA | collected 2015-03-09 ... | reverse complement strand
GGCGCGCGCAGCGAAGTTCCGTGTTCCGCCCAGCACCCCTACACTGCGCGGGCCCATTGAGCGCCGACGACGTGAAGACCCCGGACACATCCCCGACATCCGATGCGCTTGCGCTCGACGCCGTGAGCTGCACCTTCGTCGATCGGAATGACCCCTCGCAGCGCTACACCGCGGTGCGCGACGTCACGCTGTCGGTGGGCGCGGGCGAGTTCGTCAGCGTGGTCGGCCCCACCGGCTGCGGCAAGAGCACGCTGCTCAACATGGCCGCCGGGCTGCTTGCGCCGAGCACCGGCACGGTGACGGTGTTCGGCCAGTCGCTCGCCGGCATCAACACACGCGCCGGCTACATGTTCCAGGCCGAGAGCCTGATGCCCTGGCGCACCGCGCTGGGCAACGTGATGGCGGGGCTGGAGTTCCGCGGCGTGGCCGACGCGCAGTCTCAGGCGCAGGAGTGGCTGCGCCGCGTCGGCCTGGGCGGCTTCGGCGACCGCTACCCGCACCAGCTCTCGGGCGGCATGCGCAAGCGCACCTCGCTGGCGCAGACGCTCGCGCTCGACCCCGACATCATCCTGATGGACGAACCCTTCTCGGCGCTCGACATCCAGACGCGCCAGCTGATGGAGAACGAGGTGCTGGCGCTGTGGGCGGCGAAGAAGAAGGCGGTGCTGTTCATCACCCACGACCTCGACGAGGCCATCGCGATGAGCGACCGTGTCGTCGTGATGTCGGCTGGCCCCGCATCGCGGCCGATCGGCGAGTTCGTCGTCGACCTCGAGCGTCCGCGCGACGTCGCCGAGGTGCGCACCACGCCGCGCTTCATCGAGCTGCACCAGGCCATCTGGGCGGTGCTGCGCGACGAGGTGCTCAAGGGCTACCGGCAGCAGCTCGCCGCCTGAACCATGTGGAAGCTGATCAAGCCGCGCCCCGGCAACCTCCGACTGTGGCAGCTCGCCGTGCTGGTGGCGGTGTTCGGCCTGTGGCATGTGCTGACGAAGCCGGGCCTGATCCCGCCCGTCGTGTTCGAGAACGACCGCCAGGCAGCCTTCTTCTTCGGCGAGCCGCTGGTGATCTTCGCGCGCATCTGGGCCTGGTTCTTCGGCAACGCCGACATCTACCAGCACCTGTGGGTCACGCTGGTCGAGACGGTGCTGGCCTTCGGCATCGGCACGGCGCTGGGGCTGGGCTGCGGCCTGTGGCTGGCGCTCAGCCCGATGGCCGCAGCCATCCTCGACCCCTACATCAAGGCGCTGAACAGCATGCCGCGCGTGATCCTCGCGCCGATCTTCGCGGTGTGGTTCGGGCTGGGCATCGCCAGCAAGGTGGCGCTGGGCGTCACGCTGGTGTTCTTCATCGTCTTCTTCAACGTCTACCAGGGCGTGAAAGAGGTCAGCCCGGTGGTGCTGGCCAACGTCCGCATGCTCGGCGCCAGCCCGCGGCAGCTGCTGCGCCACGTCTACCTGCCCAGCGCGACGAGCTGGGTGTTCAGCTCGCTGCACACCAGCGTGGGCCTGGCCTTCGTCGGCGCGGTGGTGGGCGAGTACCTGGGCTCCTCGCGCGGCGTGGGCTACCTGATCCTGCAGGCCGAGGGCGCCTTCGACATCAACACCGTGATGGCCGGCATCCTGGTGCTGACTGCCTTCGCGCTGGTGCTCGACGGCGCGGTCGGCCGGCTCGAGCGCCGGCTGATGAAATGGCAGCCCAGAAGCGGGGAGACCGAGAAACTCTGATCGATCCATTCCAGCACGGGCGACGCAGATGGCTAAAGACTTCGAGGCGATGGAAGACAGCAACCGTTCGGCCAATCCGAACATCCACGAGGTGTCGGACCCGGCGCGGCGCACCTGGGTGCAGGGCGGGCTGGGCGCCCTGGTGGGCACGGTGCTGGCCCCCTGGCTGGGCGCCTGTGCCACGGGGCCGGGCCGCGGGCCGCTGCTGGGCTTCAAGGGTATCGCCACCTCGACGGCCGACGCGGTGATGGTGCCGGAGGGCTACGTGGCCGAGGTGCTGGCGCCCTGGGGCGAAGCGGTCGGCGTGGCCGGTGCGATGCCGGCCTGGCGCGAGGATGCCGGCAACACCGCGGCCGAGCAGGCGCTGCAGATGGGTATGCACCATGACGGCATCCACTTCTATGCGCTGGACGGCAGCGGCTCGCGCGGCCTGCTCGCGATGAACCACGAGTACGTCGACGACGGGCTGCTGCACGCCGACGGCCTGAAGACCTGGAGTGCCGAGAAGGTGCGCAAGGCGCAGGCCGCGCACGGTGTCTCGGTGATCGAGGTCGAACTGAAGCAGGGGCGCTGGCAGATGGTGCGACCGTCGCGCTACGCACGCCGTTTCACCGCCTTCACGCCGTTCGCGGTGCAGGGGCCGGCCGCTGGCCACGCGCTGATGAAGACGGCAGCCGACCCCGACGGCCGCACCGTGCTGGGCACGCTGAACAACTGCGCGAGCGGCATGACGCCTTGGGGCACCTACCTGTCGGGCGAGGAGAACTGGGCCTTCTACTTCGACGGTGGCGATGCGCCCGACGCCGACCAGAAGCGCTGGGGCCTGCGCAAGAGCGGCTTCTATCGCTGGGGCGAGCACGACGAGCGCTTCGATGCGCGCCGCCACCCGAACGAGTTCCACCGCTTCGGCTGGGTGGTCGAGATCGATCCGATGGACCCGAGCAGCACGCCGATCAAGCGCACTGCGCTCGGCCGCGCCGCACACGAGGGCGCCTGGGTCGCGGTGACGAAGGATGGCCGCGCGGTGGTCTATTCGGGAGAGGACGCACGCTTCGAGTACATCTACAAGTTCGTCAGCCGCGACCGCATCGCGCCCGGCGGTGCGAAGGCCAACCGCGAACTGCTCGACCACGGCACGCTGTATGTCGCGCGTTTCGATGCCGACGGCAGCGGCCGCTGGCTGCCGCTGGTGCACGGCCAGGGGCCCCTCACGGGGGCGAACGGTTTCGCCGACCAGGGCGAGGTGCTCATCAAGAGCCGCCAAGCGAGCGACCGGCTCGGCGCCACGAAGATGGACCGGCCGGAATGGCTGGCGATCGACCCGGAACGCCGCGAGATCTACTGCACGCTGACCAACAACAGCGCGCGGGGCGCGAAGGACATGCCTGGCGTCGATGCCGCCAACCCGCGCGCCAACAACGTGATGGGCCAGATCATCCGCTGGGTCGAGGACGGCGACTTCGACGGCGTGTCCATGCGCTGGAACCACCTGGTGCTCGCCGGCGACCCGGCCAATGCGCGGCCGCAGGCCCAGGGCAACATCAAGGGCGACATCTTCGCCTGCCCCGACGGGCTGATGCTGGATGCGCGCGGCGTGCTGTGGATCCAGACCGATGCCCACTCCTCGCAGATGAACAAGGGCGAACTCGAGCGCATCGGCAACAACCAGATGCTGGCCTGCGACCGCAGCAACGGCGAGATCCGGCGCTTCCTCACCGGCCCGGTGAACTGCGAGATCACCGGCGCGGCCATGGCGCCGGACGGGTGTTCGATGTTCATCAACGTCCAGCACCCGGGCGAGTCGCCGAGCGACCGCAGCGATCCGGCCGATCCGAACAAGTACTCGCGGTGGCCGTTCGGCGGCCGGCCGCGCTCGGCGACGGTGGTGATCCGTCGCCGCGATGGCGGGCCGATCGGATCCTGATCAGCCCAGCCGGTAGACGTCGAGCAGCACCAGGCGCGCCTCGCGCTGGCCGCAGGCGATGGCCATCACCTTGTTCAGGTGCTGCCAGGCGCTCGCGCCGGTGGTGAATCGCACGAGGGTGCGGAAGAAGTAGTCGTCGCGCGGCACCGATTCGCCGCGTGCGAGCTGCTCCATCACCGCCGGCGGGCCGTGGCGCAGGCCTTCGCTGCGCACCTCGATGAGCCCGCCGTCGTCGGCGCGGATCACGTAGTGCGCGGCAATCTCCAGCACGCCGTCGCCGCGCGCGATCTGCCAGTCGACGCCACCCTCGACCAGCGTGCCGTTGAGCTCCGGCCCGCGCGCGCTGCCACCACCCAGCGGCACGTAGCGCCGCTCGCCCAGCGGCGCCGTGCCCAGCGTGACGAGAGCCCCGACCTGGCAGCGGATCTGCGTCATCGGCACGAGGGCGGGCGGCGGCGGGAAGTGATTCATCGGCTGGCTCTTTCCCCAATGGACAGGTCTGTCGGGGCGGCCATCATGGCAGCTCGAGGCCCGCCGCGCATGTCGGCCGGGAAGATGACGATGGAGTTCGACGACATGGACATGGCGAATCCGATCCAAGCCGGCGCGCAGCGCGCGCTCGCCGGGCTCATCGGCACGATCGGCGGTGAGCGTTTCGCCGCCGAGGCGCTGGACGCGCTCAACGTGCCGCTGCAGGCGGCCTCGTGGTCGGTCTACCGCGTCTGGCGCGACCGCGCGCCGGTGCTGCATTGTTCTGCCAGCCGCGGTGTGGCCGATACCACGCAGGATTGTTTTCGCGCCTACCACGATGGGCTGTACCGCCGCGACCGCAGCTTCGAGCAGGTGGCCGGCGCGCAACGCGGCGGCCATGCGGCGGTGCTGCACATGCGCGCCGACGATGCGCCCAACCGCGACCACCGCGACATCATCTACCGGCGGCACGGGCTGCTGGAGCGGCTGTCGGTGGCCGCTTTCGACGACGATGGTTCGCTGCTCGCCGTGAACCTGTACCACCACGATCACCAGGGGCCGTTCAGCGGTGCCGAGCGCGACGGATTCGCGCAGATCGCGCCCTTGTTGCTGGCCGCGGTGCGACGCCATCTGGCGCTCGTCGCGGCGGCTCCGGCGGCGGATGCGCGCGCTGCGCTGCGGCAGGCCTGCCCGGCGCTGACCGCGCGCGAACTCGACGTCTGCGAGCGGCTGCTGCGCGGCTGGAGCCACGACGGCATCGCCGCCGACCTCGGCCTGTCGGTGGCCACGGTGAAGACCTACCGGGCGCGCGCCTTCGAGCGGCTGGGCCTGCATTTCCGCAGCGAGCTGTTCGCCCGCTTCGGCGCGCGCGGCTGAGCGAGCGACGCGGCTACTTCGCCGTCGGCATGGCGAACTCGGCGCCCTTGCCAATGGAGCCAGCCCAGCGCTGCATCACGCTCTTCTGCTTGGTGTAGAAGCGCACACCCTCTTCTCCGTAGGCATGCATGTCGCCGAACAGCGAGCGCTTCCAGCCGCCAAAGCCGTGCCAGGCCATCGGCACCGGGATCGGCACGTTGATGCCCACCATGCCGACCTGCACGCGCCGCGCGAACTCGCGCGCGACGTTGCCGTCGCTGGTGAAGCAGGCCACGCCGTTGCCGTACTCGTGGTCGTTGACCAGTGCCAGCGCCTCGGCGAAGTCCTTCGCGCGCACGCAGGCCAGCACCGGGCCGAAGATCTCTTCCTGGTAGATGCGCATCGCCGGCGTCACGTGGTCGAACAGCGTGCCGCCGGTGAAGAAGCCGCTCTCATGGCCCTTGACCTTCAGGCCGCGGCCGTCGACGACGAGCTTGGCGCCTTCTTTCACGCCGAGCTCGATGTAGCCCTCGATGCGCTCGAGCGCCTGCTGCGTGACGATCGGGCCCATCTCGGCGTCGAGCTCCATGCCGTTCTTCACCTTCAGCGTCTTCGCACGCTCGGCCAGCTTGGGCATGATCCGGTCGGCCACGTCGCCCACCAGCACCGCCACGCTGATGGCCATGCAGCGCTCGCCGGCGGAGCCGTAGGCGCTGCCGATCAGCGCGTCGACGGCCTGCTCGATGTCGGCGTCGGGCATCACCACCATGTGGTTTTTCGCGCCGCCCAGCGCCTGCACGCGCTTGCCGTGGTGCGCGCCGGTCTCGTAGATGTACTGCGCGATGGGCGTGGAGCCGACGAAGCTCAGTGCCTTCACGTCCGGGTGGTTGAGCAGTGTGTCGACGGCCAGCTTGTCGCCCTGCACGACGTTGAACACGCCGTCAGGCAGGCCGGCCTGCTGCAGCAGCTGCGCCATGAACAGGCTGGCGCTCGGGTCGCGCTCGCTGGGCTTGAGGATGAAGGCGTTGCCGCAGGCGATGGCCACCGGGAACATCCAGCACGGCACCATGCACGGGAAGTTGAACGGCGTGATGCCGGCCACCACGCCCAGCGGCTGGCGCAGCGTCCAGTTGTCGATCCCGGTGCTCACCTGGTCCGTGAAGTCACCCTTGAGCAGCTGCGGGATGCCGCAGGCGAACTCGACGATGTCGATGCCGCGCGTGACCTCGCCCTGCGCGTCGGTGAACACCTTGCCGTGCTCGGCGGTGATCATCGCGGCCAGCGTGTCGCGGTGCTGGTTCATCAGCTCGAGGAACTTGTTCATCACCCGCGCGCGGCGGATCGGCGGCGTGTCGGCCCAGGCCGGGAAGGCGGCCTTCGCGGCGGCCACGGCGGCGTTGACGTCTTCGGCGCTGCCCAGCGCGACCTGGCGCGCCACCGCGCCCGTGGCCGGGTTGTAGACCGCCTGGCGGCGGCCGCCGGTGCCGGGCACGGCGCGGCCGGCGATGAAATGGCCCACCTCGGCGGTGGCGGTGAAGGCTTCTGGGGCGCCCATGCGTGTCTCCTGTCAGTCGAAGACGGGATTGTCGATCAAGCCCGGTTCCGCTGCCGTCGGAGTGCCTCAGGCGAAAAAAAAGCCCACCCGCGTGAGCAGGTGGGCTGTGTCAAGTCCTCAAGTAAGGACGTCGTTGGGAGCGGTGCCAGTCTCTCGCCCTGTGTGTGCTCGTGAGCAGCGGACGTTTCGGACCTTGAGCGCGTGATCTGTAGAAGATCCCGTGTGACAGCAATGAAGAAGACTCTAGGGCCGGCCTCACCCTTGGGCCATCCCCAATACATGGGGCGAATACTTGACAATATATGGGCAATGTGCACATACAGCGCCAAGCGATCGCGTCAACGCACAATCGGACATGACCACACGACGACACGCACCGCCCGTTGCGCATCGCAGCCCGCCGCAGCAAGCGCTCACGGAAGATGAACTGCTTCAGCTTCAGCAACTGCTCGACACCGTGCCCGCGCCGCTCGAGCCGCTGGATGTGAGCATGCTGGATGGTTTCCTCTGTGGCGTCCTGTTGCAGCCCCAGCGTGTCGCGGAAACGTCATGGATGCCCCACATGACAGACGCCGACGGCCGTGCGCTGCCCGCCGGCTTCGACGTGTCCCGGCTGCGCGTGCTGGTGCTTCGGCGGCATGCCGAACTCGACGCCGCGATCGAGTCCCGACAATGGTTCGACCCCTGGGTGTTCGAACTGGATGGCGACGGGTCGGCGTCGCCGAGCGAAGCCGTCTACGCCTGGGTGGCCGGCTTCGCCACGGCGATGGAGTTCTTCCCGCAGTTGCTCCGACTGGACGCTCAGCGGCTGCGCGAACCGCTGGCGCTGCTGTACCGGCACCTCGATGCCGACGACCTCGAGGATGCCGACGATCTGATCGATGAGATCGAGTCCCTCGAGCCGCCCGCCGACCTGAGCGAGGCGGTCGAGGAGCTGGTGCGCGCCACGCTGCTGCTCGCCGACGTGTCTCGGCCCCTCAAGAACGAACCCACGAAGGCCGTGCGGACACCTCGACCACGGCGCTGAGCCGGCCGCTCAGATGCTCAGCGGGTCCACGTCGATGGCCCAGCGCAGCACCCTGTGCCGCGGACTGCGGCGCAGCTCGTGCAGCGCCGGCACCCACTGCGAGAGGAAGCGCTGCAGCGCCGGGCGTGCGGCCGACTCGACCATCATCTGCATGCGCTCGACCCCGGCCACGCGCGCCACCGGCAGCGGCACTGGCGCGTAGACACTGACCGATTCGGCGCCGGGCAGGTTGGCCGCCAGCTCGGCGGCGGCCTGCAGGAAGGCCTGCGCTGCCTCGGCCTGCTTGGCGTCGGCGCGCAGCATTGCCAGGTGTGCGAAAGGCGGCAGCCCGGCCGCCTCGCGCTCCTTCAGCTGGCTCGCCGCGAAGGCCGCGAAATCGTGCTGGCGCAAGGCCGCGTAGAGCGGGTGCTGCGGATGCCAGGACTGCACCCACATCTCCGACTGCTGCGCGTGATCGGTGGATCGCCCGGCGCGGCCGCCGGCCTGCATCAGCAGCGCGAACAGCCGCTCCGGCGCGCGGAAGTCGCTGCTGAACAGCGCACTGTCCGGGTTCACCGCCGCCACCAGGGTGATGCGCCGGAAGTCGTGGCCCTTGGTGATCATCTGCGTGCCCACCAGCACGTCGACCTCGCCGGCATGCACCGCGCCGAGCTGCGCCTCGAGCGAGCCCTTGAGCCGTGTGCTGTCGGCGTCGATGCGGGCGATGCGCGGTGGCCTGCCGTCGTCGCCGGCGAGCAACTGCGCGATCTGCTCCTCCAGGCGCTCGGTGCCGCGGCCGATCGGTGCGATGTCGAGGTTGCCGCAGTCGGGGCAGGCGCGCGGCACTCGCTCGGTGAAGCCGCAGTGGTGGCAGCGCAGCGTGCGGTCGAGCTTGTGGAAGACGCGCCAGGCGCTGCAGTGCGGGCAGCCGCTCTTCCAGCCGCAATCGGCGCAGTGAAGTACCGGCGCGTAGCCGCGGCGGTTGAGGAACACCAGGCTCTGCTCGCCGCGCGCGATGCGCTGTCGGATCGCCTCGATCAGCGGCGGTGAGAGCGCGGTGCCGGCGCCCTGGCCCTTGGGCTGCTGGTTCATGTCGACCAGTCGAACGCGTGGCAGCGAGGCACCGCCGATGCGCGCCGGCAGGCTCAGCCGCAGGTAGCGGCCTTCATTGGCCCGCTGCCAGCTTTCCAGCGAGGGGGTCGCCGATCCGAGCAGCACGCGCGCGTCCTGCAACCGGGCGCGGTAGACGGCCAGGTCGCGCGCCGAGTAGCGCGCACCTTCCTGCTGTTTGTACGAAGGGTCGTGTTCCTCGTCGACGACGATCAGGCCCAGGCGCGGCATCGGTGCGAACACCGCCATGCGCGTGCCCAGCACCAGGTCGGCCAGGCCCAGGTGCGCGGCCAGCCAACTGCGCAAGCGCTGCGCCGGGGTGAGCCCGCTGTGCAGCGAAACGATGCGCCGCCCGGTGAAGCGCGCCGCGAAGCGCGCCTCCAGCTGCGGCGTGAGGTTGATCTCGGGCACCAGCACCAGCGCCTGCCGGCCGGCGTCCAGCGCCCGGGCGGCCGCATGCAGGTAGATCTCGGTCTTGCCGCTGCCGGTGATGCCGTGCAGCAGCACCGGCACGGCCGGTGGCGCCTGCGCCAGTTGATCGAGCACGGCCGCCTGCGCCTCGCTGGGTGCCGGTGCGACGTCGGCGACCGCATCCGGTGGCAGCGCCATCGCCTTGTGCAACTTGCGCAGCCGCGCCGCCAACTGCCCGCCGTCGAGCTTGTGCAGCTCCGGCGGGAGCACGGCGAGCGCCAGTTCGCCGAGGCCGCGCTGGTAGTAACCAGATGCAAAATCCACAAGGGCGCGCCACGCGTCGTCCAGCGGGGGCAGTTCGCCGAGCACCGCCGTCAGGGGTCGCAATTCGCTCTCGGCCAGCGCTCCAGCGCCCTGCGACCAGACTATGCCCAGCAAGTCGCGGCGCCCCAAAGGCGCTCTCACCAGCGTTCCTGGCGAGAGCGGATGCTCACTCAGGTAGTCCAGTGCGCCGCTCAAGCCAGCGTGCTGAGGCGTGTCCACCGCCACTTGCAGGCGCACCATCGTGGTCATGCCGTCGGTGGGTAGTCAGTTACCGCCAGAAGCTCAAGCGGTTGTGAAGGAATGCCGCCAAGTTGCTGATTCGACTGCGCTTTTCCAAGTTTCCACTTTGCCTGTGGATAACTTTGTGGGGAACCTGCCCAAATCGACGCTAACTGCTTGATCCTGCGGGATTCACGGTTCCCTGCCCAGTTTCCGGGCAAAGAAGAACTTTCAATGAAATCAATGACTTGCAGAGCACAGCCGGAAAAGCGATATTGCGCCGCAACAGCTTTGCGGTTCGAAGCGGGTGGAGCCATTTTTGGGGATAAGTCAAGCCCTGAGCGCTTACTTACCCATTTCCGCCCGGTGCAGCGAGTGCGCCGTCTCAGGCTGTTCGCATGCGCCGCGACACCTCGTGAACGGTGTCGACCAGCACCGAGACCGATTCCGGAGGCGTGTACTGGCTGATGCCGTGGCCGAGGTTGAACACATGGCCTCCCTGGGTGCCCTGCGCCGTGCGCTGCGGGCCGAAGCTCTCGAGCACCTTGATCGCTTCGGCGCGGATCTGATCGGGGCCGGCGAACAGCACGTTCGGGTCGAGGTTGCCCTGCAGGGCCACGCGGTCGCCGGTCAGGCGACGCGCCTTCGCCAGGCTCATCGTCCAGTCCAGGCCGACCACGTCGGGCGCCACACCGTCGACGCCGGCGGCGATCTCCTCCACCCACAAGCCGCCGCCCTTGGTGAAGACGATGTGCGGAATGCGGGCGCCGGCGTGGTCTCGCTTGAGCTGCTTGAGAACGCGGCGGGTGTAGGCGAGGCTGAACTCCTGGAAGGCGCCGTCGGCCAGCACGCCGCCCCAGCTGTCGAACACCATCACGGCCTGCGCACCGGCCTCGATCTGCGTGTTCAGGTACAGCGCCACGGCGTCTGCGTTGATGGCCAGGATGCGGTGCATCAGGTCGGGCCGCGCGTACAGCATGCTCTTGACGAGGCGGTAGTCGTCGGAGCCGGCGCCTTCGACCATGTAGCAGGCCAGCGTCCAGGGGCTGCCGGAAAAGCCGATCAGCGGCACGCGGCCGTTGAGTGCCTTGCGGATCGAAGTCACCGCGTCGAACACGTAGCGCAACTTGTCCATGTCGGGCACGGCGAGCCGGGCGACAGCAGCCTCGTCGCGAACCGCGTGGGCAAACTTCGGCCCCTCGCCCAGCGCGAAGCTCAGGCCCAGGCCCATCGCGTCGGGTACGGTGAGGATGTCGCTGAACAGGATGGCCGCGTCCAGCGCGTAGCGGTCCAGCGGCTGCAGCGTGACGTCGGTGGCGTACTGCGTATTGGTGGCCAGGCCCATGAAGCTGCCGGCCTTGCCGCGCGTCTCGCGGTATTCCGGCAGGTAGCGGCCGGCCTGGCGCATCAGCCAGACGGGGGTGTGCTCGGTGGGCTGGCGCAGGCAGGCGCGCAGGAAGCTGTCGTTCTGGAGGGGGGCAAACATGCCGCGATTATCACGCCCATAATCCGCCGATCTCTTGAGGAGACACCATGCGAGCCAGCAACGTCCTGCAGACCATCGGCAACACGCCGCACATCCGCATCAACCGCCTGTTCGGCGCTACCCATCAGGTGTGGATCAAGAGCGAGCGCGCCAACCCCGGCGGCTCGATCAAGGATCGCATCGCGCTGTCGATGATCGAGGCGGCCGAGGCGGCCGGAACGCTCAAGCCGGGCGCCACCATCATCGAGCCGACCTCCGGCAACACCGGTGTGGGGCTCGCCATGGTGGCCGCGGTGAAGGGCTACAAGCTCATCCTGGTGATGCCCGACAGCATGAGCGTCGAGCGCCGCCGCCTGATGCTGGCCTACGGCGCGAGCTTCGTGCTGACGCCGCGCGAGAAGGGCATGAACGGCTCGATCGCCCGCGCCAAGGAACTGCTGGCCGAGACGCCGAACTCCTGGATGCCGCAGCAGTTCGAGAACCCGGCCAACATCGACGTGCACGTGCGCACCACTGCGGCCGAGATCGCCGCCGACTTCCCCGACGGGCTGGACGCATTGATCACCGGCGTGGGCACCGGCGGCCACATCACCGGCTGCGCGCAGGTGCTCAAGGCCAAGTGGCCGAAGCTGAAGGTGTTCGCGGTCGAGCCGAGTGCATCGCCGGTGATCAGCGGCGGCAAGCCCAGCCCGCACCCGATCCAGGGCATCGGTGCGGGCTTCATCCCGGCCAACCTGCACACGCAGCTGCTCGACGGCGTGATCCAGGTCGAGGCCGAGGCGGCGCGCGAGATGGCACGGCGCTCGGCGCGCGAGGAGGGCCTGCTGGTGGGCATCTCGTCGGGCGCCACGCTGGCCGCCATCGCGCAGAAGCTGCCCGAGCTGCCGGCTGGTGCCACGGTGCTCGGATTCAACTACGACACCGGCGAGCGCTACCTGTCCATCGAAGGCTTCCTGCCGACGGAGTGAAACCCGCCATCCTCATCGTCGAGGACGAGCCCGGCATCGCCGACACGCTGCAGTACGCGCTGCGCACCGACGGCTTCGAGCCGCACTGGGTGGCCACCGGCGAGGCGGCGCTGGCGCGCCAGCGCGAGGTGCCGGCGGCGCTGGTGATCCTCGACGTCGGCCTGCCCGACCTGAACGGCTTCGAGGTCTTCAAGCGGCTGCGCGAGTTCAGCGAGGTGCCGGTGGTCTTTCTCACCGCGCGCGCCGACGAGATCGACCGCGTGGTCGGCCTGGAGCTCGGTGCCGACGACTACGTCGCCAAGCCGTTCTCGCCGCGCGAACTGGTGGCGCGCTTGCGCGCCATCCTGCGCCGTGCTTCGCGCACGCCCGTGGCCGCGGCGACGCCGGTGCTGCCCTTCGCCGTGGACGAGGGCCGCCGGCAGATCCGCTTCTATGGCCAGCTGCTCGACCTGTCGCGCTACGAGTACGGCCTGCTGAAGACGCTGATCGAGCGCCCCGGCCATGTCTACAGCCGCGACACGCTGCTCGACAAGGTCTGGGACGAACGCAGCGACAGCCTCGACCGCACCGTCGACGCGCACGTGAAGACGCTGCGCGCCAAGCTCAAGCAGGTAGCGCCGCAGCTCGAGCCGATCCGCACCCACCGCGGCAGCGGCTACGCGCTGGCCGAGGATCTGCCGCCCAATCCGTGAGCCGCAGAACGATCGTCTTCATCGGCATCCTGCTCGCCTATGCGCTGGGTGTGGGGCTGCTGATGTACCGGCTGCTGGCCGACATCGACCCGCGCTACCGCGAGTCGGCCGAGGAGTCGCTGGTCGAGACCGCGCATCTGCTCGCCGCAACCGTCGAGCAGCACAGCAGCGAGGGCCGTATCGACGCGGAGCAGTTGCGCCCGGTGTTCCGATCGCTGTACGCGCGAAGCTTCTCCGCGAGCATCTTCGGTTTCGAGAAGACCGGCGTCGAGATGCAGGCGCTGGTGATCGGGCGCGACGGCATCGTGCTGTTCGATTCGCTCGGCCAGCGCGAGGGCGAGGACTTCTCGCAGTGGCGCGACGTGCGCGCGGCCCTGCAAGGCGACTACCGCGCCCGTACCACGCCGAAGATCGCCGGTGACGAGCTCAGCTCGGTGATGTACGTGTCGGCGCCGGTGCGCTCGGGCGGCGAGATCGTCGGCGTGGTCAGCGTGGGCAAGCCGGTGCAGGGCCTGAACCAGTTCGTCGCGGCGGCACGTCGCAAGACCCTGGTGGTCGGCGGGACCTCGGTGGCCGCGGTGCTGCTGCTGGCGGTGATCCTGTCGCTGTGGCTGGTGCGGCCCTTCGGCTTGCTTGCCGACTACGTGCGCTACGTGCGCTCGCAGCGCTCCTTCAGCCTGCCGCGCCTGGGCCGGCGAGCGCTGGGTACGCTCGGCGCGGCCTACGACGAGATGCGCGACGCGCTGGCCGGGCGCAACTACGTGGCCGACTACGTGCAGACGCTCACCCACGAGATCAAGAGCCCGCTGTCGGCCATCCGCGGCGCGGCCGAACTGCTGCACGAGCCCGGCATGCCCGCGGCCGACCGGCAGCGCTTCACCGCCAACATCGAGCGCGAGACGCAGCGCATCCAGGAGCTGGTGGACCGCATGATGGAGCTGGCCGCGCTCGAGTCGCAGCGCCGCCTCCCCAAGGTCGAGCCGGTGGGGCTGCGGCCGTTGCTGGAGGATCTGGTGGCCAGCGCGCAGGCCAGCGGCGCGGCGCGCAGCATCCGCGTCGAGCTGGCCCCAGGTGAGCTGGCCTGGGTCGAGGGCGAGGCCTTCCTGCTGCGGCGCGCGATCGGCAACCTGCTGGCCAACGCGCTGGACTTCTCGCCCGAGGGCGGCCTGGTGCGCGTCGAGTTGCTGCAGCGCTCGCGCGGCGTCGACATCGTCGTGCGCGACCAGGGCCCGGGCATCCCGGACTACGCCGACGCGCGCGTGTTCGAGAAGTTCTATTCGCTCGCCCGGCCGCACTCCAACAAGAAGAGCACCGGCCTCGGCCTGCCATTCGTGAAGGAGATCGCCGAGTTGCACCACGGACGCGTGGCGCTGCGCAACGGCGATGGTGGCGGGGCGGTGGCCACGCTGTCGCTGCCGGCCATCGAGGCGCCACCCGCGGCCTGATCCGCCGGCCGGCTATGCTGCGAAGTTGGGCATGCCGGGGAGGGCTGCTGCGCGTGGATGCCAAGACGATCGCCTGGGTGCTGCCGCACTCGGGCTACGACGACGAACAGGTGCTCGGGCCGCTGCGGGAGCAGGGCTTTCGCGTCGTCACCTGCGTGGCCGGCGAGGCGTCGCCGGCCGATGCCGAATTGCGCGTGCTGCAGGCCGACCTGTTCGCCGACTCGCGCCGGCTGCGCCGCGAGTACCTGCTCGACGCGCGGCCGACGCTGATCGTTGCCAGCACCGCCGCGCAGGAGGTCGACGCGCTGGGCTTCATCAAGCCGCGTGACGACGTGGTGCGCGGGCTGCAGCCGGCCGAACTGCTGGTGCTGCGCCTGGCGCGCTTGCTCAAGCATGCCGGCGGCGAGGCGCTGCTGCAGTCGCTGGAGTTCACCGACGAACTCACCGGGCTGGCCAACCGCAAACGCTGGCAGACCCAGCTGGCGCAGGAGCTGGGCAACGAGCTGGCGCAGGAATGCCGTGCCGTGGTGCTGTTCGACCTCGACCACTTCAAGCACATCAACGACCGCTTCGGCCACCAGGCCGGCGACAAGGTGTTGCGCGAGGCCGCGGCGCTGCTACTGGCCGAGACGGCGCCGGGCGACAAGCTGGCGCGCTGGGGCGGCGAGGAGTTCGTCGCGCTGATCTCGCGCTACGACCGGCAGACCATCACCGCCGACGTGCAGCGCATGCTGCAGCGGCTGGCCGGCCATGCCTTCTTCCCGCCAGCGGCCGCGGCGGGCGGAGCGCCCTTCGAGCGGCTCATCAACCGCTTCGACGACACCGCGCCGGCGCCACTGGAGGCCGACACCACGCGGCGCATGCCGGTGACGGCCAGCGCCGGCCTGGCTTTCCTGCGCGAGCGCTCCACCTTCGCCGACGTGATGAACCAGGCCGACGTGGCCCTGTTCGAGGCGAAGAGCCGCGGCCGCGACCGGCTGGTGTCGTACGAGACGCTGCAGGAGGCCTCCGGCAACGAGGACCGTGATCTCTACGTGCGCCACTTCGAGAACGTCACCCGTGTGATGACCGAGCGCATGACCTCGCTGGTCACCAACATGGGCCGCAGCCTGGTCGAGGCCGCGCGGCGCGAGGCCAACCAGGACGCGCTGACGCAGCTGCACAACCGCCGCTATTTCGACTCGCGCCTGGCGCGCGAATTCGAGACGGCGCGCAAGCACGGCCGCTCGCTGACGATCGCACTGGTCGATCTCGATCATTTCCACGACGTCAACGCCACCTACGGCTACCCGACCGGTGACCACGTGCTGCGCCGCTTTTCCGAGGTCGCGCGCAACAGCGTTCGCCTGACCGACTGGCTGGCACGCTACGGGGGTGAGGAGTTCTGCCTGGTGATGCCCGACACCGACCTGGACACCGGTGCGCGCGTGGCCGAGCGGGTCCGGCGCAACGTGGCGGCCACCGCGCTGCAGAGCATCGACCAGCGCCCCGTGGTGCTGACCGCCAGCGTGGGCGTCGCCCAGCTCGGCGCAGAGGTCGACAGCCCGCTGTCGCTGGTGCAACGGGCCAGCGAGGCGCTGCTCGGCGCCAAGCAGGCGGGCCGCAACCGGCTCGTGGTGGCCACGTCCTAGAGCTTCCCGTCTAGTTTGCTGCAGCGCAGCATAAAGCGCTTGCATTCGCCGCCCGGGGCACTATAGTCGAGTCATGCTGCAGTGCAGCAAAAGTGTTCCCATCCCGAACCCTCATCCCACCGACACCCGGAGTCCACCATGCTGAACAACGAACAATTCGCCGCCGCCCAGAAGGCCCAACTCGCCACGCTGATGGGCCTGACCGCCACCGGCATCGAAGCCACCGAGAAGCTGTTCGCGCTGAACATCGACACCGCCAAGGCCGCGCTGGCCGAAGCCCAGGCGAAGGCCGAGTCGGCCTTCTCCGCCAAGGACGTGCAATCGTTCTTCGCGCTGCAGGCCGATGTGATGCAGCCGTCTGCCGAAAAGGCCGGCGCCTATGGCCGCAAGCTGTACGACATCCTCGCCGGCGTGCAGACCGAAGTGAGCAAGGTCACCGAAGCCGGCACCACCGACGCGCAGAAGAAGTTCGTCGCGCTGGTCGAAGCCGCTGCCAAGAACGCCCCGGCCGGCTCGGAGAACGCCGTGTCGTTCGCCAAGGCCGCCGTGTCGGCCGCCAACGATGCCTTCGACAACCTGCAGAAGGCCACCAAGCAGGCCGTCGCCGCTGCCGAAGCCAATGTCACGACGCTCAGCGCCGTGGTGTCCAAGCCGGTCGCCGGCAAGGGCCGCCGCGCCGCCTGATCGGGCTGCCATGAGCCGACTGCGCTGCCACACCGGCACGAGACGGCCATGAACACCCGATGGAATCCGGGCCGTGACGGGCCCGGTGCCATGGCCCCCGGGCCATGGCACGCTGCTCCCTCGGACGCCGACGACGGCTGGGTCGGCACGCGCGAATTGCCCGGCTACCGTGCCGGTGCCGTGGTCGTGCGGCTGTCGGACCTGCCGGGCGTCGACGCCGCGCATCTGTATTTCGACCTGCTGCTGCTCGACGAGAGCGGCCGCACCGAAGAAACCCACTCCGGACCCTGCCCGAGCCTGCGGCGCGACCAGCCGCTGGACCAGCGCTCGCGCTTCGTGCGTGTTGTCGCCGAACTGCTGCGCCATGCCCCCGACCCCGAGCGAGGCCTGGCCGGGCTCGGCGCGGCCTTGACCTTCATCCGCGAGAACGGCGTCGACGGGCCTCAGCTCGCCGCTGCCGCGCAGCGCATCGACGCCGGTTGCAGCGAACCGGCCCTGGTGGCCAGCCTGTGCCATGTGCTCACGCTGAGCTTCGGCGAACACGATGCGGGGGCCAGCCTGGACGCCGTGCTGGCCAAGCTCGTTCCGGGCGTCAGCACCTCCGGCGAACTGGAGGAGCAGGTGCGTCTGCTGGTGCGCTGCGTCGGCAAGACCCAGGCGCGCCGCCGGCTGCGAGAAGCGACTGACTTCGAACTGCTGCCCAGCCCCGATCTGCTCGGCGTCTGAACCCCTGCGGGTTTGCCCGGTGGGGCGCCGCGGATGAATCCCCCTACCGGTAACGTAGACCGCTGAGCGGGTGCACGAGCGCGCCCGGCGGATCCAGACGGGGGGGCCGGAACATGCCATGGTTCGTTGCCAAGCGATCGATCGTCCAGGCGGGCGAAGCGACCGAGCAGTACGAGTACCGGGTTGTCAGCGAGGAGGAGATCGAGTCCATCGAGCCCGACTGGGATTGGGCTTCGTCGGCATTCGACACGCGCGAGGAAGCACAGAACCTCGTCGACGACGAGTTCTGGAACGGACTGGAGTGAGGTGGCACGCGCGCTCAGCGCGTGCCGAACTTGGTCTCGAACTGAATGCCGACCTTGCGCAGCAAGGGAGTCGGCAGCTCACCGCCCGCACACACGATCACCGCCTGGTTGGGCAGCGCCAGCGTGCGGCCCTCATGCTCGACGTTCACCTGCCGCTGCTCGATGCCCTTCACCGTGGACGACAACAGCACCTGCAAGGCGCCGGACTGCCGCATTTCCTCCAGGCGGTCGCGGTTCTTCGCCTTGACCCGTGCGAACGCCGCGCTGCGGTAGGACAGCGTCACCGTCGTGCCGGGCTGTCCGGCCAGCGCGATCGCGGCCTCGAGCGCGCTGTCGCCGCCTCCCACCACCAGCACATGCTGGCCGCGATACTGCTCCGCATCGACGAGCCGGTAGACCACCTTCGAGGCCTCCTCCCCCGGCACGTCGAGCTTGCGCGGCGTGCCACGCCGCCCCATCGCCAGCAGCACCGAACGGCAGGAGAAGCGGCCATGCTCCGTCTGCACGTCGAAGCCGTCGCCGCTGCGCTCGATGCCCACCAGCCGCTCCCGGAACGACACCTGCAGCCCCGTGCGCTTGACGACGTCCTGCCAGAACTCGAGCAGCTGCTCCTTGCTGACTTCGCCGAACTTGACCTTGCCCACCAGCGCCAGCTGCACGGGCGCCGTCATGGCGATCTTGTTGCGAGGGTAGTGGTACACCGCACCGCCGAGCGAATCCTCCTGCTCGATCAGCCGGTAGCGCAGCTTGTGGTGAATGGCCGCGAGCCCGGCCGACAGGCCGGCCGGCCCGCAGCCGACGATCAGCACGTCCAGATCGTGCGAGCCGTTGGCGCGGCGGCGGATCGCGTCCATCGCCTGACGGCCCTGCTCGGCGGCCTTGCGGATCAGGCCCATGCCGCCCAGTTCACCGGCGATGTAGATGCCCGGCACGTTGGTCTCGAATTCGGGGCTGACGTGCGGAATGTCGATGCCGCGCTTTTCGGTGCCGAACACCAGCGTGATCGCCTCCACCGGGCAGGCCGAGAGGCAGGCGCCGTGGCCGATGCAGGCCGAGCCGTTCTTCAGCACCGCTTTGCCGTTGACGACGCCCAGCGCCTCTTCCGGGCAGGCGCGCGCGCAGGAGCCGGAGCCGATGCAGCGCGAGGGGTTGATCACCGGGTGCAGCGACGGCGGCTCGCCCAGGCCGGCCGCGAGGCTCTGCTTCAGTTCCTGCGCGTGCGCGTGCTGCAGGCGCCGGTGGCGCCGCACGTACAGCGCGACGGCCAGCACGATGATGAGCAGATAGAGGTAGGTGTAGTCCATGGCAGGTCTGCGCCGCGAGGGCCTACTGGCCCGCGGGCTGCGTGATCCCGATTCTCGACCCACGGCCGCTGCCTGCCGTCGAGGCCGCTGCCGCGGTGCCGGCCAGCCCGCCGAGTTCGCGCGCCTGAGCGATGTTCGCCCGCATCGGCCCGACGAAAGGGCTGTCCGGCGGCGCGACCTCGAGCAGGTGCTCCCAGCGGGCCACCGCGCCGGCATAGTCCTTTCGCTCGAAGGCGGCCGTGCCGGCCAGCGAGAGGGCCTTGGCATGGTCCGGATCGAGCTTGAGCGCTCGCTCGACCAGGGCCGCCGGCTCGCCGGCCAGGCGGCTCTCGCGCGTGACGGCCAGCGCATCCGCGTAGTCCGCCAGCAGCGAAGCATCCTGGCCCTGCAGTGCGACGGCGCGTTCGTAGGCCGTCACCGCCTCGGCACGCCGGCCGAGCATGGTGTACGAGCGGGCCAGCATGGCCCAGCCCTGCGGATCCTTCGGATCCGCTTTCAGGCGCTGGGCGAGCTTGTCCGCCATGTCCTCGATCTGCTTGAAGCTCAGGGCATGGGGAGCCGAGGCAGGCGCAGGGGGCGTGCCGGCCTGGCGGGCCGAAGCGAGCGGCACCTCCGCGGCCGGTGCCGGCGCGCGAGTCCACCAGTAGCCGGTTGCGGCGATCGCCAGCACGGCCAGGCCCATGCCCGCCAGCAAGGCGCGTGACGGCACCGCGGGCCGGCCGGATTCGGGCGTCGCTTCGTGGCCGTCGCGCATCACCGCATCGAGCAGCTTGCGTTCGAGTTCGCCGCGGCTTCGTTCGTAGGCCGCCACGCCGAGCGCGCCCTCGTCGTGAAGGGAATGCAGTTGCCGCAATTGCTGGCGCAGCCTCGCGATGTCGGCGTTCATGGGCGATTCCAGGGATGAAGGGAAGTCAGGGCCGGCACCGCCCCGCGGCGCCGGCCGGCTCACGCGCGCGACTCAGAAGTCGTAGCGCCCGCCGACGTAGTAGAAGAGGCGGCTGGAGGTCTCGGTGCCGTTCGGCCCGCTGCTCTTGCTGTATTCGCCGCTGAGCTCCGACTCGATCGACAGCTGCTTGAGCGCGCGATAGGTCACGCGCAGGCCGGGGCTCCAGCGCGAGGTGCGCGCGCCCACCGAGTCGGTCTGCAGGTAGTACTTCAGCGAGGGCTCGAGCAGCAGCATCTCGGTGACCTGCGACGAGTTGTTGTAGCTCAGCAGCGTGCCGTTGTATCGGAAGGCGGTGTCGCCGGCCAGCGTGTAGCTCGTGCCGCGCTGCCACGAGACGCCGATCACGTGGGTGTCGCGTGCCGAATAGAGGTTGGTGCCGATCACCTGGCCGCCGACCGAGGTGTTGCGGTTGCGGCCCTGGCCCGGGAACTGGATCGACGGCACCGGCAGGATGGTGCCGATGTCGGTGAGGCGCACGTCCGCGCCGACCTGCCAGTTCTTGTTGACCGGGGTGGTGGCGCCGATCAGGCCTTGCGTGGTGTTCGACGTGGTGCCCCGCACGCGGTCGCGCAGGGCCTCCAGCGTCGAGTTGGCCAGCAGGTCCTTGAGCCGCGTTGCCAGCAGCGGCTGGGTCGGATCCTGGAAGAACAGCGCGTTGCCCAGCATCAGCAGCGGCGTCTTGCGGCGATCGAACAGCACGTTGACGACCGAGTTGTCCTCCATCTGCCAGGTGCCCTGCAGCGAGGCGATGTTCAGCCCCTTGATCGCCTCGTCGTAGTCGAGGATGCCGTTGGCCGACACGCCACCGCTGAAGAAGCGCATCTCGGTGCCGAAGGCGCTGCGGTCGACCTCGCCATCGATCAGCTGGCGATTGAAGTAGAGGCTGCCGCTGATCTGCGAAGTCAGCGCATCGGCGTCGATCCACACGCCGTAGAAGCTGCGCTTGCTGTCCAGCAGCTTCTCGGCGGGCAGCCCTGCCGCGCCGTTGATGCGCCACTTCGGGGCGAAGGTGTAGCCGGCCTGCACGCCGTCGTAGCGGCCGAGGATGCCGCCGCCCGTGGGCGACTGCCGGCCGAGCCGCACCTGCGTGCCGGCCGACAGCGAGCGGTGCTCGAAGTACAGCGCCGACAGCCGGTTCTTGCTCTTGTCGCTGTACTTCAGGTCGGCCGAATAGGCGTCGCGGAAGACGAAGCGCATGTCGGTGTCGGCATCGCGGTAGCGCCAGTTCACGTCGACGTTGGTCAGCAGCAGGCTCTGGTCGACGCCGCTGTCGTACAGCGGCTCGCCGAGGATCGGCGGCAGGCCGCTGATCTGCGAATCCTCGAAGGCCTGCGTGCGGATCTTCGATGCACCGCCGTAATAGAACTCCGACACCGAGCCCGCCAGCGTCGAGCTGGGCTCGACCGTGGGCTTCGCCTTCTGCTCGACGATGGCCGTGGCCGCGGGTTTGGGTGCCGCTGCCGGCAGCTTCGCCAGCGCCGCGCGCACACGGTCGGCATCCGGCCCGCTCGGGTACAGCTGCAGGAAGGTCTCGTACTCGGCGCGCGCGCGCACCACGTCGCCGGTCTTCGCACGGATGTCGCCGGCCAAGGCCTGCGCCTCGCGGGTCGTGGGGTTGGCCGGCAGGTTGAGCAGCTGGTTGAGCTTGTCGAGCGCGCCGTCGGCATCGCCCTGGGCATCGGCCGACTTGGCGGCCGCCAGCAGCGCGGCGGCCCGTGTCAGCACCTCGGCCGGTGTGGCCGGCAAGGCAGGTGCCGAACCCGCGGGTTCGGGCGCTGCCGCCACCGTTGGGCCCGTCGCCGGAACGGGCGCCGCGACCGGTGCTGGAGCAGGCGCCGGCGCCGGTGTCGGTGCCGGCGGCGGTGCGAGCACGACGATGGCCGCGCCGGGGAAGCGTTTGCTCAGCAGCGCGCGCGCGGACTCCGCCTCGACCAGCGTCTCGAAGTAGCCGAGGTTGACCTCGTAGACCGTCTTGCCGCCGATCTCTCGCTGGCCGGTGAACACCTGGTAGCGCTGCAGCGCTGCCGGGATCGGCGTATCGAGCTGGAGGTTCGGGCTGTCGGATTGCTGCAGCGAGATCTGGAACCCCGAGCTCGGCGCAGGCGCCGTGCGGCCCGACGGCGTGGCTGGGATGTCGCGTCCGAGGCCGATCAGCACCACCTCGATCGTGCGGTCGCCACGGCCCGCCCGCACGCGGAACGGCACCGGCTTGCCCAGCCTCACCGACAGCTTGCGGTTGACGTTCTCGCGCCCCGGGCTCTCGTCGGTGACGGTGATGCCAGGCATCGCGCCTCCGCCGGCCAGTCGGCGCTCCGATGGCACGAGGCGCACGTTGTCGCGCGCGTTGACGACATCGAACACGATCTGCACCGCATCGCCGGACTTCGCAATCAGCGAGCGCCGGTACTGCACCGGCGTCACGAAACGCACCTGCAGCACGGCGTTGTCGCCTTCACGGCGGAAGTCGACGTCGTCGATCAGCTGGGCATGGGCGGTGGAAGTAGCCGTCAAGACGAAAGACACGACGAGGTGCCGAAGAGAGATGCTCACCGTTCAATCCCAGTTCGAGTAGGTGGATCCGCGCGTGCCCAGCGGCCGGTGGCAACCGGACTCGGAGCAGTCGATCGCCGGAGGTGTCTTGCGCTCGTGCGTCAGTGACTTCTTCTCCATGCTGCCCAGGAAGCTGGTTCCACTGGCGTGGCAGCCCTTGCACCAGCCGGCGCCGCCGCCCTGGCTGCCGTTGTGGTTCATGGTCATCGTGCCCCAGGTCGTCGTGCTCCTGTGGCAGGCGTTGCAGTCCATCGCCGCGCCGTTGAGCAGCTGGGTCGCCTCGGGGATGTGGTTGGTCGGCTTGGCCAGCGCGCCGGTCGTGCCTTCGCCGGTGTAGGCGCCGTTGTGGCAGGTCTTGCAGGTCGTCGCCGTGACCACGGTGTGGTTCATCGTCAACGCCGTCGTCCACGATGCCTGCGAGCGGTGGCAGGAGTCGCACTTGGTCGGCCCGGTGGTCACCGGGATGTGCGTGGTCGACTTGCCGCGCGCGGCCGAGCCGTTGTGGCAGGTGTCGCAGGTGCCCGTGCCCACCGCGTTGGCCGCCGAGTGGGCGAAGGTCACCGTCCCCCAGCTGGCGGTGGACTTGTGGCAGCTCTCGCACACCGTCACGCCGGCATGGGTGGCGTTGTTGGGCTTGGCCACGGCCGGCGGGTAGCTGCCGGTGTGGCAGCTCGCGCACTGCGTGCTCACCGACACCGAGGCGTGGAAGCGCGCGCCGCTCCACGCCGTGTAGCCCTGCTTGTGGCAGGTATCGCAGTTGGTGATCGCCACGCCGCTGAGCGTCTGGTACGGGATGTGGGTGGCGCTGCGCCCGTCGGCCGGCGGGAAGGCGCCGCTGTGGCAGCTCGAGCACTGGTTGCTGACGGCGACCTGCGAGTGGTTGAAGGTCGTCGGCCTCCAGGTCGTCACGCTGTGGCAACTGACGCAGTTGGTGGCCGCCACGGGCACGTGCGTAGCCGACTTGCCGGTGGCGGTGCTGCCGTTGTGGCAGGTGGTGCAATTGGTCGCCGTGGTGAAGGTGCTGTG
>ERZ795056.1972-NODE-1972-length-23400-cov-5.620775_pt1 | contig 23400 bp, 19 predicted proteins | sample MGYA00375140_ERZ795056 | MGnify/ENA primary metagenome ERZ795056 (study PRJEB30185, sample SAMN05720227) | activated sludge metagenome | isolation source: Anaerobic digester | place: USA | collected 2015-03-09 ... | reverse complement strand
TTCGATGAAGGTCGGGTCGGCCTCGATGGTGAGGACGCCGTCCTGGAGCAGGACCGGGCGGGAGCGCTCAGCGAGCGCAGCGCCCACGACCTCTGCCCAGACCGGGGCGAGCACGGAGGCAGGACCAGCCTCGGCGACCTTGCGCAGGGCGTCGATCACGGGGCGCATGATGGGGGCGCCGTGGCTGAGCTCGGGCTCGTCGCGGCCGACGTGGACCTCGCGGAAGCTGCGTAAGGCGCGGCGCTCGGCGGCGCGGCGGACCAGCAGGCGCAGCTCGGCGAGCGAGCCGAGCGGCTTTTGTAAGTAGTCGAAGGCGCCGAGGCGCATGGCCTCGACGGCGGAGTCGACCTTGCCGTGGGCGGTGATGACGACGACCTCGACCTCGGGCTGGGCCTCGCGGATGCGCCGCAGCAGCTCCAAACCGTCCATGCCGGGCATGCTGAGGTCGGTGAGCACGAGGTCGAAGCCCTCGCGCTCGAGGCGGGCCCAGGCGGCCTCGCCGGAGGCGGCGGTGGCGACCTCGTGATCGTCGGCGAGGGCCTCGCTGAGGAACTCGCGGATGCCGGTTTCGTCGTCGACGACAAGGATTCGCGCCATCACTTCACCTCCCGCGGGACCGGCGGCAACCACAATACGAACACCGAGCCGCCGCCGGCCCGGCGATCGATCGAGACCTTGCCGCCGTGCATCTCGACCACCCGCCGCACGACCGCGAGCCCGAGGCCGGTGCCCTCGAGGCGGCCGGTGACGAAGGGCTCGAACAGCCGCGGGCGCATCTCGGAGGGCACGCCCGGGCCGCGGTCGGCGATCGTGAAGCGCAGGCCCTCGCCGTCGTCGGCGACCGTGAGCAGGACCTCGGCCGGGGCGGCGCTGGCCTGCAGGGCGTTGCGCACGAGGTTGACCAGGGCCTGCTCGATGCGCATGGCGTCGAAGGTCCAGTGCTCGGGCGCGGCGCCGGCGTCGACGATCACGCGGCCGGGCTCGGTGAGCTCGGCGGCCCGGCGGGCGACGTCGGTCGGCGAGGCGGGGCCCGGGGCGATGCGGTCGGCGCGGGCGAAGTCGAGCAGGGTGTTGGTCAGGCGCTCGAGGCGGATGGCCTCGTCGACGACGCGGTGGGCCTTGGCGTGGCGGCGGGGCTCGTCGACGAGCTGCTCCTCGAGCAGCTGGGCGTGGCCCTTGAGGCTGGCGAGCGGGTTGCGGATCTCGTGGGCGAGCACGGCCGAGAGCTCGCCCAGGGCGGCCAGGTGGCGGCGCTCGGCCAGCTTCTGCTCGGCCAGGCGGGCGCGCCGGCGCAGGCGATGAAACACCCAGGCGCTGACCAGCAGGGCCGCGGCGACCGCGAGGCTGGCGATCAGGTCGCGGCGCGCCCGGTGCTGCAGGTCGAGGGCCAGGCGCGGCTCGAACTCGAGCACGATGCGCGCCGGTGGCTTGCCGCCGGGTGGGCCGTCGTGGAGATGGCGTGCGCCGGGTGGGGGCTGCATCGGACGGATCAGGCGGGCCAGACCGGCGGCCGCGGGATCGCCGGCGATCGCGGGCTCGCCCGCGGCCATCAGCTCGGCGCCGTCGCGGTCGATGATCGCGACCCGCCGCAGGCCCTCGGCGGCCAGGGTCGGCTGGGCCACGAGCAGCAGATCGGGCCGCGGAGGGCCGGGCCGGTCCGGGTCGGGCGGGACCGCCTCGCGCAGGGCGAGGAACAGGTGCTCGCCCTCACCCTCGGTCAGGGCGGCGATCAGGGCCATGTCGCCGCGGTAGCTCGACACGGTGGTGCCGACCAGGAGCCCGGCGAGGGCCACGACGACGGCGAAGAAGCCGACCTCGTGCACGTGCGTGCGCCACGGCATCAGTGGCGCGAGTGTATCCCGGTCGCTCATCGCGGTGCAGGTCAGCAAGCGAGCGGCGTGCCGCACGGTCGCGGTATGGATCTCGCGCAGTTGCGGGCGGCCGGGGGGCGGTCGGCGGGTTTGGCCGGCGGATACCGCCGGAGGCCGAAGTGGCCTGCCGGGTGGCCCGGGTCAGCAGGGTCGCCAGTCGAGGTGCACGCGCGCGGCGAGCTCGCCGTCGCTGCTGGTGGTGTTGAAGATGGCCTGACCCTCGGGGTTGGCGCTGGTGTCGAGGGTCAGGGTGGTGGTGAATGCGAACAGACCGGGCCCGCCGCACTTCGACCAGACCGTCGCCGCGGGATCGTCGGTGAATTGGTAAAAGTCGTCGTGCGGGCCCATGAGCGCGTGGCTGTATTCGGCGCCGATGGGCACGCCGGCGAGGCGATAGCTCGCGGTCTGGTGGGCCACCATATCGTGCTCGAGGTACGCGTATCCGCGGGTGGTCACGTGGGTGAGGGCGACCTGCCAGCCCTTGGGGACATGGAGGTGCACGCCCGCCTTGCAGTGCACCTTGGCGACGGCCGGGCCGGGCGGGTGCTCGAGTTGCATCTTGATGTAGCTGAGGACGAAGATCGTGCGGTCTTCGGAGATCGTGGTGGCGACCGCGGCCGGCGACGGACAGCCGTCGCCGCCGGTCGTGATCTTCTCGATATAGACGGAGTTCGGATCGGGCCCCGCCGGCGGGGCGAGGCACGCGTACAGCGCGGAGAGGATGAATAGACTCGTCATGTCGCGGGCCTCGCTTCCGACTCGTGCATGGGCCAGGGCCGAACTAATTCAGGTGCACTTTTTCCACTGGTACTGCAGGATCTTCTCGAAGCCCGCGTCCATGCTGGTGCTGTTGAAGATGGCGTCGCCGGACTTGTTCTTGCTGGCGTCGAGGATCAGGGTCGTGTTGATCGAGAAGATGGCCGAGGTGCCGCACTTCGACCACACGAGCGACTCGATCGGGATGACGTCGGTGAACTGGTAGAAGTAGCCGTCCTGAGGGCCGACGATGTCGGTGTGGTACTGCTTCTGCGGAGGGTTGCCCGCGAAGAAGTACGTGGATGTCTGGTTGGCCTTCTGCTTGTCGGCGAGGATGGCGAGGCCGCGGGTGGTCACGGTCGCCAGGGAGACCTGCCAGCCGCCGGGGACGTGGAGGCTGACGTCCGCCTGGCAATTCGTGGTCTGGATCGGCTTCCCGGGCGGGTAGGAGAGCTCCATGTCCCGGAAGTTGACGACGAAGCTCTTCTTGTCCTCGGAGATCGTGGTCTCGACCGTGCCGGGGTCGCCCTTCGGGCAGCCCTTGCCGTTGGTCTTGACCCCGAGGATATAGACATCGTTCGGGTCGGGATCCGCCGCCTGCACGCTGGACGTGCTGAGCCCGACCACGAAGAGCGACGCGACCAGCACGGCCGCGCGTCCTGAGCTGTTTGGATTCTTCATGACCATACTCCTTTTTGTCACTCGGGTGAGTGTCACGGATGACTATGGCCGAGTCTTCGTCGCTGCCCACCGGGGATTCGCCGCACCTCGACGAATTGTGCCGCTGCCGACGCGCACCCCGTTATGTATGCACAATCGACGCGCCCGCACCGGTGGCTGGATCACGTCGTATCCCCGGTTGCGCCCGGTCCCGGCGCGCCCGCGCGGGTCGTCGCCCGGGTCGCGCCGCCGCGGCCGGGCGGCGCCGGTTCGCGGCGCTCGGCGGCGAGGAGTGCGGAGCGCCGCGGGCCGCCGCTGACGCGCGCGCGGCCGGGTGTCGCGGCGTCCGGCGAGCCGGGCGAGCCGGGCGGGGCGGTGGTTGTCTGCACAATGACGAGGGCGATTCACGGGCGACTCAGCCGCATTGTGCGTCGCAGCTCGGCCCCATGCACATCAGCAGCGCGCCGATCTCCGGGACCTTCGCCGGGCTGCCGGTGCACTGCTCGCAGAGCGGCGATCCGTCGTCGCCCAGGCAGGTCAGCAGGCAGGCGCAGTCCTCGTTCGCCTCGCACGCTTGCTTCTGCGCGCAGCACTGGCTCTTGACGCAGGTCATACAGGCGCCGTCGCCCGGCTCCGGCGCGCACATTCCGGTGGTGGTGGTGGTGGTGGAAGTTCCGTCCGTGTCCTCGGTGTCCGCCGCGGCGGGGCCGCGTACGCAGGCCGGGAGCGTGAGCGTGAGGACGAGAGCCAGAGGGAGATTCATGAATGCCTGCATTTGTCGCCTCCTGAAGGTGGTAAATGGGGATTTAGCGCCGATGACCGCAGCGTCAACGTGTCCGGTCCGGATCTTCGACATGAACGTGCATGCACGTCGGTCGAGGTCGACGAACATGTACGGCCCCGATGGGCCTCGCAGCGACCCCGCCGACCTCGCCGTTCGAATCCTCGCACCCGCGCTCGCCGCGACCTGCTGCGGCGCTGTCCCGGTCGCGCGGCGCGGCGCGGCAAAAGGCCGCGACGGGATCGCGGGCGAGGCAGGCGGCGCTTGCCGATATTCGCCGTGGTGTCAGTCTACATATCGTCGCAGGGGGCGAATGTGATGGCGAATATCTTCGACGTTTTCACCACGATCTCGGCGCCGATTTTCGCGCTGTACACCGCGCTCGGCGCGGCGGCCTGCGACGTTCCGGACGAGGTGGAGGCGGCGCCCCGGCTGTTCGAGGCGCCGGCCCCGAAGGGCTTTTATATCGAGAAGGTCGTGACCACCGGCAAGGGCTGCCCGGATCCGGCCTCGGTCGCCGTCCAGCTCGCCCCGGACAAGACGACGCTGCGCCTCGCCTACAAGCAGATGAGCCTCAAGGCGCCGCCGGGCGTCCAGACCACGAATTGCCAGGCGACGCTGACGCTGCACATCCCCGCCGGCTGGCGGGTCGCGCTCGCCTCGCTGAAGACCCGCGGGTACGCGAGGCTCGGCAAGACCGCAAAGGCCCACCAGCACTCGACCGCCTTCTTCGCGGGCGTGGGCGGCGGGATCCACTTCGACAAGGCGGTCAACGGTCCGTATGACGGTAACTATTATGCGATCGACGTCGTGCCGCCCGCGGCGGTCGAGTGGTCGGCGTGCGGCGGCTCGGCGCTGTTCTCGGTCAACAACAGCCTGATCCTGAACGCCGGCGCCGACCCCAACCCGCCGGCCTCGATCAACGTCGTCGCGCAGCGCGTGTTCTCCTGGCAATTCAAGCCGTGTTGAGGCGCGGCCGGACCGGGTCACCGGCGCGCTTCGAGACGAGCAGGGATTGCAGCACCGTGGCGAGGCGCTGCATCGAGATCGGCTTGCTCTCGATCATCGTGAGGCCGCTGCGCAGGTATTCGGCATGCCGGTCCCTGGCGACGTCGGCGGTCAGCCCGAGGATCGGCAGCGACGCGGCCGGGCCGGGCGAGCGGCGGATGGCCCGCGCGGTCGTGGGCCCGTCGAGGCCGGGCATGTGGATGTCGATGATCAGCAGATCGATCGCCGCCGAGCCGATGATCGTGAGGGCCTCCGCGCCCTCGCTGGCCTCGAGCACCGAGTGTCCGAGCCGCGCCAGCATGGTCGAGAGGATCGTGCGGTTGATCGGGTCGTCGTCGGTCACGAGGATCTTCAGGGGCCTTATCGCCACGATCGTCGCGGTGGGTGGTGGGTCGGGCGTGGCCGCCGGGGTCGTGGTCGGTGGTGCAGGCACCTCGACGACGAAGGCCGAGCCGTGGCCATAATCGCTGGTCAGCGACAGGGTGCCGCCGAGCGCCGCGACCAGCCGCCGGCAGATCGCCAGGCCGAGGCCGCTGCCCCCATAGCGGCGATTGATCGAGTCCTCCGCCTGGGTGAAGTCCTCGAGGATATGATCGAGCTTGTCGGCCGCGATGCCGATGCCGGTGTCGGTGACCGTCAGGCGCAGACGGGGCGGGTCGCCCTCGACACGGGCCGCGGTGATGACGATCGTGCCGCGCTCGGTGAACTTGAGCGCGTTGCTGACGAGGTTGCCCAGGATCTGGCGCAGGCGCTGGGGGTCGGTGAGGATCCACGGCGACAGGCTCGCATCGAGGTCGACGCGCAGCGCGAGGCCCTTCGCCTCGATCGCCGAGTGGAACAGGTCGGCGGTCTCCTCGACGAGGGCTCGCGGTGAGGCGGCGATGCGCTCGATCTGCAGGCGATCGGCCTCGATGCGCGAGAGGTCGAGGATGTCGCCGATGAGCTCGAGCTGGGCGTGCGCCGAACGCTGAAGAATGTTGAGGAGGCGGCGCGGCTCGTCGCCGAGCGCGTGGGTGGCGAGCAGGTCGGCGGTCCCGAGCACGCCGACCATCGGCGTGCGCAGCTCATGGCTCATCGCCGAGAGGAAGCGCGACTTGGCCCGGCTGGCGGCGAGCGCCTGGTCGCGCGCCGCGGTCAATTCCTCGGCCTGGCGGCGCAGCGCGTGGGTATAGACCGAGACCACCATCAGCATGAGGGTCAGGGCGGCCGCCGTCGCAATGAGCGCGACGAACGGCCACAGCTCGATGGGGGCGGTCCGCGGGAGGCCGAAGTTGGCGTCGATGTGGAGCGCGAGCGCGGCGAGGGCGACCAGCAGGACGCCGTCGAGCCAGGCGGCGCGCAAACTGATGAGCACGGCCGAGAACACCGGGAGCGTTGCGACCAGCAGATAGTTGGGTCCGAAGACGCCGCCGTTGAGCGCCACCTGGGCGAGGATCATCAGGTGGAGCAGGAGCGTGGTCGCCACCGCGACGGTCCGGGTGGAGAGTCGGCGCAGCCACAGTGGATTGCCGACGATCAACAGGACGCCGATGAGCGCGATCGTTCGCGGCAGGCGAAACACCGGATCCCGGATCCAGAGCAACAGCAGCCACGGGAGGCTGAATGTGGCGAGCAGAACGCTGAACCGGGCGAGCAGGCGATGGCGCATGCGCACGTCGCTGTCCCCGGTGAGCGGGCGGTGCGGCAGCAGGCGATCGAGCCAGGGCCGAGCCTCGACGGGCCGCGTGGACCCTCCGCTCGAGCACACACCGTCAGCGGCCGGTGCGAGTTCCGATACGTCCTGCGACAAGCGTCGACGATGATAGCGAGGGTACTGAGATATGTACCCGCCAAAATTGCGTTCGCGGCGAACGCCGGGCGGTTATGGCCGTCCGGCGCCGCGCATTCGTCGGCCGATCGACGGGCCGACTTACTGGCCCATTTACTGGCCCATTTTGGCGTTCTTGCGGGCGGTGCTCAGCTCGCGGGCCTCGCGGACCACGGTCGGCTCGGCGCCGCGGGTGCCGCGGATCTGGTACTGGTGGCCGTTCAGGCCCGCCGGCTTCTCGAGCAGGATCACCGGGGTGAGGCCGGCGACGCCGTTGAAGGTGTTGTCATAATTCGGCTTGCCGGGATCGACGGTGAAGTTGGCGGCGGGGAGCGCGAGGTTGCCGTCGGCGTCGAGGAAACAGACGGTGCCCTTCATCTGATTCTTGGCCTTGCCGCCGGTGCGCTGGAGCTCGAGGCGGTAGCTGTCGGAGAGCACCGGGGCGCCGGCGAAGGTGCGCTCGGCGAGCAGGGTGCCGGTGGCCCACTTGCCCTCGCCGAGGCCGCGGGGACCGACCTTCCACTGCGTATCGTCGGCCTGCGCGTTGTACCGGGCGAGCGCCTCGTCGATCTTCTGCTTGGCCTTGTCGTAGTCCTCGACGCACTTCTGGGCGGCGGCGGCGTCGCTCTTGTTGACGAGCTGGCAGACGCCCTTTGCGATCTTGGCGCCGTTGGTGTCGAAGAAGGTCTTGAACTTGGTCCACTCCGACTGGCAGGGGTTGGCCGCGGACGCGCTGGCGGGCGTGAATACGGTGAGCGCGGCGAAGGTGACGGTGGCGGCGAGGACGCTGTGGACACGACGATTGCGGTTGGGCATGGCGGCAAGATAGTCGAGGCTCTCCGGCCGCCATCCCACGGCGATCCAACAGCGCCATAACGCGCGCTGGCGCGCGAACGAGCGGCGATTGGACAGGTGCTCGATGGGTTGCCGAGTCCGTCGATCGACTCGCCGATTGCGGCGCGGCGGGGGCGTCGCCGCGTACGTTTACACATATGGCGGTCCCGGGACCGGCAGCAATGGGAGCGTCGGAGATCGTCGATCCTCGCGTCCAGGCTAACATGGGTCAATGCTCAGACCGCCGAAACGCCCAAGTGCGCCGCCCGAGCCGGCGTTGAATTGCGAGGTTGAGGTCTGTCGACAAGCGCGGAGTCCCGGCGACCTTGCACAGTGGACAAACCCGGTTACAAGAGCCGCTGCAACGCGGGGCGCGCCGCCCTCGTACCGAGTACCGAGCTTAGCATGATCATGCACAACTACTGCCTTCCCCTGGCCTCCGCCTTCGCCCTTCTCGCCACCTCGGGCACCGCCCGCGCCGTGGAGCCGAGCCCGGTGCCTGCCACCGACGCGGCGCCGGAGAAGGCATCGACCGGCGATCAGGCGGCCGGTGGCGGCGGCATCCAGCTGGCGGACTCGTCGGTGGGCGGCAAGACCGACACCGGTGCGAGGGCCGACAATACCCGCACCGTCCACGAGTCCCACGAGCCGTGGATCAAGCGCTATCGCCCGAACGCGCATCAGCTGGAGGGCGGTATCTACGGCGGCGTGTTGCTGCCCAATTATGATCATGAGCTCTACGACACCGGGAATACGTGGCAGCCGTACAAGAAGGTCGCCGCCGACATCGGCCTGCGCCTCGGCTACTATCCGCTGTCGTTCCTCGGCCTGGAGATCGAGGGCGGCGTGATGCCGACCAAGCTGCGTGACGACAGCTCCAGTGCGCTGCTCGGGGCGTTTCGCGGATACGGCCTGTTGCAGCTCCCGTATCGCGTCGCGCCCTTCGTGCTCGTCGGCGTCGGCCTGCTGGCCAGCACCGGCAGCAGCATCGGCAGCGATGTCGACCCGGCGCTGCACTTCGGCGGCGGCGTGAAGTTCTACATCAATCGCCTGCTGGCGCTGCGCGTCGACGTGCGCGACAACGTGACCGCCCAGCACCTGGTCGACAACGGCCGCACGCACCACGTCGAGGTGCTGCTCGGGCTCTCGCTGCTGCTGAACCGCAAGAAGCCGGTCCCGAAGCTGGACGTCGACAGCGACGGCGACGGCTTCCTCGATCGCCTCGACCGCTGCGTGAACGTCCCGGGCATCTCACCCGACGGCTGTCCGCCCCCCGCCCCGGTCGACACCGACGGCGACGGCATCTTCGACGCCGACGACAATTGCGTCGATGTGCCCGGTAAGGTCCCCGACGGCTGCCCGGACACCGACGGCGACGGCTTTAATGATCCGGTCGACAAGTGCCCGAAGGTGCCCGGCGTCGAGCCCGATGGCTGCCCGATGCCCGACACGGACGGCGACGGCATCCTCGACAACAAGGACAAGTGCATCGAGCTGCCGGAGACCAAGAACGGCTACCAGGACAAGGACGGCTGCCCCGACGAGGTGCCGAAGGCGGTCGCCAAGTTCTCGGGCGTCATCAAGGGCATCCTCTTCGACGTCGACAAGGACACGATCAGGCCCAACTCGAAGGCCACCCTCGACGCCGCCGTCAAGGTGCTCAAGGAGTTCGAGGACGTGCATTTCGAGATCAGCGGTCACACCGACACGGATGGCAGCCGCGATCACAACGTCGACCTCTCGCGTCGGCGCGCCGAGGCCGTCAGGGCCTATCTCGTCAAGCAGGGCATCCCCGAGAACCGCCTCGTCACCCGCGGCGCCGGCCCGGACGAGCCGATCGCCCCCAACGACACCAAGAAGAACAAGTCGCAGAATCGCCGCATCGAGTTCAAGCTGCAGAGCAACCCGAACGAGTGATCGCGGGATGAGGGGCGGTGCCGAGCGCCCGGTCCTGGGCCTCGTGCACGACGCCGAAGCCACCCCGGGCGCGGCGAGCGACGTTCTCGCGCGCGGTCGGCGGCGGCAATCGTGGTACCCCGATGGACCCGCGGGCAGGCGAGTTCGCGCCGACATTTTTCGCGATCCGATCACCGGCGCGGAGGAGTTAACGATACACTCGCCGGCTACAGAGCGACCCGACGATGTATCCAGCACGATGGTTTCGATGTGGAGGCCGTGGTCTCCCCCTGGTGATGCTCTCCTGGGTGTGGGGTTGTGCGGACGATCCCAAGGGCGAGAGCACCGCGAACATGGGCGTCACGACCGTGGAGACGACCATGGAGACGGCCGATTCGGGGAATGTGCCCACCGAGGGCGGGTCCGAGACCGGCTGTGAGGGCCTGGAGCTGGCGCAGGACGGAGTGCTCGACCTCGACGTGCCGGCGGTGCCGTATGTCGTCGTCAAGGGCGCGGTGCGGCTCAACGGCGGTGCGCTGCCCGACGCGGACGCGCCGCGCGGCCAGATCCAATTCGACTATGTCACGCCCGGCGGGCCGCCGGGGGTCGTGGCTTATGCGCTGGAGGCGACGGGGGCCGAGGAGTATACGGTGGTATTGCCGGCCGGGGCCGCGACGGTGCGTTATGTGCCCGATCCGGGGCTGTGCGCCGCGAGCCCGGAGGGGCCGATGCCCTGCACCGGCGGGGTGATCGTCGGTGGGGTGGTGCTCAATGACTCCGGCATCCTCGATGTCGACATTCCTGCGGTGGTGGTCGGCGGCAAGGTCACGCAGAACGGCGCGGCGATGCCGGACGCCGCCGGCGACCGTGGTCACCTCGAGTTCAGTCGCGCGGCCGGCGAGGGAGTCGAGGCGGTCGAGCTGGTGGCCACCGCGAGCTTCGAGGAGACCGGGCTGGCCAGTTATCAGGTCGCGCTGTTCCCCGGCACCTACGACGTCGCCTTCGCCGGCAACGCCGGGCTGTGCAGCGACGGGGCGGCCCCGGTGCCGTGCAATCGCGGGGTGGTGCTGCCGGGGCTGAAGCTGATGACGACGGGCGTGCTCGACGTCGATGTGAAGCGGGTCGAGGTCAAGGGGGTGGTCAAGGTCAATGGCGCGGCGATGGCCGCGGGCACGGCCGACCGCGGGGCGCTGCGCTTCGACGCGGCGGGCGGGCTCGCGGGTGGTGGCATTGTCACGCAGCCGTTCGGCGCCAGCGGCCTGGTGGAATATGGCCTCAGTCTGGTGGCCGGGGCCTATTCGGTCGCGCTGGTGGCGAATCCGGGGCAGTGCACGGGTGAGCCGGCGCCGACGCCCTGCGTGGGCGGCCCGGTGCTGTCGTCGCTGATGCTCGAGGCGTCGGGCACCCTCGATGTCGACATTCCACGGATCGAGGTCAGCGGCAAGGTCACGCTCAAGGGCGCCGCGCTGCCCGACCAGACCGGGGACCGCGGCGCGCTGGTGTTCGGCCGCGAGAGCGGCGATGCGACCTCGGTGCCGCTCGAGACGACCGGGCCGATCAATTATGTGCTCAGCGTCATGCCGGGCGAATACACGATCTCTTATACCGGGAACGCGGGCCTGTGCGACGGCGTGAAGGCGCCGGCGATGCCCTGCAGCGGCGGGCCGCTGACGACGCTGAAGCTGGCCGACACCGGGGTGCTCGACCTCGATGTCCCGGCGGTCAAGGTCTCGGGCAAGCTGACGCGCAATGGGGCGGCGCTGCCGAATCAGCCGACCGACCGCGGCAGCGTGGTGTTCGCCGCCGAGTCCGGGGCCGCGGTGGCCGTGCCGCTCGGCACCGACGCGCTCGCCGATTATGCACTGACCCTGCTGCCGGCCAAATACGATGTTGTTTATCAAGCGGCCGGCGGCGAGTGCATGGTCGCGCCGGACAACCTGATGCCCTGCGGCGGCGGGCGCCTGCTCGCGGGCGTCGCGCTGGCGATGGACGGGGTGCTCGACCTCGACGTGAAGGCGATCAGCATCACGGGCAACGTGACCCACGCCGGCGCGGCGCTGCCGGATCTGGTGATGTCGCGCGGCGGCCTGCGCTGGCGGCGGGCCGACGGCACCGGCACCGGGCTGAGCATCGACCTGGAGACCGAGGGGGCGAAGCTGTACGAGGCCGTGATCGTGCCGGGGCGCTGGATCGTCGACCACGCCGCCAACCCGCTGCTGTGCGAGGACGGCGTGCCCGAGTTTCCTTGCACCGACCAGTCGCTGCTCGGCTGTAATTAGCGCCGGAGGAACAATGGTGACCGCACGCTTCGAGGCCCCGCTGATCCCGCACCGCTCGACCTGGGCCGTCGTCCGCCTGACGTGGATCCCGCTCGTGCTGGCGTTCGTGGCCGTGCTGCTCGCCAAGGCGCTCGAGTCCGTGTCCGAGACGGCCGCGACCGCGATCGGCATGCTGTCCGGCCTCGTCTTCATGGGCGGGGTATTTTATGTCGCCCGGATCTGGCAGCGGGGCCCGAAGATCACGCTCGTCGACGGTCTGCTCGCTGTCGGACCCATGCGGGCCCCGCTCGCCGAGCTGCGCTGCCAGGTCGGTGAATACGTGTTTCGCTCGGCCAGCAGGTACAGCCCGGGCACCTTCTGGATGCCGATGCTGACGCTCGGGTTTCCTGGCGGTAAGGACATCAGGATCGGCTGCCAGGGCGGAGGCGGCCGGCGCGAGCGCGGCCAGCCGACGCCCGCGCCGCAGTACCACCTGGCCGAGGCGCAGTGGAAATCGCTGTGCGCCTTGCTCGGCGCGCGAGCGGCTCCGCCGCGGGGGTGAGGCCCTGAGCGCTTCTGCGCCTGCTCGTGGACGCTGCGGTGGTGCCGCGTCCTGTGGTACATCGAAGTGATGCGATCGACCTTCGGCTGGATCTTCGTGGGCCTCATGGCGTGCACCACCTCGGGCAAGGTGCAGGACCCCGCGGGGCCGCCCGAGACCCAGCCGGCGACGCCGGAGACTGCGCCGGTGACTGCTCCGGTGACTGCTCCGATCACGACGCCGGTGACGACACCGACGACGCCGGAGACCACGCCGCCCGCGAACCTGCCGACGGTGACGGTGCAGATGACGGCAGCCACGCTGGCCGACGATTGTGGGGGGCCGCCGCCGGCGAGCAAGGCGAAGGAGAAGTCGGTGGCGTCGATGAGGAAGGGGGACACGGCGCACGGGGTCATGGGGAAGCGGGCGTGCGAGCAGAGCTCGATGCAGCTGTCGGTGGTCGCGGGTGAGGGCGGCGGGCCGACCCAGCTCGGCGTCAAGAAGGTCGAGCTCTTCGACGACAAGGGCGCGCTGATCGGCGAGCTGACGGCGCGAATGCCCTCGGTCTGGGACGCGAATGGTGTGTATCAGGCGTGGGACCAGAGCGTCGCGCCGCGCCAGGAATTGTCGGTCAGCTATGCGCTGAGCCAGCCGCCGTGGGACGGTGTGCCCAATCGCCGGGCCCAGACCTATGTGCTCAAGGCGGTGATCACCATCGGCGGCGGTGAGCAGTCGGTGCAGCGCGAGGTGAGCGTCGCGGCGCCGACGATCCTGCCGCCGAACGTCAAGACCTGATCACGGCGTACTGCGGCGCGCAGTACTCCTGGACGACCGACAGGAGGCGCTCGAACTCGATCGGCTTTTGCAGGACGCGGGTGACGCCGGGCGGGGCGTTGCTCGGCGCCGAGGAGTGCACGATGACGGGGACGTCGGCGAGCGCGGGCCGGGCTCGCAGATGCTCATAAAAATCCCAGCCGTTCATGCGCGGCATCACGAGGTCGAGGAGCACGAGGCAGAGGCCGTCGATGTCGTCGAGCCCATCGAGCGCCTCCTGGCCGTCGCAGGCGGTCACCACGGCGTATCCTCGCATCTCGAGGGCGTCGCGCATCAACTCGCGGAGGTCCTCCTCGTCTTCGACCAGCAGGACGGTGTGGGTCATGGGCGGGGCTCCGGTCGTGCGGTCGGGACGGTGCGCGGCAAGGTCACCCGGAAGGTCGTGCCTCCGGTCGCGGTCGAATGCACGTCGATGTCGCCGCCGTGCGCGAGGACCAGCTCGCGCGAGATGAACAGCCCGAGGCCGAGGCCCGAGGACTTACTGGCCGAGGCGTCCCGATCGCCGCGTCGGAACGGATCGAAGAGCATGGCGCGCATGGGGGCCGGGATCGGCGAACCCTCGTTGTGGACGGCGATGTGGACGCGGTCCTCGTCCTGACCGGCGACGATGCGGATCGGCGAGTCGGCGTGCCCGTGATGGATGGCGTTGCTGACGAGGTTCGAGAACACCTGTTCGAGGCGATCGCGGTCCCAGGTGCCGCGCATCGGCGAGCCCTGGACCTCGAAGGCGCGACCGGGATGCGCGCCGCGGACCTCGTCGATCACGGCGTTGAGCGTGGCGTACAGGTCCATGGCGACCGGTACGATCGCCAGGCCGCCGCCGATGCGGGCGCGTGAGAGGTCGAGGATCTGCTCGACCATGCGGGACATCCGGCGTGTGCTCGAGCTGATGCGATTCAGGGTGCGCTCGGTCGCCGGGTTGCCCAGCTGCTGGCGCAGCAGGCCGGTGCCCATCGCGATCGCGGCGAGCGGGTTGCGCAGATCGTGGCCCAGCACCGCCACGAAGCGCTCCTGAAACTCGCGCACGTCCCGCTGGGTGCGCGCCGCGGCCTCGGCCTCCTGCCGGGCCCGCTCGCTCTCGCGGCGGGCGACCACTGTGCAGGCCTCGGCCTGGGTCCGGGCCTGGGTGGCCGCCGAGAGCGCGTGGAGGAGGCGCAGCCGTCGGCCCTCGATCAGCTTGTCGGTGGTCTCGATCACGGCGCAGAAGACCCCGCCGACGGCGCCCGACTCGTCGCGGATCGGGCTGTACGTGAAAGTGAAATACGACTCCTCCTGGGCCTCGGAGCGCAGGAGCGGGAGCATCAGATCCTCCGACCCTATCGCCTCGCCGGTCTCGACGACGCGCAGGAGCAGGGGCTCGATCAGCGCGCGGATCTCGGGGAGGACCTCGAAGGCGGGGCGCCCCATCGCGTGGGGATGCTTGTTGGCGCCGACCATCGGGATCAGGTCGTCGTTGTAGAGCATCACGAACTCGGGGCCCCAGTAGATGGCGATCGGGAACCGCGAGCTGATGCAGATGCCCAGGGATGTGCGCAGGCTCTGCGGCCATGACGACACCGGGCCGAGCCGACTCGCCCGCCAATCGGTGTCACGCAGCAGCGCGCCGGTCTCGCCGCCGCCGATCAGGAATGATGCCCCGTCGATCGTGGGGGCGGGCTCGGGCCGGGGTGAGTCGCGGGACATGCGGGAGAACCGCGGACTATATCAGCTGCAGTCAGTGACGCCTCTGCGGCCATGGGCCCCATGGCACGCCGAGTCACAGGGTCCTGGCCGGTTTCTCAGGAGATTATGCGCTGCTTGCGCCAGTGGAGATATCGAGAATTCGCCGCCGATTCAATGTTCAATCGCGGTCGAATGACGCCTGGCGGCCCTGTCCCGGGCGGCCCCGGCGTCGAGCGAGATCCAGGTCGGCGCGTGATCGCTGGCGCCCTCGAGCCCGCGCACCCAGGCGTCGACGCCGGCGTCGGCGAGCCGCGGCCGCAGCTCCGGATTGACCAGCAGGTGATCGATGCGCAGGCCGGCGTTGCGCTGCCAGTGTTTGCGAAAGTAGTCCCAGAACGTGAAAATGGGCGCGTCCGGGTGCTCCTCGTGCAACGCGTCGGTCCAGCCCTGGGCGAGCAGTCGCGCGTAGCACTCGCGGGTCGCGGGTTGCAACAGCGCGTCCTTGCGCCACGACTTGGGATCGTAGATATCGCGGTCGGTCGGCACGACGTTGTAGTCGCCCGCGAGCACCACCGGAAACCCACCATTCACCAGACTCGCGGCGTGTTTGATCAATCGCTCGAACCAGGCCAGCTTGTAGTCGAACTTGGGGCCCGGCTGCGGGTTGCCGTTGGGCAGATACAGGCAACCGACCAAAATGCCGTGCACCGCGGCCTCGAGATAGCGCGCCTGCTCGTCCGCGGCGTCGCCCGGGAGGCCGCGACGGATCTCGATCGGCTCGGCGTCGCGGGCGAGGATCGCCACGCCGTTCCAGGACGGCTGGCCGTGCCACAGGGCGCCGTAACCGGCCGCGAGCAGCTCCTTCGCCGGGAAGTTGGCGTCGGTCGACTTGAGCTCCTGCAGGCAGACGATGTCGGGCCGGTCCTTCTCCAGCCATTGCAGCAAGATCGGCAGGCGGGTCCGGATCCCGTTGACGTTGAAGGTGGCGAGCTTGAGCGCGGTCATCGGCTCGCCAGCGTAAACCACGGCCGCGGCGGTGTCAGCGATCGAGCGCGTCGTCGAGGCCGAGGCCCCAGGTCGCACTGGCCGCGGCGAGCAAGGCCTCGGGGGTGAGCTCGAGGCTGGCCATGTCCCACAGGCGCGCGGCGCCGTCCCAGCTGCCGGTCGCGAGCGTGCCGCTGTCGGGGCTGAAGTCGACCGAGGCGACGCGCGCGGTGTGGCCGGTGAGCACGGCCCGCAGCGCGCCAGTGTCGGCGTCCCAGACGCGAGCGACGTCGTCGGGCCCGGCGCTGGCGACCCAGCGGCCGTCGGGGGACAGGGAGACGTCGAGCGGGTGGTCGCCGGGGTGGGGCACGGTCCAGCGCAGGCCGGCGGGGCCGGTGCGGGCCAATGTGCCGCTGGCACCGACGACGACGACGTCGCCGTCGGCGGAGACATCGGCGGCGATGCTGCCGGGAGGCGGTGCGGGGACGGGGTGACAGCGCAGCGGGTCACCGGGGTCGAGGATGTAGACGGCGCCATCGACGGAGACGAGCACGGCGCGGCGTCCCTCCGGCGCGCCCGCGAGGTCCTTCCATTCCAGCGTCGGGCAATCCTTCACCCCGACGTTCTCGCCGGTATCGAGGTCGGCGGCCATGATGCCGTGGGCATAGAGCGCAAATACCAGGACATTGCCGGCGAGGGCGACGATACGCCGCGCCATCAGCGAGCGCGGGGGATTGGGGTTGCTGCGGGCCAGGTGCCATTCGGCGAGCAGGGGCGGGGGCGGGCGCCATTGCAATTCGCCGGTGGCGACGGAAAATACGTGCGGCCCCGGCGGGCCCGCGCTGGCCTCGACGACGGCGAAGGATTGACCGTCGGGCAGGAAGGCGGCGGCCTTCACGGTGCCGGTGCCGATCTGCATGGCGTGGCGGGGCAGGCCGGTGGCGAGGTCCCAGAGCAGGGTGCGGCCCTCGCCGTGGGTCGTCACCAGGGTGCGGCCGTCCGGGGCGAACACCACGCCCGAGAGGCCGTGCTCGTCGCTGAGCCGCGCCGGGTGCGGGGCGCCGGGCAGGGCCCATAACGTGATGTTGTGGGGGTCGGCCACCAGCACGCTGCCGTCGGCGAACAGGCGCAGGTCCCGGACCTCGTCGGCGGCGATGGTGCCGAGCGGGCGTAATGTGGGTAGTTCATACAACTCGATGCCGCCGCGCTCGCGCAGGATCGCCACCCGATCGCCGGTCGGGGAGATCACGATGCGCCGCACCGCGATCGTCAGGCCCGGCAGCAAGGTCCAGGTCTCGTGGGTCTCGAGGTCGGTGACCGCGACCCGACCGCGCGTGCCGGCCACCACCACCCGCCGGCCGTCGGGCGCCAGCTGCATGTGCGTGAAGCTGACGAAGTCCTCGCGCGTGAAGGCCGGGGCCTCCGGCGGGTGCCCGGGGCCGAGCCTGCCGTCGCCGCACAGCACGACGTGGCGGCCGTCGAGCAGCCCCGAGACGCCGATCACGCTGCTGTCCAGGCAACGCCGGATGAGGTACTCGTCGTGTTGGCCAGGGCCGAAGGCGCCGCGCCGCACCGGCCACATGTCGCCGACGTTGTAGTCGATGAAGTCCCAGTCGCCGTCGTCGGGCGCGGCGGTGGCGAGCGAGAGGGTCGTCAGGGTGCCACCGACGGCGAGCACCCAGACCCGGTCGGCCTCGACGCGCAGCTCCTGGGTGGGCTTGGCGGTGCGGACCCGCCAGACCTCGCGGCCGGCGGTCAGGCGGCGCAGCTGCTGGTCGTCGGCGCAGAGCAGGTCGTCGACGGCGAGCGCGACCAGCAGGCGGCAGGCGGGCGTGGCGGCGCTGGCGAGGCGGGTGGGGCGGCCAGCCGCGCGGGCGCCGGCGATCAGGCCGCGAGCCTCGGGCGAGTCGACCAGGCGCAGGGCGTGGGCGGCGATGACCTCCTTGGCGGCGTGGGCCCCCTCGTCGTCGGCGGCGCGGGCCTGGGCCACCAGCGCGGTCGCCAGGTTGTGATCCGAGGTCACCAGCGCGGTCCGGGCCTCGCGCTCGGCGGTCAGGGCCCGGTCGCGCTGCTCTCGCAGGCGCAGGTTGCCGAGCACGAGGATGGTGGCGATCACCAGCAGCGCGGCGCCGACGATCAGCAGCGGCACCCGCCACGTCCGGGCGAAGCGCAGCCCGATCTCGAGGGCGGTGTAACGATGGGCCCGGACCCGGCCGCCGGCGAGGTAGGCGGCGACATCGTCGGCCAGCGCGGCGGCGTCGGAGTAACGATCGCCGGGCTCCGGCGCGAGCGCGCGAGCGACGATCGCCGCCAGCTCGGCGGGCGCGTCGGGGCTCAGCGTGCGCAGCGGCGCGGTCGCGTCAGGTCGGGCCTCGCTGCGCACCGGCGGCACACCGGCGACCAGCTCGTGCAAGACGGCCCCGAGGCCCCAGACGTCGGACCGGCGATCGGCCGGGTCGCCGCGCGCCTGCTCGGGGCTCATGTACGCGGGCGTGCCGAGCACCGCGCCGGCCCGCGTGGCGCCCGGGTCGGCCTCGTCGGCCTCATGGGTGACCGCGTCGGTGGCCGTATCGCCGAGCCGCCGCGCCAGGCCCCAGTCGACCACCTGGGTCTCGCCGAAGGCCCCGAGCATGATGTTGGCCGGCTTCAGATCGCGGTGGATCACGCCCTGCGCGTGCGCGTAGGCGAGGGCCTGACAGGCGTCGAGGTAATGACTGAGCAGCTCGAGCCGGGCCGCGACGTCGCTGCATTCGGCGAGCATGCGCGAGAGCGGTCGGCCTCGCATCAATCGCATCGTATAAAACGGGCGGCCGTCGCCGCCGCGGCCCTCGTCGTAGACGGTGACGATGCCGGGGTGCTCGAGCCCGGCGGTGACCCGCACCTCGCGGGCCAGTCGCCGCGCGAGTCTTGGATCGTGGGCCTCCTTGAGCGCGACCATGCGGCCGAGCCGGCGATCCCGGGCGAGGTAGACCCGGCCCATGCCGCCGACACCGAGTAATCCCACGCGGGTATAACGATCGATATCTCCGACCTCCGCGGAGTACGAGGATATCGCCGCGTCGGATCCGTCGGCCGCGCTGGCGTCGTCTACCGGTCCGCTCGCCGGATCGGCCAGAGGCTGGAGCGAGAGGTTCAGGCGCGGTCCTCGAGCACATCACCCCGGCGAAGCACGAGCTCCACCTGGCCGGTGCCGGCGGCTCGCACCAGGTCCGTGCGCACGCCGCCCTCGCGCAGGCGGCCGCGGATGCGCCCGAGGTTCACGTCCCAGCGCTTGCGCAGCGCCCAGGTGTCGGCCTCGTCGGGCCACACCTCGCGCGCGACGACCTCCCAGCTGGCGGGGCCGCCGAGCATGGCGAGCTCGGAGAGGATGCGGGCGTGCACCCCGGCGAAGCTGACCGGCGGGGCGTCGCCGGCCTGCACCATCGCGGTCTCCCACGCGGTGACGATGCGCAGCGGCGGGTCGATGCCGCCGGTGACGCGGGTGGGGGACAGGCCGGCGCCGCCGACCGGCACGTTCACGGCGGTGAAGGCGACGCCCTCGACCAGCCAGCGGTCGCCCGGGGCCAGCGCCGTCGTCACGCCGTCCTGGGCCCGCCGCCAGCCGTCGTTGGTGTCCCAGATCAGGCACGGGGCGCCGGGCTCGTGGCGCGGGAACAGCTGGATCTGCGGGCGGGCCCGCAAGGCGCAGACGCCCGGCAGCACGGTGGTCGGCAGCCCCTTCGCCTCGATCGCCAGGGCGGTGGCGGGCAGCTCGACGGCCTCGACCACGAGCTCCAGACCTTGCGCCAGAGCGATGCGCTGGCCGACCTCGAGGCGCAGCTCGGCGACGCTCTGGCCGCCGATCGCCAGCCGCCGGCGCAGCGCCAGCAGCCACAGATCTCCGCCGCGAAGGCTGAGCATCGCGTGGCCCTCGGAGACCCGCGGATCGTCGATCTGCAGCGCGGCGCTCCACAGACGACCGACCAGGTCGCCGGTGGTCAGCGAGCGCAGGGTCCCGTCCGGCAGGCGGAAGCTCGCAAAAGCACGATTCACGCGGCGCATCCTAACACCGCCGCATCGGCCCGGCGCCGCCAGCAAACGCGCTCATGTGGCGCAAATCAAGCATTGTGGGTCGTATGGCGAGCACGCGCGCGCATCGTCGCGCTCGCGCATCATCGGCGCTTCGTTATGCGCCATGGCGCGGTACCGCACGGACCAGCAACTTGACGCGTACGGTGTTCTTCCTTACAAGGGCGCGCCATGAAGAACGGATCGCCATTCCTGCTGTGGGCGCTCGTCGCCACCGTCGTCGGCTGCAGCACCTCGGAGGCCGACGAAACGACCGCTGGCAGCGAATCGACGGGTGGCAGCGATTGCCTCGCGGTCAACGAGGGCGCGGGCGGCGAAGACTGTGATAACACAATGTGCGGTCCGGGCGAATACTGCCTCGGCGGTGGCATCTGCGAGATCGGCTGCCGCAAGACCGTGACCTGCGCCGTGGGCGAGTATTGCGATCTCTCGACCGCGGACCCGATCACCGCGGGCACCTGTCGCGTACCCACCGCCAGCCAGGATGTCTGCGGCGAGGAGCCGACGACCGGGGCTGGCAGCGACTGTCAGTCCTCGTGTTACCTGAAGCTCAACGAGTGCCCCGCCCTCGCCCCGGAGGGCTTCGACCCCCTCGCCTTTTGCCAGGACCTGTGTGGCCGCACGGACCAGGCCCAGCAGACCTGCCTGTTCGCGGCGAGTTGCGCGGAGCTCGAGGACGGCCAGGAGTGCGGCGTCGTGCTGTTCCCCACCCCGGGCGGCTGAGCCGGCTCCGGCGGCGCAGATCGTGGGCACGAGCGCGCATCGTCGCGCTCGCACTTCGTCGCGCTCGCACTTCGTCGGCTGATCCGCGGCGACCGCTGTGCGACAATCGCGGCCGCTTCGAGCCGCCATGCACACGCGCACCTTGCTCGCCTTCACCCTCCTGTTCACGGCCTGCGATCGCGGGGCCAAGGATGCCCCGGCTGCCCAGGCTACCGCTGTGACGCCGGCGACGACGCCCGCGACGCCGGCGACGCCCGCGGTGACGCCCGCGAAGACCCCGCCGGTCACCGCGAAGGCCCCGGTCACCGCGAAGGCGAAGCGCTCGGCGAAGGAGCGGGCGGCGGCGGGCTTCGACAAGTCGACCGCGAAGGCCCAGAGCAGCAGCTTCCGCGAGCAGCTCGCGGCGGGGCGCCAGGCGGTGAAGGACAAGAAGTACGCCGAGGGCATCACCGCCTTCACGGCGGCGCTGAAGATCGATCCGAACCATGCCGCGACGCTCGCGGAGCTCGGCTGGGCGGCGTACCTCGCGGGTGACCTCGACAAGGCCCAGCGCAACACCGAGCTGGCGATCGCCGGGGACGCCTCGGACCGCACCCGCGGCGCGGCGCTCTACAACCTCGGTCGCATCCTCGAGGACCGCAGCGACAAGGACGGCGCGGCCGCGGCCTATCAGCGCTCGCTCGCGCTGCGGCCCAACGACGTGGTGCAGACGCGCCTCACCACGCTCACCACGGCCGGCGCGACCACGCTCGGCCACGAGTGTGACTTCCAGGTCCGCCCGGGTCGGCCGCCGATGGACCTGTGCGCCGCGGTGGCCCCCACGTTGCCGACCGACGAGATGTTCCTGAGGCACGAGTGTGAGGAGGGCAGCACCGAGCCCGGTGAGGTGGCGGTCGACGCCGCGGGCACGATCGCGGGCGGCGAGCCGACCACGAAGATCGACCTCGAGGTCGACGGCATCAAGATCGCCCAGTTCGGCGTGAGCAGCCGGATGGACATGGGCGGCACGGACGTGGTGTACCTCGCGGTGCTGTACGCGGATCGCTGGTCGCTCATCGAGCTCGGCAGCGCCTACAACCCCGGCATCGGCTACATCGGCGAGAACTTCTCGATCGTGAAAATGGAGGCGAAGGACGTGCTGCTCGGCGGGCGCCCCGAGGTCGTGATCACGCTCAGCCGCGAGCGCCACGACGGCGACTACGGGTCCAACTCGAGCGAGGGCAGCAGCGGCGAGATCGTCGCGGTGCTCGGCCTCGACGGCGACGCCCCGCGCTGGCTCGGCGCCTTCGAGACCTCGGCGGTCGAGGAGACCTACGCGATGCTGGAGGGCGAGCCGACCGAGGTCCCGCCGAAGCGCAGCGAACGCAAGGTCGACTACCGCTTCGATCCGGCCACCGGCGAGGTCGAGCTGTTCGCGGTCTCCGGCTTCGAGCCCTCGAATCCGCCCGGCCGCTTCAAGCTCGGCGCCCTGCCGGCCGCCTGCCCCGCGCAGCTCGGCTTCCTGCCCGGCGGCTGAGGGCCCGCGCCGCACCTGGCCTTCGGGTCAGGTGCGCGGCGCGACCCGTCACCGGTCGCGGTTCGTGAAGCGGGTCAGCGTGTGCTCGCGTCGGCCACCGCGATCAGGGTCTCGAGCCGGTCGCGCCGGATCTCGACGCCGCTGTCGGCCGCGAACGCGGCGACATGTTCATCGTGAATATAATGCTGCAGCACCTTGAGCACCTCGTTGCGCGTCGAGCGTGGCAATGTCGACGAGGTGATCCACGCCCGCACGCCGACGGGGCCGAATTTGTTGCTGTGCAGGTGCAACTGCTCGAGGCTGGCCAGGACCGGGGAGCGCGCGAGCGCCTCGGCTCCCGCCGGACCGATCGCGTTATCCTCGAGGTTCAGGATCTTGAGCCTGGGCATGGACCCGCCCGCGAACGCGATGGCGCCGGCATCACCGAGCTGGTTGGCTCGCAGTTGGAGTCGCTGCAGTTCGGGGTGCTCGCGCTCGCCGAACAGCGCCCGCGCGCCTTCGGGTCCGATGTTGTTATAGTAAATGTCGAGGTCGGCCAGCGGTGCGTGGGTATTGGCGAGGGCCCGCGCGCCCTCGGGCCCGCAGAGGTTGCGCTCGATGTCGAGGATCGTGAGCCGTGGCGCCCCGGCGATTGTTGTCATCGCGTCGGGGCCCAGGCGGTTGTCCCCGCAGCTGAGCTCGACGAGACGAACGAGCAGCGGAGCGAGCGCGGCCATGCCCGCGTCGCCGAGGGCGTTGTCGCCGATGTGCAAGGCCTCGAGCGAGGGCGGCGAGCGCTCTGCCAGCAGCGCGGCACCCTCGACACCCAGCTGGTTGGCGCGCACGCCGAGCCAGCGCAGATTATCGAGCCTGGCGCCGAGGATGTGCGCGAGGCCGGCGATTCCGATCTCGCTGTGTTGGAGGTTCAGGCGCTCGAGTCGGGTCAGCGCCGGCAACACCTCGGCCAGGAGCCTGGCGCCTTCGAGACCGGTGGCGTTGTCGACGAGCTGCAGTTCGCGCAAGCCCGGGGGCGGCTGCTTCAGGAGAATGGCGAGGGCCTTGAGCGACAGCTTGTTGCTCCACAGGTCCAGGACCTCGAGCTCGGCGTAGGCGGGCTCGCGGACCAGCTTCTGAACGGTGGCCTGGCTCAAGCGCTGGTGGATGACGAGGGAACGCCCTTTGATCATATGCCTGGGCGCGATATCACGCGTGGATCGTCGAT
>ERZ795056.1970-NODE-1970-length-23404-cov-16.274530_pt1 | contig 23404 bp, 30 predicted proteins | sample MGYA00375140_ERZ795056 | MGnify/ENA primary metagenome ERZ795056 (study PRJEB30185, sample SAMN05720227) | activated sludge metagenome | isolation source: Anaerobic digester | place: USA | collected 2015-03-09 ... | reverse complement strand
GGTTTCTCTGGTTCGACCTAAATCTTTACGGTGCCGGGTCTGCGGACTTTTTGCGTTTTGTCGCTATTTGGTAGCTGTTGCCCAAGGGGTTTTTACCGAGCTTGGGTACGCTGCTACCCATGCCTCGCGTAAAAATCCCCGCCGCCTTAAAGTTCCTAATCACCCGTCGCGCTTACTTAGCAGGTGAAGGTGAAAAAGTTGAACGTTCGTTTGCAAAGCGGCTTGAAGATACCCAAGCGCTGATCGTAGAAACAGCAGCGCGCCTAGAGGGGCTCAAGATCGAATTCGAGCAAATCGGGCGTGTTGCCGTTGCGACTCGTGAGGCAAGGACTCGCGATCTGGCGGCGATCGACCAAGTGATTCGACTGCATCCGCTACAAATTGACCCTACCGAGATTCGGTCAATTCGCAGCCACGACGTTGCACGTCGCCTACCGCGTGGCAACATGACCCGCGGCATCTACGAATACTTAGCGATGGCACGTGGTCAAAAGCGTGGCGTCACCGAAACTACGGTGTTCATCATCACTAAATTTGGGCTGGCGCTAAGCGATGACGAGTTCGACCAATTCCGCACTCGCGTGCGCTATCGCATGAAAAATATGGCACTGCAAAACCGAATCGTTCGATTTCGCAGTCCAAGTTCTAACGTGGAAAGTTGGTTCGCGCTCGCGCCAGCGGATCATCCGGTGCCAAAAACAATTGGCGATGACCAAGCCGAAACAGCAACTCACCATCGCGATGAAAGCCCTGCCAGTAGCCGCGCCACCACTGCGAACGCCCTGAGTTGAGCGCAAGATTGAGCAACATGATTAGTCGTGTGCGCAGCGACGTTCGCCGGTTATCGTCGCGCCACGCGAATTCCCACAAATAATCTGCAAGATATTTGGGCCGGAAGCCGTGAAACACTCCGTACTCGGCTCTGCGCATACGGCTGTTGAAACTTTCGCATTGATTGTCGTTGACTCCATCGTCAGAAACAAACTCCATCGAGTGGTTTACCGTTTCGTGTTGGCACAAGGTCGACAGCTTGTTGTACGCCGCGTTTTCATCAGTCCAAACGGTTGCGCCAGGCGCGACAACGCGCTTGGCGAAGCCCATCCCAGCGGCCTCATTTTCATGAAACGCCACGCCGACAATCGAGCGTGTTGCTCCGTCACCGGTATTGGGCGATATTTCTCTCGCCACCAAAATTACGCGCCGATTCTTTAGCCTTTCCGCACTTCGTTTGCTCATTCGGACCTTCGGAGGTTGAGAACCGCGTTTTGCCTTGTGGGCTGAAAGTCGCTCAGAAACTTCGGCCGCTGTAATTTTTCGGCGGCGATTGGGCTTTCGAGGTTTTGCGCAAAAGTGAGCCCCATCAATCTGAACCGCACCCGATAGAGGCGTCAAATTCGCATTCCGGACCAGGACCTCGCGAATCTTGGAGAGAAGGACGAATGCCGTTTTTACGTTTACTCTCACGGTCCGGGCCAACTCTACAGCGGCGAGGCCGTTGGCACTATTGGCGTAAAGAAAAACAGCCGTGATGATTGTGCGTAACGGTACTTTCCGATCTTGGAAAATGGTTCCGCTTGTGATCGAAAAGTATGCGTCACAGCTACGGCAACGCCATTGACATCGATTTTCCCGAAAATAATGGGAATCGACGACGCCGCACGTCGGGCAGATCTGAGTGTTGTCGGCGCCCCACCGTATCTGGGCAAGAAAGGCTACCGCTTTCGCGCCTGACAAGTCGGTTGCGTCGAAAATAGAAAAGTCTCGCGTCGAAGCGCGATGTAAAAAGTGTTGGGCCACGGGGCCTCCGCTAATTTAGGGGTTCTAAATGTTCCCGTGCGAAAGAAATTGCACGGTAAATTGAGCGACAAACGTCGGTATGGCGCGGACGATACCGTCCGCCCACGCGGCCAACTCTCAGTTGACATGGCGTGGCGCGTTGGGCACAATGGAGGCTCAAGCAGTCGTAAACTCTTGTTGCACACCTGAAAGCCTGCCGTTTTTTTCGAGAAAACGTCGGGCTTTGTGCTTTTTGGGGATTGCTGGGTTTTACTTAGTCGGCATGCGCTTCCTCATGTGATTTTCTTCGTGGCAACAACGCAATCGGGTTCAGTCTTTGGCAGTGACGCCAGCCACACATCGACGTCGGCTGTCCGTGCGAACAGCCCTTTGCGGCCGGGAATCGAAAAGACTTTGACGGGTGTAGTTCCGCGTCTCGCCGCTTGCCGCAGCGCAGCGCCTGATCGATACGCCAAGTTATTCCACAACTCTGGCCCTGTTAGTAAGGGGCCGTAGTTGAAGACCAAGCTGTGTGGCGATGGCCCGTTAGCGCCTTGTTCAATAGCCGTATTCATCGGTGCGTTCGCCAATCTGCTCATGTCACGCATTGTTCGCAATGTCACGCACGTTGAAAACACCCCATGAAATTCGGAATTTCTTTCCCCTTGTGGTTTGAGTGAACTCCAATCCTCCGTCAGCAAAAAAGTCCAATCGCGGTCGCAAGCCGCGCCCAAGGATAGCTACGCTACAAACCAGATTCTGGTGCGGCGTGGTTCTCTTCTATGCGGGGGTCGACTCGGCCTACGCGTTAGAGAAGATTCTGTACCCACACAAGTGGTCATACGTCGACGGGAAAACCAAACGTCCAGAAAAGTGGGACGCCTACGTGGATGGCGCTCATTCACCTACCGCGCGAAATGGCGACGACCCGGTGGCGCTTGCCGAGGCTCATTTCCCAGGAAGCGCGGCCGTCTATCGTTGCGTGTTGTGGGCGGCGCTCGCCGAACGTGGGTGGGCCCCTGAAAGAGCAGCAGAAGCATTGTTGACCTTGGCTCCCACCGTAACCGCCATCACGTTGAAGCGGCCCAGATCTGCGCCGGACGACAACCCAGCCAATCCGCCTATACCTACCTTCGACGAAGCCGCAATGCTAAGTTTGGTCGCCGAAGGTTCTCTCGATGCCCTCGCGGCGCTCGTCGTCTTCGTACGGCTCTCAGAAGGCATCAGTTCAGTGGAGTTGCGAGAACTCGCATTGCGTGGATTGTCCTTACTCTCAAATGGGATCCCTGTTGATTCGCCACTCACGCCGCACTACGAGGCACTGTTTCGAGAGATTGACCTCTGTTGCAAACACTGGGTGTATGCGGATGCGGCACAACGGACCGATATCGTGATATTCGGCCCTGGATGGAAAAACTACACGCCGGTTGACTCGCGATTTGTGTTTCCAACAGAAATCGCTCGCGAAGAAGGAGGCGAACAGTGCGAGTAGGACTCGTGACTTCGCCAGTTGTTAGTGGCGCGCTAAAAGCGCGCCCAAATGGCTTTTGAACGCGCTTTGTGGACGAATCTCCATATTCTTGAGGGCGCGCTCCAAATGGTCTTCTAGCGCGTCAAGGCTATCTAAGGCGAGATTGTGGAAGTGCTTTTCGCGCAACTCGTCCCACAGGTGCTCGACGGGGTTGAGCTCAGGGGCCTGTGGCGGTAGCGACAACAGCTTTATGTTTTTGGGCACTTTGAGGGCTTGGCTTGAATGCCATCCCGCACCGTCTAGGATCATCACAATGCGATCGATTGGATGACGGGCGGACACTTCATTGAGAAATACCTGCATGCACTGGCCATTGACGCTGCGCAGGATCAGTGTGTCGATCTCGCCAGAATCGACGTCCACGGCCGCATGCGCGGCGCACGTCGTAGATGCGACCAAAGCGCGCCTCGTCTTGAAACGTTAATCGCAGCGGCGCGCCTTTCGCCCACTCGGTTTTGATGCGCTGGAGCGCTTCGGGGAGTTTTTTTTAAAAACATCCTGGGCGACAGGATCGCTCTGCGGGTGACGCTTATCGGGGGCCAACTTTCTCCATCCGTGGCGATGCAGTACGTTGTAGGCCGTCGAGAGTGCAATTTCGCGGCCTAACGCCTCCTCAAGCGCGCGCTTCACGGCCCCCACCACAAGAACGCCGCCGGTCTTGGTGCGCTCCAGAAACGGCACAAGCAGCGCCGCCTCGCGCTCAACGGTGAAGCTCTCGCGGCGACAGCCGCCGCGAACGGCCGTGCCTCTCTCATCGAGCACTTTGCCGTCGATGAAACGATTTCGCAAACGTGAAGCCCAGTTCGACGAAACGCCAATGGCCAGCGCCGTTTGTTCAAGCGTTAAGCCGCAGCACAGCGGAAGCACAACCGCCTGCGCTTGACGCAGTTGTTCAATGGTTGTCGCACCCCTGACCGCTGCGATCGCTGCAGCAATCAAGTCCTGCCCTCGAAATGGTCTAGACATGGCATGTCCTGGCGAAGAGATGCGCAGATTATGTGCTTATTGAATTAGAAATTTAATTACATCTCGAAGGACTTGCAAACGATTACGATGAGAGGGAACGCAGGTGTAAGAATATTGCGATAGCAGCGAGCAGCAACGGGCCAATGATGCTGAGAACAGAAAACAAAGGTTTAGCGCTGATTTCCCATGGGGTGAAATACAAAATCGCCATGCTCACGCACGATGCAACGAATATGCAAATTCCACCGAATTGGTTTATTGCAAACCATGTGTCCTGATTCGCAAGAGTTGCATGAGTGCGGATTCCATAAAACGAGTTTTGTGGAATCCATTTAAAAATCAATGGGACGCACATCATCGCAAGTGCACTACAAGCGAAAAACAGTCTCGAATGGTGTTCCACGCATATCTCCTAATGTTTTGACATATCGCTTGGTAATGTTTATGACAAATTAAGGGAACGATATGCGCTCCCTCTAAGTATGTCTAGCGTCCGACGTCTATCGGTAGGCGCCAATTGCAACAGCCCAGCAGCTTCGGCCGCCTCGAGTATGGCTTCCATTTCAAGATCGACTACGTCCTTATAGGCTTGCATGGCGAAATCGAAATTTCCCGCCAACCGCGCAGCACGGCCCACGATACTTATCTCTTCTACAAAATTCGCATTGAGATGGGGTGAAGCAAGTTTGTTTTTTGCAGCATTTAGATCCACGGTCGCCCCTAAGCCTTGACCAAATGGATCATCTACCCCCACGACAACAATCGCCGCAATTGCTAAAGCCGCAACAAAAACAGATATGTGCGTGACAATGAAAACTTCAAATGCGAGAATTGTTGTATTTGTAGTGATCGCCGAGCTATCTGAGGGCGGCGGGGGTGGAGGTGGAGGTGGCGGGGGCGGCGGTGGTGGTGCCCCGGCAGCAACGGCAACTGACTTAGTGTTTGCCGGGCCGCTTTCTCTAGATGCGATCGCCAGCAACGGCTGAACCAATTGTTCAAATGCATTTGATCTCGAATCTTGGGGCGTAGTGGTTTGAACTGTTTGCTGAATCTGCGCGAAAACAGTTTGAGCCGCTTGCGCGTTAGCGCGAAGTGCATTTAAGTACAACGCCACAAGGCCCGATTTGATGTTGCGTTGACCAGCGACTAGTCCAGCTGACTTCAGTGCCGTGTAAAACGAAATGTAATCACCGCTCCGTGCTAGCGCTTGAATGCTAGGGTCAGCGCAAATTTTTAACAACCGAACCTCATGGTCATTGCCATTCAATAGGTCGAGCGGAATACCCGCAGCTTGCAAGTAACCATCCGCATCGGCTGCGAATCGCCCGCCTTCAACCGGGTCGCTCAGCACCTTAGTGCCCAGCAACGAAAGCGTCATCATTTGGTCCCAAATTGATAAAGGCACATCTGCGCGAGCGAGACTCAGTTTCAATTTGTCTTCTTGAACCGGAGTAATTTTCTGCTTCAAGCTATCTGGAGCACCATAAAGTCGCCCATCGGCTCCAGCTACTAAAGGCAAGCCGAGGGCGCCTACACCAAGTGTTCCGACAAATCTTCTTCGTTCCATATTGAACCTTAAGTGGTTTAGTTTTGTGATTCTTGAGCCAGGACGACTGAGTTGCTCGGCGTCGCTCGTGCACGCTTTTCGAGCAGAATATGTCGTTGGTTCGTCAGAGCCAACAAATCCGCATTCGCTAGGGCGAGCGATAAGTTGAACCGTGCCATCACCTCTGGAACGAATTCAAAATAGCGCTGCCGAAGCGCTGAGATCACCGATGGATTTTTGTGCAGTATTACGCACGCCTGACACATATGAACAACATTCGCAAGCGCACCTTCACCTCCATCCCCAAACAGGCGTCTAATGATCGAGTGTGGTCCATCAACGTGTATCCATATTTTCAAAAAATCCTCAAACTGTGCATCAAACAATTCACGCATCGGGCTGGCTTCAAGTGACCCGAGTTTCAATTCGGGGATATGTTCGTGTGTCAGCCCACAGCACGCGGACAAGTAATCATGAGGAGTAACGACCAAATTTGTAAGTATCTGTTTACATCCCTTTTGTAGCGCTGGAATGTTTCCCTTGCTACGGGGCGAGGCAGACTCGTGAAATGGCATCCAGCTAGCCTTTTGCACCATGAACATCGGACTTGGCAATACCGCTCGAATCAAAGGGTGCTCGGTAGCGCTCTGATAGCAAGCCGACGTCGCGTCGTCCTTTTCTATAGAAAGCGCCGTTCGAATCCCACCGTTGATCGTTGCGGAACACGCGTTTGCGATACTCGCGAGTGGAACCCATTTTTGATGATCTAAGCCGGTGCTGAAATTTATTTCGGTCAATCCAGCTAGATTCAATTTTTTGACCGTTTCCTCGGCTTTTTTTGGATTCTTCCCCCAATATCCATTGCTCACACATCGCGTTAACAGTCCAAGGCTACTCGCATGTGAAATCGCTGCAAATAAATCGTCCTTCAACAAAAAGCACTCGCCGCCGCTGAACACCACGAGCTTCAAAGCTGGAAAATTTTTGTAAGCTTCATCTATTCGCTGGAGTATGGTCTTCAAACTCAGCCTAGTAGTGAGCCGTGGATTTGACTCAAAACAACACTGCTCGCATTCGGCCGTACATTTGTACGTCGCCAAGATCGTGATACTCGATGGAAGCACTGCGTGAACTGCCGTCTCTACATGCGCCGTGGCTGCCTTCATATGCCAATCTCTGAATAGGTGTTTCGGTGATGGTATGGCGTTGCGAGCTCCCAGTCAATTCCCCGAAGCGACTTGCAGGCTTGTTGAGCGCCCAACTCATTGTCCTTGTGAGCTTCCGATTCCGGAAAGATGCGTCGTGCGGCGGATTCGTTCTCGATTTCTTGCAATGCGAAGACGTCGGAGTTGAGTTCAGCTCGACGCTTGGTCAGCGTGGCTACTTTCTTGGCGAAGGCATCGCGCGAATGAAGCGGTAGTGACTTCGGCACGGTCGTTGGATACAACAACCCATTGTGCGCGTTGCAGTAGGTCAGCTGTTTGGGCTTGGATGCGCTCGCGCCAGCAGCTTTGACCTTGTCTTCATCCCAGTCGTATTTCGCGCAGAACGCAGTCTACTCGTCGAAGGTTTTCTCGGACATCATGTGTTCGAGATTCCACGTGGTGATTGAGAGCGGGGTGGCGGCATGACTCGACACCGCAAAGAGTGCGAGGACGGCGACCGCAACGGCCGCGCTTTGGCGCATGAAAAGTTCTGGAAATTGCGTTTGCATACGGTGGACTTGAAGCGCGTGAAGACGCCCTGATTATCGTGCCTCGTCGTGTGGCATAGTTCATACGCGAACGACGCCGCGCGTCGGTCTGAAAACAAGCTTGGGGGAGGATCTAGCAGCGATCGCCATCGCGAACACCCTTGCGCCTATAGCTTGTGCCCATGGTCAGCGCTATTGACCTTGCCTTCAAGGATTGGTGCAAGCGCTTTGGATGCCGCAGGTATTCGCTCCGCACGGCACCCGACACACATTGAGTAGTTCTGGCGTGGTGTGTCGGCTATTTGCCCCTTGTATTGGGATGGGGCTCACCGTGGGGTCTGGGCCAGTGGCCGGATACCCCGGACAATTGCAAGTTAAGCGAGTAGATGCACATGTGTTGCGGCACTCACATGCTGTCTGTGTGTAGAAGACTTCAGTACGGCAAGCGCCCAACGCCCCCGTCGAAATCAATACTTCGCGCCGTCGACGCACTGTGGGGCTAAGTCGCTCCAGATCAACGCAGGATTGCGCCGCAAGCACTCGCCCCGACTTTGTAGAGGTCGAACCGGCTGCGCGCCCCACCCCCGCGTCAAGCTGCGGCTCTGTAGCTCGTGTACAACACTGCATCGCGACCTTGCGATCGGGCACCAAATAGGTTTGCACTTCGTAGCTGCACTGCTCCGCGAGCGCGGCCTTCCCGAAGAGTGCCAACACCAGAATCAATACGTGAATGCAACAGTTGCGCATGTGGTTCTCCCGTCGGTCAAAAGTTGAGGCCGTGCTCTTGCAGAAAGCACACGCTCCGCGCCAAGTGCGATCAAGGTCGCGGTCAGGGTGAAGAACGAAATCGCTCGATGAAACAAGACACCCGTCAATGATGTCGCTGAATGATGCAACAACATAGAAAAATGTCACAATCGATATCACTATCGATTCGTCGTCACATGACGTTCAGTTCGCGGGTGGAACAACGACCTTTACAAAGTCAATTTTGCGTCGGCGGCACTGTGTGGTGGCACTATGGATACCATTGATTGTTACAACGATTGCAGCGCTCGGTCTTCGAACAGGAAAGAGCGTTAGTAAGAGAATTGCCTCCCGTCACCCGAATGAACTCGGTCAAATGTGGATATGCGCTCCGTGCGCGTTGGCGCGCGGCTGCAGGTTAAATGCTGAGAAAACTCATTACTTGGTGGATGGCGGCAGTCTTGTTGGCGGTACTGATTGTCATTGGCCGCCTGTACATCGCACATCGTAACGTAACAAAAAGTGTGAGTACGGCAGGCGGCTACTCGGGACAATTGCTACTAGGAACCAACAACGCAGCGGGAGGGGGCGCCAACATGGCCAGCCCAGCGCTTTCCACCGCTAAGCAGGTATCTGTAGTGGAATCGAGCACTCGTTCGAGCCAAGCCTCCGTGCCAGTAGTTGTCGCGCCGGAAAACACACCCATCGCGCGCATCATCGATGATTTGGTAGCAGCGTCCGCCAAAGGGAGCGCTATAGCTTCTTGCAGGGTGGCCGCCGAGTTGATGCGATGCGACGCACTAAAGCAACTGCCATCGCGAAGGGCAAAGATAGAGGCGCTGCGAGCAGAAACACAAGTTGACTCTGCGGACTACACGAGACTATCGCAAGTTCTGGACAAATACGTCCGCGTTCAACAGCGCGACAGTGCCATTTGCGATGGCTTCGACAATGGCGGCGGTCTCAACAGCAGCGACTTCCTGTTTCGCGCCGCAGTTCAGGGGCACGAGCCGTCGATGGTGCGGTTTGCCATTACGCCGCCTGACATTTCGCAAATCGTGACCAATCCTGAAGCACTGTACGCGTATCGGCAATATTCAGCCAGCATGCTGCATTTCCTAGCGGGCCGCGGCAACGCTCGCGCGAGCTGGGAGCTCGCTCGCCAATACCAAGGCAACTCATTTTGGCGTCACTTTGGCCTGCCTGGAAGCGTTGCGATCGACTATGCTGAGTCTGCCTTTTGGGCGCACGTCTCGTACGCCATCGACCACGACAAACCCTACCTCGATTCTCTCCTCGAAAAAACTCTACAGCAGACTTCATTGACAGACATTCAGGCAGCGCGCGAGCGCGCGGCGCAGCTTGTGAACAGTTGGGATCCTGCGGCAGTGAAGAGTGACGAAGAGCAGAAGCACTTGCGGCAGCAGCGGCTCGACGCGGGAGTTTACGGATTCTGTAACTAGCGGAAGGCGGTGCTATTACTCGCTCCTGCGGCCAGACACAAATTCGCGAGAAGCGCCTGCTACTCGGCGCTGAGCCTGCCAGACTCAGTCAAATCTATTTGTTCAAATCCTAATTTATTTCTTCAAGTCCCAAGTCGTTCGCGCCACAACTGGTGTGGCGGGGCTTATTTCGCCGACGTAATAGACGCCATCGTGGCCGGGCGTACCACTACTCCGGTAAATTCCGAGTGGTGGTGCATCGGGCAATCTTGTGAGGTGGCTAGCTCTGGCGGGGTGAACGGCGCACCCATCTTGCGTGCAATTCCAAGCTGTACCGCCAGCATGCGCCAAGTCAAACGTGACAGGACGCAACTCCTTTAGTAGGTATCCCGCTGGTTCGAACTCGGCGTTCCACGGCAGGCCACGTGTTGCACGTGAATGTAAATTTCCTGTTAGAACAACAACCTTGCCGTTAGCTCCCGATCGCTGGACGAAGCTCTGAATATTCGCCGCCAACTTCTTTTCTCGCTCGGCGCCGCCAAGCGTTTCGTTTGTGTTGCCGTCGAATAGTGCCACTTCAACGTTTTGGCCCGAAGCGCGGAGTTCGTTAATGCGTTCGAGTAGGTTACGCATCGCGATACTAGATCGTCCGTCTGCAAGGCTGGCAGACCAGAACGGATGCGCTTCGATTGCTCGCATGGCCGCTACTTTACCGCTCCCTTTGCTGCCGAGAAAATTATCGACGAGACGCTGCAGATCAGCGGGGATTTCAAGAGCAAGTATTACCGATGTACCTTTGTTGGCGAAGTGGCACACCACTTCGCCAACAAATCGAGGGGCCTCGCTTGTGCCGTGTATTTCGCCAAACAACAGCAAGCGGGTATCGACTAAGGAATCAACGTTCGCGATTGGCTCACATTCACTGAGACGTGCTGCAGGCTCTGCGGCCAAGTCGCTAACGCAAGCGGCTTGGCCGAACAGTAAGACAACAATGGAACTAAGGGTTAAGAATCGCATTATTTACCTTGAGGGCCTTACACAACAACGTCTCCAAGTGCGTTCTCGCCATCAAAGTGGGTGCAGATGTTCGAGTGGATGCACGTCAGTCGTTTGCTAGGCTGAACGGTGCACCGATTGCCATCGTATTCTAGGTAGAGCGGCGCAACGGTTTGGCGGTTCCACGGAGTTAGCAGACTCATGAACTGACCAACCGCGGCGGATGCGAGGGATCCGTTTGGCCACACCACTTGCGGCTTGCCGCCAGTTGCTCCGTACTTCTTCGCTTCTTGGTCGAGCAGCGCCTCCGTCAGGAAGCCCATGCACCGCATACAGGCATGCCCCGGCAGGGAAAGAATAGACTGCCCTGAAATAAAGTGTGCGCCAGACTCGCCGAAGACGTCCATGCCTATATCAATGTAGGGAATCATGAACCGCCTCGCAAAACGCTCAATCTGCTCGCGCTGCGCAAATGAATCAACACAACCGAATATTGCAGAGCAATCTCGAAGTTCCGTGGCGCACTGTTGCCACTTCGTTGGGAACAGTTTCACATTCGCGTCGGGGTTCACAGCCTTCACCAGCCGCTCAATTACGTCGGTCTTGTGCGCCTGCTTCAGGACATCCAGCGCAGTTAGCCCCACCATACGATTGAGGTTCGTATCGTCCGCATTGTCATCGTCGATCAACTTAAAATTACCGACACCGATGTGAGCTAATTGTTGCGCGACGTGCGACCCGCCACCGCAAAGACCGATGACGGCCACTCGCGCTGCTCGAATAACCGCAGTGCTATTTGCACCGAGAAAACTCTGCCTATTCAGGTTCATACTGCCCCCGATGAAAAGTTGTAATCTCTCGGCCGAGTACGGCAAATTCGTCGATCGCTGAGGCTTGCCTAGATTGGGGATTCCACCACTTGCCGCACAGTGCGTCATGACTGAGCACGATCGCGCCGTGCGGACTGCTTGGTTGTACGTTCCAGAAGTCTGGAACAAACTTAGCGCTTTCGCGCAGATCAACGCGACTAAAACTAGGAGCACCGCGGTGGTCGTGGCGGTGTACATGGAACATCGCAACACGGTGGTTGTAGGCAAATTGGAGTGCTTTGCGAATGGCTCCCGCTCCCATCATCGCCCCGACATAAGGGTCGTCCTCATAATCGTCGTCGGACACGCCGTGGTAACTCTGTGCCAAGACTAAAAAGCCGACAGGTAGTTTTGCGATTCGGCATGCAATGAATCCGACCCGCTCAGCTGCGAACCGATGGTGGCGATCCAGGTCAGCGTGTATCGCAAGCAGGAGTCGGTGCTCGATTCGAAAGATCGCGTTCATTTCAACGCCTTGAGGTGAGCCAGCAGAATTTGGATCCAGACTAGGTCAGCAGGCACGCCCTGCCACGACCATGTCCACCAGTTCTTTCCCAGAATCTGGTGTTGTGTCCAGTTGGCAGCCTGCGTCCCAATAGTGGGCCGCTCCACAATCTGTTCACCGAGGAACAGGCGTGTGCTGTATCCACTATGCAGCGTAACCGCAAGCAATGCGTCCATCACCTTGACTTGATCACCTACAGGCACGCTGAGCTGTGGCAAGTACACGAAGCAAGATCCCGCTTCGTGTACTTCCCTGGCACCTGGGCAGACTGCTTTTAGACTATCCAGTTGCGCGGTGCCTGTCACGACGACCCTCCGCGGCGAGTGTGACTGACAAACTCGTCGCCGCCCTTGACCTTAATTTCAGCATCGTCAGCCAACGCGGTGAATTCGCCCTTGTGGACTGCGTCCAGTTCGTAGTCGGCCGGGACGCCCAGTTTGGTCTTGAGTGCAGAAACGATGTACCTGCCCTTCTCAACCTGGCGGTGGACGCTATCGAGCGTTATTCGTACCAAGTGACGATCCGGTAACTCACGATGATCGCTGGCTTCACCACCCGGCTCGCCATGCTGCAACAACGTGTCTTCGTGTGCCATTTTGATTTGCTTTCTCCGGACTAGCCGGGTGAGTTTCATACGATTGCCGTCAGATTTACCAACGGTATCGTAATGTTATATCCATACGAACGAAATGTCAAGATGCATCCATACGAAATCGTTCATGAGCTATGCTTCCGCCCATGGAACTCAAGGGATTTGGCGCGCGCCTGCGCATTTATCGAATGCGCAAGGGCTTGTCGTTGCAGAAGCTGGCCGACGAAGTCGCAGCCTCGAAAGCGCATATTTACGAGCTGGAGACGGGACGCTCTGCGAACCCTTCGCTAGCACTGCTAACCGAACTTTCGCGGGCGCTGGAGGTACCAATCAAGACGCTGGTTGGCGAGTCAGACGAGACGTCGGATTCTGAGGAGCCTGAACTAGCGATGTTGTTTCGCGATTTGCGTGAGCTTCAGAAGTCCGACCTAAATCTCATTCAGACACTTACCGAAAAGATGAGGCAGCAGCAAAAAGATGGGAACAAGCCTAACGGTTGACCGCTTGGAGCTTGCCGACACCGGACAGCCATTAAGGCTTGCCGAGTTGGTAATCGCTCAGTTGCAGCCGCAGCTGACGACGCTTTTGCCACTCCCAGTCGAGGACGTCGCTAGAGCTTGTGGGATTTCTGAATTCCACGAAATATCATCCGATGGAATGGAAGGTGGCCTGATCCAAAATGCAGAGAAGACGCATGGCTTCATCCTGACTAAGGCCGGAAGTCGACATGATCGTCGGCGATTCACCGTTGCCCATGAGCTCGGCCACTTCCTAAATGCATTTCACGTGGCACCACCGGGCGCGGATCGGCTCCTCTGCACCGGGCAGCACTTGCGAACTTATGGCAAATCGTCTGACCCACGGCTTGGCATGGAAGGTCAGGCCAACGAATTTGCAGTGAACATATTGATGCCGACCCAGCCGCTACGTGCGCTGTCGCATCTGTGGGGGAGTCCCCAAATCAAAGCCATCCTTGATTTGCAAGCGGCATGCGATGTCAGCAAAGAGGCAGCTGCGCGACGATTTGTGGATCTCCACGGCGACCCATGTGCAGTGGTGTTTTCCCGCAACGGTCGTGTCAGATACTCAGTAAGCGCGGGTGGATTTCCGAGAATTCAACCATGTAACGATCAGCCGGTCCACCGCAAAACTCTGTCTGCGATTTTTAGCGGAGAGCCCGGCAGGATTTCAGAGCAGGAAGAAGCTGATCCGCACCTGTGGCTGGAATCGCGGGATGCTAGAAATTGGGAGCTCTGGGAGGAGGTACTGGTTCAACAAGACGGCTATCGAATGACGTTGCTCATCGGCGAAGAAAGTTCGAACGAGGAGAACGACGAACTGCAGCGGAGGTGGACGCCACGCTTTCGTTAGAGCTGGCTACTCCGCCAGCTTAGTTTTGTGCGTTTTGAAGTATTGAATACCTAGGAGCTCACTGGCGCATTGCCATTTGTCGCCACGCCAACGGTAGATCACATCTCTATTCTTGGGCCACCACGACGATCTGCGTTCATCAACCGTTTGGAAAGCCAAAGTCAAATTATGTTCGCGCCAGACCGAGTTTGACCGCACTTGCGGGGTAGCCCGTTCGGACGCGCTTCACTGTGTCTCTCAACAGCATTGAACGTAGAAAGTCCTGTGATGGGCGGACACCCTGCGCTGCTTGTCGTTTGCGTATCGATTTGAAAGTGTCGTGCAGAGCGACTGAGCCTCCGATTTTCGCCGTCAAACCGAGCGACCAAACGATCATGGGTGAGTCGAATCTACTTCATTGAGTTCGAGTTGGTATGCAATTGTTCCAATTGACTTCTTGCAAGCCAATAATAAATGTAAGCATTTTCAATGACATAGAGATGACATGTACTTTGTATTGCGTAATTGGAACAATTTCTAAGCAATCCGGTGGTAATATTTGTTCCAGACGAATAAGCGCCAAACTCTGAGGGGACTGAATGGAACGCCGTGCACAAGAGGAGTTGCTACTGCTATTGCGTGACGCGATGAAAATTGGTGGGGCAGCGATCGAAATGCGCATTCGAAAGTTTGCTAGCGTCATTCGTTCAACAGACGAGGCGCTTGCGCTTGCCGTGACGCCCTTGGTGTCCGGTGCCCGTTCGTTGCGACGGAGCATTTTTGAGGAGCTACCGGTTGACGCCGAGAGCAAACTACCGCTCGTGCGCGAAGAGCCTGCCGAAGTGCAACGCGGAAGACCGATTCTGCCCGCTCACCTTCATGGAGAACTGGACCGCATTGTTCACGAACGCCTGGCGGCGGACCGTTTGCACATGGTCGGCCTGGCGCCTGTGCGATCGGTGCTGATGGACGGACCGCCAGGCGTTGGAAAGACAATGACTGCGGGTTGGCTGGCTACCCAACTGAAGCTCCCGCTTGTCACGCTGGATCTCGCGAGCGTCATGAGCAGTTATCTGGGAAGGACCGGAGCCAACTTGCGCTCCGTATTGAGTCACGCGCAGACGCAGCCTTGCGTTCTTCTGCTCGACGAGTTCGACGCAATCGCGAAACGTCGGCACGACGACGGTGATGTCGGTGAACTCAAACGCTTGGTCACTGTTATTTTGCAAGCCATTGATGATTGGACATCTACTTCATTGCTCGTAGCCGCGACTAATCATGGCGAGCTACTCGACCCGGCTGTGTGGCGCCGATTTGACGTGAATCTGCGTTTCGAGCTGCCCAGCGCCGAAGAACGCTTGGCACTTCTGACCCAGTGTGGTGTTGACCCAGCGTTGGCCACGGCTATCGCAACTGTGGCGCAAGGACAAACACTGTCCGCGATTTCGCGTGCCGTTGATCGGGCTCGAAAGCAAGAATTTCTTGCTGTCCGTAGTTTTGCCGAATCCCTCGTCGATTGGGCCGTATCGACGACGTCAGATGCCAAGGATGCGACAAAAGCGGCCGTCATGCTGCGACGCGAGCTCAATATCGTCTTGCTGCATGAACAAGGCATGTCCGCACGTGAAATCGCGGAAACGGTTGGGGCATCGCACACCACAGCTTTGCGGGCTCTCAAGAAAATGAAAGGCGACAGTTTTGTCCAAGCCTAACCTTCTGATTGGCAACGGCGAAGTTCTTGCCAAGCTGCTCGACTCAGACAAGGCCGGCAGCAGCACGACTGTTTACCCTTACTCCATACTGCGCGCGCGCGAGCGCTTGAGCGCAGGAATTCTTGGCATTGTGGGCGCTCTTGATGGGCTTCCCGCTGGCGCAAAACCGCACAATGAAGGCACGGGCCTTGTTACGGTTCACCCGGCGTTTCTTTCGAAATGGAAGATGCCTCGAGCAATATTTGCGCATGCAGGGTTACGGGCAACAGGCAGTCGTCTGGTGCGCGTCAAACCTGAAACTGAGGTTCGCGTTCGTGCCCCTATAGGTGAGCAAGCGGCCGCACAGGTCTATGTGACGGGGACGGCCGATGCGTTTCGTCGTTTTCATCAACTGCTGATGTCCGACGATACTTCGCAAGCTGACCAAAACGAATTTCGTGCACTGGAAGTGGTCACTTCCGTTTCACCCGCTGATCGACTCCTGAACTTAGACGCCGACGCACAGCGCGTGGCCGTAGAAGCCGTCCTACATGGGGACTCGTCGGACGCCATCTTGCTGACGGCGCTCGAAAGCTACGCTGAGAAATGCGGTGTCACGCTGCTGCTCAAGAAGCACATCGGCGTTCCCGGGCTTGTATTCGTGCCTGGGCACGCGAGCAGCCGAGCCTTGCAACGTTTCGCCGACTTCACTGCACTGCGCGCGATTCGGCCACTGGCGAAATTGCGCCTGAACCGACCTGTGGTTCGGCAACGATTGACGCAAATCGCTCCCGCATTGCCACGGGACGACGCGATCAATCCAGCGATCGTGGTCGACGTTTTTGACGGTGGCATTGGCACCAGAGACTTTGGGCAATGGTGCACCGAGTTTGTTTCGCCACCGCTGGAAGCTACCCACGCCGACTACCTTTCTCACGGAACGGAGGTGACGTCAGCGTTGCTGTTCGGCGAAGTGGCCAGCGATGCGGTCGAATTGCCTACGCCCTATTTTCGGGTTCGCCATCATCGAGTCATCGGCGTCGATGATGAGCGCGACGTCGATCTGTTCGATTGCATTCATCGCATCGAAGCTGCGCTAAAGAACGAACATGTGGAATTCGCGAATCTGTCGCTGGGTCCACGAATGACCATCGACGACGATCATCCGCACGTTTGGACCACAGTGCTTGATAGCCACCTCGCAGCGGGTCAAACCTTGCTGACGGTCGCTGTGGGCAATGACGGCGGCGAGGCGAACGGAATGGGACGAATTCAACCGCCAGCGGACGCGGTGAATGCGCTCGCCGTGGGCGCTGCGGATTCTCCAGATTTCATGTGGTCGCGTGCCCGGTATAGCTGTCACGGGCCGGGTCGCTCTCCAGGTCGTGTCAAACCCGATGGCGTTTCGTTTGGCGGAACGGAGGAACGGCCGTTGATTTTGCTCAATCCATTGTCAGGCGGACTTACCGGAGTGCAAGGCACGAGCTTTGCAGCGCCAATGGTGTTGCGCACGGCAGCGGCGGCGCGCGCGGTCTCAGCGACCCCGCTTTCGGCTACGACGCTTAGAGCGCTTCTAATCCATCGTGCGAGTCGGCACGAAGATCATGATGCCCGTGATGTGGGCTGGGGGCGATTCCCAACGAACGAGCACGAACTCCTGACCTGTGCGGACAGCGAGGTGAGCGTGATTTATCAAGGGGTCGTCGCAGCGGGTCGAACGCTGCGCGTTGGTGTGCCAGTGCCTCCGGTACCCTTGGGCGTCGCATTGACAATAACAGCGACCTTTTGTTTCGCCTCACCGGTCGACCCCGCAGACACCATCAACTACACGAGGAACGGGCTTACCGTAGTCTTTCGGCCGCAAGGTGACGGTACGTCTTTTCCGTTTTTTTCGAGTGGTGGTTACGACACCGAACAAGAGCTGAGGGCCGGCGCATCAAAATGGGAAACTGTGCTTCACAAAACCGCGCGCTTTCGCGCGGAGCAACTTCTTGACGCTTGCTTTGATGTCACGCACGGCGCGCGTGAACGTGGGTTGAGCGTCAAGAACAAATTGGTACCGCCACTGCCTTATGTTCTGATCGTCACAATCGCTACGCAACATGGGGAGCGCATTTACGAGTCAGTGATGAACAAGTATCAAACTCTGGCTCCGATTCAGCTTCGCGAGCAAATTCAATTGCGCGCTGGACGCAATTGATTGCGCACTGATACGTCGATGATCTCTGTATATCCCAAACCTAACGTCGTTGGGCCGAACCGTTCGGCCCATCCTTTTCATTAATCCTTAAGCGGTATCGTCGAGATGATTACCAATAAACAGAGTGCGGAGGTGTTTCGTAGCTTTTTGAACGGATCATCAATTGCCGAAGCAGCCGCAGCGGCTGACGTGTCGTATGGTCAAGCGCGCTCATCGATTCCTCGCATGCGTCGAAGGGCAAATTTGCCCTTCGACTATGAGGCGATGCAAGCCAATCCCGAGCCGTATTTGAAATGGCTCGACGGGTTTGAGCGAGACGAGGCAAATGAACTTCGCGACGGACTTCGACGAGATCTAGTTGCCCGGTTATCACTTCGGTCATCAACAGAGCTAACGCCGAAATACCTATCCAACCTATCAGCAAGCCGCTTGATGGCCGCCGGCATGACGACAGTCGCGATCGCCGAGACGCAGGCGTGGCTGAAGCGACATAACCTCTCGCTGAAACGAGGCGCGATCGACGACTCGGCTGCGATTCGAGAGATCAACAGAGCGCTCTTGCTGCTCGACGCGTTTGGATTCGACGTAAGGGCTGCGTCCGCACAACTTGATCATGTGCTGTCAGATGATTAGCCACTGGCGCTTCATTGAAGGTGACACAGATCCGTCGAGTGGTACGCAGTGTGCGTGTTCGTTCGCAGTCGGTGCGCAACCGGCGGACAACCGTCCAACGTCCGGCCGCGTCAAACAGAACGTACTAACACCCTAGTTCAGTAGTTCCAGTTCCGCTGCATTGCTGCCGACCGTCATTGCATGTACTTTGACTTTCTACAGCCCAATCATTGAGAATGGATGAACGACAAACATTAATCGGACGGAACGGGGAGCTTGGCGAACGCCTCACCGAGGCCGCATTGCTTAAACACTTCTTTGTGCTTAAGCGTTCATTCGACGGAGGTGGCGCGGATTTTCTGGTGCAGGAATGCAGTGCTGCTTCAATCAATCTGCCCAATGGCGCGTTGACAGTCGGGATCGTTCAAGCCAAATTCTTCCAAGGGTCGAATCAGGTCAAAATCGCTCGCTCGTACGTATTGGATGTAGACGGCCCACGTCCCAATTTTTTCGCATTCCTGCACACAATGGACGCCAAATCGGTTGACAGCAACTTTGTGTTTTCAGGAGACGAGATTTCGCGCGAGTGGGGCGTATCGTCTTGCGGCCAATACTATACGTTTTCTCTCAGTCGAAACAGGCGCTTTGAGAGATACCGCAATCGGTCGCCCGACGCCGTGAAGAATTTGATCCTAGACGGCATTCACCAGGCGCGATCACATCACAGACAGTTCGTCCTCGGACGCTTCTTCGAAACTCACGTTGATGTGCGGGTGACCGATCCTACCCCGCATCCAGTGACGTATCTGCTCAGAGTCGTGGAAGGCAGCCATGTCGTACTTTGGCGTGACGAGGTATCACGTGGTACGCGACCATTGGAGCCGCGCCGAGACCTCTTCAATTACGCTGGTGATTTCTACTGGGGCTATGGCGGCACCGGCCCCATGTTTTTAACTATGTCGATTTTGGGCCACTACCTAGGGCGCAATGGCGTCCCCACCAATGAGCAACGGCTGAACCTTCTTTCGGCCCTGGGCGAGATCCCCAAAGCGAGCAATATGGACATTCCATCCAACACACTTGAACGAATTCTTTGCGGAGACATCCACGCCTTGAATCCGACGCGTTCAAATGAATTCGGACCGCCGCTTCCCGAGCCCAAACTCGAAGATTTTTTCAGCCCCGGCCTGATCTTGCAAGAAGACCGACGGACGACGCCGTGAGCGGGGACGATAGGTAACGTGCTAGTCACGCCGCCAACGCAGAACCGGTTGCTTCCGACGCCGGTCGCGCTATCTGCTCGGCACGACACATGGTCCAGTACCAGTACTTGCCCTTGCCGCGATGCTTGTAGCTGCGTCGTTCGTACGTGAACGCCACGCAGCCAAACTCGGGAACGAGATCCACCGTGATCGTAATGAAATCAAGCACGCAGGACTCAGCACACGGAAGTGAGTTTTCTGGGATGGCCGCTCGATGCTCGTGTCGAAGGAGCGGCAAGAGATTGGGATTCGTCGACGGGCCGTCTGCTGGGCGGTGCGTGGCCAGCCAGTCCGGTACACGGCCAGCCCATGCGGGCTCATTTGTGTGCATAAAAAACTCGTTGTGATCGCAGCGAGCAGTTCACTTTATGGCTGTATATATTAACAGCAATGCTTGTACTTCATGAAAAAGGTACTCGACCCGGCAGACGGTTTTGCGCGGCAAGCTTTCGGGCGTTAGCTCCGATTCGCTTCCGTGTCGCCCAGAGGATGCGTGGCCACCTTCATCAGGTCTGACCATTTCAGCCTCGTAGATGCTTCGCTCGGCGCAAGGTCAAGTTCAGAGCGCGTCTCCAGCAAATGCCAAAGTTCGCCGGAGTCAATCGCCTCGATGAGGAGTGCGACATCAGCGTCGCAGACGCCGAGATTAGCCGGCTGCACGTTCCCACTAGGATTGTGCGCTGCGTTGAACTGAGCAACAATGTGTGCGAGACGATCTCCGCGTGAGTCGGACGAAGCAGTCATGATGCGGCCTAGCTTGCCAACGTGGGCATGATGCCATGCTCTTCAAGCCGCGGCAATCGCGCGGGCCATTTCCGAACGCACGCACGTCGTACGTTCGCCAGCGCCCATTGGCTGTTGCACCGGCGCACGTTAGGCTTTTCATCGGCAAACGAGCGATTGCGCTACAGTTCGTGTGGTCTCACTGACGAGATAACGGCACATGACATTAACGACTTTTTTCCCTAACCATCCGACGCTGTCTACGGGCGAACGCACCGGACTCACTACGATGGTCATCAAGTTGTTTGATCACTGGAATTTATGCCGCGATGATCAGGCGGCATTGCTCGGGTTGGGCGCCAATGGTCGACGGTTATTGTCTAGACACCGCAACGGCCAACCGATCGGCACGAATCGCGATCAACTTGATCGTGTGGGTCATTTGCTCGCGATTCACAAGAGTCTCCGCACCTTGTTCCCGCAAAACCGTGACCTAGCTTACCGCTGGATGTGTACCCGCAACAGAGCTTTCGACAATCTCACACCGGTCGAGTTGGTAAAGGAATGGGGGTTCATGGGCCTCTTACGGGTACGCACGTATTTGGATCGGGCAGTGGATGCGCCGGCAGCCTGTGCGTGCCAGGCTGATTGATAACACTCGGCCGATAACGTGCTGAGCTCGTGAAGACACGGGTCGCTGGCGCAAGTGTGGGCCCAGAACGCGGCTACTGCGTCCCCTTCGATGGCCCTGTGGGTCTGGCGATGGAGGAACGCCGGGTTTTGTCGGCATGGCCGACTACCAAAAGTCGGCCGGTGCAAGTGATTCGTCTACTACTCGCTGAAGTTTTTCGGCATCATGCAACACGCTCACAGGCGCTTGCTGGTCAATGGCTGGATTTGGACTTTCGAACCAGATCAGTAAATCAACGGGATCGAAAGCGTTACGCAACTCCGGTAAGACCTTCGCAAGCACCGGCCACGGCTTTCCGCTGTCCGGATGAAACTGAAACGCGGGATAACAAAGGCCCTGGACGGTGAGATCAACCGAGAACACCTCACCACGGGTAGCCCACTTCGCGACAAGCGCATCTGACTGTTCGGACGGAACCGCCGCATTGCGCCCAACCTCACAGGCGCTAAGCATCGGCACGCTCGACAGGACCTCGCCAATCCGATTGGCCAACAACTTCGCCTGACCACGTGCGCTAGGCTGCAGCGGGATCGCATCCGCAATGCTGGATTCGATGATCTCGTCCAGCCGCTCCTGATCTGAGCCCGTCGGTCTTGAAGCGTGGAGAAAGGACGTCTCCGCTTGGGCGCGGTGTTTCGGCGAACTCATTGCAAGATCCCTGAAAGTGGATGCATTCCGTTAGGATCCTACAGGATAAGGATTGCTCTGACAAAATTGGCGGCTCGCCTCGTCTGATACGAGCTTGGTTGCAGCAGTAATGCGCTCACGCCTGAGTCTCAAGTGCTTCTCTTGCCTTGGCGCGATCGCCGTATTTTTGCGTGAAGACCTGTGCCTGAAATTAGTCACTCACTTGCCAACCGCTGCCGCGCTGAAGCGCATCTCTTAGCCGGACATAGCCCATGATTTTCGCTAGAGCCAGACACATCACCCGTGCGACGGTAGCGCTTGTCTTGTGCTCTGAAGTGCTTGCGTCGCCGCTTGCTGGACGTGTCATCGGTGTCGCCGACGGCGACACGATTACCATACTCGACGCACTGAAGCGCCAACACAAAATTCGACTGTCGGGCATTGACGCGCCGGAAGGTGATCAAGCGTTTGGCCAGCGTTCCAAGCAGACGCTATCGGACTGCGCGTTCGGGAAGGAGGCTACCGTCGAAGGCGACAAGACTGATCGTTACGGCAGAGCGGTCGGTCGTGTTGTGGTGGCTGGCGCAGATTGCAATCTCCGCCGAGTGGAGCTTGGCATGGCTTGGCACTACGTCAAGTACGCAGGCGAGCGGCCCGCATCTGAGAGCAAGGCTTACGCGGCAGCAGAAGTAGCCGCACGCGCTGCCAAACGAGGTCTGTGGGTGGATCCGCACACCGTGGGAATGGCGCCGCGGTCGCCAGCAAGTGCATGCGGCCGCTAAAGAGTCGAGTGGCGAGTGTGACTGTTCAACCGGAAAAACGTGCACCGGCAAACGCGGCGGCAGCGATTGCCTAACGGACTCGGGATCGAAGCGCTACGACGCGAAGTAAGTTGCGAATCTAGACGCCACGCAGCTACCAGTTATGTCGTGCGTTCGCAAGGGCCGAGGCCGACAGTTTCCCACTCACGCGAGTGTCGCTTCTAGGTTGGGGCTGCATGACTTTTTCCACGTGATTGATTTTGGCGAAATGGTTGATCTGCGCAGAGGTGATTTTGCGGCCGCTGGGACATAGCGAGTTAGTTTAATACTCGCATTACTTGCCAATAAGTAATGCGCAAACCAATCCGCAACCGTATGGTGCTGCAAAGACGCGGACGGAGCGGTTGATGCCTAGTTTGCCCGCATCGCGACCTGAACCGACACCTGGGCCGAAGGCGCACGCGAATCCGCTCCGGGTGTCGGACGCGGGGAAGACACAAGCTGTGGACTTCGAGACGATTCGTAGCGTTGGCCCCACGCAAAGGGAGATTCTGCTGTTAGTGCTATTGCGGCGCATTGCCAGTTATCCTGCAAATGCGCCAGTTAGCGCTATTAGGCGGCAAATAGCGGCGCAACCGACAAAAGCTGTTTGGGCAACAGCTACCAAATAGCGCGTTTTGTTGTTTTGCGCACCGCATTGATGCTCTACAGCGCTTGGCTTTGGTGGTCGCTGCCAAAGTTTGATGATCCGGAGAAGTGCGACCGATTAATGCTGCTCTGGGTCGCGCTCGGCTTGATGACTATCTTCGTCAACGCGTACTATC
>ERZ795056.1967-NODE-1967-length-23440-cov-16.670088_pt1 | contig 23440 bp, 22 predicted proteins | sample MGYA00375140_ERZ795056 | MGnify/ENA primary metagenome ERZ795056 (study PRJEB30185, sample SAMN05720227) | activated sludge metagenome | isolation source: Anaerobic digester | place: USA | collected 2015-03-09 ... | reverse complement strand
TGGAATGTGCGGTGGGTAATAATATTATGAAAAGGGAGTAAGGGTTTAAGGTTTAAGGGTTAAGGTTTAGGGTTTAAGGTTTAGGGTTTAAAGTTTAAGGTTTAAGGTTTAGGGTTTAGGGTTTAGGGTTTAGGGTTTAGGGTTTAGGGTTTAAGGTTTAGAGTTTACAGTTGGGGGTGAGTATGCTAACTGCTTGTTGTACTATTAAATTTCAAATTTCCTCATTTTCATTTTTTTTATTTTCATATTTTCATACCCTGTGATGCAGCCAAAAACAAAAAACAGGTTCTTACGTCAACCATTAGCAAATCAGTACATTTTCTCATTTTCCCATTTTCAAATTTTCCCATTTTCAAATTTTCAAATTCACTTATATTCCACCTTTACTTCAATATCCGGATGTATGCTTTTCATCACAGGACAGTTATCTCCAATATCTTTTAAGAAATCTTTATCGTGTGCACTTAATTGCAGATCTGCCGGATAAGTAACCACCACATCAATCCTTCCAATACGCCGGGGATTGCCCAGCATATGCTTTTTAACTTCCACGGTGGTTCCTTTTAATTCAATGTCTTTATCAGCCACCCGGATAGCCATGGTTGTTATCATACAAGTACCCAGTGCGGTACACACAAGATCGGTGGGAGAAAACCTTTCTCCCTTCCCTTTGTTATCGGTGGGGGCGTCGGTTTCTATTGGGGAACCGCTTTGCAAATGAATGGCATTACATCTTAAATTTCCTTCATATTGAATGGTTGCTGTCATTGTACTATTTTTGTATAAATTTACGTAAGCAAAAAATCACCATGCACAAAGTACTATTCTTTTGTTTCGCAATATCACTGAGTTTATCTGTATCTGCACAAAAATCAAAAAAAGACCGTAAGGATGAACGCAGGCAAAGGGTGAATGCCCTTATCAAACAGGAAGAAGAGGGCGTGATAGCCTATCATAAACACAATGTGTTTGGTTTTAAACTTACGAACGATGGTTATGGTTTTTTCTACGAGCATGGCAGGGCACAGTCAATAAAAAAGGCCCTGTTATTTCAAATAGATTTTTCCGAAAGGAAAGACCCCAAAGAGAAAAAACAGGCCAACCCTTTTGCCCCCGCTTCCCCTTTTATTTATGGTAAAATAAATTATTTCTATCCTTTAAAACTGGGCGTGCAGCAGCAGATCCTGTTTGGTAATAAAAGCAATAAAAATGGTGTGGCGGTTACCGGTAATTTTGGTGGTGGGCTGTCGCTTGGCTTGCTTCGGCCCTACTATCTTGAAGTAAATGATACCGCCACCGGCGGCCGCAAATCTATAAAGTATGACAGTGCAGACAGCACAAACTTCACCAACTCCGGCCTGTTAAATGATCTTTTTGTTGCCTCATCAGGATTTACAAAAGGCTGGAACGAAATACAGGTGAAACCCGGCGCCTATGCTAAGGCAGCTCTCCGGTTTGACTATGGCAGTTATAATGAAGTGGTGAGTGCACTGGAAGTGGGTGTTACAGGAGAATATTATTTCAGCAAAATACCCCAGCTGGTTTTTTCAAAGCAAAAAAGCTTTTTTTTGAATGTATATGTTGCCCTGGTATTTGGCCGGAGGCGTTAATAGAAAAAGGATTAAGAGATGACAGAGTTACCCGTTATTGATGGAGTGGTAGAGCAAAAGATCCAGAAGCCCAACTGGCTAAGAGTGAAGCTTCCCATTGGAGAAGAATACAAACACGTAAGAAATTTAGTTGACCAGCATAAACTGCATACCATCTGTGAAAGTGGCAATTGTCCAAATATGGGTGAATGCTGGGGAGAGGGCACGGCCACGTTTATGATACTGGGCAATATCTGCACCCGCAGTTGTGGTTTTTGCGCTGTAGCAACCGGCAAACCCGAACCTGTAGACTGGAACGAACCACAACGGGTAGCGGAAGCCATTCATTTGATGAAAGTGAAACATGCGGTGCTTACTTCAGTGGATAGAGATGAACTGGCCGACCAGGGAAGTATCATTTGGTACAATACCATCAAAGCCGTAAAAGCGCTTAATCCATCCACCACTTTAGAAACATTGATACCCGACTTCAGGGCTGATAAAGATTGCATCCAGCGTGTAATAGAGGCCGCACCAGAAGTAGTGAGCCACAATATTGAAACAGTAGAAAGGCTGACCAAACAGGTACGCATACAGGCAAAATACTGGCGCAGTATGGAAACCCTGCGTACGTTAAAAGAAGGCGGTATGAGAACCAAGAGCGGCATCATGCTTGGTCTTGGTGAAACAAAGGAGGAAGTGATACAAACCATGCAGGACCTGCGTGATAGCTATGTTGATGTGATCACGATTGGTCAATATCTTCAACCGACAAAAAAGCATTTGCGTGTTGATCGTTTTGTACACCCGGATGAATTCAAGGAATTGAGGGAGATCGGTTATACCATGGGCTTTGACTATGTGGAGAGCGGCCCCTTGGTGCGTTCTTCTTATCACAGTGAAAAACATGTGATACAAGGATGGGGAAGAGCAAAGTGGGAGGAAGAAAAAAGTATTTAAAAATAAAAACAACCGGTTATGCACCGGTTGTTTTTTTATAATATGCAAAATAAGTATTAAAAAATTTCTACTTCAATTTCGCCAACGCTGCTTTAATCCTTTCCCATGCACGCTCTATATTCGTCATACTGTTCGCAAAAGAAAAACGAACGCAGTTGGGCTCACCAAAAGCCTCTCCCATTACGGATGACACATGTGCTGTATTCAGCAGGTACATAGAGAAATCTGCTGAATTGGTGATCACATTGTCCCCATCACGTTTTCCATAATAATAACTCACATCCGGGAAAATATAAAAAGCACCTTCTGGCGCAAAACATTTAATGCCAGGAATATCCTTGATCAGTTCAAGCACTCTTGCCCTTCTCCGGGTAAACTCTTCAGTCATTTCAAATGAAGGTTTCAGATCTGTGGTAAGTGCTACTACGCCTGCCTTTTGAGCAATAGAACAGGTGGCGCTGGTAAATTGTCCCTGTAATTTTTCACATGCTTTGGCAATGTCGACATTAGCTGCAATATAACCCAGCCTCCAGCCGGTCATGGCAAAACCCTTGCTCAAACCATTCACGATGATCACCCTGTCCTTAAGGTCTTCAAACTGGGCTATACTTTCATGCTTACCAACAAAATTGATGTACTCATAAATTTCATCCGCAATGATGTAAACGTTGGGATACTTTCTGAATACCTCCGCCAGTCCTTCCAGTTCTTTTTTACTATACACAGCACCGGAGGGATTGCAGGGGGAAGAAAACAGGAACACTCTTGTTTTGGGTGTAATGGCTGCTTCCAGTTCAGCAGGTGTAATTTTAAATCCGCTTTCCAGAGTAGAGCGTATCTCCACCACCTTTCCCCTGGCAATTTTCACCAGTTCCGAATAAGTTACCCAATAAGGTGTTGGTATGATCACTTCATCTCCTTCATCTGCCAAGGCCAAAATTACATTCGCCAAACTTTGCTTGGCACCTGTGGAAGTAACGATGTTTTCGGGTTTATAGTCAAGGTTATTATCCCTTTTTAATTTGGTACAAACAGCTTCTCTCAGGTCTAAAAAACCTGGAACCGGCGTATAATGGCTCCAGTTATCATTGATGGCTTTAATAGCAGCATCTTTAATATGTTGTGGTGTATCAAAGTCTGGCTCACCCAAACTCAGGTCGATCACATCAACCCCTTTGGCACGGAGTTCCCGGCCCAGTTTTGCCATTTTTAATGTTTCGGGTTCAGCAAAGCGGTCTAATAGAGAGGACAGTTGCATAGTATATTATTTTGCGGGGCAAAAGTAGCAGAAACTGGTGATTATATTGCTATAATCAAAGGAATTTTCCTAAATGGGTAGAGGTTCTTTATAAATACTTTTTATTTGTTAGAAATATTTCAAGCAACCTGTTTTAATGTTTTGATTGCTGATACCAGGAAATGGTAGCGGGAAAACAGCATTACGTCGCAACCAGCAGGCCTGGCAAGAAGGAATGATTAATTTGGCAGCATGAAAAAAGCCTGGTACAACGAAAAATGGGCCATCATCACCATGCATATAACAGCATGGGTGTTACTGTTTTCGTTGCCTTACCTCCTAAGACCCACTTACAGCGCAGAACAACACCAGCAAAGACTACCTGAAAATGAAACAGCGAAATTTATTGCCTTTAGGATAAATGACCTTGTGCTGATCGGTTTCTTTTACCTGAATGCATTTGTTTTGCTTCCACGTGTCCTATACAGAAAAAAATACCTGTTGTATATATTTTCTATGCTTGCATACTGTGCTATTTTGCTTTTGCAGGGCTGGCTAATAAGAAAGAATATCGCTCATCCTGGAGAGGGATTCACCTTTCAAAAACACTTCTTTTTTAATTTTTTTATTTTTCTTTTTATCATGGCCTGCAGTATCGCTTACCGCACCATCAAAGACAAGATAGCTGCTGAAAATCTTGCAATAGAAAAAGAAAATGAATTTTTAAAAACGGAATTATCGCTGCTGCGTTCACAGGTAAGTCCGCATTTCATGTTTAATGTGCTGAATAATATGGTGGCATTGGCAAGAAAACAGTCTGATCTGCTGGAGCCCTCTTTGATAAAACTTTCTTCGCTCATGCGGTACATGCTGTATGATACGGATGAAGCGAAAGTTTCATTGGAAAAAGAAGCGGAATATTTACAGAGTTATATTGATCTGCAACAGCAGCGTTTTGGAAAAAAGGTGAGCATCCGTACTGCCTTTCACCCGGCAGATAAAAGTTATTTTATTGAACCCATGCTGCTGATACCTTTTGTAGAAAACGCTTTCAAACATGGAACGGGCATGATTGAACAGGCCATGATCAATATTGATCTGAAGGCAGCGGACAACATGTTGTATTTTACAGTGCAAAACAAATTCAGCAACCTGGCAGATGAAGTAAAAGACAAGGCATCGGGCATTGGATTAAACAACGTGGAAAGAAGACTGAAGCTTTTATATAAAAGCAATCACCGGTTGCTGGTTGATAAATCAAACGGCTATTTTACCGTAACACTTGAAATACAACTTGCATAATGATCAACTGTATTGCTGTAGATGATGAGCCGCTGGCGCTTGAACTGCTGGAAGATAATATCAGCAAACTTCCCTATTTAAAGCTGGTTGGTAGTTTCGACAATGGTATTGAAGCCATGAAAGCAGTGCAGGAACAGAAAATTGACCTGATCTTCCTGGATATTCAAATGCCCGGTTTAACAGGCCTGCAATTGATACAAAGCCTTACGGTAAAACCGATGATCATATTGATTACTGCCTATGAAAAATATGCACTGGAAGGCTTTAACCTGGAAGTAACAGACTATTTGGTAAAGCCTGTATCGTTAGAGCGGTTTATTAAAGCCTGTAACAAAGCAAAGGAATTATTTGACCTCCGAAACCAGCCCACCAGTGCAAAACAATCTCCTGGATACTTTTTTGTAAACGTGGAATACAGCATGGTAAAAGTAGCGATGGATGATATTGTTTTTATTGAAGGACTAAAAGATTATATCAAGATACACTTGCATAGTTCTTCCAAAGCCATTGTAACCCGTATGGCTATGAAAACAATTGAAGAGCAACTGCCATCCGGAAAATTTATTCGCATTCACAAGTCTTACATTGTATCCGTAGCCTTTATTACTGCCGTAAAAAAGACCAGTGTTTTTATTGGTAATAACGAGTTACCGGTGAGTGATAATTATAAAGAGTCCGTACTTGCAATTACCGGCAGGCTCTGATATAGGTAAACAACCATACCGGCGCAATAATTTCCAGATTCTCTTACACCTTTTAAAAAGCTTTGTTTGAGAGCCTGTCACGTTGTCAACCTGCTGTTCAACCTTTTATAAACTCTATTTCCCGTTCATAATCAGCCAAAAAAAAGTCTTTCATTTTCGTCGCAGCATTCTCCCCTTTTATCTCATTTGCCTTAGTAAAGGCTGATATCAAATTAGTTTTGTGTTCAATTAAAAAAATGAACAATGAGAAAGCTGATCGCAATAGCAGTAATAACAATAGTAAGCCTGCGTGCTTTTGCGCAAATGCCGGGTGGTTTACCTGCTGGTGGCCCCGGTAAAACAGGTCATGTATTTGGTAAGCTAGTGGATGAAGCAGGCAAACCAGTGGCGGACGCCTCGGTAATGTTATTGCAGAAAAAAATGGACGAGGCTACAAAAAAACTGAAAGATGTTTTATTAAAAGCTACCATTACAAAAAGCAACGGCGATTTTAGTTTTGAAGACCTTGCTATGACGGGCAGCTTTACTTTAAAAGTGTCGGGCACAGGTTTTAAAGCATTTGAAACACCTGTTTCATTTATGTCAAAACCCAATGGTACAGCACCAGCACCGGGCAGCATGCCTTCATTTGAGAAAGACCTTGGCAATATCAAAATGGAGAATGATACCAAACAGTTAGAGGATGTTACCATTACAACGATAACGCCGTCGGTTAAACTAAGTGCTGACAAAAAAGTTTTTAATGTAGAAAAGAATATTATGAGTGCGGGCGGCACAGGCGTGGATGTATTGCGTAACGTACCTTCTGCCAATGTGGATATTGACGGTAATGTCACCATCCGCAACGCAGCACCCCAATTAATGGTGGATGGCAGACCCACTACCCTTACGCTTGACCAGATTCCGGCAGATGTAATAGAAAGCGTGGAAGTGATCACCAACCCCTCTGCTAAGTATGATGCCAGCGGTGGAGGAGGCGGCATATTAAATATCGTATTGAAGAAAAATAAAAAGAAAGGATACAATGGCAATGTGAGAGTTGGCGTTGATAAGCGGGGGGCAATCAATGGTGGTGGGGATATTAGTCTGCGCCAGGATAAATTTAACTTTACTGCTTCAGGATTTGGCAACCAGAATAAAGGACAAACATGGGGTACTACCAGCAGGGAAAATTTATTATCCGTTCCGCTTACCTCGGTATACCAGGACAATTTTAATAAAACAAAAGGTGGCTTTTTATTTGGCAAGGTTGGCATTGATTATTTTGTTACCAACAAAGCCACTATTTCGCTATCAGGTATAAAAGTACGTGGTGCATTCAATCCATCCGAAACAATTGATATTACCACCGACAGTTTATTCAGTGGTGGAAAAATAAGTAACAACAGCCAGCGTATCACCAGCGGGCACAGAGAATTCAACGGGCAGGGACTTGTGTTTGGGTTTAAGCAGCTCTTTAAAAAAGAAGGACAGGAATTTACATTGGATGCCAATTATTTTGGCGGCAGCAACGAAAACAATTCTTTGTATACCACCAATTACTTTAATTCAAACGGCACACTCTCCAAAACCGGCTATGAAAAAGTATTAGGTGATGGCAGCGATAAAAATTATGTGATTCAATCTGATTTTGTACTGCCTTTTGCCAAAACGTATAAACTGGAAACAGGTGTAAGGGCAGCCATCCGCAGCAGGATCAACAATATGTATAATTATGTATACAATGAGGTTACCGGCCAATATGAACTGGTAGCATCTGCCACCAGTAATTATAAGAATACAGATAATGTGTACGCAGCGTATGCAACCATCAGCAGCAGTATAAAAAACTTCAATTATAAAATTGGACTAAGAGCAGAAAGCTCCGATTATAACGGCACGCTTACCAATACGGGGGATAAATTCAGCAATAAATACCCAATCAGTTTATTCCCATCTTTATTTGCCAGTCAAAAACTGGGCGACAACCAGGAACTGCAGATAAGTGTAACAAGAAGGATCAACCGCCCCAACTTCTTTAACCTGATACCATTTACAGATTATACCGACAAACTGAATATCACCAGGGGCAATCCTGCTTTGAAACCTGAGTTTACGCAGGCTTATGAATTGTCGTACCTGAAAACATTTTCTAATAAAAATACGTTTCTCGGATCGGTGTATTTCAAGAACAGCACCGACTTAATCACAAGATATCTTACAGAAGAATTAAATCCGCTAACAGGAACGAATGACCTCATCAACACTTATATCAATGCTAACTCCAGCTATGCTGCTGGTGCAGAACTTACGGTTATTAATTACCTTACAAAATGGTGGGATATCAGCACAAATGTGAATGTGTACAATTCAAAAGTAAACACCAGCAATATTGCTAATAGTGTGCAACAGGATGCCATCTGGAGCATGTTTGCAAAATTCAACAGCAATTTTAAACTCCCGGCCAATTATGCCATACAGTTTACAACAACCTACCAGTCTAAAACCAACCTGCCTGTAAACTCGAATGGCGGAATGGGCGGCCCGCCATGGATGCAAAGCCAAAGCGCATCCCAGGGATACATTAAACCAAGCTGGGGAATGGATATTGCATTTAAAAAATCATTTTTGAAAAACAATGCAGCATCCTTATCACTCAACATCAGCGATATATTCCGTACAAGGGTAAACAGCCAGTATAGTTACAGCGATTATTTTGTACAGAACTACGACAGGATACGGGATCCACAAATGTTCAGGCTTAACTTCTCCTACCGTTTTGGTAAAGTTGATATTTCATTATTTAAAAGAAAAAGCATGAAAGGCGAACAAAACGCCAGTGAAAGCATTCAGAATTAAATCCGTTTTGGCTTTTGGTAATAGTTAGCTCTCTCCGGGGAGCTTTCTTTTTTATGGCACTGCCCCAATACCACCATTTCCTACTTTTACAACCTTCCTCAAAAAATTGTGTTATTGTTGCACCATGCTGGTAACGCTCACCATCATACGATACAAAAAAAGATACATACCCTTTGCGGTGCTGGCAATGGCATTGCACCATATCCCTTTTTGGTTTAATGCAACAACAAGTTTTTATAAGCTGCTCGGCTGTGGTAAGAACGGCACTTTCGACAAGCACCCGGACTGGCAGCAATGGGGCATTCTCGCCGCTCATACTGCAGGTAATGTCAATACCCATTTAACTATAAAAGAACTGTACGGGAATTTTATTGCAGGCTGGTTACAATTATTTAACTGTGAAGTCTGTACTTTTTACCTTGAGCCAATGGAAGGCCATGGAAAATGGGATGGAAAAGAATGTTTTGGCAACCTCTCCCGGCAAAACCCGTTTGAAGGTCCGGTGGCAGTACTTACCAGGGCCACGATACGTTTTTCTCAATTGTCCTCCTTTTGGAAAAACGTAGGATCCGTTGCCAATCAAATGAATGGTGCCGATGGTTTTGTAACTTCAATAGGTATTGGTGAAATGCCGCTGATAAAACAAGCTACATTCAGTATATGGCAAAGTAAAGAACAGATGAAAAGCTTCGCATATAACATGAAAGAACATGCCGAAGTGATACGAAAAACCCGGAAAGAAAATTGGTACAGCGAAGATATGTTTGTACGGTTCAAACCGCTTAAAATTAACGGCACGATCAATGGGAAAAACCCTTTAAACGAAATCCTTTAGATTTGCAACCGTAACGATTGATAAACTTTACCGAAAACACCGGTACCAGGTTATAAGAATGCTGGCCGGGTTCGAACAGGGATCATGTTTAACTGCTAACTAACCCTCTCCCCTGTTGCGGTTAATAAGAAATTGTATGAAGAACATAAAATTGATTGAAGTGCCAAGTGAAATTGGCGCCGGCACCCGTGGTGCAAGTCTTGGAATTGATGCGATTAAAATTGCAGCGCTCGACTTTATGAGCAACTTTTTTGTGCATTTCCCCTCCGAAAAAATTGAAGTGGAAAACCAGTTGTTGTTTGAGCCAATACAGTCGCCGTATGCAAAGCGCATCATCGGCATGATAAACATATATGAAAGGGTAAGCAAAGCGGTAAACAATTGTATCAAGGGACATTTTTTTCCGGTGGTGTTAAGTGGTGACCATGCAACTGCGGGTGGCACCATTGCCGGCATTAAAATGGCCAAGCCCAAAAGTAAACTTGGTGTGATATGGATAGATGCTCACGCCGACCTGCACACGCCTTATACCACACCATCGGGCAATATGCATGGGATGAGCCTGGCTACAGCCATTGGTGAAGACAACGAAGAGATGAAAGTGCATGAACTGGATGAAAAAACCACGAGTCAATGGGATCAACTAAAAAATCTTGGTAAAATATTCCCAAAAGTGTTACCCGAAGATGTGGTGATCATTTCTTTGAGGGATTATGAAAAGGAAGAAAGATCATTGATTGAAAAACATGGCATTAAAGTAATCACCACCAGTGAAGTGAGGCGGAATGGTCCTGAAAGTGTCAGTCGTAAAGTACTGCGCTATTTAAGCGACTGCACCGATATATACGTCAGTTTTGATGTGGACAGCCTTGATTCTTCTATTTCAAAAGGGACTGGCACCCCGGTTAGTAACGGGTTAAAAGAAAGAGAAGCAGAAGACCTGATCAGTAAGTTTATGCAAAACAGGAAGATTTGTTGTTTTGAAATTACAGAGGTAAATCCAACATTGGATAAAGAAAACCTGATGGCAGAAATTGCGTTTAATATTTTACAGCGGAGTGTGAATGTGCTGATGATGAACTAAGTTATCCGGGTTTGCTACCCTGGTCGGTACCGTAGGTCAGACCAATGATGATCACCCTGGTCGGTACCGTAGGTCAGACCAGCGATGTTTACCCTTGTCGGTACCATAGGTCAGACCAGGGTAACCGGCTTTCTATTAACAAAAATTTTGAACCCATCACGCCTGGCGAAAAAACTGCGGCATAATTTTTCGGATATCCAACAGGTTATTTCAAACCAGCTCATTCACCCAAAATTCCTTTCATGAAATCTTATCTTATTGCAGCAGCCCTTGTTGCTCCACTCTTTTTCATGTCCTGTAAAAAGACAAGTAACAACAATCCAACAACTATCAAAGTCAATTTCATTTTTAAATTCGACAGTTCCCAGGTGCGGCTGAATGGCCAGGGCAACCCGGTTGCAGTACCTGCAGGGCATGCTGCTCAATCACCCAGGTTCAATAAAATGAGTGCCCATTATTTGGAACTGGCGCCAACAGCCACTACCCTTCCAGGCAATGGCGCTGTATTATACCGGGCGGATGAAACCACCACTGGAGGTGCCAATGCAATTGATTTTTCAAAGTCGAAATTTGCGGGTAACAACGAAATATTTTTGAGTGTACCATTAAACGAATTGGCTGCAGGCACTTACAATTATCTAAGGGTATCACTGGCCTATCAAAACTACAATGTGTATGTATCCACACCCATTGGAACCGTAGATGCCACTGTTGCTTCTTTTATTGGCTTCAATACCTACGTTGGTAATTTCAAAGTGAAAGACTCCACCATAGCAGTGAACGCAAATAAAAAACAAGGCTATTGGGCGGTGGAGGCAAGTGCAGCAGGATTTGGCACAGTTCAAGCAGGACAAGCACCGGAAGGAGCCACCACGGTTCCCAATCCTTTATTTGCCACTTCTCCTATCCCCGCTGGCTCCTGTCTTGTTACCGGCGCTTTCGCATCACCGTTAGTAATCAACGGCAACGAAACAAGTGATATCAATATTGAAGTGTCTTTGTCAACCAATAAAAGCTTTGAATGGAGCGAAACAGACGGCAATAATCTTTATAATCCACTCCCGCCGGCAAATGACATGGTGGTTGATATGGGTATCAGGGGAATGATACCTTCAAAAAGATAGGCAACAGGAAGGAAAAAGATAACAATAGAAACCGGGTTTACCATACCAAAGAACCAATCCTGCATGGAAGGCCTGCTCCTATTTTTGAAGGTTGGGCTTATTATTAATACATTTGCGCCAACTTAAAATCAAAATGAGCGGCATGTACTTAAAGTACTTTTTTATACAAAATATTAAGGCCCTGTTTTCTTTCCTGAAGCTGCATGTGATCTTCCTTCCATTAGCCGGCTTTTTTCGAAACCTTGCTTACCTGTCTATGCAATCGAAATGGATCAGCCAAAACAGGAAATTGGGTTTTAATGATTTCTTTTCATGGGACAGAACAAGGGATAAAAGGCTGGGATTGTATGCTTATCTTAACAAGGAATTCATAAAAGATACCCCCATGAATTATTTGGAGTTTGGCGTGGCAAATGGTGGTTCTTTTTATTGGTGGCTTGAGCATCACAAAAATCCAGCATCCAGATTCCATGGATTTGATACATTCAGCGGCTTACCGGAAGACTGGGGGCATTTTAAAAAGGGAGAAATGAATAATGGCAATGAAGTGCTGAAAACAGATGATATAAGGGCAAGCTTTTACCAGGGACTTTTTCAGCAAACATTGCCGGTTTTTTTAAAGACTTTTAAAAGTGATACACTCACTGTAATACACCTGGATGCAGACCTTTATTCCTCCACTCTTTTCACGCTTACTTCCTTTGCCCCGTTCTTAAAAAAGGGTGATATTATCTTCTTTGATGAATTTTGTGTACCTACGCATGAGTTTTTAGCCTTAAAAAATTTTACAGAGTCCTACTATATTAATCTGCAACCAATTGCTGCTTCCAATAACTATCTATTCACTGCTTTTCAAGTAACTTAATATGAGCATCAGCATAAAAGAACTTATCGGTTCATCCATTGAAGTAAAGCAACAATTACTGGCGGATGAAAAACTATTATCAGTCGTAAATGACTGTATCAGTATCATCACCGCTGCATTTAAAAACGGTAATAAAGTATTGTTTTGTGGTAATGGGGGCAGCGCTGCCGATGCACAGCACCTGGCAGCAGAATTCAGTGGCCGTTTTTATATTGACCGCCCTGCACTTCCTGCAGATGCCTTACACTGCAATACTTCTTATTTAACAGCCGTGGCCAACGATTACAGTTATGATCTTATTTATGCCAGGTTATTACAAGGTCTCGGCAATAAGGGGGATATACTTGTTGGATTAAGCACATCGGGCAACAGTAAAAATATTATTAACGCATTTGAAGTGGCAAAAGACAAAGGCATGGTAACGATAGGTTTTACCGGCGAATCTGGAGGCGGCATGAAGTCACTATCTGATCATCTATTGAATGTGCCTTCCAATGACACACCCAGGATACAGGAATGTCACATGCTGGTAGGGCATATCATTTGCCAGTTAGTGGAAGAAAATCTGTTTGCCCCCTCCGCTGCTTAGAGGTTTAACTGCAGAATTCACTTAACTTAATCTCCTTTACTTATAGCCAGGTTTAAATCAAAAAATTATAACTGCTACATAAAATGAATACACCCGGCATCAGCAAGCACCAGGTTACTCCTTTAGGGGGCGGAGGGGGCATTACAGCCATCATTTTGGCAGGCGGACTTGGCACAAGGTTGCGTTCAGTGGTTAGTGAGGTGCCCAAGTGTATGGCCCCTGTGAACGGAATACCATTTATTCACTTTATTGTTTGGTTTTTAAAAAACGAGGGAATTGAACATTTCATATTTTCACTCGGATATAAACACGAAATCATAACCGGATACCTTGATAAAACATTTCCCCAGTTAAATAAACAGTACAGTATTGAGCAAGAGCCCCTTGGTACGGGAGGAGCAATAAAAAAAGCTTTGTCATTAGTACAAACTGATTTTGCAGTTGTATTGAATGGCGACACCATGTTCAATGTACATATCGGTGAACTGGTAAACACTCATCAACAAAAAAAAGCTTCCTGTACCATTGCTTTAAAGGAAATGAAGCAATTCACCCGCTATGGTTCCGTTGAAACAGATACAGACGACAGAATTACTGCATTTAATGAAAAAACATACTGTGAAAAAGGACTGATCAATGGAGGAGTTTACGTTATCAACAAAAACAGTCTCCAGGATAAAGAGCTACCGGAAAGTTTTTCTTTTGAAAGAGATTATTTAGAAAAATTTTTAGCCTCTGAAAAGATATTTGGTGTACAAAACGAATATTATTTTATAGATATTGGAGTACCGGAAGATTATCAAAAATTCCAGGATGATTATAACTTGATATTGTCGAAAAAAAAGTACAACAAAACAGGCAATACAGAATTGCTTGATGATTTTTTTGAGGGTCTTGCATCACTTACCGATTTTTAAATGAATAATAGTACAAATAAAAAATACCAATCCCTTTTTCTCGACCGCGACGGTGTACTCAACCACCAAAAAGAAGGCAGCTATATTTTTAACTGGGATGAATTTGTATTTTATGACGGAGTACTGCAGGCCATGCAGTTCTTTGCAACCCGGTTCAAATACATTTTTATTGTAACCAACCAGCGGGGTGTGGGCAAAGGACTGATGACTGAAGATGACCTGCACAACATACACCACCATATGCAAAAAAGCATTGAACTCGCAGGCGGCAGACTTGATGGTATTTATTATTGCAGCGAGCTGGAAAGCATCAACAGGAAACCCAATCCTGGCATGGCCTTCCAGGCACTAAAAGATTTCCCGGATCTTGATCTTGGCAAGTCAATTATGGTGGGCAACAGCATGAGTGATATGGAATTTGGAAGGAATATTGGCGCCACTACCATTTTTGTTACCACCACCAACCCAAAAGTTGACAAGACTGATAAAAACATTGACGCGGTGTATGAAACATTAGCCAGTTTTGCCAGCGCCCTGCAAAGTCAACGTTAATATTTTTGTTTTTTTCAATACAACTGTTCTATTTACTAAGCCATTGATTAATTTTATTGCATGAGCAAATTCACTCTCCTGTTTCTTTCCAGTATTTTATGTTCGGCCCTAATGGCACAACGCATCAGTAACAATGATTTTAAGATACTGCAGGCAAAAGAAGACAGCATGAAATTGTATGCAGACAAGATCATTACGGGGCAAAGCATGTCGATACGATTTAATAACGACAGCCTTTTTACCAGGGCATTTGTAAAAGCTTTGAAAACTCCCTGGTCATTCAATTATCCTTTTGATTCATTACAAACGATCTCTAAGATTTATGCACCCGACAGCAGTTTCCGGATTTTTACCTGGCAGATGGTGGTAAGTGAAAATCTGACCAGGCAACATGGCGCCATTCAAATGAAAACAGCCGATGGTTCACTAAAGATTTTTCCCTTGATAGACAAGTCTGATGTAACACAAAATATCATTGACACAGCTGCCAACAACAAAGGATGGATCGGCGCAGTTTATTACAGGATCATTCAAAAAAGAAGCAGTAACCAGAATTATTATACCCTGTTGGGCTACGATGAAAACAATTTAAAAAGCAACCGCAAAATAATTGAAGTCCTGAGTTTTCAAAATGATGAACCTGTATTTGGCGGCCGGTTTTTTAGTTATGATGAGGACAGCGTTTTCAAATCTTCTAACAGCCGTTACATAATGGAATATAAAAAAACGGCCGGTGCAAGATTAACCTTTGATGAAGATCTTGACATGATCATACTCGAACACCTGGTATCAGAAACAGGGGAAACACAAAAAAAATGGACTTATATTCCGGATGGTGATTACGAAGGATTTAAATGGAAAAACGGCAGATGGGTGCATGTAGAAAAAGTATTTAACCAAATAACTGAATTAGGTAAAGAACCCGTTCCTATGCCGGTTAAAGATGCGCAGGGGAATACCATCCAGGAAAACCTGAAACAAAATTTTGCAGAAGAAGAGAAACCAGTAAGTGGAGAAACAAAACAAAAAAATTAGTTGCTTTTTCGTTATCCTCAGCATTCCTGTTGGCAAAAATTTTCTTGCCAGGTTGCATGCATGCTTTTAATAGCTCCTTTCGTCATTATACAGATCAATACAAATAATAACTAACATTTATTCCCCGTCTATGCCCTGCTTGTAAGAGCATGTTGTGCTGGCAAATAAGTTTCCTTACTTTTGGCCCCATGCAAAAACCAGTTATTTGTATCGGCGCAGCCCTTGTCGACGACCTCTATCATGCCCAGGAACCCATGATGATGCATACTACCAATGAAGTATCTCAAACCCGTACAGCAGGCGGTGTGGCAAGAAATATAGCCCACCAGCTCTCTTTACTGGATATTCCCGTTCAGCTGGTAAGTGTATTTGGAAAAGACGCCGACGGCGACTGGTTGAAGCAGGTATGCTATGATGCAGGAATAAAACTGTCAGCTTCAGTGATGGATGCACCTGTTACAGGTAAATACACAGCCTTGATAGATAAAGATGGAAGCATGTTTACTGCAATGCTTACCAATGCGGCCCTTCATTTAATAACGCCCGGTCACCTGCAGCTGCATGAAGAACTGTTGAGCACAGCTGCTTATATTTTAGTGGATGCCAATATTAGTGTGGAAAGCACCAACTGGCTCATCCGGTTTACCAATCTGAATAAGATAAGGATGATCATTGAACCGGTATCTGTACCGCCAGCGAAAAAAATTGCAGAATGTAATTTTGAAGGACTTTATTTGATCACTCCGAATGAAGATGAATTACCGGCCTTGTGCAGCGATGCAGCCACCACCATGGAAGAACAGGTGAACGAATTGCTGAATAAAGGCATACAATATGTTTGGCTGCATAAAGGCAAACTTGGCTCGGCCCTGTTTAAGAAAACCGAAACCCTGCAGTTGAATGCCCCAGCAGCCCATGTGGTGGATTGTACAGGTGCAGGAGATGGCTCCGTGAGCGGATTTATACTTTCCAAATATTTTGGGAAAGATAACCTGAATAGCTTGCGTACAGCACATACTTTGTCTGCAGAAATTTTACAGGTGCATGGTGCCATCGCCACCCACCTTACGCAGGATAAATTATTAAATTCAGTTTCTAAATATTACGAAGAATAATGTCCAGTCAATTGCTAACCATATTACCTGAAGTGGAACAGGCATTGCAGGAAGGTAAACCTGTTGTGGCGCTGGAATCCACTATCATATCTCACGGTATGCCCTATCCCAAAAATGTGGAGACAGCGCTGGCTGTTGAAAATATGGTAAGGGAAATTGGTGCTGTGCCAGCTACCATCGCCATCATGAATGGCCAATGCCATGTTGGACTGTCTGCTGAACAGATTGAATTTTTTGGCAAAGAGAAAAATGTGTGGAAAGTAAGCCTGCGGGATATTCCGTATGTAATAACACAGGGTTTGTATGGAGCCACCACGGTGGCAGCCACCATGCGGATCGCCAGTATGGCGGGTATTAAAGTATTTGTTACCGGCGGCATTGGCGGTGTACACCGTGGTGCCGAAAACAGCATGGACATTTCTGCCGATCTTACAGAAATGGCATCCACCTCAGTGGCGGTGGTTTCTGCAGGTGTAAAGTCAATCCTTGATATACAGTTAACGTTAGAATACCTGGAAACGATGGGTATACCTGTTGTAACATTCAAACAGGATGAGTTCCCCAGCTTTTATTCCAGCAAAAGCGGCTATCCTTCACCGTTAAGGCTTGACACTACGGAAGCAATCGCACAAATGCTTTACACCAAATGGCAGCTGGGTTTGCAGGGAGCAGTTTTAATCGCCAACCCTGTACCGGCAAAATTTGAAGTGAGTAAGGAAGAGATGGAAGTTCATATCCTGCAGGCCCTGGCTGCTGCGGATGAAAACAATGTAAAGGGAAAACAGGTAACTCCTTTCTTATTGCAATACATAGCCGAACATACCAAGGGGGAAAGTCTTGAAACCAATATTTCATTGATATTACACAATGCCAAAGTTGGTGCAGCCGTGGCAGTTAGTTATAGTGGTTTGGGGTAGGTCTTTGTTGCCTTTTTTAGGTTACAGTGCAGCCCCAATAATTTTTTGTTCAATATACCAGGCCGGAAACTTCGCATTTAAAAAGTACTGATTTGTAATTTTTTTTCTATCCCATTAAATTTCCAATATATTCGTATTTCATACTTCTTAATATCCTCCATTAACCCTTTTAAAATGGCCTTGCTCCTTTGCCATATTTAAAAGCTTTTTTAACCAGGTAACTATTGCAAAAAATAAAGAATGTTTTTTGCCATCCTAAATTACACCAATTATGAAACAGCTTTTACTGCTCTTGATTTGTTTTACCTTTCAATTTACCGTTTTTGCACAGGATAAGATTGGCATCGGCACGTCCAATCCGCAGGCTCAGTTGCACACCACCGGTGATGTGATATTGGCAGGTGTCACGAATGACAATAGCTTGTCCCGGATACTGGTACAAAACCAAACAGGCACACTGGCCTGGAGAGATGCAGGCTCCTTAGCTAATTATTACTGGGGATTAAGCGGTAATACCATAACTTCAAATCACTTTATTGGCTCTACCAATAACGCTTTGCTTAAACTCCGGACTTCCAATATTGACAGGCTTTTGATTTATTCTGCCAGTGAAATAAGTACTTCAATTGAAGTGCCTACGGTAGAGATTTTATCTCCATCTGCTAACCTGGGTTTTGATGGACCAGGTTTAAAAATAACCAGGTTGGGAAGCAGTGCCGGATGGGCAGCGGCAATGGACTTTGCCATGAACAATAGTGCAGGTGGCAAAAAAACTTATGCAAGGTTAAATGGAGGAATTGAATCAAGTGCAGCTAATAATGAAAATGGATTTTTAAGTTTCGAAGTAGCGTCAAGCGGGCAAATCGGTAACCTGCAGCAGCAGGAAAAAATGCGCATCACTTCCAATGGTTTCGTAGGTATTGGGATTAGTTTACCTACTGCGCAATTACATACAACATCCTCAGTTTTGTTCTCTGGCATTACCAATAACAATACATTTACCAAAGTGGTGGTGCAGGATAATACAGGCCGTTTATTCTGGAGAGATGCTTCAACCTTAAGCAGCAATAACGCCTGGGCGACTACCGGCAACAATATAGCTCCCGGTCAGTTTATCGGCAGTACTAATAACGAACTTTTAAAACTGAGAACATCCAACATTGACAGGCTGGTAGTGTATTCTGCTTCCGAAATAAGTTCATCCATAGACGTACCAACTTTAGAGATAATGTCTCCTTCAGCTAATCTCGGTTTTGACGGTCCCGGATTGAAAATAACAAGGTTTGGAAGCAATGTTGGGTGGGCAGCAGCAATGGATTTTGCAATGAACAATAGTGCTGGTGGCAAAAAAACTTATGCAAGGTTAAATGGAGGAATTGAATCCAGTACAGCAAATAATGAAAATGGATTTCTAAGTTTTGAAGTTGCATCCAGCGGACAAATCGGTAACCTGCAGCAACAGGAAAAAATGCGGATTACTTCAAGAGGATTTGTAGGCCTTGGAATCAGTTTACCTACAGCTCAATTGCATACAACAGAATCAGTTCGGTTTCAAAATCTAGCTAACGGTACAGGCAATTATTTAGTAATCGATACTGAAGGGAATGTTTACAGGAGTGCTGAGGCACCGCCCAGGATGGGACAGCCATCTAATAACAATCAACTTTCAAGTATGCAACTGGCCATCGAAAAACTACAGGCAGAAATTCTTGAATTGAAAAATGAGCTCAAGAAATCTAACCGTTAGTTGCAAGCGGGCTATTTAGTGACAACATACAAAACTGCGTTTGCAGGAAGACCAGCCTTCAATGCATAATCCCGGGGTATTTGACCGGCAGTTATTGACTCCACTGTAAAACCCACTTCTTTTAACCGGGTTGTAAACACTTTTTGCGAATACAGCCGTATATGATCATCCTGCCCGAACCTGCGCCAGCGTTCAGCTACATCCGTGCAGGATGGATCTTCATCCACCCCATCAAAATTTTTCAAAATGGGTGTCATAATGATGGCTTTGGCTCCAGGTTTCAGCACCCTGTATATTTCTCCCATAGCTTTTATATCATTATTCACATGCTCCATTACATGCGAACAGATAACAAAATCAAAACTCTCCGTATCAAAAACTTTCATATCCTCAATATCTGTCTTTACGTCCACCTCATCCATAAAGAGATCTGCAGTAACATACTGGCAAGTAAAATTTTTCTTTATCCATTTACTGAGAGAAGCTGATGGAGCAAAATCCAGCAGGCGGTTATTTTTTGTTAGTACGGTATTTTTTTTAAGATACCATGCATACAGCCGTTCCCTGTCCATACTATAGCAATCAGGACAAAAAAAGTGGTCGGTATCAATTGTTTCAAAGGCGCCCTTTTGTGTGTAAGGAAAACCATATTTCAAAAAGTTTTTTTGGTAGTGATCCGGTAACGGTAAATAATCGTACACTTTGCTGTCACAAATATTACATTGCTTTTTTTTGGGCAAGAGAGAGAATTTGTTAATTACCTTTCTTATAAAATAGTTTGCCTGCATGTTACACTGGTTTTTTTATACTGATCAGGTTTGCCGGGTAAAGTAAAGCCCCTTTTATTAAATTGACAATTGCTTTTCCGAATTCATTTTCCTTCAGGTGATATTTTACTGATGACAGAAAAACATTACTCTTTGATTTATTAAAATTGGGCAGGTTTTTAAAGTCAGTGTGCAGCGCCAGCACTTCATATGCTTTTATTGTATTGTGGATCCTGCCCAATATATGCTGCGAACTCCAGACACCGGAAGAATGGTTACGATGTACCGCTGATACGAAAGGAAGAAATTTGATTTTTCCATGCGCCGCATTTAAAAGGTGCAGCGGCCAGTCGCCCATTTTTAACTGCATATACCATTCAGGAAATTTATCAAACAGCTTATTTTTAAAAACAACTGTGCAGGTTTGGATATAATTCCGGAAGATCAGCTCATTGATCGTTGTTTCTGTCATCGTTCCTGAACCACCGCCCTTGTAATTCCTTGTATCATTCAGATCTTCGGAAAAGGTTTCCAGGGAATCGGTGAAACAAATAACAAAATCAGGATGCTGCTCTAAAAAGTCTGCCTGCTGCTGCAGTTTACTATCGACTGTCCAGTAATCATCCCCTTCAAGGTAAGCAATGTATTTACCACGGGCTGCATAAATAAGATCAATAAAATTATAGGCTGGTCCAAGGTTCTTTTCTCTTGGTAAAACAGTAATCAATCCCGGAAATTTTCTCTGGTAGTCCAATGCAATTTCCCTTGTTCCATCTGTGCTGCAATCGTCAGCTATAATGATCTCAATCGGAAAATTAACCCTTTGAGCAATTGCGCTGTCAATAGCCTGCTTTATATAAGCAGCCTGGTTGTATGATATGATGCAAACACTAATTAAAGGGATACTCATTTACCGACGCCATTTTGCTGCAAACTTACTTAAGCTTGTTTGAATTAAAATAACTTATAGACGTCTTGCCTGCACGGCTACCTGAGACATCATGGCTTAAAATCCAAGTTGTGTTTAAAAAGACATTTTTTTGTCTTTACATTTGCCAACCTTCTGCAAGTGCCATGTAAAGGAAGAGTACATAAGTTATCGGTATGAGAATAGCAATAATGCAGCCTTATCTGTTTCCTTACATTGGATATTTCCAATTGATGAATGCTGTGGACGAGTTTATTGTATACGATAATATTGAGTTCACAAAAAAAGGCTGGATCAACCGTAACCGAATACTGGTAAACGGGTTAGCGGCCTATATTAGTTTTCCACTTAAAAAAGACTCAGATTACCTGCAGGTGAAAGACCGTTACCTGGCAGACAACTGGCCGGAGGAGAGAAAAAAATTACGCAACAAAATTGCAGAGGTATATAGAAAAGCACCGCAGTTCAAATCGGCTTTCCCTGTAATTGAATCCGCCATTGAATTTCCCAATAATAACCTTTTCACGTTTGCCCTGCATTCACTGGAAACCATCAAAAATTACCTGGCAATTCAAACCCCCATCATTATATCTTCTACTATCGATATTGATCATTCGTTAAAATCAGCTGACAAAGTAATAGCCATTTGTAAAAAAAGAAATGCTGAAGAATATATTAATCCCATTGGCGGCACTGATCTTTATAACAAAGAAGAATTCTTAAACAATGGACTCAGTCTGCATTTTCTAAAAACAGGCGAGGTACACTACAAACAATTCGAAAATGAATTTGTGCCATTTCTTTCAATCATAGATGTAATGATGTTTAACTCTAAAGAAGAAATAAAAAATCATATTGAAAATTCTTATAAGCTGGTTGATGGAGCTTAGCCGGATATTTTTAAACCAAATAATTAAATCTCTTTCATATAATGTTCACCTGGAAAAAACTTGGCAGAATTTTTAATCCTGCTGACATTGAAGGTAAAAGCTGGCTGCATGAATATGCACAAGCTCCGTCTGTGTTGATATTCGATGAATTTGTAAGAGTCTATTTTTCCTGCAGACCTCAACCGGATGCTAACGGTCAATATGTAAGTTATTCTGCCTTTGTTGACCTCAACAGGAAGAACTTGTTTGAAATAGTGAAGTTTTCTGAGCAACCCATTTTTGATTTAGGTGAAAGAGGAACTTTTGATGAGTTTGGCACCTACCCTGTTTCTATTATAAGAAACGGAAAGGATGTAATGGCTTATTATGCTGGCTGGACAAGATGTGAATCTGTTCCTTTTAATGTGGCTATCGGCGCAGCTATCAGTCACGATGATGGAGTTACATTCAAAAAAATGGGTGCAGGACCTGTTTTGTCTTATAGCTTACACGAGCCATTTATTTTAAGCGGGCCTAAGATCAGGAAGTTCAATGATCAATGGTACCTTTTTTATATTGCGGGCAGTAAATGGATTGATAACAATGGCAAGCCAGAGCCGGTGTATAAACTCAGGATGGCGTTTTGTAAAGATGGCATTAACTGGAACAAACTGGATAGGGATCTGGTTGAAAGTAAAGTGGAAGAAAATGAAGCACAGGCCAGCCCGGATGTTTTTTTCTGGAACAATAAATATCATATGTTTTTTTGTTACCGGTACAGTTTAAATTTTAGAGGAAAAGAAAATGGATACAGAATAGGATATGCATCTTCAACCGATTTGATAAACTGGACAAGAGACGATTCCAAAGCTGGCATTGATGTATCAGCAGAAGGATGGGACAGTGAAATGATCAGCTACCCGCATGTATTTGAACTGGATGGTGCTGTTTATATGTTTTATTTGGGCAACCAGGTGGGCAGGTTCGGCTTTGGCCTTGCCAAACTTGAAGGAGAACTTTTATAATTTTTTATTGAACCAATAATATGAAATGGAAGAAACTGGGGAAAATTTTTGACCCTTCACAATACACACTCCCGAATAATTGCAAAGAGTTTGCGCAATCACCTCAAACACTTGTTTTTGATGATTTTGTAAGGATCTATTTTTCAACAAGGGAAAGAGATGAAGGCACAGGGAAGTTTTTAAGCCATATTGCTTTTGCGGATATGGACAAAGAATTTAAGAAGGTATTAAGCATCTCAAAAGACACAGTAATTAAACTGGGGGAATTAGGAACTTTTGACGAGCACGGAATATTTCCAATCAACGTTATAAGACACCAGGATAAAATACTTGCTTATACTTGTGGCTGGAGCCGGAGAGTGTCTGTGTCTGTAGAAACTTCTACGGGTATCGCCATCAGCAATGATAACGGCGTGAGTTTTCAAAAAATTGGTAACGGAC
>ERZ795056.1966-NODE-1966-length-23450-cov-4.903911_pt1 | contig 23450 bp, 16 predicted proteins | sample MGYA00375140_ERZ795056 | MGnify/ENA primary metagenome ERZ795056 (study PRJEB30185, sample SAMN05720227) | activated sludge metagenome | isolation source: Anaerobic digester | place: USA | collected 2015-03-09 ... | reverse complement strand
TTCCATTTGTTGATATCGTGCTTTTGGATCGTCATGATAATTATCCTCCGGCGTTGTAATCGCTTTTATTATTCTCGGATGGTAGCGGGATAATCTTGAGTGGAATATTGAAAAAAGAAGGCGGCATCTTTCGATGCCGCCTTCCGGTATTCTGGCTTTTTCCCCCGCGAATTATTCGCAGAGTTCGAACATTGCCGCAGCGCCCATGCCGCCGCCGATGCACATGGATTCGATACCGTACTTGGTCCCGGTCCTTACCATGTTGGCAACGAGAGTGGCGAAAATCTTGGAGCCGGTGCATCCCAGCGGGTGGCCGAGTGCTATGGCGCCGCCGCTGATGTTGATCCGCTTCTCCGAAGAATCGGCCGCCCAGTATTTCTTGTCAGCGATGCCAAGCTGCTGCGCACAATAGATTGCCTGTGACGCAAAGGCCTCGTTGAGCTCGAAAATCAGGCTTTCGGTCTGGAGCTTCTTCAGGTCCCAGCCGACCAGCTTGCAGAGCTTCGGAATCGCGTACGCAGGGCCAACGCCCATTTCGTCCGCCTTGCAGCCGGCTACGGTATAGCCCACCAGCTTGACGAGGGGCTTCATGCCGTATTTCTTCACAGCGTCTTCGCTCATGATGATCGAGGCAGCCGCGCCGTCGGTGGTCTGGGAAGAGTTACCCGCGGTGACGGATCCGGTGGACGAGAAAGCCGGCTTCAGCTTTTTCAGGCCGTCTATCGTGGTTTCCGCCCTGACGCCGTCGTCAAAATCCTGTACGAACGTTTCCCGTACGATGGTGCCGTCCGGCTTTTCAACGAACTTGTCGGCCGTGGTGGGGACAATTTCCGTGAAGTATTTGTTCTTTTGTGCGGCAGCCGCTTTCATGTTTGAATGATATGCAAACTCGTCCTGCATTTCGCGTGTTATCTTATAACGGTTTGCCACGTTTTCAGCTGTTACGCCCATGGACATGTAGACATCCGGTTTTTCCTTCGCCCAGTCGGCCAGCGGCCGGGGGAGGTTGCCGCCCATCGGAACGATCGACATGGACTCGCAACCGCCGGCCATGTTGACTTCGGACCATCCCGCCATGACTTTCAGGGCGGATATGGCTATCGACTCAAGTCCGGATGAGCAGAAACGGTTTACCGTAGCGCCGGAAACTGAATCGGGGAACTTCGCGATCTGAAGGGCGACGCGTCCCAGGTTCAATCCCTGTTCTGCTTCGGGGAACGCGCATCCAAGCATGAAGTCGTCGATGGCGGCCCTGTCGAGTTTGATCCGGTCAACGGCGGCGTTCATCGCCTGGACGATGAGTTTTTCCGGCCTTGTTTGAGCAAGGGCACCTTTGCCGCGGCGGCAACCGGGTGTTCTTACTGCACTGACTATATAAGCATCTCTCATATGTTTCCTCCTGTATTCAATTTTGTTGTTACATCATCAACGGCTTGCCGGTGTTCAGGATATGCTCGGCCATCTTCTGGGTTTCTTCAGTCTTCCAGAGGTCGACGAACGCTTCCCGCTCGAGCTTTGTGAGATACTCTTCGGAAACGAGCTGTCCCTGCCGCGCTTCTCCGCCGGACATACAGTAGGCGGCCTTCTTCGCGATGAACTCCATGTGTTTCGGTATGTAGCCGCCGGAGCGCATGTTGAGCATCTCGGCCCAAATCATCCCCTGGGCTTCCTGGCCCATGGCCGGATATTTTTTCTTTGCCGGGGGAGCATAGCCGTCATTGACGAGTTTTAGGCACTCTTTCTTCGCTTCGCCTATGAGGTTGTCCTTGTTGAAGACGATCCTGTCAGTCGCCCGCAGGAAGCCGTTCTTCCGGGCTTCAGCCGCTGACATGCTGACCTTGGCCTGTGCCACGCACATGAATGCAGGTATGAAGTATGCTGCATAGTCGGCAAGCTTGACGCTGGCCGGAACTGACGCCATGTACCGCTGCCACAGGTGGATCATGCCGCATCCGCCGGGTACCAGACCCGCGCCGATCTCGACGAGACCCATGTAGAGTTCAGCATGAGCAACGATCTTGTCCGATGCAAGGCAAAGCTCGCAGCCGCCGCCCAGGGTCATGCCGTACGGCGCCGCAACTATCGGAATGGGAGCGTATTTCATTCCCATGATCCCTTCGTGCACGTGCTTGATGAAGGCGTCGATTTCGTTGAACTTTTTGGCCTTGGCAAGGCTCAGCATGAAGCCGAGGTCACCGCCGGCCGAGAATGCGCCCGGGAAGCCGGGGGCCTGGTTGCCGAAAACGATGCCCAGCCCGTTGTCCTTGACGTAGTCTGCAGCGATCTGCATGAAGTCGACCATGTTCTTGTTAACGGCGTTCATCTTCGTATGGAACTCGATGTCGAAGATGCCGTCGCCCAGGTCGATAAGGGAAGCAGCGTCGTTGCCTTTGACGAATTTCTTGTTGGCCCTGAGGTTGGCCAGGTTGATCGCCATCGGGCTTGTCTCGATTTCCTTGTACTTCATGGTCTTAAGATCGAAGTACATCTTTTTGCCCTTTTCGATCTTGTAGAAGGTTTTTACCTTCTTGGTGATCATCTGCTGGATCTTCTTCGGGACCTTCATCCCTTCTTTCTTCATGCGGGCGACGGAGGCATTCAGTCCGATGGCGTCCCACGTTTCGAAGGGGCCCATTTCCCAGTTGTATCCCCACTTCATCGCGTTGTCGATCTCGACGATGGAATCGCATATTTCGGGGATGCGGTTCGCCGAGTAGATCAGGCAGCCGGCCGTAACCTTCCATGCGCACTGGGCGCCCTTGTCGGTACCGTTCACCATCGCTTTAATCTTGTCGCCGAGGTTCGTCGCTTTCTTGGCGGCAGCCAGGCAGGGGAAGTCCGGTTTTTCGAATGTTTCATATTCCAGGGTCTTGTAGTTGATCACCTTGTTGACTTTCTTCCAGTCGGGGGTGATTTCTTTCTTATAGAAGCCCTGTTTGGTCTTGTTGCCAAGCCACTTTTTCTCTACCATCTTGCCGACGAATGCGGGCAGTTTGAGGCCTTCGCGGGACTCGTCTTTCGGGCAGAGGTCATAGCAGTTGTTTGCAACATGTGAGAATGTGTCAAGACCGACCATGTCAGCGGTCTTGAAGGCGGCCGTTTTCGGACGTCCCATCGGGGCGCCAAAGAGGGCATCGATCTCGGGAATGGTCATGTTCATTTCCTGCATGACCTGCATGGTGTACACCATGGAGTAGACGCCGATGCGGTTCCCGACGAAGTTCGGGCTGTCATTGGACCAGACGATCCCTTTGCCCAGGATCCTCTCGCCGAAATCAGCCATGAAATTCAGGATTTCTTTTTTAGTTTCTTTGCCCGGTATGAGCTCGAGCAGGTGCATGTAACGAACCGGGTTAAAGAAGTGCGTTCCGAGGAAGGCCTCTTTGAACGCTTTGCTCCGGCCCATCGATATCTTGTTCAGCGGAAGGCCAGACGTATTTGTGGAGACGATTGCGCCTTTCTTCATTATCTTTTCGATCCGGGCGAAGAGATCCTGTTTTATTTTCAGGTTCTCGACAACCACTTCGACGATCCAGTCGCAGTCAGCGAGCTTTTTGAAATCGTCTTCCAGGTTTCCGATTTGAACGAGTGCTGAATCGACACCCTTGTCAAAGAAAAGGGCCGGTTTCGATTTCATAACACCGTCTAAGCCAGCCTGTACGATCCTGTTCCTCGCTTTTGGATCTTTCTTCTCATCGTCTTTAAGATCGAATGGAACAATGTCCATCAGCAGCGTAGGTATCCCCGCGCTGGCACACAGAGCAGCAATACCTCCACCCATTATGCCAGAGCCGATAACGGCTACTTTTTGGATCCTTCTAACCATAGAGACCTCCTGTTTAAGTCTGTTTTTAAATATATTTTTTTGGGAGAAAAGGTGTATCTGAATTATTTGCAGAGCAAAAAATAATCTTTTCTCCGAACAACTTGAACATCCGACGCATACTTCTAAAAAATGAAAGTATGTTTCTTTTAGGTCAATCATTATTTGATTGTACAAAATGTCAATATTTATAAGATGTCTAAAACAAAAATGATTGTAAAAAGTTTGATTTTTTTTAGCCTGAAAGGGCTTTCCGTGTTGAACGCGAAATCATGAAGATCACACGCTGCTCGGGACAGGGTGACTGCTCGCTTGAAGGCCGTGCGGCAGAGAGTGTCTTCTTCAATGCAGACCGGGTCCAGGGTGAATAGTCAGTCATCGTTTATTGAAATTTTAAACCGGGCCGGTTGTAATTCGGTTGACAACGAGGGAGTAAATTCAAAAATGGATTGAGAAAACACTGGCGCCGTACCCAAGTGGCAAGGGAGAGGTCTGCAAAACCTTTATGCAGCGGTTCGAATCCGCTCGGCGCCTCATATCCCGCCCAGGTGGTGGAATTGGTAGACACAAGGGACTTAAAATCCCTTGAACAATTTGTTCGTGAGGGTTCAAGTCCCTCCCTGGGCAATCTGCCTCCTAGAGCGGGAACTTCATGACAGCCAGCTGTTTCGTATTCCGTATCAAGTCCATTATACGGGGCTTGAGATACTCTATACACTCTTTTACGTCAGAACTATAGTGAAAAATCTCCAGGTCATGCGGCTCGATAAACCCGTATTCCGCAAGCTTGTCGAAGTTTACAACCTCCCTCCAGAACGATTCCCCGAACAGCACTATCGGGAAATTCATCTTTTCGAGTTTCCGTGTCTGGACCAGGGTCATGACTTCAAACAGCTCGTCCATGGTACCCAGGCCTCCGGGAAATATGATAATTGCCTTGGCCTGGTAGACGAACCACAGCTTGCGCATGAAGAAATAGTGGAATTGAAAGCTGAGCTCAGGCGAAATATACTTGTTGGGGCTCTGCTCGAAGGGGAGCTCTATGTTCAACCCGATGGTGAGGGCTCCGGCCCGCTGCGCCCCCATGTTTGCGGCCTCCATGATGCCGGGACCGCCTCCGGTGCATATGTAAATGGGGTTCCCGGTCTCGCGCTCGATTTCGGCATTGAGGCTGGCCAGCTCGAAGGCGAGGTCTGCCGCGGCATGGTAGTACCGGGCGGTATCATGCTTGTCGTTTTCAGGGTTGATGCGGGCGGACCCGAAGAATACGACCGTATGCCTGATGTTGAGCTCCTTGAAGCGTTTCTCGGGCTCCATGTATTCGCTCATGATGCGGATGGCCCGTGCCTCGCGGGAGTGAAGAAATTCACGGTTGTCGAATGCCCGGATGGGGAACCTGTCTTTCATTGATACCGTTTTTTCCGCTTCATGTTGAAAATGGTGCCGTCCGAGCTCTCGGAAACGGATTGAGAGAGCACGCACTCCTTGTCGATCATGTCTATGGTGACCGCGTCCATGAAGTTGAGGATGATCTTGAGGCCGGCGCCGATGCCCCGGAGGGGAATTTCACGCCCGTTGAGCCGCACCTTGATCCTGCATTTTTCGGATTCAGTCGCGTAGCTGATGATCTGGTTGATGTAGTTCCGCGAACCGGCCCGCGGCGTGGAGTTGAGGATGTTGAAAATATCAAACCCCTTTCCGTGGTCTATAATGGTGGCGTCGAACAGCTCGTTTGTTATGGTATACCGTACTGTTATATCGCGCAGGTCTTCAGTGCCGGTCTTCAGTGTGATGCTCTCGTTCGTTTTCATGGTTTCCTGGATGGCGTTCGTCAGCGCCTCGTCCAGTGAAAGGACGATTTCGTCAATCTCGTCCTGCTTGTAATGTACTTGTTTCAGGTCGTACATCAAATGCTCGATGACCTCGGGGACAACCGAGGTATTGGCGGAATAGCTGTTCAGGAAATCGATATGTTGGTTGGTCTTCATACGATATTATGCATACCGGCGATCGATGATTTTACACCATCAGAATTTAATGAAAAAAAATCAATTATTAATTTATTCGGCACGCAATATTCACCGATTTACATCAATTTTTTCTCCACGGGGTACGGGCCGGGATAAAAAGCGGCGGTTCCGGGGATTGCTGGAACGTCTTTCTGGTAATTAATCAAGGCAACGAATGTATCTATGCATGCCCGGTGCGGTAATTTTGTACTTGCGCCCGGACAAGGCAGGGATGGTATCATGTCCAGTAATATTTTTTTCAAAGGTGAAGCGATGAAATTGTATACTAAAATCTTCATTATCATTATAATAGTGACGGTGGCGGGCTGCGCAAAAAAAAGGTACGATAGTGAGGCGTTGTCATTGTTGAAAGACATGAGTCTCGAGCGGAAAATTGGGCAGATGATAATGGTGGCCGTGCCGGGAACGGGGATGAATGCCGATATCCGGGCCATTATAAAGGGCTACCTCCCCGGGGGCGTCATCCTGTACGGTAAAAACCTCACTACTCTTGAAAACAACAGGCGTTTTATTGGCGAGATGCAGGAGGCCTCAATGCTGGGCTCCGGCATGCCGCTCTTCGTGTCCGTCGACCAGGAAGGAGGGCGGGTGATCCGTTTCGTCCCGGGAGTGACGCAGTTCCCCGGTACCATGGCCGCGGGAGTGTGCGGTGACGAGGATCTTGCGTATCGGTGGGGGCGGATCCTGGGTCTCCAGATGCGCATGACCGGCGTCAACATGAACCTGGCACCGGTGCTGGACGTAAACAACAATCCCCGAAACCCCGTTATCAATACCCGATCCTTCGGATCAGACCCCCGGCTGGTAGCAGACCTGGGCGCGGCGTACATCGAGGGCTTGCAGGAATCCCGCTGTATTGCCGTGGGCAAGCATTTTCCCGGTCATGGGGATACGGACAAGGATTCCCACCTCACGCTGCCGGTAATACACTACGATATGAAGAGGCTGGAGAGCGTCGAGCTGGTCCCGTTTAAAAAGGCGATCAGGTCCGGGGTCGACGGCATCATGACGGCGCACATTGCGTACCCGGCGATCCTGGGTACCGATGAGCCCGCGACCGTATCGAAGAGAATGCTGACCACCCTGCTGCGCACGGAGATGGGCTTCAGGGGCCTCGTGATAACCGACGACATGGAGATGCATGCCATATCCCGGCGCCAGGACATGGGGGAAGCCACTGTCAGCTCTGTCCTCGCAGGCGCGGATGTCATTCTCATCAGCTCGCATGAGGGGAACATTCCGGTTATTTACAACGCGATAAAAAAAGCAGTCATCGAGAAAAGAATATCAGAAGAACGGCTCAACGATTCCGTGCGGAGGATCCTTGAGGTCAAGATGCGGTATGGCATAATGACGGGCGAACCGGGGAAGCCGGCACTGCCGGAGTTTGTCATCACGGAAAAGGACCGGAAGGAGCTGGAAGGCGCGGGCGACGTCAATGCCGGGCTCTCGCGCGGGGGGCTCCTCTATTTCGGGCGCCCCGACCTTCTTCGGCCGGCACCGGGAACCGCCCGCGTGTTTGTTCCCATGAACCGCTTTCTCCGGGAGGAGCTTGCGCGCGTCCCGGCAAACGGCATCGCGGCGAGCCTCTCTGATGCGGCGCGCTTCGCGCCGAAGAAAGGGAGCAGGGCGGTGCTGTACGTGCAGATCGTGAAACCGGACCTTGCGTATCTCGATGCCGCGATACGGCTGTGCACATCGTCGGGTATGGACCTGGTTGTGCTGAGCAGCGGGAACCCGTTCCCGGTCACCGTCTCGGGCCTGGTGCATGCAGGGCTCCTGTCGTTCTCGGACACGGAGGAATCGAACCGCCAGATGGGGCACTGCCTTAACGGCGAGTTCGAGCCCAGGACCGGCGGCACGCTCCAGCTCGGCCTGCAGAAGATTGAATGAGCGGCGGCATTTACATCCATATACCCTTCTGTCGAAGGAAATGCGACTATTGCGGCTTTTACTCGGTGCCGGCCGGCGGCGGAGCGGTGCCGGACGCGTTTATAAAAAAGCTCCATGATGAAATGCGGGAACGGCTGTCGACCCGCGTTCTGCCGGCCGCGGACACTGTTTATTTCGGCGGAGGGACGCCGTCCCTGCTTGAGCCGGCCCAGGTTGACGGCATGCTCCGGCTTCTCGAAGGTCTCGTCGCGATTGCGCCCGGCGCGGAAGTGACAATGGAGATGAATCCCGGCGACCTGTCGCGGGAAAAGCTGGAGGAATACGCGCGCGCGGGAGTGAACCGCTCCGTGCTCGGGGTTCAGACCCTGTCCCCGCGGCTTCATGGCCTGATAGGGCGGTCTGCTGACGTATGCACCGTGAAGGAACTGGAGCTTTTTTTCGGGGTGCCGGGTTTCGTTCACTGCGTGGACCTGATCGCGGGCATACCCTCCCAGACCGCTGACGAGCTTACCCGTGACGTGGAAAGCATTGCCGGTTACCGGCCGAAGCACATTTCAGCCTACCTTCTGTCCATTGAGAAGAAAACGCCGCTGGCTGATCGCATCTCCTCCGACGCGGCTCTTGAGTCGGAACAGGCGTCCTGCTTCGAGCTTCTCTCCTCATTGCTGAAGCGTCACGGCTATGAGCGGTACGAGATATCGAATTACGCGATACCCGGCTATGAGTCGCGTCACAACATGAAATACTGGAGGTTCGAGCCCTATATCGGCTTCGGTCCGGGCGCGCACTCCTTCCTGGACAACGAGCGCTATATAAATACGATGTCGGTCGGGGAATATGTCGGGGCAGGACGCTTCATGCTGGAGCATGACGCCAGGACTGCGCGTTCCGCGGCAGTTGAATACCTCATGACCGGGTTGCGGCTGCTGCAGGGGATTTCTCTGCGCGCGCTGGAGGAGCGTCTCTCGTTCCGGCTGCCGGGACCGGTCATGGAGAGGATCGGTAAAGCCGCCGGCGAGGGATTGGTCATCATCGAAGACGGGAGCCGCGGACGGACGATCCGCATCTCGGAGCGCGGCCTGATCCTGGCGGATCGGGTGATTTATAACCTTGTAGAACCGTTGCTCTGAATGCGTTAACAGGATGAGGTTTGTATATTTTTTTATATGCTCGTTTTGTCATTCCCGCGAAGGCGGGAATCCAGAAGCCGACACGTTACAGTATCATGAGGTACACACGATCGTTTAAATATGCTTCATTGAATATGGATCCCCGCTGGAGTTCGTCCCGAGCTTGTCGAGGGGCGGGGATGACAGTGCGTCGGATATTGACTATTTGTTCCCGCTTCAATCCCGTATGACAAAGTACTTCTTGTAATTGTCATGCATGCGCCGGTAGTAGTCCTGGGCGTCCGTGTCGCCCACGGCGAGATAGTAATAGGCGAGGAGCTGGCTCGTACGTATGACGAACGTGTTGATGTCCCTTCCCTTGAGGCCTTTCGTGATCTCGTAATCGCCGATTTTCATGAGCTGGATCGCTATGTTCAGGTGCTGGATGAACTTGATGACGTCGTTCTTAAGCTCCTTGTTGTTGTTAAGCACCATCGAGGAGATCTTTTCCTGGTCCAGCGTGCCGGACAGGTGGAAGTATTTCTTGATCGATAGCATCGACGTGCTGACCAGCGCCTTGTTGTAGCCGATTTTCAGCCTGTTCCTGAGCATCTCGTATGCCTTGAGAATGTGGGTGTCGCTCTCCGGCATCTCGCGGTGCTTGGTGCGATAGAGCCCGAACGCGACCGTCTCGATCTCCTTGCAGTCGGAATCCGACTTGATGATAGGCGACAGCTTGTAGTAATTGTTAGGGTTTCGCTCAAGGATCTTGATGAAGACCTCGGCTCCCTTCATCGCCTCGGAATAGATATGGAGGGTGTTGGCGGTGAAGTCTTTCATCTGGAGGCATTTCATCCCCTCTATGATGAGGGGCGATTGGGCCGTGATGACCAGCGCGTCCATGTCGGGCTGGAAGTCCTCGGAGGTCCGTTTTTTTACCGGCTGGGCGCGGCGCACGGGCGGCCTGTCGTCTACGACGGGCCGGGGTGCCGGTTCGGCTGGACGCGGTCTTTCTTCCTCGTGTTTGTCATGGCCGTGCTCATCGAACGTGAAAAGGTCATCGGGCTCCTTTTTCTTCGGCCCGCCCGAAGGTTCCTCCTCGAACAGAGATTCAAATTCATCAAGCACCATCGCGGCGTCACTCCTTATAGACTATCTCATTACAATTATCGTGTTGATGATTTGTCAAGCCGGATTTGGAAACGTTATTCTCCTAACCTGCCACGGAATCCGCGGATTCCATGGCAGGGCCGTCGGATTGCACAATGCGGCCCGGTGAGGCGTATTGTTCTTGATTATTTAGCCCGTATGATCGATATTCATCCGGCTGGTAATATTTTTTCCTATTCCAGGAGCTTCCCTCATGAAAAAAGTCAAGATCGTTCTCCTCGTGCTGATCATATGCGGCGCCGTGGCGCTTACACTCTATCTGTTTGTCAGGATCCAGTTCGCTCGTTCGGTTGACGACCCGGATGGCGAGGTCGTGCTGAACGGTATTGCCGGGGAAGCGGTCATACGGCGGGACCGGCTCGGCGTTCCGTACATTGAAGCGGGCACCGAGCAGGACCTGTTTTTTGCGACCGGATACGCCACCGCCTCGGACCGCCTCTGGCAGATGACATTGATGAAAATGGCGATGCAGGGAAGGCTTGCCGAGCTGTTCGGCAAGGACTATCTTGACATGGACATCTTCATGAGGAGCCTGGGCGTGGCCGGGCCGATCGATAATGCGCTGAGCGATCTCGACCCCGCGACACTGGCCATTCTTGAAAGCTTCGCCCGCGGGGTGAACGAGTATGTTGATACGCATCCGCGCCTGCCTGCGGAGTTTTTTCTCACCGGGCACCGGCCGGAACCATGGAAGCCGGTTGATTCGCTGTATGTTTTCGCCATGCTGAGCCTGAGCCTGTCCTTCAATTTCATCGAGGAGATCGATTTTATTAATGTCGCGGCGAAAACGGGCTACGAAAAGGCGGCCTGGCTGTTCCCTGTCTATCCTGACGAGGACCTGCCGTTCGACGAGGCGAAAAAGCTCTCCGAGCTGGCGCCCCGCAGCCTCAACACGCTGGCCGCCGGATGGGGCGGGCTCCGCGACCTGATGCGGCCGCTGGTGAGGGCCGGTATCCCGGCATCGAACAACTGGGCGGTGTCCGGCTCCAGAACGAAGAGCGGGCGTCCCATTGTATGCAACGACACTCACCTGGCGCTCATGATACCCAACGCCTGGCTCATGATCCATCAGAAGTGCCCCGGCTACGAGGCGGCCGGCGTTACCCCGCCCGGTATACCGTTCGTTGCGCTCGGTTACAACGGGCGGGTGGCCTGGGGCGCCACCATGGTGATGGCGGACAACCAGGACGTCTTTATAGAAAAACTTTCAACCATAAACGGCGTCACTCACTATCAACACAAGGGAGTGTGGGTCCCGGCCGTTTCCCGGACCGAAACCTTCAAGATCAAGGGTGAGAGCCCGTATGTTACACGGATCCTGTATACCGTGCACGGCCCGCTGGTCAACAGGGCGCTTGAAGGCATGCCGGTGCCGCCCCAGATGCCGGTCCAGCCGCTGCCGGTTAAAAGCGAATATGGCATCGCCCTTTCCTGGGCGCTGGGCAGCGGGAGCAAAACCATGAACGGGTTTCTGGCACTCTCGCGGGCCGGTAACATCGCGGAGGCACGCCAGGCGATGATGAACATTGAAAGCATTTACCTGAACATCGTGTACGGGGACGAGAAATCGATCGGATGGCAGGTCACCGGATCTCTGCCCAGGCGCGGGAAGGGGACCGGCCTCCTTCCGTCGCCCGGCTGGACCGGCGAGTACGACTGGACCGGGTTCCTGCCCGTGACGTCCAATCCCCATTCGGAAGACCCGGCGGAAGGGTTTATCGCGACCGCGAACCACCGGACCGTGCCAAGAGACTACCCGGTCAGGATAACCTCGAGCTGGTTCAACCCGGAGCGCGCGGAGAGGATACGCCAGGTTCTTGAACCGATGAAGGGTATAACCGTGAGCGACATGGAGAAGCTGCAGTTCGACCGCTATTCGCTCATGGCGAAGAAGATACAGGACATGCTGTTCAGGGGCGACTCATCCGGGCGCATTCTTTCAGCGATCGCCGCACTGGACGAGGATCACGCCGAGAACGCGCGCGAAGCGCTTGAGTTTCTCAAGCCGGAGCGGTTCAACGCGGTGATGAGCCCTGAATCCGCGTCGGCCGCGGTGCTCGGGGCCTTCATGCACACGGCCGGCCGCGGGATGTTCCTCGACGAGCTTGGCCCGGAGGGGAGCATCGCATGGGAATCGTTCCAGGACACGACGATGATGTCCTACTCCGGACAGCAGGACCATCTCCTCGGCAGGGAGGACTCGCCCTTCTGGGACAACGTGTCCACGCCGGAAAAAGAGACCAAGTGGCAGGTGATCGCGGAAGCGCTGGGTGATGCCGTTATCCTGTGCGAGGACCGTATGGGCTGGGAACGGAAAGACTGGCAGTGGGGCCTGCTTCACACCTATCACTGGCGCCATGATTTCACGAAAAAGCTCCCCGTGCTGCACGGCTATTTTAACCGCGGGCCGTATCCTGCCGGCGGTGACGGTCATACGGTGAACGTTGCGACGCCGGAATGGGGAACGAATTTTGATGTGGAAGAGATACCCGCAATGAGGCTGGTCGTCGATTTCGGGATGAAGGAGCCGGCCCGGCTCATCGGTACCCACGGCCAGTCGGGCAACCCGTCAAGCCCGCATTATGACGACATGCTTGACTACTGGCTGAGCGGAAAGAACCACCCGCTTCCCTTCGGAGCTGCGGCAGTGAAGGCGCAGTACGGTGACGTTCTGTTATTGAAGCCGGGGAAGAAATAGGGGCGTCATGCCGCGCCCGTGATCAAACAGCATCCCGTTCATTGATGATGTTCAGTAAAGACGCGTCATCCACCGCGAGAAGGGACGAAATGCGCTGCGGGACCGGAGATCTCAAACCGAGCGGCTCCTTGGTCGTGGGATGCTCGAACTCAAGGTAGAAGGCATGCAGGCAGATAGCCCCTTCAGGGAGGCGCTCAGGTGATCCGTAGGTGTGGTCCCCGACAACCGGCATGTCCATTGCCGCGAGCTGGGCGCGGATCTGGTGCTTGCGCCCGGTCAGGAGCCACACCATCAAAAGGGTGTAGCGTTCGTTTGATGTCACTGCCATGTATCTCATGCCGGCAGTTTTTACGTTTCTGCTCGAACCATCTGCCTGTTCGGAAAACCCGCGCCTGCGCACAAGCCGGTCTTCGCGCTCGATCCATCGCCCCTGCTCGATCGGTTTGTTGTCAACGAGGGCCAGGTAGAGCTTGGTCACAGCGCGGCCGGCAAACTCTTCATGAAGGCGCCGTGCAGCCTTGGAAGTTTTCGCGAACACGACCACCCCGGATACCTGCCTGTCCAGGCGGTGTACCAGTCCGCAGAAAACATTCCCAGGTTTGTTGTATTTTTTTCTTATATACTCCCTGACATGGTCCAGGAGGGAGAGGGCACCGCTGCTGTCCTGCTGAATGAGCATTCCGGCCGGTTTTTCAACCGCCACGAGATGATTATCTTCGTATAATATAGTTGGTTCCATGCTGTTTTTTTATGGAATAAAGTATCGATCAGGACTGAAAAAAGGGAACGTATTCCCATATAATCAGATCAAATCATTATTAATGAAAGTATGCTCCAGCTCAATAATAATAATAAAATCAGAATTTTTTATTGACTCAATGGGGCATAGTAAGTATTTTTTACATTAAATTATGAAGGGAAGGAGAATTCAATGAGAAAATTCTACCTGTTCGCAACGGCTCTTGTTTTTATCGCGGCTTTTACTGTTTCCATCTTCGCCAATCCGGCTATTATGAAGCAGCATGCGGGCAAGAAAAAAGACGGCAAGGCAATTAACTGCATGTATTGCCATGGCAATAACGCGAACCCGGGGATAGCCAAGAAGAGCGGCCAGAATAAAGCCCAGCTCATGCAAAAGCCGGGATGTAAAGGCCAGGGCTGCCACTAAAAAAAACTTGTAATTTATCAGGGTAGAATTAATAGTTGCACCAGCTTCCGCGCGAGCGTGGTGGAACTGGCAGACACGCCAGATTTAGGATCTGGTGCCGAAAGGCGTGGGGGTTCGATTCCCTTCGCTCGCATTATATAAATGCGGGAATAACTCAGTGGTAGAGTGCAACCTTGCCAAGGTTGAGGTCGCGGGTTCAAATCCCGTTTCCCGCTCATTGCAAAGAAGGCGGGGTCACATGACCCCGCCTTCTGGTTTTATCCGACGACCCGATATCCATCGACAATCGGCATTATGTTACACATTCCCGGCATTATGTAAAAAAATGTTTGACTCGAAAAATCACTATTAAATAGTTGATTAATTCGCCGAATGAACGGGAGCGACGCGCCGCTCGCACCGGGCATACGTTACACTGGAAAAATGAAACGAGGAACCTCATGCTCAACATAACTGAAAAGAAACTAGAAAATTCGAGAATGGAGATTCAGGTAGACGTACCCATAGAAAAAGTCGAGATAGAATACAAGGCCGCATTCAACAAGCTTCAGGGCTTCGTGAAGCTGGACGGTTTCCGTAAAGGCAAGGTTCCGCTGCACATGGTCGAAGCCCGGTTCCGCAAGGAAGCCGACCAGGAAGTTGCGGAAAACCTGCTACGGTCGGTTTTCCTTGAAGCAGTCGAGCAGAAACAGCTGACCCCGATCGACTATCCGAAATATGAATTCGCAAAGATATCCCGTGAAGAACCCTTCACGTTCAAGGCGGTCTTCGAGGTCCCTCCCACGATCGAGCTGGGCAAGTACAAGGGTTTGGCTGCCGACGAGCAGGTATGCACGCTCACCGAGGAAAACATACAGGCCGAAATCGACGCGATACGTGAACGGTTTGCGAAAACCGAGAAACGGGAGGAGGGCGCGCTTGTAATCAACGGCGACCTGGTAAAGATGAACGTACGGCGAATCGATGACGTCGAACCGGCCGAGCGGGACAAGGTCGAATTCAAGGAATACCAGATTGTGGTGGGCAAGAGCAAGGACGAATCGGCGCTTGACAAGTATATCATCGGCATGAAGGCGGGCGAGCAGAAAGAGGTCGACGTCAAGTATCCCAAGGACTACCAGATAGCAGACCTTGCCGGCCAGAAGGTCACCTACCATGTGGTCATAATCGAGATCAATTCCCTGGAATTGCCCCCGGTCGACGACGAGCTGGCGAAAAAGCTCGGGTACGAGACAGCCGAGGAGTTCAAGAAGAAGACAGCGGATTACCTGGAGAAGTACGTCACTGAGCGGACGAAAGGTGACGCCAAGGCTCAGATACTCAGGCAGATAGTCGATGACAGCAAGTTCGATATACCGGAATCGATGATTTTACGCGAGATGGACCATCTTTTCAAGAAGACCAGGGAGAGCGTGGGGTACTACTCGGACAATATCGAGGAGTTCGCGATGATCATGGGTCTTGAGAAAGAGGCGTTCCTCGAAAAACTGAGGGAGGAAGCCGCGCAGACCATCAAGACCACAATGACCCTTTCGGAGATCGCCAAGAAGGAAGAGATGAAGGTGGATGAAAACCGGTACCGCGAGGTGATCGAAAGTATCGCGAAGCGCAACAACAAGACCCCGGAAGAAATCGAAAAGATCGTGACCGAAAACGAATCGCGCGAGAACATCGAGACAGAGCTGCTGCTCGACGGCGCGATGGAGTTTATATACGAAAATGCCAAGGTGAAGAAGCTTAAGCCCATCTCCTTCGAGGAATTCGCCAAATCCAGGGCCAGAAGATAGTCAGCATCCACCGCCGGATATCACGCACGAGCATCGGGGTTTTTTAGGGTCTGTATCAATTAATTACTTGATATATGTCTCATTTTTTTTTATATTTTAGTACCGGTCATTCGTAATTAATGAGTAAGATATATATGAATGACAAAGATCGATTACATCCGTCGAGAGTGAAAATGTACATAAAGTGAAATACGGACAAGAAAATTTCCGGATAAGTTAAACAGAAAAATGAGATTATCAATCTTTTTTTACATATTGTTGAGTGGAAGTGTTTGCCGAAATTAATCATAGAAAACGCATGTAACTATATTAATTTAGTGGATTCTAAAAAAGATTTGGCGTATATTGTTACTAATGATTTGGTTGAGGTAGTGTAATCATGAGTTTAGTTCCCTTTGTAATTGAGCAGACGAGCCGCGGTGAGAGGTCCTATGACATATATTCGCGGCTGTTGAAAGACAGGATAATTTTTTTGGGCGAGGCGATCGATGATCACATCTCGAGCCTGATCATTGCGCAGATGCTCTTCCTCGAGGCCGAGGACCCGGACAAGGACATCTATCTTTACATCAACACTCCGGGAGGAATCGTGACATCGGGTCTTGCAATCTATGACACGATGCAGTATATCAAACCCGATGTGGCCACGATATGCATCGGTCAGGCCGCGTCCATGGGCTCTCTCCTTCTCGCCGCAGGAGCGAAAACGAAGCGCTCCGCCCTCCCGAACTCCCGGATCATGATCCACCAGCCTGCCGGCGGGTTCCAGGGACAGGCGTCCGATATCGAGATACAGGCGAAGGAGATCGTCAAGGTCAAGCAGCGCCTGAACGGGATATATGCCGCGCACACCGGTAACGCCCTGGACAAGATCGAGAAGGACATGGACAGGGACTATTTCATGTCGCCGCAGGAGGCGATGGATTACGGTCTGATCGATAAAGTGATCGAACGAAGCAAACAGTAAGGAGAAATCATGTCGTCAAAGAAGAAGGAAGAAACGGTACGGCTTAACTGTTCATTTTGCGGGAAAAGCCAGGACATCGTGAAGAAGCTGGTCGCGGGTCCCGACGTGTACATCTGCGACGAGTGCATCGAGCTCTGCAACGAGATCGTCGCCGAGGACCGGAGCAAGGCCTTCGAAGAGGACTTCCATAATCTCCCGAAGCCGAAGGACATCAAGGAAATTCTGGACAAGTACGTTATAGACCAGGACGAGGCAAAGAAGATACTCTCCGTGGCGGTTTACAACCACTACAAGCGGATATTTTCCAACAAGAATATAAAAAAGAACGAGGTCGAGCTCGACAAGAGCAACATCCTCCTCGCCGGGCCGACCGGCTCGGGTAAAACCCTGCTGGCCCAGACACTGGCGCGCATTCTGCAGGTACCCTTCGCCATCGCGGACGCCACGTCGCTTACCGAGGCCGGCTACGTGGGCGAGGACGTGGAGAACATACTCCTCAGGCTCATCCAGAACGCCGACGGCGACGTGAAGAAGGCCGAGATCGGCATCGTGTATATTGATGAGATCGACAAGATCTCAAAGAAATCGGACAACCCCTCCATAACCAGGGACGTGTCCGGTGAAGGCGTCCAGCAGGCACTGCTGAAGATCATCGAGGGCACGGTTGCGAACGTCCCGCCGCAGGGCGGGAGGAAGCACCCGCACCAGGAATTCATCTCGATCAACACGACCAACATCCTGTTCATCTGCGGCGGGGCCTTCATAGGACTGGACAAGATCCTCGAGAAGCGGATCGGCAACAAGACGCTCGGCTTTGGCGCGGACATCAAGTCGAAAAAGGAAACCGGCAAGGAGAACATCCTGAAGCAGCTCCTTCCCGAGGACCTTACCAAGTACGGCCTGATCCCCGAGTTCGTAGGCCGGCTCCCGGTCATCGCGGTGCTGGACGAGCTGAGCAAGGAAGCCCTGATACGGATCCTGACCGAGCCGATGAACGCATTCACCAAGCAGTACAAGAAGATATTCTCCTTCGAGGACGTCGAGTTGGAGTTCACCGAGGGCGCCATAGACGAGGTAGCCACACGCTCGATGGAGCGGGAGTCCGGGGCTCGCGGCCTTCGCGCGGTGCTCGAGAAGCTGATGCTCGACCTGATGTTCGAGATCCCGTCGATGAACAACATCGCCAAGATCATCGTGTCCCGGGAGATGGTCGCCGGCAAGAAAGAGCCGGAAATAATCTACCGCGAGGAGGAGAAAACGGCCTGACGCATGATGACGCCGCCTCACCCGGGGCGGCGGGTTTTTGTATCATCATGCGACATTCGGTTTCTAATTTACCAGAGAGGGCTCCCGCACCAGGCGTGCGGCGGGGGCCCCGGAAAGGGTTGCCATGAGAAAGACTGTAGATTTTACCAAGAATTATCCCCTTCTTCCGCTTCGTGACGTCGTTGTGTTCCCGCATATGGTCATCCCCCTCTTCGTAGGGCGCGAGAAGTCGGTCAAGGCCCTTGATAGCGCGATGAAGGGCGACCGCCTTATAGTGCTGGCGACGCAGCGTGACGCCCATGTCTCCGTGCCGGAGAAGGAAGACCTGTACGAAGTGGGCACAATGGCGGAGATCCTTCAGCTCCTGAAGCTGCCTGACGGCACCATCAAGGTGCTTGTCGAAGGCATAACGCGGGTGTACCTCTCCGAATTCATCAGCGGTGATGAGACCGTCGATGTAACCGTGCGCGACATCGAGCGTGAATCCGAGTCGGGCACCGACACCCAGGCGATCAAGAAGGCGCTCCTCGATACATTCGAAAAATACGTCAAGCTGAACAAAAAGGTGCCGCGGGAGGCGTTCACCTCCGCCGAGAGCATAGACGGCCTGTCGCACCTCTCCGACGTGATCGCGTCCCATGTGGAGATGAAGATATCCTACAAGCAGACGATCCTCGACACGGGGAACCCGGCCGAGCGCATTCAGAAGCTGATCGAGTTCATCAACGGCGAGATCGAGGTCATGTATATCGAGAAGAAGATACAGGGCCAGGTCCGCAAGCAGATGGAGAAGACCCAGAAGGAATACTACCTCAACGAACAGATGAAGGTCATCAAGAAGGAGCTCGGGCAGGGGGACGGCGAGGTCGACGAGATCGAAGAGCTTAAAAAATCGATCGAAGAAGCCAGCATGAGCCCCGAGGCCCAGGCCAAGGCTCTCCAGGAGGTGAAGCGCCTGGAGAAGATGCCTCCCATGTCCGCGGAATCCGCGGTCGTGAGGAACTACATCGAATGGCTCCGCGATGTCCCCTGGCACAAAAAGACGAAAGACAATCGCGATATAGAACACGCACTGGACATACTGAACGAAGACCACTACGGACTCGATGACGTGAAGGAGCGGATCATCGAGTATATTGCCGTCCGGCAGCTCTCGAAGAAGCTGAAAGGCCCGATCCTCTGCTTCGTCGGCCCTCCGGGCGTAGGCAAGACCTCCCTGGGCAAGTCGGTGGCACGCGCGCTGGGGCGCAAGTTCGTGCGCATGTCCCTCGGCGGGGTCAGGGACGAGGCCGAAATCCGCGGACACCGGCGTACCTACGTGGGCGCGCTGCCGGGCAGGATCATCCAGCTCATGAAGAAAGCGGGCACCGTGAACCCGCTGATTCTACTGGATGAAGTGGATAAGATGTCCATGGATTTCCGGGGCGATCCGTCTTCGGCCCTCCTCGAGGTGCTGGACCCGGAGCAGAATAACTCCTTTGTCGACCACTACATGGAAGTCAACTACGACCTGAGCCAGGTGATGTTTATCACCACGGCTAACGTGCAGCACAAGATACCGGCGCCTCTCCTGGACCGGATGGAACTGATCGAGATATCGAGCTACACGGAGCCGGAAAAGCTCAACATTGCGATCAATTTTCTGCTGGCCAAGCAGACCGAGGAGAACGGGCTTCATTCGGGCAATATCGAGTATTCCGATGAAGCCATGCTGTACACCATCCGCCACTATACCCGTGAAGCCGGGGTGCGGAGCCTCGAGCGGGTCATAGCCAAGGTCTGCCGCAAGGTCGCCCGCGAGGTCGTGCTGAACGGAGCGGAATTTAAAAAGATCATCACCGAACAGGTCCTTAACCAGTACCTGGGCCCGATCAAGTTCAAGTATGGCGTTAAGGAGATCAGCAACGAGATCGGTCTTGCCAACGGCCTGGCCTGGACGGAGGTTGGCGGCGACATCCTCAACATCGAGGCCATGCTTATAAAAGGGAAGGGCAAGCTTACCCTTACCGGCAAGCTGGGCGAGGTCATGCAGGAATCTGCGCAGGCCGCCTTCACCTACATCAAGGCGAACCAGCAGTTTTTCAAGATCAACGACGAGTACGTGCGGAATCGCGACATCCACCTGCACGTGCCCGAGGGAGCGATTCCAAAAGACGGGCCCTCCGCGGGCATAACCATGGCCGTGGTCATGGGCTCGCTGCTGTCAGGGATACCGGTCCGGTGCGACGTCGCCATGACCGGCGAGATCACGCTCCGGGGGAAGGTCCTGGCCATCGGCGGGCTGAAAGAGAAGATCCTGGCGGCGCACCGTGCGGACATCAAGCATGTGATCATTCCTATTGAAAACGAGAAAGACCTGGAAAAGATACCTGAATACGTGCGCGAGAGGATGATTTTCCATCCGGTCAACAGCATGGAGGAGGTCCTGTTCCTTGCGCTCGAGAACCCGGAGAAGTTCTTCAAGGACGAGAACAAGACCAGGATCCTGTACGACCGCTGGAAGGGCACCCTTGATGACTGGAAGGTCAAAATCACCGGGACCGTCGCGGAACCGCCGGGACCAGGTCCCATGTAAGAAAATCACAATGAAGGGGGCTTGTAGTAAGCCCCCTTTTTATTATTGCCGTGCGGACCTGTTTGTATGTCATCGCGAGCGCAGCGAAGCACCCTTCGACTTCGCTCAGGGATCACGTGGTTGCCGAGCGAAGTCGAGGCATGCTTCGTCGTCCCGATTCCATCGGGACTCCTCGCAATGACAGGTGTATCTCACTTTCTCCCGAAAACCACCACCATCCTGCTTGAATTTTCCTCATACGGCTCGGCTTTGAAGTTTGCATAGATGTTCTTCACGGTGAATCCCGCGTCGTCAAGGAAGCGGGTTATCTCGGCCGTCGTAAAGGTCCTCATGACGTGCCGGTCCCTGACGGTTTTACGCGCGCCGGCCTCGTCAATGGTGTACCGGTACGTTACTTCGACCACGGTCCTGCCGGTATCGTCCCGCATTTTGAAACCGCGCTCGCGACTGATGCTTGCCCCGTGAACATCGGTGACCGATACCGGGCTGATGTCCTTTTCCCTGATCTTCCTGATCGGGGGCGAGTTCCATATCTCCATTACGCCGATACCGCCCGGGATCATCGATGCGCGTATGCGCCCCAGCATTTCGTCGATCTCCGCGTCAAAAATAAGGTAGTTGAACGAGCCGAAGAGGCAGATGACCATGTCGAATGCGTTCGTGAAGGAGATGTCCTTCATGTCCGACCGGATGAACTCGATCCCCTCCGGGAATCGCCGGCGGGCGGTGAGGATCATCTCCTCGCTGACATCGATACCCGTGCACCGGAGGCCGGCTTTCGCGAGCAGGCCGAGGTGCTCGCCCGTGCCGCAGCCCAGGTCGAGGAGAGAGGCGCCCCTGCGGCCCCCGAGGAGACCGGCAATGAACGAAGCGTCCTGGGTGATGTCCCGGTGGTTGTTTTCTATTGCGAAATAGTATTCGGCGAGTTCATGATAGAGCTTCATTGTGACAGCTCGTAGAATTTTTCCTTAAATTTCTTCCGGATTGTTTTCTCTATATCTTCCGTGTTTTCCAGCCCGAGGACCGAGCGGGCCAGTTCTTCGCATTCCGTGATGGATACCGACCTGACGATTTTCTTCACCTGGTACATGTACACCGGGCTCATGGAGAGATGGCGGAAACCGAGTCCCAGGAGCAGCATCGTGTACTGCGGCTCACCGGCCATCTCACCGCAGATTGAGAGCTGCGTGGATGTGGCGGACGCCGATGTGACGATCTGCCTGAGAAACCGGAGCACCGAGAGGTTGAGGGGGTTATAAAGGTACGCGATTTTTTCGCTGATCCGGTCCACTGCCAGGAGGTACTGGACCAGGTCGTTGGTCCCCACGGAAAAAAAGTCCGCGTACTTTCCGAGAATGTCGGCATAGACCACCGCCGACGGCACCTCGATCATAAGCCCTATCTTGATGTTTTCGTCAAAGGCAATTCCCTCGCTCTTCAGCTCGCTCATTATTTCCGCAGTGAACTTGCGCGCCCGGTGAAGCTCCTCGATGGTCGTGATCATGGGGAACATGAGCTTGACGTTGCCGAAAGCGCTCGCGCGCAGAATTGCCCGGAGCTGTATCCGGAAGAGGTCCAGGTTTTCCAGGCTGAACCGGATTGCCCTGCAGCCAAGGAAGGGGTTGCGCTCTCGGTAATGGTTCGTGTAGGCATAGACCTTGTCCGCGCCGACGTCGATCGTCCGAATGGTCACCGGCATGGGCTTGAAAAACTCGGCGACGCGGCGGTACTCGTTGAACTGCATCTCTTCATCGGGTAGGGACTGGTCCATGAACAGGAACTCGGACCGGAACAGGCCGATCCCCTGGGCGCCGTGGTCCTTGATGATCTTCATCTCATCCGGGAGCTCGATGTTCCCGTATATGAACACGTCCTCGCCGTCCAGTGTCTGGGCCGGAAGTCTCGTCAGCTTGGAGAGCTCTTCCTCCATCTCCCTGAACTCTTCGGCCAGGCGGCGGTATTCCTCTATCTCCGCCGGCGTCGGGTCGATGATGATGCGGCCGTGCACCGCGTCCACGATCACAATATCATCGTTCTTGACCATGGAGGTGATGCTGATCGTTCCCACGATCGCTGGGATCTCGAGTGCGCGCGCCATGATGGCGGTGTGAGACGTGCGGCCGCCCCGGTCGGTCACGAAGGCCAGGATGTGCTCCCGGTTCATGAGCGCAGTCTCGGACGGAGTGAGGTCAGGCGCGAACACGATCACCTCCTCGCTGATGGTCTGGAGCGAGGAGGGTTCGGTCTTCTGGAGGTTCGCAATGAGCCGCTTGTTGATGTCGGAGAGGTCGATGATCCGCTCCCTGAGGTAGTCGTCCTTTATGGTTGAGAGACTTTCCATCAGCTCCAGCGTAATGTCATTGATGGCCCATTCGGCGTTCCGATGCTTCTCGATGATGGTCTTGCGCACGTTTTCAACGACGAGCGGATCCTCGAGAACCATGATGTGGCTGGTGAAGATGTCGGCCATGTCCCGCGAGAGGCTCCGCGCGATCTGTTCCTGGATGGCCTTCAGGTCGTCCTTGGTCTGCTCCACGGCCTTCTCAAACCGGGCGATTTCGAAGGTGATGTCGTTCTCATGGATGATATATTTCGGGATTATGATCTTTGCGCCATGGTATACGTAGGCTTTGCCGATGCGTATGCCCGGTGACGCGATAATCCCTTTTTCTACAGTAGTTGACATGGTTGTTATATCGGATTTCTCAATTTCTGTTATGGAAATAACAGGGTTGATATATGTTTAATGTGTCGCATCTTTGTCAAGAAATATTAACCTTCACCGGGAAACAGGGCACCCGCCGCGCCATATCGCCGTTTTTTACTGGATTGCACGGAATGTGCCATGCTGCGCGATATCCGCTCACGGATAGAATGCGGGGACATTGAGCCCGGTCGTTTCCTCGAACCTCATGCTGGGGTTCGAGCACTCGACGGCGATGACTGCCTGGGCATTATAAACGT